>Ga0247611_10000093_pt1 | contig 171610 bp, 137 predicted proteins | sample 177DNAGHGhighgp2_FD_192422 | JGI IMG/M metagenome (GOLD analysis project Ga0247611, IMG submission 192422) | Sheep rumen microbial communities from Palmerston North, Manawatu-Wanganui, New Zealand - 1770 DNA GHGhigh gp2 | ecosystem: Host-associated > Mammals > Digestive system > Stomach >...
GAACATAGCATAGAAATATGAATTTTATCACCAATATTCTGAACAGTCTGGGATGGTATCCCACCGTCTTCATCCTGATGCTCTTGGAGAGCACCGTAATACCCGTCCCGTCAGAGTTCGTTGTAACACCTGCAGCATATCATGCCGCAAGCGGGTCACTCAACGTATTTCTCATCATTCTCTTCGCCACATTAGGTGCCGATGTAGGTGCCAGCATCAACTATTTTGTAGCTCTATACGTCGGAAGACCGGTCATCTATAAGTTCGCCAACAGCAAATGGGGAAAGATGTGCCTGTTAAATCAAGAAAAGGTAGAGAAGAGTGAGAAATATTTTGACGACCACGGTGTCGCCGCCACCCTGACAGGCCGATTTGTTCCTGTCATCCGTCATCTGATTTCCATCCCGGCAGGTCTCGCACGGATGAACTACGGCAAATTCCTGCTGTTTACTACGATCGGAGCCGGAGGCTGGCATAGTGTACTGGCTGCCTTGGGTTGGTATCTTCATGCCATCGTTCCAGAGGAGCAGCTGAACGACAAAATCAGTGAGTATGCAGAATATATTAAGATTATCATCCTTGCCTTAGTAGTACTGGCCATCCTTTATTTTGTGGGCAAAAAATGGATACTAAAGAAGAAATAGGTAAAGAAACCTGCATAATAATTACTTTTTTTTGAGAATTATTCGTTTGTTTCAAGAATAATTTGTATTTTTGCCGATTATTATCAGCTTATAAGATTATGGCAAGAACAAACAACCATTTGGTCATCATGGCAGGCGGCGTCGGGAGTCGCTTCTGGCCCATGAGTACTTCCGAGAAACCAAAGCAATTCATTGATGTACTTGGTGTCGGCAAAACCCTCCTGCAATTGACAGTAGAGAGGTTTGGGAATTTAGTGCGTCCAGAGAACGTCTGGGTCGTCACCAACCAGAAATATGCATCGATAGTCAAAGAACAACTACCAGACATGCCAGAAAACAATATTCTTTGCGAACCATGCAGAAGGAATACTGCACCATGTATAGCCTATGTCAGTTGGCGAATCAAGTCAACAGACCCCAAAGCCAACATTGTGGTTACTCCCAGTGATCATATTGTTGTCGACAAGGCAGAATTCCAGCGTGTTGTCAAAGAATGCATGGTATTCACCAGCGAGACCGATGCCATTGTCACACTCGGTATGAAGCCCAACCGTCCAGAGACGGGCTATGGTTATATTCAGGCAGATCTCAGCAGCAGTTCTTTGCGGAATAAGGAGATATTCCGTGTAGACTCTTTCAAGGAGAAACCCGATTTTCAGACCGCACAGGAATATATCAAAAAGAACTACTTCTACTGGAATGCTGGTATTTTCATTTGGAACGTGAACACCATCGTCAATGCTTTCCGTGTCTACCAGCCAGCCATGGCCAAGATCTTTGAGTCCATGTTACCTATTTATGGCACACCGAAAGAGCAGGAAGAGATTGACCGTCTGTTCCCTGAATGTGAGAACATCTCTGTCGACTATGCCATTATGGAGAAGGCAGAAGAGATTTTTGTCTGTCCGGCAGATTTCGGATGGAGTGATCTGGGGACTTGGGGATCCCTACATGAACAGAGCAAGAAAGACCTTTACGGCAATGTCTGCATCGGACAAGACATCAATATCTTCGAGAGCCATAATTGCATCGTACACACCACTCAGGAACAGAAAGTGGTCATCCAAGGACTGGACGGGTATATTGTTGCAGAGAAGGATAACACCCTTCTGATCTGCAAGCTCTCAGAGGAACAACGCATCAAGCAATTCTCAGGAAACGAATAAACATCATATATGGATAATAAAGTTGCACTTATCACAGGCATCACCGGCCAAGACGGTTCATACTTGGCAGAATTTTTAATTGAAAAAGGATATGAGGTACATGGTACCATCCGTCGTTCTTCCGTAGACTTTCGGGAACGAATAGCCCATCTGGAAGGTAAGCCTAACTTTCATCTTCACTATGCCGACTTAGGCGACTCCATGAGTATTCTGGGTGTCATAGGCAAGGTCAAGCCCACAGAAATCTACAATCTGGCAGCCCAGAGTCATGTGCAAGTGAGTTTTGACTCTCCAGAGTTTACTGCTGATGTAGATGCAGTAGGTGTGCTTCGCATCTTGGAAGCTGTACGCCAACTGGGACTTACGAACCAATGTCGCATCTATCAGGCCTCAACCTCTGAACTCTATGGCAAGGTGGAAGAAGTGCCACAAAACGAAAACACACCGTTCCACCCCTACTCTCCCTATGCTGTAGCTAAGCAATATGGTTTCTGGATTGTCAAGGAGTACCGTGAGGCCTACAATATGTATTGTTGCTCAGGCATCTTATTCAATCACGAGAGTGAACGTCGAGGCGAGACCTTCGTCACCCGTAAGATCACACTTGCTGCAGCCCGCATCAAACAGGGTAAACAGGAAAAGCTTTATCTGGGAAATCTTGGAAGCCTGCGCGACTGGGGCTATGCCAAGGATTATGTGGAGTGCATGTGGCTCATCCTACAACAGCCGGAACCTGAAGACTTCGTCATTGCCACCGGTGTGCAGCATTCGGTACGTGATTTCTGCTACCATGCCTTCAGACATGTGGGCATCGAACTGGAGTTCGTAGGTGAAGGTATCGACGAGAAAGGTATCGACAAGGCCACAGGCAAAGTGCTTATCGAGGTCAGCCCCGACTTCTACCGTCCCACCGACGTCGTCAACCTGTGGGGCGATCCTACCAAGGCCAAGGCTAAGTTAGGTTGGAATCCCAACAAGACCTCATTCGAGGAACTGGTTAAAATTATGGTTGACAGCGATATGGCTAAGGTTGCTGCTGAAGGCGCAGCCGCCAAAGTGCGCACCAATCTGGCTGAATATTTGGAAAAAGGCATCGTGAAATAATATGTTAGACAAGAACAGTAAGATATATGTAGCGGGACACCACGGTCTTGTGGGTTCCGCTATTTGGAATAACCTTCTGGAAAGGGGCTATATGAATCTGATTGGGCGCAGCCACAAGGAACTTGACCTTACAGATCAGGTGGCAGTACGACAGTTCTTTGATGACGAGCGTCCTGATGCAGTAGTCTTAGCAGCAGCTTTTGTGGGTGGCATCATGGCGAACTCACTTTATCGGGCAGACTTTATCATGATGAACATGAAAATTCAATGCAATGTCATCTCCGAGTCCTATGCCCACGGCGTGAAGAAACTGCTATTCCTGGGATCGACCTGCATCTATCCTAAGAATGCGCCACAACCCATGAAAGAGGATTGTCTGCTCACATCACCTTTGGAGTATACCAACGAGGAATATGCCATAGCGAAAATAGCAGGCCTGAAGATGTGCGAGTCGTACAACCTGCAATATGGCACAAACTATATCGCAGTAATGCCTACCAATCTTTATGGTCCCAACGACAACTTCCATCTGGAGAACAGTCATGTGATGCCTGCTATGATGCGTAAAATATATCTGGCTAAACTCATCCACGATGGTGCATGGGATGCCATCCGTACTGACATGGACAAACGTCCTGTTGAAGGTGTCAATGGTTCAGCAACTAATAAAGCTATTGAGGAGGTACTTGCCAAATACGGAATATCTAATAATAAGGTGGTACTCTGGGGTACTGGCACCCCACTGCGTGAATTCCTATGGAGCGAGGACATGGCCGATGCCTCTGTCCATGTATTGCTGAACGTCAACTTCTCCGACATTATCGGTATTGAGAAATACTCGAGTGTCCATTATGGCGCCAGCACCGATGGTTCTGTAGACCGCAATCATTCAGCAGGCCGTGGAGGAGCCATCCCTAAACTTGGCGAGATTCGCAATTGCCACATCAATGTTGGTACAGGCAAAGAACTCACCATCCGTGAACTCTCAGAACTTGTGGTAAAAGCCGTAGGTTTCGAGGGAGAAATAGAATTTGATGCCAGCAAGCCAGATGGTACCATGCGCAAACTCATCGACGTGTCAAAACTCCATTCTCTTGGATGGACTCATAAAGTCGAGATAGAAGACGGAGTACAAAAACTATTTGAATGGTACAAAGCAAGCCTTCAATAAAAAAGCCCGCGAAATGCGGGCCTTTTTATTGATATCTTGTTGCTTACTTATTTTGCATACAAAGCAACGATCGTCTCGTACTTCTCCTGCTTACCAGAGGTCTGCTTCGGCTCTTCAACCTTCTTACCATACTCGTAAACCTGCTCAAGGGTCAGCTTGCCATCCTCGAAGTCCTTACCAATACCACCGTCGAAGCTGGCATAACGAGCCTTCTTCATGGCAGGTAGCTCAGAATTCTCCAGAATGTCAGCAGCATTCATCAGGGCGCGGGCCATAGCATCCATGCCACTGATGTGTGCAATAAACAGATCCTCGAGATCGGTAGAGTTACGACGAATCTTGGCATCGAAGTTGGTACCACCATTACCCAGGCCACCATTGCGGATAATCTCCATCATGGCCTGCGTCAACTCGAAGTTGTCGATGGGGAACTGGTCGGTATCCCAACCGTTCTGGGCATCACCACGGTTAGCGTCGATAGAACCCAACATGCCAGCATCGACGGCACATGCCAGTTCATGCTCGAAAGTATGACCAGCGAGTGTAGCGTGGTTCACCTCGATATTCACTTTGAAGTCCTTATCCAGACCGTGAGCCTTCAGGAAACCAATCACAGTCTCAGTATCCACATCATATTGGTGTTTAGATGGCTCCATTGGCTTCGGCTCAATCAGGAACGTACCCTTGAATCCTTTAGCACGAGCATAGTCGCGAGCCATCGTCAGCATGGTAGCCATATGCTCCTTTTCACGCTTCTGGTCGGTGTTCAGCAGACTCATATAGCCCTCACGACCACCCCAGAATACATAGTTGGTACCACCAAGTTTGATGGTAGCATCGATAGCATTCTTGATCTGGACAATTGCACGAGCCACAACGTCGAAGTCGGGGTTGGTAGATGCACCATTTGCATAGCGCTTGTTTCCAAATACATTAGCGGTACCCCAGAGCAGTTTGATGTTGGGGAACTGCTTCATCTTCTCCTGAGCATAGTCAGTGATAGCCTTCATGCGCTCTTCATACTCAGCAATGGTAGGAGCCTCTTCAACGAGGTCGACATCGTGGAAGCAGAAGTACTCGATACCCAGCTTGTCCATGATCTCGAAGCCGGCATCCATCTTATCTTTTGCACGCTGAACGGGATCAACAGCCTTGTCCCACTCGTAGCTGCGGGTCTGACCACCGAACTGGTCTGCAGAAGCCCCACCCAATGTATGCCACCAAGCCATCGCGAACTTCAGCCAGTCTTTCATCTTCTTCCCCATCACGACCTTCTCAGGCTCATAATAGTGGAAAGCCATAACGTTCTTACTATCCTTTCCCTCGAAAGGAATCTTACCTGTAAACGGGAAATACTCTTTTGCCATAATTCCTTAGTTTTTATGATTTTAAGTTTATAAATTCTTCTTTAGAGACTCCTTCCACTGGGCGTATGCAGCTGCATAGGCAGCACGGTCGGCCTCCTTGGGTTCTATCACCTGCAGTTTGTCAAGCGTTGCGAAGGCCTCGTCGGCATTGGCATAGATACCGGCACCGATACCTGCACCCTTGGCAGCACCAACGGAGCCGTCGGTGTCGTAGAGTTCAATCGTTGCGCCACTCACACCTGCCAAGGTGTCACGGAACAGCGGACTCAGGAACATATTGGCCTTTCCGGCATGGATCTTCTGGATGTCCATACCCATCTGCTGCATGATCTCCATGCCATAACAGAAGGAGAACACGATACCCTCCTGAGCGGCACGAACGAGATGAGCCTTGTTATGTTTGTTGAAATTCAGGCCATTGATGGAACAGCCGATCTCCTTATTCTCCAACACACGTTCCGCACCATTGCCAAACGGGATCACCGTCACGCCTTCACTGCCAATGGGCACACTGGCAGCCAGGTCATTCATCTCGGCATAGCCGATCTCCGGCGTAATATTACGATGCGTCCAGGCGTTCAAGATACCCGTACCATTGATACAGAGCAGCACACCTAATCGGGTCTGATCAGCCGTGTGATTCACATGGGCAAAGGTATTGACACGGCTCTGCTTGTCGTAGTTCACATCACCCAGCACACCATAGACCACACCTGATGTACCTGCAGTAGCAGCGATCTCACCGGGGTTCAACACATTGAGCGACAAGGCGTTATTGGGCTGATCGCCACCACGATAGGTAATCGGGGTACCCGCCTTCAGGCCCAGTTCCTCTGCTGCCTCTTTACAAACCTCACTCTGCACGCTGAACGTCGGTACGATGTCTGCAATCAGCGATGAGTCAAAGCCATAATATTTCATCAGGAAGTCTGCCACCTGATTATTCTTGAAGTCCCAGAACATACCTTCGGACAGACCACTGACGGTGGTATTGGCTATACCACTCAATCGCATAGCAATATAGTCACCAGGCAGCATAATCTTATAGATCTGACTATAAAGCTCGGGCTCATTTTCCTTCACCCAAGCCAATTTCGCAGCAGTAAAGTTACCCGGAGAGTTCAACAAATGACTCAAGCACTTCTCTGCCCCAAGATCTTTGAATGCCTTCTCACCATAGGGGACGGCACGCGAGTCACACCAGATGATCGATGGGCGTAAAGCCTTCAGATTCTTATCCACACACACCAGTCCATGCATCTGGTAAGAAATACCGATGGCCTTGATGTCCTCAGCTGTGGCACCAGCTTCAACCATGATTTTCTTCAATGCCAGCTTTGCATTATCCCACCACATCTGCGGATCCTGCTCTGCCCATCCAGCCTTAACAGCCATGATGGGTGCTTCCTTCTCAGGAAAAAAAGCTGTTGCAACACACTTGCCGTTGTCGGCATTAACAAGCGATGCCTTCACTGACGAGCTACCGACATCAAATCCTAATAAAAGTCTATTAGCCATTTTTCAAACAGATTTTGTATAATTATATTACGCTTTAGATGCAAATTTCCCTATTTTTTTTCATTTTTGCAATATTTTTACGTCAAAATGCATTTTTTTTACCAATTTTTGTGTTCAATTAAAATATTTTGTTTACCTTTGCACGATAGAATATCATTATTACGTAATATAAACCATTCTTTTATGAAGAAAAAAATACTAATACTTGACGACAAAGAGACCATCGCAAAGGTGCTCTCCATCTATCTGATGAGCGACTATGACGTACAGTGGCTTCCGGATGGACTACAGGGAGTGAAATGGCTCCAGGCAGGAAACACACCAGATCTGATTATCTCCGACATCCGTATGCCCGGTATGCGTGGTGACGATTTCTTGGAGTGGATCAAGCAGAACGAACTGTTCAAACATATTCCCGTCATCATGTTATCTAGCGAAGACTCCACCAGCGAACGCATCCGCCTGTTGGAGATTGGCGCTGAGGATTACATTGTGAAGCCATTTAATCCAATGGAGTTGAAAATCAGGGTGAAGAAAATCATCCCATAATATATAAATGTATATACATATTATATAATATATGATAGGTATAGTATATCTCGGCAACAATCCAGAAACCCAGGAACGTCTGAAATACATTCCGGGGCGGTTGGTTCAATTCACCACCAACTATAAGGATGCTGCCGCAGCCTGTGCTCCTCACGTTCGGAATGAACATGTCATCATGTTCTACGAACAGAGTGTGAAGGCAGAAGATGTAACCGCTATCACCTATATCAAGAAGAAATGCAAGAATGCCTACATTATCCTGTTGACAAGCGAACTGACGTTGGACGATCGGAAGGTCTACCAGAAGTGTGGTATCAACGACACCATAGATCAGAAATCATCCATCACGGAATTGAATAAGAAAATCCAGTTTATCTCCGACCGAGAGATGATGCTGTTCGACGATGCGCCTTCCAAGCACCGCATTCTCCGTTTCAAGATTCCTCTTTGGAAACGTTTGTTTGACATATTCTTCTCTTTGTTAGGTATTATTATCCTATCACCAGTATTCATCATTACGGCCATTGCAATCCGCTTGGAGAGCAAAGGGCCGGTTATCTTTAAGTCAAAGCGAGTGGGCACCAACTACACGGTATTCAATTTCCTGAAGTTCCGTTCCATGTATGCCGATGCAGAGCAGAGATTGAAGGAAGTGGCGAAAGAAGCTGGTAATCAGTATGCAGAAAAGGACCAGTCTGAAGAGGAAAAGGATCAGCAGACAACGATCACAGCCCCGCTTGGCGATGAGGCCGAGATGATGATGATGGACATGGGTATGGAATCCGCCATGATGATTAGTGACGACGAGGTGATGCTCGTTGGCGATGACTTCGTTGTGGCAGAGTCCGACTTCAACAAGGAGAAGGAAGAAGAAGTCAACAATGCCTTTGTGAAGATTGAAAACGACCCGCGTGTCACCAAGGTAGGTAAGTTTATCCGTAAATACAGCATTGACGAGCTACCACAGCTCTTCAACATATTGAAAGGCGACATGTCCATCGTAGGCAATCGCCCGTTGCCTCTCTATGAGGCTGAGAAGCTCACCATAGACTCCAGCATCGATCGCTTCATGGCTCCCGCCGGCCTTACCGGCCTGTGGCAGGTGGAGGAACGCGGCAAAGGAGGTATGATGTCAGCAGAGGAGCGTAAGCAACTCGACATCACTTATGGCCAGACCTACTGTTTCACGTTGGATATGAAAATCATATTCCGCACACTGACGGCATTCATCCAAAAAGATAACGTATAAGACTAAAATAGCAAAATCCATAAACACGATGAACAAGTTTAAGCGACTGTTTTTAATTGTAGTGGCCTCAGGAATCGGAACTTCTGCTTGCGCTCAGTTCGATGAGAGCGGAATTGCAGCCGGTTTCTTTGACACCAGTAAGGAGAAGGACATTAATTTCTCCGAGTTCCATCTGCCCCCATTGGCAGTCTTGTTTGAGAATGCCAAGTCTACTCCACAGATCATGTCTTTGGAAAAAGCCAGACAGATAGCTGAGGCGGCTGTAGCAAAGACAAAAAGAAGTATTTTCGGCCATATTAATGGTCATGCAAGCTATAGCTACGGAAAAGGGGACATGTGGGGCAACAATTCTTCCACAGTGACAAGCTATATGATGCTGCAATATCAGGGAACCGAAACATCTTATTGGAATGTGGGAGTAAGCGCAAATTTCACAGTAGAAGACATCATCGACTATGTTCCGTCCATCAAAAGGGCTAGGTTGGAAGCTGATCAGGCTGTTATCGCAAAAGACATGGCGTATGACCAACTAAAATTACAGATTGCTTCGCTATTTATAAAAATTACAAATGATTTGGTTTCTTTGAAAACCATAGGAGAAGCTGCTGCTGCCTATCAGGGAGCAGGCGCATTAAACCGTGAGCAATTTGAGGATGGCAATATGGATATTGAAGATTTTGCACATACTAAATTATATGAAAGTAGCCAAGTAAGTGGCTATCAAAGTCTGCAGACTTCCATTACAACGGACATCATCACATTGGAAATACTCACGCACACGCCGATTATCACCAACTCTACAACAGAAATCACATTAGACACCCATGTGACAAAATCTGACAAGGAAATTGCCAAAGAGAACAAGGCAGTAGAAAAACGGATTAAGAAAGCAGTTGAGGTGGATGAGAAAAAAACAAAGGCCTTAGAAAAGGCAGAGAAGAAAGCAGAAAAAGCAGCCGTTAAAGCAACTAAGAAAGAAAGTAAAACGAAATAAATAGTAGCATTATGGATTTATTTAGATATATTGTTAGGTTCTTATACAAGATTCGTTGGTATTTAATTATTCTGCCATTGATTGCACTGGTAGTAGCTTGGTTCATGACGCGTAATATGGAACGTGTGTATGACGCCAACACGACCATCTATACAGGTATGATTACTGCCTACAATATAGAGGGTGGATCGGGAGCAGCTGGTGGTAACGTCCAGACCAACATGAAAAACCTCATGTTACTGATTACCACAGATGTCACCATCCATGAGGTATCCCTTCGTTTATTTGCCCGCTGCATGATGTATGGCAATACGAATAAGGACAACAATTACATTTCTGCTGAGCATTTCCGCCAGCTCAACAATAGTGTTCCAGCAGATGTAAAGGCCCTTATTAATCACAATAGTGAAAATGCCACATACGCCAATCTGAAAGCCTACGAGAAACCTACTCAGGACAATTACCTGTTTGGCCTGACAAATTATCATAATTATTTTGGCATTAACAATATCACAAGTCGGTTAAAAGTGGTACAACTGAATGGAAGCGATATCATTGATATTGGTTACTCTGCCAATGATGCGGGTATTGCTTATAATACATTAGACATTTTAAATGAAGTCTTTGCCCGCCAATATGCCCAGTTGCGTTATGGAGAGACCAATAATGTCATCAAGTTCTTTGAGCGTGAGGTGGCACGTCTGTACCGCATTTTGACTCATGCCGAAGATGATCTCATTCGCTATAATGTGGAGAAGCGCATCATCAATTATGGCGAACAAACCAAGGTTTTGGCAGGAATGGATGGTGAGCAACAGAGGTCAGACAACTCTTTATTAAAAAATCAAGCAACGACACGTGCTCTGATGGATTATTTAGAGCGTCAGTTAGGTGACCGTGCGAAAATCATTAAAGCAAACAAGGAATTTACCAATCAGGTAACAGACATCTCCCGCATCCAGTCCCGTATTTCCAACCTTCGTCTGATGAGCAGTGAAGGGGGAGGTAGTGGCGTAGAATCCCAGTTGGAGCTGGCAAAGGCTGAGAAAATGCTCCAGAATGCAACAGATAATGTTCGCAGTTTGATTAAAGATATTGAGGCAGGCACCTATAACACTGAAACTGGAGTCAAAGCCAATGATATGATCAGCAGATGGCTAGATCAAGTATTACTATTGGAAAAAACAAAGGCAGAATTAGGTGCTCAGGACATCATGCGAGCAAATATTGACAAACAAATGATTTACTATGCTCCAATTGGTGCAACTTTGGGTAGAAAAGATCGGCATATAGGCTTTATAGAAGGAAACTATATGGAGATGCTGAAAGCTCTGAATGCAGCTCGTCTCCGTCAGAAGAATCTGCAGATGACCACGGCTACGCTCCGTGTGCTGAACCCTCCATTATTTCCAATGAATGCCCAGCCGACCAACCGTATGATGATTTTGCTAGGTGCCTTTATGCTGGCATTCTTAATGACAGCATTGTACTTTTTAATCATCGAATTGTTGGATCGTACCCTTCGCGACCGTATGCGTTCGGAACGCATCACGAAGATTCCTGTCATGGGTTGCTTCCCCAAAGAGAGTACTTTGCGTTATCGCCGCTTCAACAAGACCATTGCCGATATGGCACTTCGTCAATTGAGCAAGGCTCTTCTCCCCCACTTCAAAGAAGGTCAGCAGAATGTGCTCAACTTGTTGTCGACTGATGCGGCCAATGGTAAGAGTTACTTGGCCCAAGAGTTGGAGAATTACTGGATCTCAATCGGTCTTCAGGTACGTCGCCTCACCTACGATGAGGATTTCCTTGCCGAAGACAGCCGCTTCATCATGGCTAAAGACCTCAAAGACATCTGTCCCGACATTCTGCCAAATGAGATTGCCATCATTGAGTATCCGAACCTCGACGACAACTCCATTCCTTCTGGATTATTGAACATGGGTACAATTAACCTGATGGTCACTCGAGCAAATCGCACATGGAAGGATGTAGACCAGAAAGCACTGAAAGAACTTCAGTCGCAATTAACTGACCAGAGCACCCTTTACATGTATCTCACCGAAGCACAGCGTTATGCAGTCGAGGAATTTGTTGGTCAGTTGCCACCATACACGAAGTTTAATAATTTCGTCTACCGTATGTCTCAAATGGGACTGACTGCAGTAGAAAATAATCACGCTAAATAAATGACTAAAGCATTTAGAACATATACCCGTGAACATGGAGGAAGAGTTGCCTTACTCTTTCTCCTGTTTTTACTTGCTCTATATAACTTTGCAACCATAGGAATAAGCGGCTTTGCTATTATATGTTTGATACCAGCCATCATTATTGGTATTTATATAGCTTTTAAATGGCCCTACTTAGTGTTTTGGGGTCTCATTCTCGTTAACTACAACTTACATTTATTCCACTTTAACGACTGGTTACCTTCTGGAATTCCACTATCTTTATACAACGAGTTATTTGAGATTGCTCTCGTTGCCATTGCACTCATTGACTTTAGGAAAGACCACCATTGGGGAAGGGCTATGAACCTCATGGCATTTGCCATCTTACTATGGTTTTTGTTATGCGCATTAGAAGTATTTAATGACACATGTCGTTTAGGTATCAATGTTGGTGCTTGGTTTGCAGGCTTCAGATTGATAGCATTTCAATTAGTTTACTTTTTATTGATCTTTTCTATATATATTAACTCCCCAGAAGTCCTAACAAAATATCTTAGAATATGGGCTTGTTTGGCTATATTTTCAGTATATTGGACATTCAAGCAAAAATATATTGGTATGAATCCATACGAATTAGCGCGTATTCATGAATGGGGAAGTAAGCATTTCGTAAATGGTATCATACGTTACTGGTCAACATTTTCTGATGCAGCCAATTATGGTTGTAATGCGGCGGCAACATCTGTTGTATTTCTAGTGATAGGCCTTACATCTAAGTTTAAAATAGACCGTATTTTCTTTATCGTTACTAGTTTTGCTGTTTTGTGGGGAATGTTCCAATCGGGTACGCGAACAGCTATGGCCTGTTTTTTTGTAGGCTTAATAGTTTATGTTTTTTTATCTAAATCAGTTAAATTTGCCATACCTATTATTATATTTGGATTAATTGCTTTTTGCCTCTTGGCGTTCACTAACATTGGCCAAGGCAATAATCAGATACGCCGAATGCGTTCTGCACTTAATAAGAATGATGCGTCAGCTAATGTTCGCGACATCAATAAGGCTACCATGGCAAAATACCTGAAAGATGCCCCATGGGGAATTGGTATAGGCATTGGAAACGGTGATGTCCCAGCAAGAAATAAATATGTAGTTATGTCCTATATTGCTCCAGACTCAGAGTATGTATTTATGTGGATTCATACAGGTATCATCGGTGTTACCATTTTTGCAATTTCAATGTGCATAATGTTTGTTGGAGCTTGTAGGACAGTACTCTTTAGATTAAAAAACAAATCTTTAATAGGAATAGGAGCGGGCATTTGTTGCGCATTTGCAGCCATGCAATTGGGCGCTTACTTAAATCAAGTCTTATATCAATATCCTAATGGATTGATATTCTTTGGTGGATTAGCTATAGTTTATGTGCTACCACATCTGGAAAAGGATTGGGAAATATATGAGCAAGAAAGAATGGCGAAACAGGAAGAAAAAAAACGTCTAAAACTTGAGAAGAAACTTGCATCAAGAGTGTAGAACTTTGAAAATTGAAAATTGAAAATTGAAGTTTCTATTATCACCATCAATTACAATGGATTGGAAGACACCTGTGCATTGATTGAGAGCGTCCCCTTCAATGAAAATCTGGAGGTGATAGTAGTAGATAATGCCTCAAAAGATCAGGAAGCAGACACGATTGCTCAACGCTACCCAAAAGTAAGAGTTATTCGAAGCGATCGGAACCTGGGTTTTGCAGGAGGCAATAATTTAGGTATCAAAGCTGCTCAAGGCAAATACCTATTTCTGATTAATAACGACACCATATTTAAGGAATTTAACATCCAGGCGCTTATAGACCGAATGGAGTCCTCACCTACAATTGGCATCGTATGCCCGAAGATTCGATTTGCATGGGACAATAACCCCATTCAATTTGCTGGTTATTCCAGACTGTCAAGAATCACTGTTCGCAATCACGCCATTGGCTGCAAAGAGGAAGACCGTGGACAATATGAAACAGCCCACCCTACTCCATACGCACATGGCGCCGCGATGTTGATTCGTCGTGATGCCATCAAAAAAGTAGGTCTCATGCCAGATTGTTATTTCCTCTACTATGAAGAGCTCGACTGGTCTATGATTTTTGCCCGTGTAGGTTATCAAATCTGGTACGAACCTCAATGCACAATATATCACAAAGAAAGCCAGTCCACAGGCCAGAACAGCTCTCTTCGAACTTATTTCCTCACACGAAACAGGCTCCTCCTAGTTCGTCGTAATCCTCAAGAGTTTAACAAAACGCTGGCCTATCCATATCTCTTTGGCATTGTCGCCCTACGTGATATATTGAAGTATACATTCATGGGACGTTTTGATCTCATGAAAGCTACAGTCCGAGCTCTTCGGGATTTTATAAACAATACGCTCGGCTATGCCGCTTTTACAAAGGCCAAAGCCGACTAAAAGAACACTAAACTATAAACATATAGAAGGTATGAGCATCAACTTCTGGGACATCATGATTTGGGGCGACCTGCTCTTGTTCATCATAATAGCATTGACCGTACTCTATTTAGGAGTCTTTGCAATCGCCGCTTTAGTTAACCGTCACCATGATTCTCCCAGAACAAAGAAGCAAAACAGAATTGTCGTTTTAATTCCGTCTTATAAACAGGATGCAGTCATCGAACAGTGCGTAATATCCGTCCTTTCCCAGGCATACCCCCAGCGTATGTTCGATGTCACGGTTATCTCCGATCATCAGCAAGAGATGACCAATATGCGTTTAGCTCAATACCCGATAACACTTCTCACGCCTAACTTTGAGCAGAGTACCAAAGCAAAATCTTTACAATATGCCATACTAAACCTACCAGAATTCAAAATATATGACATTGCTCTCATTTTGGATGCAGACAATATCGTGGAACAGGATTTCCTCGCCAAAGTGAATAATGCTTTTGAAACAGCTGCGACAAAAGCCATCCAAATGCATCGTATATCAAGGAACAGGGATACAACCGTTGCCATATTAGGATCCATCTTCGAAGAAATCAACAATGCAATATTCCGTCGTGGCCATATCAATGTTGGACTATCGTCAGCCTTAGCTGGCTCAGGCGTAGCCTACGACTTTGCCTGGTTCAAAACCAATGTCATGAAGGCCCGGACAGCTGGAGAGGACAAAGAATTAGAAGCTCTGCTTCTCCGTCAAGAAATATTTATAGACTATTTCGACAGCATATATGTATATGGAGAGAAAAAACGCACTACGGCTAAACTGAATCAACAACGTGGTCGATGGGCAGCTGAACAATTCCACAACGTCATACGCAACATTAAATTTCTTCCTGGAGCCATCTTCAGGAAACAATATGATCTGGCAGACAAAATCATCCAGTGGATACTTATACCCCGCACTACGATGGTAGCCATCATCATATTCATGAGCATCATTCTACCTTTTATCTATATGACAATAGCCATTAAATGGTGGATATTAGGTGCCATTGCCCTCTTTATCTTTGCATTAGCAACCCCCGACTATTTGGTCTCAGAAATGTGGGAAAAGACCTTTCTTCGCTCTCCTTTTAAGCGTCTTTGGAATCATTACAAACCATCTTATAAAAGAAAGAAATGATTTGGACTATTCTGCATGGCATCGACATCACCCTATGGATTATCATCGCATGCTCTGTGGCCTATGTGGTGTTTTTTGCCATTATATCCCTTTTTTATGAGAAAGAAGATCAATTGGCAATTCACGCAGCAGCCCTAAGCAACAAGCAGAATAAATTTCTTATTCTCTATCCTGCATACAAAGAAGACCGGGTGATTATTAATGCCGTGGAAAATTTCATGCTACAGGATTATCCATCAACACATTATACCGTGGTCGTCATTTCAGACCACATGCAGCCTGAAACCAATGATTACCTGCGTCAACTACCCATCACCCTACTCGAACCGGTTTTTGAAAAGAGTTCCAAGGCCAAGGCCATGCAATATGCCATTGAGATGGTGGAAAGTGGAAAGTTGAAGGTGGAAGATGGACGATTCGACCAAGTCGTGGTGCTTGATGCAGACAATGTGGTTCGTTCTGAATTCCTGTCACAACTGAATATTCTCTGCACGATTTATGATGCCATCCAATGTCACCGTTGTGCCAAGAATGCCGACAATGATGTAGCTGTACTTGATGGTGCCAGTGAAGAAATCAACAACACCATCTTCCGTAAGGCTCATAACCGTCTGGGGATGTCTTCTGCCCTGATTGGCTCTGGCATGTGTTTCAACTATAATCTTTTCAAGAAGAATGTATCTCAGCTGTCTACGGCTGGTGAGGATCGCGAGATGGAAGCTCTCCTACTCCAACAGGAGGTGTTTATCAAGTACGCCCCAGACATCCATGTTTTCGACGAGAAGGTCAGTAATCAGGATAATTTCCAGCGACAGCGCATGCGTTGGATGACAGCTCAGGTGCAGAGTTTGCTCAGCAACTTACCAAAGATTCCAGATGCCATCGTTCATGGCAAGATCAATTTCATCGACAAAACCATACAACAGGCACTGATTCCTCGTTCCATCTTGATTGTATTATTAGCGATTATATCCATTCTCATGACCATAGTTTATCCTTTTTGGTGTGAGAAATGGTGGATTCTTTTGGGAGTTTTGGCAATTGCCCTCTTTATCGCACTTCCTAAGCAATTGCGTTTCCGTTCTCTTGCCAAAGTATTTGCCATCCCCGGCCTTGTATTACGGATGATTAAAAACATCCTCCACATGGATCGCAAGAACACCGACTTTATTCACACAGATCATCATATTTAAATGAGTGGGCGTGTTCATAAAAGTATTATAAATGCGGAAGTAAATCTCATTTTTTACTTCCTTTCTCTCTTTTTGGCCTTTTTCTCCAGGAAAATTTATCTTGATTTTCTAGGCGATGAATTCATTGGTTTGACAGGAACTCTAAACAGTATTCTTGGCTACTTGAACCTTGCAGAACTTGGTATCGGCAGTTGTATCAGTTTCTTCCTGTATAAACCACTACAATCCAATAATCATCAGGATACACAAGAACTCATTTCAATTATTGGATATCTTTATCGCTGGATTGGTCTCATCATTCTTGCATGTGGTTTTGTTGTCAGTCTCTTTTTTCCACTCATTTTTTTTAATGAGGAGTTAGGATTAGGAATCGTTTATTTCTCCTTTTATTCTTTTCTTGGCTCCTATCTTATTGGATATTTCATCAATTATCGTGAGATTATACTCGTTGCTGACCAAAAAAACTATTTGGTTGCCATATATTTTCAGTCTGGGGGAATCATTAAGACTGCCATTCAAATACTCCTTGCATACACATACAAGAACTTATATTTTTGGATTGCAATAGAGTTCCTCTTTGGCATACTTTGCTGTATTATTATTAACTGGAAGATTAATAAGGAATATCCATGGCTAAAGACTAATAAAAAACAAGGAAAAGCTCTCATAAAAAAGTATCCTGGCATTTTAAAGAACACCAAACAGATCTTTATACATCAGATGAAAGATTTCGTACTCAGTAAGAGTGACGAATTATTTGTTTTCATTTTTGTTTCATTGAAAATGGTGGCCTACTATGGTAATTATATTTTAATAATATCAAAAATATCACTGTTGTTCAAATCTGCTTTAGATGCTGTTAATGCTGGTGTCGGAAATTTGGTAGCAGAAGGAAATAAAGCCCAGATGTTTAAAGTTTTTTGGGAACTGATGACTATCCGGCACTTTGTGGCTGGCGTATTATGCTACTCCATCTATTGCTATATTGAACCTTTTATTTGTCTATGGTTAGGTAGCGAATATATCTTAGACCATCGTATTTTGGTTCTCCTTGCGATATATATATATATATCCAATTCTCGTGGTGTAGTGGATGCCTTCAATCATGCCCATGGCCTTTATGCTGATGTATGGTCTGCATGGGCAGAATTAATTCTCAACGTTTCTATCACCATTATTGCAGGTATATATTATGGTATTATCGGGATTCTTCTCGGGAAATTAGCAAGTCTTGGCTTTATTGTTATCTGGTGGAAGCCATACTATTTATTTTCATCAGGTTTTAAAGATTCTATTTCTATTTATTGGAATGGAGCGATTAGGTATTACTTGATTTTTTTCTTGTCTTTTTTTCTTGGTTACAACTTTAACCAGTTCATCCCCATTGATCCGTATACCAGCTTCTATTCATTAATCCTATATTGCTCAATTAGTTTCATATTATATCTTCTGATAAATATATCATTGCTGTTATGTTTTGCAAAAGGAGCGAAAGACTGTCTTAAACGAATCAAATTCAAGAAAGTATGAAATTCTCAATCATCACTATCAACTACAATCATCGGGACGGACTGGTTAAAACCATCAATAGCGTTATTAACCAGACATTCCAAGATTATGAATACATCATTATTGATGGTGGTTCAGATGATGGCAGTCTAGAAGTCATCAAAGAATATAGCAACCATATATCCTACTGGGTCTCAGAGCATGATAAAGGGATATACAATGGGATGAACAAGGGCATCGCTCAAGCCCATGGCACCTATATAAACTTTATGAACTCCGGAGATGTGTTTTATAGTTATGATACTCTTGAAAAGATTGGCAATCTGATGGATGGTAGCGACTTCGTTATAGGTAAGGACTATAATCAGGATCCTGATACAGGAGAGGTCTTTACCACAATCTTACCAACACGCATTTCAATGGTTGCATTCTATATGTGGACACTTCCCCATCAAAGTGCATTTATCCGCCGTACGCTGTTTAATGATTCGCCCTATGATGAAACGCTCCGTATTGTAGCAGACTGGAAATTCTATTTAGAAAAAATTGTATATGAAGGTAAGACATTACAATTGCTCGACCTGCCAGTCTGTAATAGAGAACAAGAAGGTGTCAGTATCTCTCAAGCTTCCAAAACTGTTGAAGAGCGACATAAGGTTTTGTCAACGCTGATACCACCAGGCATATACAAAGACTACGAAACATTAGCCAAATTAGATCGTAGTACAGTTTATAAACTACTTAACCTCATAGATCAAGATAAATCACGCAAATGGGTATCCCTTTTGATTAAACTATTGAATTGGATATTCCCATCAAAATCCGATCTATAATCTCATGAGAATAGCCGTTCTGACATCTGGAATACTGCCTGTTCCCGCCGTCCTGGGGGGAGCTGTTGAAAACCTGATAGATTTCTATTTAGAATATAATGAGGTACACCATATTCATGACATTACAATCTATAGCGTCAGCCATCCCAAGACAAAGAATCATCCAGCAAAGACATCCAAAGTTAACCATTATTATTATATAGATGTCAATAGTATTTGGGCTAAAATTAAGAGAAAGTTATACTTCTATATACATGGTGAAGAGTACCATCACTATTTCATCGAGTATTTTCTGGAACAATCCATCAGGCATATTCGCAAACAAGACTACGATTGCATCATTTTAGAGAACAGGCCATCATATTCTTTAAAACTAAAGCAAATCACTGCTGCAAAATTAGTTTATCACCTTCACAACGAGAAACTCACTCCAAAAGAGCCATCATATCAAGACATATATAACGCAGCATCTCTTATAATCTGTGTATCAGATTTCATCACAAAGAGCGTAAAAGCTATTGAACCTAATGATACTAAATGTATCACAGTCCACAATGGAATTGATCTCAATGCCTTCTCTACAAAATCCAGTCACATCACACGTCAGGATGTTGGGCTGAATGATCAAGATTTTGTTTTGATATATAGTGGGCGTATTAACCCAGAAAAAGGCATCAAGGAGTTAACGGAAGCGATGAAAAAGTTAACCGACTATCCTCAAATCAAACTATTAATCATTGGTAGTTCGTTTTTTGGCAATACCACAGGAAATGACAATTTCACCAAAGAATTGCGGGAAAGCATAACGGACATTCAAGATAGAATCATTTTCACAGGTTTTATACCATATCAAAAGGTTCCCTCATACTTGAAACTGGCAGACTTAGCAGTAGTCCCGTCTATGTGGGACGAAGCATTTGGGTTGACAATCCTGGAGGCTATGGCAGTAGGTATTCCTTTAATAACGACAAGAAGTGGGGGCATTCCTGAAATCTGCGAGGATGTAGCATGCATTGTTAATCGAGAAAATATCATTGAAGACCTGACAGAAGCTATCATAAACCTATACCATCATCCAAAGATACGCGCCAAGATGTCAGAATTATCCATCAGCCGAGCACAGCAGTTCTCGAAAGAAAAATATGCAGAAAACTTCTTTAAGGCATTATCCGCTTTACCTGCTGCCAAACTATGATTCTGATCTTATCTAAGAAAATTGCAACAGTAAAGACTGCAATATCAAACAAAAGTGTCTTTATCAAATAAACAGACGGACTGCCATTCATCCACCAGGAATGATTGGTTGAAAGATAGAATAACCAGAAATGCCCTTCACAATCCAAGACATATACAGCAAAAGCGGAAACTGCAATCCAGTTAATTGCCCGGCTCCTAAAGGATATTTTTGTGAAAAACAAGAAGAAATATACAGAAGCAATGATAATGGTAGGTGAGGCATAAGAGAAGAAGCGATAGCCCTCTGCTCCATGTCTGACACCTGCGAACGTAAATACCGCCCCTAGGAATGAGACCACAAAATAAACAAGCATATCTATCCATTTATTCATGGTTGTAAATCGATTCGGATATAAACGCATATATCGGCCTACCATATACAAACTCATCAATGTTAACGGCGACATACCTTTATCAAACCAACTTTCCTGAATAATAAAGCCATGAAGGAACTGTATCATCAGAAATGCCGACAAGAAATATAAGAACTGTTTCTGAGTCTGACTTTCTATAAACATATTCATCATTGGGGCAAAAAGATAAAGAAGAAGATATGCCATGACAAACCACAAATCTCCCAATACAAGAAAACTCACCCAATCTCGAATTGTCATCGGTGACGTAATGCCAATTGCCAACAACACAAAATAAGCAATAAAGCAAATAAAATAACATTGGAACAAGAATTCTACAATTCTTGAGATTTTTGCCTTAATTCCAAACCATCCGGAAATCAGCACAAACACATTCACACAGATTGATGAGAATGACTGGCTGCAATGTCTTGTCAATGACAACATTGGAGCGGAGAACACCTCTTCATTTGTTGGTGGATGAATAGACATATAACCACTATGGTCTATCAAGACTAGAAACATAGCAACGATACGCAACAACTCAATGTTAGAGTCACGAACAGGCTTGACCGAATATCCGTTATTTTCTTTTATCATCTTTGTGAACTGACTAAATTTGTAAACAGAGATTTCCATTGAGGCATAATAGCCTCAGCCTTATATCGTTGCGCAGAATGAATCGCCGACTTCCCCATCTGCTGACGTAAATCGTCATTTTCCATAAGTTGACAGACCCGATCCGCAAATGCCTCAATGTCTCTGTCTTCCACAAGGAAGCCATCAGTGCTGTCTTTGATGATATCAGCGGGGCCGTATGGACAATTGAACGCAACTACAGGAATACCGCAACTCATCGCTTCAACTAATACCAATCCAAAAGGTTCATAGAGTGAAGACATCAACAACATTGAAGACTCCTTATATTTTTCCATAATATCCGGGACTGCCGGATGTATTTCTACATTTAATTTTTGTTCTGCAACCAACTTTTCAAATTCTGGTTTTAATTCGCCATTCCCATAAACATTTAGAACCCATTCTGGGTGGCGTTGCTGCACCAAAGCCCAAACCTTCAACATCGTCCCAAAATCTTTCTGAACGTCAAAGCGACCGACAAAGATTGCCTTCTTTGAATTGCATTGGCTAAAGTTCCCGCTGTCGTTGAGATGAACGACATTAGGTATCACACACACATGCTGGCACACCCGTTTCCAATCTTCAGCATCTCCTTGTGTCAGAGTGACCAATCGATCAAGTGTCCGTAGTTTCCTTCTTTTCCAGTAAGTAATAAATCGATGCAAAAGGGTCGAGTTTTCAAACACGACATCTCTAAACATCGCATGAGATTCAAATATGATAGGAATAGGCATCTTCATACTCAGTACAGCACTTGCATAACCGTCACGAATACATGAGATAACGTCTGCTTTAATCTCTGTAATATATGACTCCAGCCGATTCCTGAAAAGTTGCTCAAACTCACGATATTTCAGGATACGCTTTAAGCCGGTATAATGGTACTGCTGATGAAAGCGAATATTCAAATCCTTAACGTGAATACGGTCATCAAGAGGAAAAGGTATCGGATGCCCCCCCTGATCAGCTGTTACGACATAGACCTCATACCCGTATTCACGGACAAGATAGTTCATCTTATCACTAAGTACGCGTTCTATCCCTCCCCATACTGCTAAGGCATCTGTCACAAATAAGATTCTCATATCATTAATCAAAATAAACTAAACAATCCACTATTATACAAAATTTAAAATATTATATCAAATCTTTCTGTGCTGTTACATATGGTAAATATCTTACAGCAATAGGAATCAGAAACAACTCTATGAGAAAAATCAATACAAAAGAGGCCAACACCTTACTCCATCCATATATAAATAAATGTGGAAAAAGTATATTATTTAATAACACATATATAGGATAATGGGTACATAGAATAATAATAGAAAATTGGCCACAATAGGAGAGAATTGGCAATTTACCTATACGCTTTGATAGCATTAATATCATCATTGTACCAATAATACCACATATATGAGCAGAACAAAAAGATGTATTATAAAATTCATTCTTAAAATATACAACATGCCTAGACACAATTATACAGAATAGGGCACATAATAATGAATATAGTAATAAACTATTATCTATCTTTGTATCTTGAAGGAAATTACTTGAGTTTTTAATGTAAAATCCAAAAGCAAAGAAAGGTAAGCATGTAAATGAGGTACTTAAAGAAAATGGAAGCAATATATGTAAATATGATAATAACAATCCAATAACACCTGAGAATAAAGAGAAACAATATACTATCATTTTATTACCACCACTTAATATATTTAAGAAGCAAAATAACATATTTACCTCAAACAAACATAATAAAAACCATAAAGGTCCATTGGTATTTTGACAACAACAACTGCATATGTCAGAAAATTGTTCACTGAAAGAAAGATAATCTATACCAATCAACGAATAATGCGTAATATAACTATATAATATCGGAATGACATTTGCAGATAATATGTAGAAAAAGATGAATGGAACAAGTAATTTGTTGATTTTCTTTCTTAAAAAGAATTTTCCACCACCATATGTTTTAAAGAAAAGGCCAGAAAGAAAAAAATAAAGGGGCATCCTAAAAGATGACAAAAAGTCATTTACCCTTATTAAGGAACAACTACCATTTGATAGTACACCAGAATAAAGGCATAGATGATTTATAACAACAAGAAATATACAAATCCCTTTTGCTGTATCTATCCATTCTATCCGTTTCATCATAAATTTCATTTTATTTTGCAAATTTACGAAAAAAAAAGGAAACAACAATACTTTCCTCAAAATAAAAACGTATCTTTGCAGAAATTTAAATGTATGGATATTATCAATAGCAAACAACGCCTTTCTGAAGCCATCAAATGGCTTAGATTTCCTCTCATTTTCTTTATCATATTACTTCATTGTTACTCAACAGTAAAATTACCAGGACATCATGTTATTTATTTTAAAATAGTATACCTATTCTCACTATTGTTAGGAGAAACAGGTGTACCAGGATTCTTCTTCATTTCAGGATTACTTTTCTTCATAAGCAATAAACGATGCCAACAAAAGTTAAAGAAACGCTTCAATACACTACTTGTACCATATCTGCTATGGAATGCCATGCTTTTGGGACTTTATATCATCGTATTCATCGCAGGATACCCTCAGGATATCAACGGGAAGAGCATCGCGGATTATACATTCATAGACTACATCCGTGTGTTTTGGGACAGGGGATCTTACGATAATGGGAATTTTGTGCCCATCCTATGCCCCTTCTGGTATATCCGCAACTTGCTCATCATGTCTATACTCTCTCCCCTCTTCTATTATATTCTAAAATATGTACGCGAGATCTTTCTGTTGGCTGTAGCTGTCTGGTGGCTATCTACGCCACATAACGCATTCATTTCACAGACAATTCTGTTCTTCTGCCTTGGTGCCTATTTTTCCATTCTTAAGAAGAATCCATTGGAAGTCTTTGACAAACAACGGAAATGGTATATAACTTTTTGTGTCATCTTTGCAGTTGCCGATATTGTTGTGCATACCATCTATGTAACACCCATCAATCTTCAAATACACAGAATTGCACTAATCTTTAACATTCCTGCCCTTTTCCTTCTGGCAGATTACTGCTGTCAGCATGGATTTACATCGAAAGTCTTACCTCATGCTGCATTTATCGTGTTCTGTGTCCACTATCCCATTGTTGTTGTCATGCGCAAAGCCTGTGCTGCAAAACTTGCTGATGCCTCAGACCTGATTCATATCCCTCTCTACTTTGTATGTGTTATCCTCGCAACTGCCATCAGCATCCTTATATACATGGGCTTAGACAATTATCTGCCCAAAGTCAAGAATATCTTATCTGGTAACCGATGAAACGTAAAAGTTACTATATACTGCTGACAGTAACCATCATACTTCTCATTTTCGGATATGGGATGTACTACTATTATGCACCTCCTAATGAACGTAAGCCATACACAATAGAAAGAAGCAATGATGACACCATCCGCGTGGCATATATTGGCGACAGTTGGGCATTCTTTCATCGACCATACGACGGGAAAATCACAGACAGTCTTTCAAGAAAGATGAATCGCCCTGCAAAAGTTACGTCCTTTGGTTATTGCGGACGGAGCAGTAAGGAAATCTATTGGTATCTCTTCGATGATCCAGAATTAACATCATTCATATCAAAAGGCTATGACTATTGCTTCGTTGCTGCCGGCATCAATGATGCCAATAAGAAGATGAGTCCCAATTATTACAAACAAAGCATGGCTTGTATCATTCAATTCTTATTAGCGAATCAGATAACGCCCATCATTTTGGAGATACCCGACTATGACATTGAAAAAATGTACAGAAACGAAATTCCAAGTCGAAAACTCTTAAGACCGTTCTCACGTTTTGTGACAGGCACACCTATCAATTGTAAAGAGGAGTTCAGACAGGCTTTAAATGACCTCCTTGAAGAAAAGAAATACGGAGAAAAAGTACAAGTCATCAGATATAATTCTTGGAATAATCGTTCTACTGAGGATTTAAGGAACTATTACCAAGACGATGGCATTCATTTGAACGAAAAAGGCTATGCTAAATTAGATAGTTGCATCATTGAGACATGTATAAAAACACATCAAACCAGACATGGTAAATATTGAATTCAACAAAACAGGATATGATCCACAGATTGACTACATCAAAGGATTGTGTATCCTTTTCGTCATCTGGACTCATTGTATCAGCCGTGATGAGTTGGGACTTATGCTTTTCCCATATTGGGGGGATACGGCCGTACCCATCTTCCTCATGATTCAGGCTTTCCATTATTATAAAAAAGGTGTCGATTTACGAATGCCTAGCGTCCTAAAACTCTGGAAGCGGATACTTTGGCCGTTCATCATTATGGTTGTTATCATGTTCTTAATACAGTACTTCATTTATTATGATAATACTGACGGAACATTCTCTCCTGCTCTATACTGGGATAAACGAGGACCAGGATCATACTATATCTTCATATATTTGGAATTAGCTTTTGTCATCCCGCTATTTGCGCCATTATTCAAAAGACTATCCTTCAAATGGCTGCTCGTTGTCTTTATATTTCTCTCTCAACTCATAGAATTTGTTACTTGTATCACGCATTGTCCTGATAACATCTACCGTATAACCTTTTTCCGTTATACTTTCCTAATATTCATCGGCTATCTTTTGGCAACAAGAGGATTGGCCCTAAATATATATACCATATCTGGCGGCATCATTGGCATGCTCTTCTTGTATTTATTTGCCTATACCAGAATCAACATGGAACCACTATTCTGTACTCATCTTGATATTTGGCCACTCTGCCACTGGGTTTGTTATTTATACATCGCCTATTTCTTCTTGGCATTTCTCAAATACACATACTCAAAGCTTAACTCACACCTTCATATCCGAACATATATTGAGAAAATAGGCAAATACTCATACGAGATTTACCTGTTCCAGATATTCTATTATACCACCATCAGCAGTTTTGTAGGTAAGGTTTTGACTATAATTGAATATTATCCACACCAACGTATCCTCTATATTGTCATCTCTACGGCTATATGTGTAATCCCCGTTGTATATCTAAAAACTCGGAAGACGCACTAATATCCCACGACATTATTAAAGAACGTAACTATTCAGCGATTACTCATGCTGCCGCCTTCCATGCTTAGAACAGAGCACGGATAGCAGCGTATGGTGAGTTGTTGTGTTTCTTGGTAGTTTCTACGATAGAGAGCAAGTCGAGGAAAGCATCAGCTCCTTTATCGGAACGGAAAGTCCCAGAGTTCTTCATTTTGATCTTGACCTTCCTGATTCCTCTCTCACTTGCATTGTTATCAGGAGGTATCGCAGGATTCTCAAGAAAGTTGAAGATATAGTCTCTGCATTTGATGAGACCTTTCCTGAGTTGTCCAAATTGCTCTGCCATGTGTTCGAGATTCTCGGTAAGCAGCGCATCAAGTTTGATTAACCACGTTTGTTTGTCTATGATGACTTGCGGATTTTCGTTCCGTTCGTGGATAGCCTCTTGTAGCAGGCTCTCGACATTTCTTGACCACTGCTGCTCTGTGTCCAGTTCGTTCAGGTATTGTAGCTCACGCAGCAGATGTGCCACGCAGACCTGATGGTTCAGGAAATTGAGCGCGAAGTAGGCACTGTGGCGGTCGGTGACGGCAACCATTCTCTCAAACGAGTTTCCGAAGCGGCTCTCCAATTCCTTATGCGATCGTCCGCTCCCATGAAACAAGAGAGTGAAATAGACCGTCTGTGCTATCCACGTCCAGTCAAGGCGCTTGTTGCAGTAGAGGCCAGACTCGTCGAAGCCGACGACAACGGAACTCATGATGCACTCCTTTATCTTCTCTATGGCAGGTGCAGCATTTTTCTTGGCATCGTTCACCCAGTTCACAAACGAGCCCTGGCTGATTTCCAGACCAAACACCTCCTTGAAGAAACTCTCTATACGGCCATAGGGCAGGAACATCACCACGCTCAGGTAGACGACCAGCGACTTGACGCTGGCATCATACACCACGGCGTTGGATCCACGCTTACGCGGAGCATGCGACTGGATGCGCTCACCGCACTGCTTGCAGACTGTTATGTAATGACGGATTTCCTTCACAATAGGCTTCAGGTCTGGAATGGAAACGACCTGCGTCACATAGTCCAGTATGCGCTCGCAATCCTCCAGTGAGACTCCGCACTTAGTGCAGTAGTTTGCCGACACCTCTTCCGTTTCGTCAGGTGTCCGTGTCATCTTCAAGGTGCTGCCCTCATGCCCCTTCTGGCCTCCCGGTTTCCTGCCCGTCGGCTTGCGCAGAGTCTTGGTGCGGCGGATGGCCTCGTCTTTTATATTCTCCTTCGAGGGAGGGGTGCTGCTGTTGTTGGAGTTCTTCTCGGGGGCTTCGTACTTCGCAAGTTTCGCTTCCAGCTCCTCAATCCGCTTGTCCCGCTTGTGCAACTCAACATGATTACTCTCAACGAGGCGGCTTAGACGGCATATCTCAGAGTGCTGCGAGTCTATCGTCTCGCGCATCAACTGCATCTCCTCCGTCATGCTAAGCAGTGCTTCCGATATGTCCGTAACCTTCTGATTCACAGGTACAAAGGTACGAAAAATATCTGAAACCACCAAACGTTTTTGCAATTATTTTTGATATAAATTGTTAATAATCAAATAGTTGGGGGAATGTGTATTGCGAGATTTTACTCAAATAGAATGGCCGTACCCCTATACGGAATTATAGTTGCTCGGAGTTTTTCTTGATAACATTATTGAGTCTATAGCCTAATCGCTGAATAGTTACTAAAGAACTGTTTGACGTTAAAGATTGTTAAATGCTTGGTCATGTCAGCAAGTTAAACTATTTTTGCAATAACTCAAGAATAACATCAGAAGAGTCTTTAGTATAAATATAATTATTCCAAAAATGAAGAATTCTATTGTAAATAAGACGAATGCAGATTTGTCTCTTTTGATAATAATGTGTATGATGAATTTCCTCTTCATGCATTATTTTTTTGTTACAAATCTCATGATTGAGATGAGTGTATATATGTTTGCATTCCTAACCAACTTTTTTTCATGCATTTTTGATTTGTCAATACTATTTATATTATGCTGGCTTATTTTGAAATTTAACATCAGAAATGCAGTGGTATTACTTTTTATTTTATCATGGACTATTTCTTTTGTCAACGTCTTTTATGGAAGATTTTTTATGCAGTATATTCCGTTGTCTGCTTTTTCACAAGCAGGTAGCTTAACCGATGGGATTGTAGTTGACAGTGTATTATCTGGATTCAAATGGTGGGATATTTATTATCTTCTTTCGTTCATTACATTTCTTATTGTTTTAATAAGGATGAAACGCCAGAAGATCCATGCCAATAAAAAACAGATAGCCTTAGTGTTCATCCTACCAATATTGGCTGTTTTCGGTATTTTTCTTTCTTATTCTGTTTATCATTTTGCAAAACCAGATTGCCGATATAATTTTGAACTGTTTCTGGCTAGAATAAATGAATTAATAATTGAACCAGAATCATGCAAAGACTCTTTCCCGAATGGTATTAGATTCCAATCTGGTATTCTCAGACCATTTTTTGCAGAATTAGTAGAGTCATTCTCCCCCTATTATCTAACTGACGAACAATGCGAGAGCATAAAAAAGGAGTATAAGAACCTGAACGATAGAACTACGAATCATGTTCGTAATCCAGAAATAAAGAATGTCATTTTTCTATTATTAGAGAGTTTCATGTCTTCAACTTCAGAATTGGAAGTAGACGGAAAATATATCACGCCATTTCTTGATTCTCTGAAGCGTTCTGAGAATGTGTATTATAATGGCCGTTTACATTCGAATATCACTGTTGGAGAATCTGGCGATGGACAACTGATATACATGACGGGATTGTTACCTTTACGCTCTGTTCTTACTGTTGGTGTTGCTAAAGACGACACGATACCTTCACTCCCTAATATTCTTAAAAACAAAATGAAAATAGGCCGTACGGAAATTGTGATACCATCACGTCCAGGCATGTGGCAGCAAGAGAATATGAACAGAGTCTATGGTATAGACAATTGCTATTCTCAACTTGACACTCTCGGCGTTGAAATAGACGATAAAGTAGCATTTGATATGGCTAAAAGAACTGGAAAATCGCTTGCAAGTCCATTTTATTCGATGATATTAAGTCTTTCCACGCATCTCCCATATAGGGATTTTATTGATCCTGAATTCATATTGAAGGATGACACCTATCCTCATGCATATCTTGCCTATCTTAATGCTTGCCATAATCTTGACAATCAGATTCGTTCATATTTCAACCATCTAAAAAAGGAGAGGATGTATGACAACAGCTTAATAGTCATAGCATCAGATCATCCAGCTCACCTTGGAACATTGGACATGGAGGGAAAAATTGATGATTGTATTCCTTTATATATCATTAATGGCAATATTGATAGAAACAATACTTACACAGAAGATTGTAACCAGATAGATGTTTTCACTACGATTTTAGATGTTCTGAATCTGGATACTGAATGGCATGGCTTAGGCAAGACACTTCTAAACCAGAATTACACCAATTCCCTTTCAAACAAGACATGGCAAATATCAGAATGGATAATCCGAGGAAATTATTTTAAGAAGGAGAGTAGGTAAAAAAACTACTCATCCTTTAAAAACCCTCCAAACAAGTTAGTCCACTTCTGCATGATGTTCTCCACACGATAGCGCTCGGCATTGATCTTTGCCTGGGCGGCATATTCCTGACGTTCCTTGTCGTGTTCTATCAGATAACAGATGGCCTCAGCCAACTTAGGAACGTTGCTCTTTTCAACCAAAATGCCATCCTGATGATCAGAGACGATATCCCTTGGACCTGCCGGACATGTGAAGGCCACGCAAGGCAGCCCCATAGCCAAGGCCTCAATAAGTACAATTCCAAAACCTTCAAATCTTGAACTGAGGACGTAGATTGAAGCAGTGGCCATCTCGTCATAAACACTATCTACAAACCCCAAATCCATGACCTGATGCAAGCCTAACCGTTCTGCCTGTTGCTTATAAGGTTCATTATTACCAGGACCACAAATCTTAAGAGTCCAGTCTGGATGTTTCTTTGCTACAATGACCCACGCATCAATCAACATATCAAAGCCCTTCATAGGCTCGTGTCTGCCCACAGAGATAACTGTTTTATTTGTCCAGTTAGCCTCAACGGTGGGGAACTTCGTCACAGGATTAGGAATAACAATCTTATTCGTCAGGGTATCCCAATAACTAGCGTCTTCCTCTGTGAGAACCACAAACTTTTCCAAACGAGCAAGTTGTTTAATTAGCATACCCTGCCATTTATCCGTCATCCAACGATTAACGAATCCAGGCAAATATGGCTTGTCTACCTTGCGGTAATCCGGTTTTGCGAAATGGATTTCCCCTACCTTATGACTACCGTCGGGAATATCATTGATAAAATTAATCTCACGACGAATAACAGAAACCGTAATATCCGGTTTGATCTCCATCAAATATGAGGTCAGTTTTCGCTTATATAAAGCTTGTTTCTTTCGGTAAGCGCACATCTTTTTCAGAATCGGCATATTATCCAACTCATCATAATTGATATCAAAATTCACATACTTGATATTAGGAGCCAATTTATAGAAGAACGGTAAATCCGAACGCTCAGTCAGGACTACATATATCTGCCAATCTGTATGCTCTGCCAGATAGTTCACCTTACAACTCAATACCTGTCCCATCCCACTAGGCTGGTACAACCCACCAACAATATACACAATCTTCTTCATAAAACATTATATAATTTAAAAACACTCTACCTTCCTCCCGTCAGTATGCTACATGCAGCAGGCGACAGACGATTTAGCAATTTATACAATCCAATACATATTATAATTGTAACAATCGGAATAACCACATAGAAAGATAACATAACATACGTGTTATCAGGAAGATGCAAAACGGAAAAGACAATCTTTGCGACATCGTCTATAATCAGTTTATGAAGCGTATAGACAAAGAAAGTGCTGTTCACCATGAGACGGTTCACCCGGGCTTTCCCACTTTCAAGCATCCAAGCAGCAATATTGACCACGGCGACAATGCCAATCAGGATGCCGATGCTATGAATATAACCGTTGTAGGGAGTAAACATCGTCAATGTGTCAAGAAACGTAATAGGCAAGTATAGCAGGATTATAAATCTAAACTTCTTCATTTTTTCGACGAAATCTATATCTCCAATACTATGAAAGCCACCCCACGAGAAGAAAAACAAGGCTGTAATGAGCATGCCGATGTAGCCGCCGTTGGGGAGCCAGGCACTCTTAAGAGACCAAGTCAAACCAAGTATAATAATGTACCAATAATTACATTTTCTGATGAGCCAATAGACAAGAGGAGAAATAACTACCATCACCATCAAATCGCGGATATACCACAAGGGGATGTCTATTGGATATGGTTCATTAATTATTTCCGTCATTGTATATTCTATAGGACTCACAAAGATGCCATTCTGCAAAGTATTATTGAAAAAGGTATTGAAAATACGAATTAGGGATATGTGTACTTCTGTCTTATAAGCCCCAGGAAACAACGATGAAAAAACAGGTACTAGACGCACAGCTTGCCAAATGATGGCTATAAGATTCCATAAGAAGTACGGAACTAATAATGTTCTCATTCGGGAATAAAGCTTTTTCTTGTAAATATTTACATTGAACTCTCTTTCTTTAAAAAACAAATTTCCAGAGATAAAAAAGAAAAGGGGGACTGCGATACTTGCAAATACATAACTGACAAGATTGATTAAATAAATATACCAATCAGGATTATCAGTCCCATAGTTGATACCATGCACAGATATACCCTTGCGAGAAATATTAAAATGAATATATACAACCGCTAACGTCAGAGGAAACCTCAAGTAACTAATGGTCTGAGATATAGTACTTTTTTCTGCCATAAGAAACTACAGATAGATGATCACAAAGAATGAAGCGATCCAGCCGAGGACGCAGAACAGAATGAAATGATCCTTGACGAGAGACTTCGTAGGACTGCCGCTCAGGCCGAAGACAATCATGTTCTGCAGGTAGCGGAGCAAGCCTGCCAAAACCCAGCCTGAGGTCAGATAGACATAGCGGGTGCCCATCCTGTCAATCACTTCATCCGACATAGTGTACATGATATAGCAGACCAACGTGACTGATGCGACGATGGCGGTTGTCTCGTTGATGAAAGTCTTATTGTAACCCGTAATCGACACTCGGGGTTTCTGACCCGTCTGTTCATAGAGACGGTAGTCGTCATTACGCTTCGTCAGTGCCAGGAATAATGTGACAAGGAAGGTCATCAACACCAGCCACTGGGATATCCAGATGTCTGTAGCCAATCCGCCAATCAAGACGCGCATCACGAACCCGATGGCTATAATCGTCACGTCGAGGATGGCATACTGTTTCAGTTTGACACAATAGGCCATATTCATCAGCCAATAAACTGCTACAATTATATATAAATAAGGTGTATTAGAACCTTGGGCCAATGGCAACAACGCAAAAGCCCCGATAGTACATATCAGCATCATGATATAACCAGCCCTGACACTGACGGCCCCAGAGGCTATCGGGCGAGTTCGTTTCTTGGGATGCTGACGGTCGGCCTCCATATCCTGCAGATCGTTGAAACAGTAGATGGAGCTCGATATGAGACAGAATGAGGCAAACACGATCAATGTCGGCCAAAAGAACTCACCCTTCAACAGATTGCTGCTGAAGAAAATGGGTGCAAAAACGAACATGTTCTTGAGCCATTGCAGGGGTCGCAGAAGCTGGAGATATGCCAGGATCTTCATTTTGATTCTAAAACTCTGCAAATATAGTGATTTTTGGAAACAAAACAAAATAATTTGTCATTTTTTCAACTTAGTGATTAAAAATTTCCCATTAATGTTTCTTACATCATCTCAAGTTTGTCTTGGAGGATAGATTGTCTTGACGTGTCACGAAAAAATCTCTAGCGCGTCGGTCGACGAGCCAGGGATGGTGCTATGATAAACACATAGGCTAAGGTTTTAAGTTGTTGAAGTAGTCGCGGTAGATGCTGGCATCGAAACAGGGACAGGCCTTGTGGACACCCTCGAGTTGATTTGGTCGACTGCCGTCGCGACTCAGCCAAGAACGAACGAGTTCGATTGGCATTCGCTGCTTCGGCAGTTCGCAGTGGCCGACGATCTCGGCATTTGGATAGTCGATCTTCAGGGAACGGAGCAGGGCGATGAGGGCGGCCTTTGGGGCTGGGGTACGGTGTGTCGGCGGCACGTCCCCTCTCGTCGAGGCTGCCCTCGTAGCAGATGCCGATGGAGTGGGCGTTGACCGGCGGGGGCGTCGGGTTGGGCGATGGCGATGCCATAGGTCGAGATGGGAAGCTTCTCCTGGTAGAGCTTCTCATTGCCGGAGATCACCTTCTTGATCGACTTCACGACATATCCCCATTCGAAGATACATAGGTTCTTTACGATCGATCTCGGCGAAATACTTTCTGTAAGCCGTCAAATCGTCATTGGTGTTTTGGCGAAGATTGATCACCATTGGAATGTTTGAACGAGCTATATTTTAAAAGTAAAAAAGTGAAAAGGTAAAAAGGTGAAACAATAATGTTAATGACCTCTCGTGTCGTGGTGAGGAGCGGCAGAAAGGAGCCTGGTTTCTCGGAGAAAGGGCTAACCTTTCTGGGAGTAAGGGCTAACCTTTCTTGGACCCAACCGCCTGGTCACTTTGACAATGCAAAGGTACGACTTTCCAAAAGGACATTGTCCGACTTTAGCGGACAAGAGACGTTTTATTATTCAAAAGTTTAATAAAAAGCCATTAGTTAAATTTATATATAAATTTATGTAACGAGTGTAACGAGAAAAGCAAAACCCGTATAAGGAAATACATTTGGTTCGAGGTAAATCAATTTCTATAGAGAAACTTTAATATTCTCATTACACTCGTTACATAAACAGGGTTAAAAGGGAAGATTCTAAAATAAACTAAGTATTGGATTTTTTAAAGAAATGATAGATAATATAGATGATTGTCAATATGAAAACCTTCAACAATGGAGCAAGAAGATAATGAATTGACAAGGTTGTTGTGGAGGTGCCGAGAATGGTGAAGAAGGCAGTGTCGATGAATGAGAAGAAAAATACATAATGGGCCAGATAGATGAAATAGGTGGAGTCACAGACCAGCGATGGAAGTCGCTTAGTGGTGGATGAGAGTATTCTTGATGCCAGACAGAATATGGCGACGGCCCCAACAAGTCGGAAGCAGAGCATCAGGGAGGAAAAAGCTGGCGTGTTGTATGTCAGCATCATTGCTATCGCAAAAGCAATCGACAAAAAATAGGCAAGCCTTTCGAACCGCCTCAGTTTTTCAAGCAGATCCGTTCGTCGGATACAGAAGAATGCGCCAAAGGTGAAGAAATAGACAGCATAGGCGGAAAGTCCCGGGATGAAAGCACAAATGCCTGAGAGATAGAGGATGGTCAGTAGGGCCAGAAGCCAAGAACCAAACTTTCGGACCCCTATATATATAATAGGTGTAAGCAACGAGACAACCATCAGGTCACGAAGGAACCAAAGCGGCATGTTGGCAGGAGCCGTCATCAGTTGTTCCTGTCCGAACCAGTCTGTCTGAATGCCAGCCGGACACCAGAAGACCCAGAAGATGCTCCAACTAAAGGTCTTCAGTTTGACGGCCATCAGAAGGTTCCAGAGCAGATATGGTATTAACAACGTCTTCATTCTCCGTAGCATCTTCGCCTTATAAACCTTGAGGCTCCATTTTTCAACATTCGCGAAGAACAGATAGCCCGACATGATGAAAAAGACAGGCACAGCCACCTTCACCAGCGTCTGGCTCACCAACAACTTCAGGAACTCATAGGTATTCCATTCCGATGTCAGCAGCGAGAATCCTTCATCCACCTCGCCATAACTATGGGCGAAGGTGACAAGCACAATCATCGGAAAACGAAGTTGCCGGATGATGTCGTATTGGGATATGTATTGCCTTTCCATCGCCGCAAAATTAAAGAAAAAAGATGAAACTCTTTGCTGTTTCGTCAGAAATTGTTATTTTTGCAGAAAAATATAGTAAACATCATTATGCAAGCCATCATTTTAGCAGCAGGTATGGGACGCAGGCTGGGCGAATACACCAAGGACAACACGAAGTGTATGCTGCCCGTGAACGGCGTCAGGTTGATTGACCGCCTGCTGACACAGCTTTCGAAACAAGCACTCAATAGAGTCGTTATCGTCGTGGGCTACCAAAGGCAGAACCTCATCGACTATATTGGCGACAGATACGACGGGCTGAAGATCGAGTTCGTCGAGAACCCCATTTATGACAAGACCAACAACATCTATTCGTTAGCGTTGGCCAAAGACAAATTGCAGGAAGATGACACCCTCCTCATTGAGAGTGACCTGATATTCGACGACGGGATGTTCTCGTTGCTGACGGAGAACCCCTACCCTAACCTCGCCCTCGTCGCCAAATACGAGACCTGGATGGACGGAACGATGGTGCGCCTTGACGATGACAACAACATCGTGAACTTCGTGCCAAAAGCAGCCTTCGACTACAATGAGACGGACAGTTATTATAAGACCGTCAACATCTACAAGTTCAGCCGCGAATTCTCTCAAACGAAATATGTACCCTTCCTGGAAGCCTATTCCAAGGCTGTCGGCAATAACGAGTATTACGAGAATGTGCTGCGCATCATCTCCTTCTTGAACAGTCACGACCTAAAGGCTTTGCCCATCACCAACGAGAAATGGTATGAGATCGACGACAAGCAGGATCTTGACATCGCCGAAGCACTCTTTGCCGACGAAAAGGACTTGTTGAGGAAATACTACGGACGATTCGGCGGGTTCTGGCGCTTCCCACAGATGCTCGACTTCTGCTATCTGGTGAATCCCTACTTCCCGACTCCCCGTGTGATCGACGAGATGCGGGCCAACTTCCAAACCCTGCTGACACAGTATCCATCAGGCATGAAGGTCAATACAATTATTGCCAGCAAGTGCTTTGGTGTCAGCGAGGACTATATCATCCCAGGCAATGGCGCAGCAGAACTTATCAAGGCACTGATGGAAGATATGACTGGCAAAGTGGGAACCATCCGTCCTACCTTCGAAGAATATCCCAACCGCTTGCCGAAGGAGAGTCTGGTGACATTTGTTCCAAAGGACAACACCTATCGTTATAGTGCCGATGACCTGATGACGTTCTTTGAGGCGAACCCCGTTGACACCTTATTAATTATTAATCCAGACAATCCCTCTGGCAACTTCATCCCCAAAAGCGACCTACTCAGACTCTGCGAATGGAGCAAGAAGAAGGGCATCCGTCTGATGATTGACGAGAGTTTCGTAGACTTCAGTGAAGACTGGGAGAATAACTCCCTGTTGCATGACGAACTGTTGGAGCAATATCCACAGCTCATCGTCATGAAGAGTATCTCGAAGTCGTATGGCGTTCCTGGCATCAGATTAGGCATTCTTGCTTCGGCAGACAAGCAACTGATTGCAGGCTTAAAGAAACAGGTATCTATCTGGAACCTAAATGCATTCGCAGAATTCTTCATGCAAATCTACAACAAGTATGAGAAGGATTATAAGACGGCCTGCGGAAAGTTCCTAAAGGAACGAGCAGATTTTGAGCAGAAGCTGAGAAGCATCAGTTTCCTGCGGGTGATGCCCTCACAAGCCAACTATTTCCTCTGCGAGATCCTGCCCCCAAGGACGGCTAATGAAGTGGTACTCTACATGCTGAAGCGTCATAACATCCTGACCCGCGACTGCAGTAACAAGCCCGGGCTCGACGATAGACAATACATGCGCATCGCCGTCAGAAACCATGAGGACAATTCCAGACTGATAGAAGGATTAAGACAAATAGACAAATAGAAAGATAGATGAGAATTTGTATTTGTGGAGGCGGAAACTTAGGACACGTTTGTGCGGGATTCCTAGCAAACAGGGGACACCAAGTGTCGATACTGACCACCAAGCCTGAGCGCTGGAGTCAGACGATAGGGGTTGTCGCCCCTGATGGATCTTTCAAAGGTAAACTGGCTCAAGTGTCATCCCGTCCTGAAGAAGTGATACCACAGGCTGAGATTGTTTTAGTCTGCCTGCCTGGTTTTGCCATCCACGACGAACTCACCAAAATCAAACCCTATTTGTCCAAGAATTCTTTGGTGGGAACCGTCGTCTCCAGCACGGGATTCTTCTTCGAAGCCTTTGAAGTGCTGCCATCAGACATCGCGCTTTTCGGATTCCAACGTGTACCTTTCATCTCCAGAATCATCGAATACGGCCAAAAGGCAGAACTGAAAGGCTATAAGGAGTCGCTCCATGTGGCTATTGAACAGACGGAGAATAAGGAATCAGTTAGAGTCGTGTTGGAACAATTGTTTGAGAAACCAGTCACTCTGGCTGGCAGTTTCTATGAAGTCAGTCTTTCTAACAGCAATCCCATCCTTCATCCCTCCCGTCTTTATACCATGTGGAGGGACTGGCAACCAGGCATCGTCTACCCACACAACCCACAATTCTACGCGGAATGGACCCTCGAAGCCTCAACGCTTCTCCTGCAGATGGACGATGAATTTCAGTCATTGTTGAAGAAGCTGGGACTCAAGGAGGGGTGCATTCCACCGATTCTTGACTATTATGAAAGTACTGATGCCGACTCACTGACTCAGAAGTTGCGCAGCATCAAGGCCTTTCAGAATATCTCTTCACCCATGAAGGCCGTTGAGGGTGGTTTCATCCCTGACTTCAGCAGCCGTTATTTCACAGAAGACTTCCCCTACGGCATGCGCTTTATCGTAGAAACGGCCCAAAAACATCACGTCAGTATCCCCACCACAGAGAATATCTATCAATGGGGCCTCTCAAAAATCGGAGAATGACACATAAGGATTATTAATAATAAAAAGGAGAAAAGATATGAAGTGTTTCAACAAATACGTCAATGTTTACTTCATGGCAATGTTTATCCTTTCAGTTATAAACATGCTATTCATGCATCACTATTTTCTGCAAACTATTGGATTAGAAGTAGGGTGCTTCAAGTCGTCATTAGTAGACAATTTGATTGCCTGTTTGCTGGATGTCACTGTTATTCTGTTCATTGCATGGCTCATCACATTTAGAAGACTGAGGATTAGTCTGGCCATTACATTCGTGATTACTTTAATATGGTCGTTCTGTAATGTCTTCTATGCCCGATTTTTCCACCAATATCTGAATTGGTCATCTATCGGTCAGGCAGGAAATCTCTCTGACACTTCTGTTGTAAACAGTATGTTGGCAGAATTCCATACAATCGATCTCTTTTATCCATTCATGGCCATCCCATTTTTGTTTTTTTATATAAGAAGCCGTCGTCAAAATATCACCAGCAAGAGTCTTCAGACAATCATAATGACCTGGTTCATTTGTGTATCATTAGGTGTTATAGCGCATGTTTCATATATTTTCCACCCACATTATGGAGTGGTCTACGCTCTCGAGAAAACGATGTTCACACCTGAGAAGATGGATTCCATGTGGCCTAACTGGACTGTATTCCATAAGGGTTTCTTCAGGAAACTTGTTGTGGATCAATTAACACGTGATAGTGAAGTTAAACTCACCAAGGAACAGAAGGAAGAGATTGAAAAGGCCTATTCTGACCACAGCCAAAGAGTAACCAAACGAACTGCACCCGATCATATTAAGAATGTAATATTCATACTGGTAGAGTCGTACCTTTCTGTAACCTCTGACCTGATTGTTGACGGAAAGGAAATTACGCCTAACCTAAACAAGCTCAAACACGACAGCGCCGTGTATTTCAACAGCCACATGAGGCCCAATGTATCCATTGGAGAATCGGCTGACGGACAGTTCATCTATATGGCCGGCCTATTGCCTTTGCACTCAGAGATCACGGTCAGCAAGGCTAAACGAGATACTATCATCGGCCTACCAGAACAGATGAAGAAGAATTTCCCTGATCTCAAATCCTATACATTGATACCTACGAACCCGTCATTATGGGAACAACAGCCCATGACCGAAGCGTACGGCTTCGATAATCTATACTCAATGATAGACTATCAGGCTGAGATAGATCACGAGAACGACGGTTTCCTTTCAGACGGCATGATTTTCGATTATGCATCATATAAAGACAAGTCTATTCAACAGCCTTACTTCTCCCTGATATTGACGATGTCCATGCACCAGCCATACGATGCATTCGAAAAACATGGCTTTGAAGTTACAGACAAGAACCTGCCACAGCGTTATAAGAACTATCTCAACAGTTGCCACTTCTTCGACATGCAGATAGGGAAATACTTTGAAGAGCTAAAAGAAAAGGGACTCTACGACAACAGTCTGATTATCATAGTATCAGACCATGACGCCCGCCCAAGATATCTCGATATGGAAGGTAAGATTTCTGATGACATCCCCATTTATATCATCAATGGAGGCTTTAACCCTGCTGAGGCATGGGAAGGTGAATGCAATCAGTTGGATGTTTATACCACCATCCTTGACATCATGGGTATTGACAGCAAGTGGCGCGGACTCGGACATACGCTGCTCAACAAGAACTATCAGAATTCTGTCACGACAGAGACACAAGAACTGTCTGATCTGATTATATACAGTAATTATTTTAGTTCCAAAGCTACCGAATAAGTGCTGAAAAAGACTGCAATTATAATAGCCTTGATTATCCTTATGGCCATCATCATCTGGTGGCGCGCACCTCTTTGGGGTAACGAATGGACAAAACAGACCGTCTATGTTGGACTATTGGATGCTTGGTATGGCCCATCTAAAGACGATAAGGCTTATGCCATGTGGATTGATGATGACAGTACACCAGGTGTATTTCAAGTTAAAGCAATTGCAGATGCTGTTGGTATCAATCCTGCCTTTGCCGTCATTGCAGACAAGATGGAGCCCGAAGTTGCCGACTCATTAGCATCCTGGCAGCGTCAAGGAGCTGGTATTGTACTACATGGTCTACGACACGAACGATGGTGGCACTGGGAAGCCTCACAGATTGAAGCAGACATCCGACAAAGTTACCAAAGACTCTATGCCCAAGGGTTCGATACTACTCAGATTCTAAAAATTGTTATTCCACCGCATGGTTGTAACAACAAGACCATCCGAAATGTTATTGCTCAACAAGGATGCAAGATGATTTCTGGTGCGTCATTAGTCAATCCTGACCGCCATGTCTTCCAATATGGGCGTATTGGAATCGGGCCAGATACAGATTTAGACGCCATGAGGGAAATGTTACAAAAAGCCTACGACAGAAAAGCATTTGTCATTTTCGGGACCCATTCCTCCATACCAGAATGCTTCTCTGTGGAGAAGACACAGGGGGTATTACAAATTGCAAAAGATATTGGCTTTTGCTTTAACATTCATGAGTAGAATTTCAATCTGTCAACTTTTGCAATCAAGTCGTCAATACAAAGAATGGAAAACAGTTTCTTTCTGATGGCATCTATCATTGCACATACCATAAAAATCGCCAAACAAAGACCTATGACAATAATAGGATATGATAGTTTATCACTATAAGATGTCAAAGAAACATTTGACCACAACCAATCACGGATTAACAGATGGTCGTGAATCAAATAGACGCCAAACGTATATGGCGCAACTTTGACAAGTGCATCCCAGAATCCATTATCCGGTATCTTCAGTTGACGTACTAAAATAAAGACCGCAACTGAAAGTATCAAGGCAAGGCCATTATAATTCAACCAATACAGATGAAGATTTCCTTGATAATATCCCCCAATGACTTCACAGGAAAAAATCAACAATACCAAGAGAACAACTGCCATCATTAAACGAGAAAATTGAATCTCATTGAGATGATGCTTGATAAAGCCAGCAATAAGGAACAAATACATAAAAGACCAAATAGAATTTCCATGAGCCACATAATAACGCTTCCCAAAAGGGAAATCAGGTAAGATAGAGAGGCAAATAAAAGCACCAGCCATCAAAAGGGCCAAGTATTGTCGATATGACAGATTTCGAACCATAATGGCTAAAAACGGTGATAATATAAGTAAACCAATATACTGAGTGACAAACCAATAAGCATCAGAACTTATCGGGAAGAGACTTTTGCATAATGACAATAGATTAAAGGGAATTAGACATAAAGCCATAAATGACAATGTAATGATAAAAGAATAAAAGCAAGCAACAGACCATGTTCTTACAATCCTACTGGGCTTAAAGTTCAAGTCCACAAGGAAATAGCCAGAAATCATCACGTATAAGTTTACCGCTATGCTACTAAATACGAGCATCATGTCTGAAGTCAACGCATTAGACAAGCATATTGGACTAACAGTACTAAATTCATATCCATCCCCGATCCCATGTGTAAGACAATGATACACGACGATAAAAAACATCGCTATCGTTCTCATGACCTCGAATTGACGCTCTCTTTTCATAACTATTCGCTATTTTTATGCAAAAGTAAAAAATAAAAGTGAGAATACAAAGATTTTCTCTCACTTTTTCGTACCTTTCACTTCGCCGAAGATACTCTCACTCGAGAAAACTCAAAAAAGTTTTGGTTTTCTTCTCACTTATTTGTACCTTTGCAACCATGAAAGTCATGAAATGGTTTATATTTCTAATGGTTTTCGTGCTCACAGCATGCCAAAATACGGATGAGCACAAGACTGTTATCTGCATACCAGTCTACGGTCAGAGTCTGGCATTAGGTGTAGAAACTGTTCGTATTACAGATTTCGACTCGTTAGCCAATTATGCAGAAGGACGTATCGTCACGGAAAACATGGATCATCATTTCGGTTATTTTGACATCAATCCATTTAAGCAATTTGCAAAAAAAATACTACATCATCAGAATCAATCATTTGAACTATCCGTTTACAGTATGGCAGAATGGTTGGCACACCATACACGTGAAGACACACTTATCTGCATATTTCCAGGGGGACAAGACGGAACCATTATTGCCAACTTAGGCAAAGGCAGTGCACCATATCAGAAATTCATCAAAGATATCGAAACGGCATATAAATCCGCCCAGAATAAAGGTTGGACCTTTGAAATGCCTGCACTCTGTTGGATGCAGGGCGAAACGGACATTAATAGTTATCCAGACACCAATTATCGTGAACTATTTCTTCAATTCTCCAAAGATATCAATGATGATGTCAAACGCATTACTGGACAAAAGAAAGACGTTGAAATCATCTGCTATCAAGCTAATGCTTTAACAAGAGCTCCATATTTCAATGCACTTTTATACAATTGTTCTGAAACAGAAGTGCCACAAACACAAATGGAACTGATTCGTGACAATCCTACCTTCCATGCCAGCGGACCAGTCTATCCCAACGATTGTGTCAATGAAATCATACACATCGACGGAGTTAGCCAGAAAAAACATGGTATGCTCGCAGCACTGTCAGCCATGGATATTCTCAAACACCAAAAGCATCAGCGTGGACTGCTACCCTTAGAAGCAAAATGCCACGACAAAGAAGTCGTTTTGGACTTCATTATTCCATGCCCTCCGCTAACTTTTGATACCATTCAGGTGATAAATCCAGGTCACTACGGATTTAGCGTCATCACACGAGACAATCGTGATATCGTTGAACAGGTTATTCTACAAGCTGACCGTGTACATCTGATATGTAGCGAGTCTCCCATGGGATGTCGCGTTCGTTATGCCATCAATGGAGATAAGATGAAAAGCGGTCGCTTGCACGGACCTCGTGGCAACCTTCGTGACTCTCAAGGCAATTCTTTAACGATAACCATTCAAGGGAAAACCTATCCTATTCATAATTGGTGCTATCAGTTTGACATGCCTATTAAACCAGACGTAGGTGATACAGAACAAAAAGAATCGCAAAATTTGGATAATTCATAGATTATTCGTATTTTTGCAGAAAAATAAACAACAATGGTCGTCAATTCACTCGCATTCCTATGGTTCTTCCTGTTCGTCTTGGTGGTGTACTACCTGTGCCAGTCCAAGAAAGAAGTGCAGAATGTGTTCCTATTAGGCTGCTCGTATTGGTTCTACTCACAGGTAGACGTATGGATGACAGTCCTACTCATTATCCTGACTTTGGTATTCTGGTTGCTTGGCAAGGGTATCTATCATTTTATGGAACAGGAAGACGAGCGGAAGGCCAGTCTACTAACGACAATCGGTGTGACCATTGGCATCGGAGCACTGTTCTATTTTAAATATTTGAACTTTTTCGCGGAGTCTGTGGCCTCATTCGCCTCTTTCCTGGGATTCCACATGAGCTGGACGGCTCTCCATTTAGTTGTACCCATCGGATTGAGCTTCTTTACGTTTAAGCTGATGAGCTATGTGCTCGACATCCACCACGGAAAGATTGTTCCCAACAACGGATTTGACGGATTGAACGGATTTATCAGCTATGCAAATTATATTGCCTTTTTCCCCACCATCCTCTCTGGCCCTATTGATCGTCCCAAGCCATTCTTGACACAAGCCAATATAGCCCGACTGTTCAATCCTGACCAACTGATGACAGGTTTCCGAAGGGTGCTATGGGGCATGTTCCTGAAGATGTGTATCGCCGACCGCCTTGACCTATACGTCAGTGCCGTTTGGGATAATTACGACCATCACTCTGCCATCTCCATCCTCTTTGCTTCCCTACTCTATCCGCTGCAGATGTATGCTGATTTTAGCGGTTATAGTGAGATGGCCATCGGCGTGGCACTCATGTTAGGTTTCAAGGTGGCAGAGAACTTCAAACGTCCATTCTTCGTATTGGACATAGCCGGATATTGGAGCCGCTGGCACATGACTTTGACCAGTTGGCTGACGGATTATGTATTCCTCCCACTGAATATCAAGTTCCGGGAATGGGGCGTCTACGGCACCATCACTGCCATTATGCTGAACATGATGTTCATCGGCATGTGGCACGGAGCCAACTGGACTTTCTTCCTCTTCGGCATATACCACGGCCTATGGTATATTCCCCTGATGGCAGGTGGTGGATTCTTTAAGAAACGCAAGATTAAGGTCAATGCCCACGGATGGCCTAAGCAGCAATACGTCATCAAGATGATTGGCATCTATTTTGTTGTCACTTTCGGTCTGATGCTTTTCCACTCATCTTCCATGACAGAATTCTGGTATATCTGTGAACGTGTCGCCACCCACTGGGAAGGAGGACTGTTTACAGATTTGTCATCGATGGTCAATGGAGCTATCTGTCTCGCAGCTCTCATCTATGTTGACATTCAGGAGGAGTGGTTCCCAAAATATCAGTTACCCCTACCCCAACCAATCAACCGCTGGCGTTGGGAACTGACGATGGCTGTTGAGATCGTAGCCATCCTTCTCTTCGGTGTATTTGATAATAACCAGTTTATCTATTTCCAGTTCTAAGATGAAAAAACTAATAATACATATCATCATAGTTGCCTGTCTGTTTTTTGTAATGGACAGAGTTCTTGGTTTGGGATTAGGATACCTCTATAGTATCTCCAACGCTACCGATGAGTATAAGATCAGCTATACCAATGAAAGTACGAAGGACTCTCTGCTTTTCATGGGCAGTTCCAGATGTCTGCATCATTACGCACCACTGATTTTCGAAAAAGAATTAAGTATCAGTTGTTACAATGCTGCAGACTGGGGAATCAAAAACATTTTTTTTCACTATGGAACACTAGGCAATATCCTTTCACGATACACCCCCAAGGCCATCATCTTGGAGGTTCATCCCTGCGATTTTCAAGAAACGCCTTACTCTGGAAAAGAAAGAGCAGGATCTTTAGCTCCATATTGCGGTATGAGCAAAGAGTGTGATGAAATGCTAAAACGCTCCGGCAATTACTGGCCTTACCAACTATCATGGGTATATAGATATACAGGTAATCTCCCAAATTTATTGGTTGGAAAAATGGGCAATATGGATAGGAGCCTTAAGGGATGGAAACCTCTTGACGGAGTTTTGGATACTGTCGGTATCAAAGTTGAAGAATATCCATTCCCAATAGATCAGGAGCGCATTGACCTACTGGAACGTTTCATCTATGACTGCAAACAAAAGGACATCCAGTTGTCATTGATTGTCTCACCTATGTATATCTGTTCAAAGAAGGATGTTTACAAAGTACCACGTGAATTGGCAGCCAAGTACAACATCCCCTTTATAGACCACTACAGAGACACGACATTTACCGGTCATCCCGAATTATTCTACGATTTCGGACATCTTAACAGACAAGGTGCCCTAATCTATTCTAATATGGTCTGTAAAGAACTGAAAAAGCAAATCAAATTGTAAAGCCAATGAAAAAGTATCGTATAATACTAATAGTCATATCCATCCTGATTGTTTGTTTCGGCATATACGCTGTCGCATTCAATACCCATTACCGTTGTTCACTCGAAGGACACAAAACCGTCATCTGCATTCCTGTCTATGGTCAAAGTTTGGCATTAGGAGAAGAAGCCATTAGAATAACAAATTTTGATTCACTGAGAATCAATTACAATGGGCGAATTGTCAATGAACATCTTAATTATCAATTTGGAGGATACGCTGAGCAAAGATGGAGACGTACATTCAAAAGGTTATTTGGTATCCACAAAAGGTCTTTTGAACTATCTATATACAGAATGGCTGAGGAATTAGCCACTCAACTTGGAAATGACACCATCATCTGCATATTCCCTGGAGGCATGGGAGAATCTCCTATTCGAAATTTAACTAAGAGAGCAACCCTATATCCAAGATTCATATATGATATCAATGAGGCTTACAAACAAGCCAGAAAAAGAGGTTGGGACTTTTGTGTACCAGCCATTTGCTGGATGCAAGGTGAGTCGGACATGAGGGAATACACAAAAGAAAACTACAAAGAAACTCTTAAGCAATTACATTCAGACCTGAACCGTGCTGTGAAAGTAATAACACATCAAAAGGAAGACGTACATTTAATTTGCTATCAAACAAATGCTGTCTCAATTGCTGATGATTTCAATCCTTTAAACTATGATTGCATTGAAATGAAGCCCTCTCATGCAATTGTAGATTTGATTAACGAGGACTCCCTATTTGATGCAAGCGGACCAACATATCCATATAATTTCATGCGTGAATATCTTCATATTGATGCCATCGGACAACAGCATATCGGATATCTCGATGCCATAACGGTTATGAACATTATCAAAGGAAAAGGAAAAACCTATGGTCTGATACCACAGTCACTGTCTGTTGAAGGCCATGATGTTATTGTTAATTTTCATGTTCCTTGTCCACCACTTGTAATAGATACAGTCAATGTGAATTATGCAGATCATTTTGGTTTCAGCGTAATCAATAATGCTGGTGAAAATATTATTTCAGAGGTTTCACTTGAAGAAAATCGTGTCAGACTTTGTTGTAATAATTCGCCCATTAATTGTAAAGTACGATATGCAGTAAATGGAGAAAAGTTGAAGAGTGGCCGTCTACATGGACCACGAGGAAATCTGAGGGACTCTCAAGGCGAAACGGAAAAAATGACAGTCCAAGGAACCACTTACCCCATACATAACTGGGCATATCAGTTTGACATGCTTTGCAAATAATAATGAACGAAAGAATCAACTGGATTGACTGGGGGAAGACCATTGCTGTAGTGACAGTGGTGTTTTGCCACCTGCCTCAATCCCAGGAATGGTTCTACTATCGGTATCTTCAGGCATGTATTATCACCATATTCTTTTTTATCTCTGGATATCTCAAAAAGGACAGAGAAAGTGACAAGGAAAACTGGAAGAAATATTGGAACAGCCTTATTCTTCCATACATGATATACAATATCATAGTATATCCATACTGGTTTATCAGATATTATATGCTCAATGGCGACATGCCAGACATATTTGCTGCCCTTAAGCCTATCATTGGCGCACTTCTATTCGAACACGAGAGCTCTTTTGCGGAACCACTAAACGGACCACTATGGTATATCCCAGCAATACTTTTTATGCATATTATCATCGACCAGTGCCGAAAAACAAATTATCTGCACCATATCATGATTTTGCTCTGCGTCATATCGTTCTTTCTATATGCAGCAAACAAACAATGGGGATTCATGCATGCAATGACACCAACTGGCATATTCCGACGTCTACCTTATTATTATTTTGGGTACGTGATGGGAAGACTTCATCTATTTAAGAAAACTTCTTTTTCTATAGATCTGCTAGGCTTTACATGCTTCATCCCCCTGAGTATACTCTTTTTCTATTTACATCTGAATGAAGAAAGAATAATGCCCCATGTATTACTCTTCTATCCTTTCAACCTCAGTTTCCTATTTGGGTTTCTCCATGGCTGCAAGTTACTTTCAGCATTTAAGTCTGAAGCTATCGTCAATCTCTCCATAGGCACACTACTCATTATCGGAGTGCACTTTCCTCTTATTGGCATCTACAACTATCTGACAGGACATACTGGCTATCATTGGTATGAGGCCATACCCACGACACTGCTTATAACTGTTATCCTATATCCCCTCATTCTGCTTGCTAAATATCATGCACCATTGCTTCTCGGGAGGAAATCATCATCATGGAACAGACTAAAAGAATAGAATATATCGATGCATTGAGAGGTTTTGCAATGATACTCGTTCTTTACTTCCATATACCAAGCTATTGTTTGGGAAACGCCTATATTGGATTTAATGATCTTCTTGAATGGGTAAGGATGCCTTTGTTCTTCTTTATCAGTGGCATTGTTTTCTATAAAGCAGATCGAATATGGGACTCAAAGACCATCAAAGAAATCCTGAAGAAGAAATTCATGGTGCAGATTATTCCGATGGCTGTCTTCATGACGCTTTTCTTAATTTTGTTCGGCAATATGGAACCAGCCTCTTTCGGTAGCGATAAAAAAGGGTATTGGTATACTTACGTACTATTCGAATATTTTGTGTTATATATTGGAGCTGAGGTTCTCTTTAATAAAAACAAAACCGCTAAGGGAGAAATATACGTTTTCCTATCAGTATTATTAATATCCCTTGCATCATTCTACTATGCCAAATACTACACCAGATATTCCAACGAACTAGGTAATTGGAAAACGATATTAGGACTGCTCAGCTTTGTAAAAATCAGGCACTTCATTTTCTTCTGGTTTGGCACAATCGTCAGGAAGTTCTTTGCCAAATTTATTTCTATTACAAACAATTTTTACATTATAGCATCTATTGGGTGTATCTTTATTGCAATGACGGCATTCCCTTCAATATATCATACAACAGGATTGGAATATCCGGCATATGTGATATCCGGTTTTGTTAGTACAATGCTTGTCTTTACTTTCTTTCGAAAAAACGAGCATTTATTTTCCAAGAACAGATGGTTCGGAAAATCTCTACAATTTATAGGCAGACGAACACTTGACATCTATCTTATACACTATTTCTTCCTGCCTTATCATTGTTTACAGGATTTCGGAGCCAATCTTATACAATATGACAACAAGGCTATGGAGGTCGTAGTAATCTTTATTCTGTCGTTATGTGTGCTTGTCATCAGTCTGATAGCGAGTAGAATTATCCGTCTAAGTCCTTTCCTCGCCCACTATCTTTTCGGCGTAAAAAGAGAAGAAAGATGATTCAGAATTTGGTGGTAAAAATAATATTTTGTACCTTTGCATAAAAGAATGCGAAGCATGACCAAAGACATCAAATTTAGTGTTACTATACCAGCCTTCAAGGATAAGTATCTCAAGGAGACTATTGATAGTGTTCTGGCACAGACCTACCCCAATTATGAGGTGGTTATTGTGAACGATGCTTCGCCCTACGACCTCGACAGCATCGTAAGTCAATTTGATGACCATCGCATTCGCTACTTCAAGAACGAAAAGAACTGCGGAGCCAAAAATGTTGTTGACAACTGGAACATCTGCCTGAGCTACGCCAAAGGAGAATACCTTATCTGTATGGGAGATGATGACAAACTTACCCCAAGATGTCTACAATACTTTGCTGATCTGATAGAGAAATACCCAGACTTGGACATATATCACGCCCGAAGTGAAATTATTGACGACGATTCCAACTTTGTTTGCTTATTGGAAAAGCGACCAGAATGGGAGTCTGTCTATTCACTGATTTACAATCCCCGCAACTCCCATCTTGGAGATTTCCTGTTCAAGACAGAAACGCTTCGTAAAAACGGAGGATTCTACAAGCTCCCTTATGGGTGGCAAAGTGATGACATTAGTGCATTTATTGCGGCTGATAGTCATGGTGTTGCCAACACGAAAGAAGTCGGATTTCAATACCGTGGTAATGGTCTTTCCATCAGCCATGATCTCACCTGCATAGAGGACAAGATTGAGGCTGTCAGGGCTGCAGTAAGATGGCGACTTGCTTTTGTGTCAGGCAAACATCCCGACAATACGGAAGACCTGAAACTAATTGAACTTATCAAACGGGATGCATCTCTCTATGAGCATAGGGAGATTGACAACATGATTGAATTTGATATACGTAAAAAAATCTGGAGTCGTAGCTGGTACTGGTTATGGAATCATAGTAAGCATCATCTTTCTTTCATACGTTATCTTCGCATTTTTCTGAAAGCTCTTAAATACAAGTAATATACCTGTCTTCTAATTGTTTCGTCTTTTTCCTACTAAATTATCATCTGAATCCACATAATGGTCTGTCTTATGAAAGATTCTAGAGACACCTTTCAACTGGGTTCTAATGTTTTCGAAGAAACTCACATACATAGGCTTATTGCCAATCGTTCCGTAACCTGTGATGGCACGGCAACGACGGTTACGGACAAAAACGATTTTTCCATGCTTCTTTAGATTGAATGCCATAGAACCATCTTCGCCTCGAATAATATCTACGCGATAGGGTTCTTGCCGCCCATAGTCTGCATTATAGGCAAACACCAAACCACGTACACTCAATTCAGGACGCTTGAAATGTTGTATCCAAAGGAACAAATCACGCGTCATCTCATATATCTTCAAACCTAACTTCGAGTGATTCTCGTCAGGGAAGTAACCCCATGTAGCTGATGCACAGGAAACGCCAGGCTTCATTAAATGATCCAACATAATCTCGAAATACTTCGGCGGATAAAGCGTATCACTATCCACATCAAAATAGTATTTCCCCTTTGCATGTTGTAAACCACAACGACGGGCATAACCACAGGAATGTTGGTATTCCGTATAAAAAGGAATACCTGATTTCTCATAAATCTCAGCTGTTCTGTCCTTTGAGTCATTATCAACTCCAATTATCTCAACAGGATATTTACATTTTATCTCACTAATAGCCCATAAACAGGCCTGCAAATGAGTTTCCTCATTATAGCCTATGACAACAATGGAGGCTATCGGTTCAGAACTCTGCAAGCGAGCTAATCTATCACGCGTTTCGTTAATCACATTTTCTGGGACCTCACTAAAGGGATAACCATATACCGACATATATTTTTCGTACCAGCTCATATAATTATTTACTAGTTAGTGACTTAAATAATTTTTCCCATTGGGGCATAATCGTTTCCCGAGAGAAGCGCAAGACATTATGACGCCCTTGTCTTCCCATCCTTTTTCTTAATTCTTCGTTTTCAATCAACTTACATATATTATCGGCCAAGGCATGGGAATTAAGATATTCAACCAAAAATCCATCTTCACCGTCAGTTATCACATTCCTCGGACCATAAGGACAATCAAATGACACACAGGGCAGGCCGCATGACATGGCCTCCAAAAGGACCATAGCAAATCCCTCGAAAACAGAACTCATCACATATATAGAGCTTTTCAGATACTCCTCCATAATATGGTCGATTGGATTATTCATAATTACAACATCCTGCAATCCATGATCCTGTATCTGCTTACGTACCCTATCCTCGTACTCACCAGATCCAAAGATGTTGATGATCCAATCTGGATGCTTCTGATATACAATCTTCCATGCATCAATGAGATAATTGTAGCCCTTTGCACTATTATACCGACCAACAATAATGGCCTGCTTATTTTCACATAAACTCGGTTTATCCGGATAAAATGGGAAGGAATTGGGAATAACATATATAGGAATCTTATCTCCCCAATCATGTTCGTCTTGAGATGTAAGCACAACTAAAGCATCCAACCTGTTAACTTGCCGATCCATATGCCATCTAAAAAACTTTGTCAGATACTTAAATATAACATTTCGCTGTTCCAACAGATGGAAATTACGGATAAAATGCTTGGTTGTATGAGCCTCACCTATCTTCTTACTACCATCTTTTATCTTGGTAATAAAACTGATATCGCGACCCAACGTTGAGATAACTATATCCGGGCGATCCTTCATTAATACGTCTGTCACCATTTTGCGGTACTGACGCATCAATTTGTAATACATCCATATACGAACCATAAAGCCATGACCATACTCTTGGGAAAAATCAACTGCCAAATCAATGAGCCTCACTTTGGGTGAAAGAGGAAATACGGGTTCACGTCCCATCTGAGTGTCTGTGATGATGGCGATTTCATGACCATGTTCTGCCAGCCAATTGGCTTTCTCCGCAATCACCCTGTCGGCTCCTCCTTTTGTAACTAAGGCTGTATATATATAGTATATTTTCATCTACCTAGAATTTAACTGGTTACAAGTATCCTTTCAATTTTGCATAACATCGAACAATGAACAAACTCATAGAGGAAGGTAGTTTCCCTATTGTATAAAGCAATAGATTCAGAATTCGCATCTGCCTAAAAGACAATATTTCCTTCAACGCAGATGGATGAATCAAATTATCACAAAGTTCTTTCGGGGTGAAGGACGGACGTATATAATCCCATTTTTTTAACACATTACATATAATATACATATCTGAGACCAATGCGAAATAACATCTATTCGGATAATATGGTTTCATCTTCTGATACTCAGAACACCTTTTCAATGTATTTACGGCATCGAAATACTGCATGATTTGTTTCTTCTCTATCACATTTTGCCATGAATTGGATAAGGAATTCTCGCGACACAGATAGGTATAGGTAATATCTGGCAATAATACCACTCGTTGGGCTATAGCTGCTAAATCCAACGTAAATACCATATCTTCCCAAAAATCAGATTTAAAGAATCTAAGATGGTTATTACGCAATAAAGAAATGCTCATCAGATAGTTGCAAGCAGATGCCTGAAAACCAGCATATCTGCGATAAACATAGTTTGCAAATGAATCCGGCTCTTCAAAAAAAGACAATGGATATTGAAATAGGGATTTATCACCTGAGATCTTGATTCTCTCATAAGATCCAAAAGCCAGTTCTGCCCCTTTTTCTTTTATCTGCTTCATCAAAAGCGAAATTGTATGAGGGGCTATTATATCATCTGAATCCACAAAATAAAGATAATCACCTTGAGCCTCATCAATAATATGATTTCGGGTTTCTGAAACACCAAGATTAGAGTCATGGGATAGGATTCTCATATCACCTCCTCTTGGATGACTATCCTTAATAGATTCAACGACCTCCAAAGTCTTGTCATCACTTCCATCATCAATAACAAGAAACTCTATGTTAGAATATGTCTGTGACAATACAGACTCCATCGTTCTTCTGATGTAGTTCTCTACCCTAAATGCGGGAATGCCTATTGTCACATCGTAATGCATATCATCCTTTTATTTGACGTAAGCCTATCTTTGAAGCAATGGACACATACAACTGGAACCATGTCCACTTATTGACCTTATAATCCGTAGCATAAATATACTGATCATGGAATTTGCATATATTCAACTGGTGACCTCCATCAATAAAGATGCTGTTCTTTGGAAACACATTGTGCTTAAACAGTTTCTCTTCGTAATCACTTTCGCTCAATTCCGTAATATCCATTAAAGAAATATTATCACCGTAATCTGCATGACAATCTTGGGTAACTCGAAGTAAATGAGAATTATACTCTATCAAAGAACCTGCATTTCGGCCAAATTCATTGCTTTTGCAGACTGGAGACTTCGGGTGTTTTACAAAATCCCCATGTAAAAAATCATCAGAAACATACAATTCCTGATAATACATCCAGTCTTTCTGATAAGAAGTAAATAAATAGTATTTGTCACCTTTCTTATGTATATGACTATCATTATAATTAAAGTGAATCCCGTCTTTCTTCTCTTGTTGTAAGAGAATACGAACGAAGGAGAAAGATGTCAAATCATCATTCGCACGATATAGACGTATAGAGTCATTCTCCTGTGACTCAGGTATCATATATATGGTTCCATGATTCTCAAAAACAAATGGGAAAGACAGATGAAAAGGTTCCTTAAGTACAATCTTAGGCTCTGACCAAGTCCTCAGATCTTTGGTCTTCATCATTGCGATACAACCAGGATCATCCCAATGCTGAAGTTCATAAAAGAGAAATAATTCGTCGTTTTTCACAAACAGAAATGGATCTGCCTGAAATCTACGCGGCTTGGGCTTCCAAAGGCCAGTCAAAGGGAATTTCAAAACAAGATGTTGCTCATCAAAAACATCCATACCCAGTCGATCACTTGCAAACAAGGCTGTCGTGAACGTCACATCCTTCCTATACAAATAGCCAAAAATCTTATTTATGAGCATAACCTACAGAATTAAACAAAGACTTCCATCGCAGGGCAATCTCATCCAACTGGAAACGACGTACATTTTTTAAAGCCTTTGATGCCATATCTTTTCGAAGAACATCATCATACATCAACTTATGCATGGCATCGGCAAGAGAATCTGTATCGCAAGAAGGAACAAGTAATCCGTCTTCTTCATGACATATTATATCTTTAGGACCACAAGGGCAATCGAAAGATATAACAGGTAACCCACATGCCATGGCCTCAATAAGCACCATCCCAAAACCTTCGAAACGAGAACTGAATACAAAAAGAGAACTATTCAAATACTCTTTCTTGATATCAGGAGTACTACCATATAAATGGCAGCGACTTCTATCAATATGCATATTATCAATGACCTGCTCATAAGGATCTCTGTCACCCATGCCATAGACAACCAGTTCCCAATCCGGATGCCGTTTTTCGATTTTAGCCCATGCTTTCAGCAGGAGATCAAAGCCTTTCTGATAGACATAACGCCCAACGGCAATGACACGCTTATTTGTTAAAGGGCAGACCTCACCAATAGTGAAGGCCAATGGATCTGGTATGACATTGACATTATTCAATTCTGTCCAAGATGCCTTATCCTCTTCTGTCAAGACCACAAAGCGATCAAGTCTTTTCAGATGAGATACCAAATTCCGCATCCACAACTTTGCAAACAGATTTTTTAAAACATTAGCCTCACCTGCTTCAAAGTTACGGTAATTAGCCCGATTAATATGCAGTTCACCTATCTTCTTGCTCCCATCTTTGATAGATGTAAGGAAATTAATCTCACGACGCAAGAGACTAATTGTAATATCTGGGCGAAGTCGCATGAGCTCTGCCTCTATCCTTTTCTTGTATACTCTTTGTTTCTTAAGATATACAAATATTTTCTTCAAAAAGGAACAAGTCCATAACTTTTCAAAGCCTATATCAAGATTAACTATTTTTATCTTATCTGACAAAGGATAAAATAGTGGTTTATCAATCCCCTCTGTCAGTACTATGGTAATATCATATCCATAATGTTCTGCAAAGTAGTTTGCCTTCAGGGTGAGAACTCGTTCAACCCCACCAGCCATATATAAAGCTGGTGTGCAATAGACGATTTTAAGAGGTCGATTTTGCATGAATTACTTTTATTTTCTGCAAATTTACGGATATTTTTTGATTATTCCAAATTTAATCAGTATTTTTGCATCGATTAAAGAAGAAATGGTTAAAGTAAGCATCATATTACCTGTTTATAATGTTGGACAATATCTAGAAGAGACATTTCATTCACTGCTGAATCAATCACTAAAAGAGATTGAAATTATCGCCGTGAATGACGGTTCTACAGATAATAGTGAAGAGATTATTAAAAAATATGCGATGCAAGATTCTCGCATAAGCTATTATAATCAGGAAAATCAGGGACAGTCTGTAGCAAGGAACAATGCACTCAAATATGCTACAGGAGATTATATCTATATGATGGACTCTGACGATGTGCTTGATCATCCTGATGCTTTAAGTATATGCTATGATTATGCCGAGAAATGTAAAGCCGACTTTATCTTCTTTGACGGAAATATTTTACAAGAAGAAGGGGCAATGCCAATATCCTGGAACTATCATCGTACTCAGGAATTAGAAGAGATGAAACCATATCATGGAGATTTCCTGCTTAATATGATGCTTGACAACAGTAAACATAACTGCGTAGTATGGCTATTATTTATCAACCACAACTATCTCAGGCATATTAATCTGGACTTTTATCCTGGTATTATTCATGAAGATGAACTATATACCACAAAACTGACTTTACAGAGCAAAAACATTTATTGTTTGAAAAGAAGTTTCGTAAAGCATCGTGTCAGGTCTGCCTCCACGATGGGCAAGCATTATTCCAAGCGCAATATCAATTGCTACCTGACCGTCATTGATGAGCTTCTTAAATGGCGAGATGTTCCTATTATTCATAAGTTCGCTAAATACACACTAAGCAAAGTGTATTATACAGGACACCTCATTCCATTCAGGGAGAAGTTTGGAGTATATTGGAGAGCCGTAAAATCAGGATATCTTAAATATATTGGACTTAAATCTTCTACAGTATTCTGGTTCAGAAATTAAGCTTCATCAACAACCCGTTTCATCTGAATCTTCCAAGTCAGGTTCTCTACCGTCTTACGTATTTCTATCGGATTAAAATCATGGGTGTCTATAAAATCCACAATTTGTTGGACGTCTATAGGCGACTCATCCGGTATTGCCTTAACAATATATGGTTTGTCTTCAAAATCGCTATCAATTTCTGAGTATATAAAAGGTATACCTCGTGTCGCGTACTCACGATTCTTTAGTGTCTTGATATGTGTAATGCCACTGCGATGACGAGCCAAACTGCCTATGGCAAAACAACTCATATTGAAAACTTTATCAAGTTCCTCCCCAAACAACTGACCATGGAAGACCACGTTTTCCTTTAGTCCATATTCATCGATTCTAGTTTGAATACCCTTATAATCCCCTTCTCCATAAAGATCGTATGGATCAATACCACCAACAATATGGAAAAAAATCTTCCTCGGTGACGGAGTCTTTTTGTAATACTCACCCATACCTGCTATCAACCGATCATATCCATGCCACAGATGAACCTCCGCAACTCCAATAAGATGTATAGCATTGTCGACAGGATTAAACTGATGTAAGGGAATGCTATCGAAATCTACACCATTACTAATTCTAATTGTACGTTGGCCAAAAATCTGCTCCGCATCAGAGAATGTGACAACAGCAGACTGTTGACGATATAGTTGATTACGGAAGAGCTGATCAACTTTCAATCCTAATCGTTCCTGACGTGAGAATGTATCAAATTCCTGATCATAAGGATATGTAGGGATCTCTGTCACCGCTTTAATACCCAACTTTCTTATTTTTTTGAAGAATCGAATCAAAAAAGGAGAAGCATTCTGAAAGCATCGAGCATAAACGAACTGTATACCATTGGACTTACAATAATCGTATATACAGTCGAAGTCCATTCTCTGACGAAGGCTGGCAAACATTCCTATACCATAATCCTTTATTACCTTGTTATTGACAAAACGGCATCGATGACCATTTGCATCAAAATCATAATAACAAAGGTGAACTTCATATCCATTTTCACGAAGTCCTTTCACTTGGTAATGGATTTTCTTACTGATACCACTAACCTCTGAAAAACCATGATATACAAGGAATAGAATCTTCATATAAAAATATTTTTCTGCAAAAATAGAGAAAAATTTGGAATTATACAAATTTATTCGTATTTTTGTCGTCGTAAACTAAATTATCAGATGAATAACGAATCTGTCCGACAGCAATTCAAGGATAATCCGAAACTGAAGAAGTTCGTGGATTGGCTCATCATGAACCAAGTGGAGACACGACCACGTTGGTATATCAGATTACTTGCTCCACTCTACCAACACCGGGGCAGGCACTCGGTGATTCACCATTCCGTGAGAATGGACACACCTCCCTACCGACAGTTCCAGTTGGGCAGATATTCGGTCATTGAATCCGGCGCCTGCATCAACAACGCTGTAGGTGATGTCATCATCGGCGACTACACCAGAGTAGGGCTTCACAATACCATCATCGGACCTGTGAACATAGGCCATCACGTCAATCTGGCACAAGGTATCACCGTGACAGCATTGAATCACAACTTTGAGGATTCCGAGAAGAAGATTGATGAACAGGGAGTCTGTACGACACCTGTTGTCATTGAGGACGATGTCTGGATTGGTGCCAATGCTGTCATATTGCCAGGTGTAAGAGTAGGCACGCACTCAGTCGTTGCTGCAGGTGCCGTTGTGACAAAGGATGTGCCACCCCATTCCATCGTGGCAGGTATACCAGCTAAAATAATCAAGAAAATATGAGAATAGGTATTGAAGCACAGCGCATTTTCCGCAAGAACAAACACGGCATGGACTACGTCGTGTTGCAGGAAGTAAGAGAACTACAGAAGATGGACAAGAAGAATGAGTACTTCGTGTTCGTCGCACCCGGTGAGGATCCCTGTGTGGAGGACACAAGAAACTTCCATATCATTGAGATTGGCGGTAACTCCTACCCTATTTGGGAGCAGTTCACTTTACCTAAAGCCGTCAAAGAACTGAACCTGGACATGCTGCACTGCACCAGCAATACAGCACCCATACGCTGTAAAGTTCCTCTCATACTGACCCTTCATGACATCATCTTCTTGGAACCAAGGGACAAGTCCAACAAGTCATTCTATCAAAATCTTGGCTGGTACTATCGGAGGCTCGTCGTACCAAGGATTCTCAAGAAATGCCGACGCATCATCACAGTATCCAACTACGAAATGCGAAACATCATGACGAAGTTGGATATTCCCCAAGAGCGTATGGCGATGATTTACAACGGCTATAACGAATGGTTTAAACCCTTGGAAGATACCCAAGAGGTTTACAAGAAATACATCGACGAACCTGGCTATTTCTTCTTCTTAGGCAATACCGATCCGAAGAAGAACACAGAAAGGACACTTGTCGCATACTCCAGATATCTGGAGAGATCTGAAGTTAAGCGTAAACTCCTCATGGCCGATCTCGACAAGGAATATCTGGATGATATCGTCGAAAGGAATCATATCGAAAACATTAAGGAGAATATCGTCATACCAGGCTATATTGTCAACAGCGATCTACCTTATATATATAATAATGCCTTTGCCTTCCTCTATACCTCACTGAGGGAGAGTTTCGGCATACCGTTGCTGGAATCAATGGCCTGTGGCACTCCTGTCATCACCTCCAACACGTCATCAATGCCGGAGGTAGCCGGGTCTGATGCCATTTTTGTCAATCCAGAGGATCCTGACGATATTGTGAGCAATATGCTACGGTTGGAAGAAGATGACCAGTTCTACAGGAAACAAGAGAAAATTGGACTTCAACGAGCACAAGAGTTTTCCTGGCAACAGACTGCTGAGCATCTGCTGGACCTCTACGAAAGAGTATATAAACACAGATAGTCAGGCAAACAAATCCAAAGAGAGGTCTTCGACGGGCTTCTCTTCTTTTTCCTCAGTCACGGCTGTTTCACGGAACTCCAAAACCAACTGACGTGCATCAGCATTAGACTGGGTATTCAGACGATAATATCCACGACGTTCCATGCTCTCTATCAAGGAAGAAGCGGATTTCGAGTTTTTCAGCAGATACTGCTGAACATACGACCGGATGGCATCCATGTCAGGTGTATAGAACAACGAAGCATTGAGGTTATAGACATGTTTGGCCAACAGTTGGACACTGATGCCCCGTTCATCTACATCTGAAAGAATCCTCAGTATCTGTCGGTCGTATGTCATATATAGATTAAAGAAGGTCGGTAAAAAAGAATTACCGACCTTCTTTTATTGTACGTTAGGATTAAGCCAATGTAACTTTCTCTCCATCGTTGGCGAGCTTGCCCTCCTTGAAGAGCCAGCCGAGACCAAGAAGAGTCTCCTCCTCAGAAATCTTTGCAGCCTTGGCAATCTCCTTAACGGCGAGAGCCTTACCTGCTGCTGCCAGTGCCTGATAAACATCTCCGGCTTTGAAACCTGCATTCTCTGCGTTGATAGCAAGAACTGCTTTAGCAGCTGCCTTAGGAGCAGCGGCCTTCTTAACGGTTGTGGTTTTCTTAGCTGCGGCTGCCTTTGTCTCAGTAGCCTTCTTAGCTGTTGCTTTCTTTTCTGCCATAATTCTATAAAAATTAATACTCAAATGAAGTTGATTTACTTCCTTTATAAATTCGACTGCAAAAGTAATATTATTTGTACAGACAACTTAATGACAATTAAGAATTTTTGACAGAAAGTAAATTATTCTTGACGTATGTCAACTGACAGATTCAATTCCTCAAGTTGTTTCGGGTCTAACTCGCCAGGAGCATCAAGCATCACATCACGACCAGAATTATTCTTCGGGAAAGCGATGCAGTCACGGATACTGTCAAGACCAGCCATCAAACTGACGAAACGATCGAGGCCGAAAGCCAGACCTGCATGAGGAGGAGCACCGTACTTAAAGGCATTGATCAGGAAACCGAACTGAGCCATGGCCCGTTCTGGTGTAAAGCCGAGAATCTGGAACATCTTCTCCTGCAGTTTCCCGTCATGAATACGGAGAGAACCTCCACCGACCTCAACACCATTGCAGACAAAGTCATAGGCTACAGCACGAACCTTTTCGGGTGCCGTATCGAGAAGAGGAATATCGTCAGGATTAGGCATGGTGAACGGATGGTGCGTAGCCATCAGGCGTTGCTCCTCATCGCTCCACTCAAAGAGCGGGAAGTCGACAATCCAAAGGCAGACGAAGTTATCCTTATCACGTAGTCCAAGACGATCGCCCATCTCCAAACGAAGCGTACAGAGTTGGATGCGAGTCTTATTGGCATTATCACCACTAAGAATCAGCACGAGGTCACCATCCTTGGCACCCATCACCTCCTTCACCTTAGCCCAGACCTCAGGCTCATAGAACTTGTCGATGCTGGACTTCACCGTACCATCTGCATTGAACTTCACATAGACCAGTCCCTTGGCACCCACCTGTGGACGCTTTACGAAGTCTGTCAGCTGATCCAGCTGCTTACGGGTATAGTCAGCGCAACCCGGCACACAGATACCACCGATATAGTTAGCCTCATTGAAAACGGGGAAAGTACCTGTACCTTTAAGTACATCCATCAACTCCACGAATTCCATACCAAAACGGAGATCTGGCTTATCTGAACCAAAGCGACGCATAGCCTCATGCCAGGTCATCCGCTGCAACGGAGGAAGTTCCACCCCACGCACCTCTTTAAATAGATGGCGGGCCATATCCTCGAAGAGCTGCAGCACATCCTCCTGTTCCACAAACGACATTTCGCAGTCGATCTGTGTGAACTCCGGCTGACGGTCTGCACGCAGATCCTCATCACGGAAGCACTTGGCAATCTGGAAGTAACGGTCGAAACCTGAAACCATCAACAACTGCTTCAAGGTCTGGGGAGACTGGGGCAGCGCATAGAACTGTCCAGGATTCATACGGCTAGGCACTACGAAATCTCGGGCTCCCTCAGGTGTCGAACCAATCAGAATCGGCGTCTCAACCTCTATGAAGTCCTTGCCATCCAAGAAATTACGAATCAGGATGGTCATACGATGACGCAACTCCAAGTTCTTGCGAACAGCAGCACGACGGAGGTCGAGGTAACGATACTTCATACGGATGTCATCGCCACCATCGGTATTATCCTCAATCGTAAAGGGAGGTGTCAAACTCTCACTCAATATATTCAGTTCCTTGACCAAAATCTCAATGTCACCTGTAGGCATCTTGGGATTCTTGCTCTGACGTTCACTGACCTCGCCTTTCACCTGAATACAAAATTCACGGCCCAGTTTGTTAGCACGATCACAGAGCTCCGCATCGTCAGCCTCATTGAAAACCAACTGAGTCAGTCCATAACGGTCACGAAGATCCACGAAGGTCATACCACCCATCTTACGGCTACGCTGTACCCATCCGGCCAGTGTCACGATGCTACCGGCATCTGAGAGTCGTAACTCTCCACAAGTCTTACTTCTATACATATTTTGTCTATTTTTATTCTTTTGAGGTGCAAAATTAAATAAAAGAGGTGAGAGGTAAGAGGTGAGAGGTGAGAAAAGTATTGTCCTTTAACTCCTTTTAACTCCTTTAACTCCTTTAACTCCTAATTTATTTCGTACCTTTGCCCCCGATAAACCATATAAACTGTTTAGATTATGAAGAAGATTTTAGTATTAACTATGCTGTTATTCTGCGGAATGAATGTCGCATTGGCACAGAAACCTGCAGAGATTAAGTTTGATAAGTTGACGCACGATTTCGGAACTTTCTCCGAAAAAGATCCTGTCGTGTCCTGCACGTTTGCGTTCACTAACGTCGGTGAGTCTCCCCTGATTATCAATCAGGCAGTAGCCTCTTGCGGATGTACAGTCCCAGAGTACACCAAGACACCTATCCAGCCTGGTGAAAAGGGAGAGATTAAGGTAACTTACAACGGAACAGGCAAGTTCCCCGGACATTTCAAGAAGTCTATCACGGTAAGAACCAACGGAGCCGTTGAGATGACACGCCTCTATATAGAAGGAGAAATGACAGAAGCCAAATAAAACAAAGAATCCCTGCCGATCTTGGCAGGGATTCTTTGTTTAGAACTTATAGGCAAATCCGATGGAACTGTACTCCTTGAACTCCCAGTAACCCAGATCGTCATCCCAGATGCTGGCATCGTCGAAGCGCGGGAAGAGGAACAGGTTGGCTGTAATATACTTCGAAACACGTAGCTCAAACGTGTTTTCCCATTCCAGTTCTACACGCTTATACGACGTGAAAGCATAGAAGCGGGTCTTCCATGTGACATTGTCGTTCATCTTCCACTCCAAGTCGGCCGTCAACTGTGAACCAAAGTCGAACAAAGAGTGTTTGCCCTCCTTCACACCAAACATTGAAGGGAACCAAGTCTTACCATCAAAATAACTACGACCCACATAGCGGTAGTTGACGGCAAACGGTGAGATGTTGATCGTACCAGTCAGGCGCTCGTTCAACTTGTTCACCTTATAATCCATACCAAGACCGAGATTCAGGTTCAACGGAGAGAAGAAATCTGAATAGATTTTGGGGTCATTAGCCTTCAAGCCCTTGGTGAACTGGGTATAGGCCAACAGCTGCAAAGTGTAGTACCAGTTCTTGGCGGCCTCAAGACCAACCTTAGATGTCAGACGGATCAGGTCTTCATTCGACTTGAACTTGTGGAGAGAGTCTGAACGAGAACGGAGGAATCCGAGCTTGGCCTCCAGTTTGTTGTCCCACTTCCATTTGTTCTTGTTGTCGTAGTTGGCTTCCAGCGTCAGCGAACCTACTGTCGAGTAGTTCGACTCACCTCCCTTGTACCAGTTGCCTGATACGTAGTTCTGCATGAACTGCAGGAAACCGTCCCCCTTGAAAGTCCAGAACTTAGGCTTTTGTACCACAACAGAGTCGGGTGCATCCTCAGGAAAGTCAATAATGGGCGCCTCTACCTTCTCCACAAGCTCCACCTGGTTCTCGATGGGCTGATCAAAGTCTTCAAGGATAGCACCTGTTTCACGGAGTTCAGACTCTGTAGCACTTACCAAGTCAGGACGGTTCAAATACACATTCAGTAAGGTGGCATCCACCTCATCGGCCACAGCATCCTTCCCTGCGGCATCAGAGTTAAGAGCCAAGGCCTTGTCGGCCACATCGTGATAGAAAGTCACTGGCGCGAACAGACGGTAGTATCTTGCGTCGAGACTGTCATTGGGCTGTGCGGCGCTGGCGCTGAGCGTCAGGAATGCCGCGGATAATAATGCAATCTTTCTCATAACTGACTGCAAAGATACAAAAATAAGTGAAATGTGAATAGGAAAAAGTGAAAAAAATATTCCTGCCTACATAATTTTTAATTATCAATCATCAATTATCAATTATATTTCGTACCTTTGCACCTTGATTTTAAAGAAACTTACAAGATTATGGACAAGAATACGATTATCGGATTTGTATTGATTGCTGTGGTACTCATCGGTTTCAGTTGGTACAACCAGCCCTCAGCTGAGCAGATAGAGGCCCAGCGTAAGGAGGACAGCATCGCCGCAGTCATCAAGGAAAATGCCGCCAAGAAACAGCAGGCTGAGGCAGAGGCCAAAAAACAACAGGCAGAAGCAGCCGCCCAAGGTGACACGACTTCACTTTTCTTCTCGGCTCTTAACGGAGAGAACCAGCCTGTCGTACTTAAGAACGGTAAGGTGGAACTGACCATCGACACCAAGGGTGGTACCATCTCCAAGGCCATCATCAAGGGATTTGAGGACAAAGACAATAAGATGGACGTCACTCTCTTCGACGACCAGACACAGAAGATGAACTTCATGTTGGCTGGCAAGCAAGAGAACATCATCACACAGGATCTCTTCTTCACGCCTTCCAATGTCAGCGACTCTACCGTCACCATGACCGCCGAGGCTGGTAATGGCGGAAGCATCGTGCTGGACTACCGTCTTGGTAAGGACTATTTGCTCCACTTCTCACTTGCAGCCAACGGGCTGGCCAGTGCTTTTGCCCCCAACTACAAGGAGATGGACATCGAGTGGACAGACCTGGCCCGTCAGCAGGAGAAGGGCTTTACATTTGAAAACCGCTATACCTCCGTCACCTATAAGGAGAAGCTTGGTGGGACAGATTACCTGAGTGAAACGGCTGAGAAGGTTGATGAGAAGATTGACGAGACACTCGATTGGGTGGCCTTCAAGAACCAGTTCTTTTCTGCAGCCCTCATCTCCAAGGATGACTTCAAAGGCGGTTCTCTGCTTACCAGTGTTCCTCAGGAGAAAGGCTCTGGCTTCCTGAAGCAGTTCAACGCCAAACTCAAGACCCAATTCGACCCCACAGGCGTACAACCTTCGGAGTTTGAGATGTATATCGGCCCCAACGATTTCCGTCTGATTAAGGACGTTGAGCTTCAGAGCACCTTCGGTAAGGACCTCGACCTTGAGCAGCTCGTCTACCTTGGATGGTGGCTGGTTCGTTGGATTAACCGCTGGTTCACCATCTACGTCTTCGACTGGCTCACTTCATGGGGCTTCGGCATGGGTATCGTGCTGATACTGATCACCCTGTTGCTGAAGGTCATCACCTTCCCGATGGTGAAGAAGAGCTACATGTCTTCAGCCAAGATGCGAGTACTGAAGCCGAAACTCGACGAGGCCACGAAGGAGTATGACAAGCCTGAGGATGCCATGAAGAAGCAGCAGGCCATGATGCAGATGTACTCCCAGTATGGTGTCTCGCCCCTCGGAGGCTGTCTGCCTATGCTCATCCAGTTCCCCATCTGGATGGCGATGTTCTTCTTCGTACCTAACGCCATCCAACTGCGTCGTGAGTCGTTCCTGTGGATCGACGACCTCTCCACCTACGATCCCATCATCGAATGGGGCACGAACATCTGGGGTATCGGTGACCACCTTTCTCTGACCTGCGTGCTCTTCTGTGTTTCGAACGTGCTCTACAGCTATATGACCATGCGTCAGCAGAAGGACCAGATGGTAGGTCAGCAGGCTGAGCAGATGAAGATGATGCAGTGGATGATGTATCTCATGCCCATCATGTTCTTCTTCATGTTCAACGACTACTCCAGTGGTCTGAACTTCTACTATTTCATCTCCCTGTTCTTCTCTGCCGCTATCATGTGGACCCTCCGCAAGACCACCAACGATGCGAAACTGCTCGCCATCCTCGAGGCCAAGTACAAGGAGAATAAGAACAACCCATCGAAGAAAACCTCTGGCCTTGCCTCCCGTCTCGCTGCCATGCAGAAACAGGCTGAGGAACTGCAGCGCCAGCGACAGAACCAGCAAAAGAAATAAGGTATGAATAAAAAAAGAATCCTGGTTTTACTAGTCTCACTAGTCACACTAGCAAACCTTCCAGCCCAAGACGAAGTGAAGATCGGCAAGCAGAACATTAAACTCAGTAGTGACCTGATGACCCCCGAGGCCCTCTGGGCGATGGGTCGTATTGGCGCTGCAGAAGCTAATGCCGACGGCAGTCAGATTGTCTACCAGATAGGCTACTACAGCGTGAAGGCCAACAAGAGCCAGCAGAAGATTGCCATCATCAATGCCGATGGCACTGGCAACACCACGCTGACGACAGGTCAGAAGAGTGAGAGCGATCCCACCTGGTTCAATGGTAAAATTGCCTTCCTCTCTGGAGGCCAGCTCTGGACAATGAATGCTGATGGCACAGATCGCAAGCAGATATCGAAAACCACAAAGGATATCGAGGGGTTCAAGTTCTCGCCTGATGGCAGCAAGGTCATCCTCCTCCATAGCATTGATTTCCACGAGATCATCCAGAAGAACCCTGATGACCTGCCCAAGGCAACCGGTCGTCTGGTGACTGACCTGATGTATCGTCACTGGGACCACTATGTGGAGTCAATCCAGCATCCTTTTGTGGCTGATGTCACTGAGGATGGTATTAAAGATGGCATCGACATCTTGAATGGCGAGCCCTATGAGTGTCCCATGGAACCATTCGGAGGTATCGAGCAGCTCGCATGGAGTCCTGACTCAAAGTCCATCGCCTATACCTGTCGCAAGAAGACTGGTCTGGCCTACTCTATCTCTACCGACTCTGATATCTATTTATATATAATAGGTACGCGCGAGACCAAGAACCTCTGCAAGCCTGAGGGCTATGTGGAACCAGAGATCGACCCTACCACCTCAATGAAGTATCAGAAGGTGAACGCCAAGGAGAACCTCGTGAACAATGTGGGTTACGACACCAATCCCCAGTTCTCCCCTGACGGAAAGTACGTGGCCTGGCTCTCGATGGAGCGCGACGGCTATGAGGCAGACCGTAACCGTCTGTGCTGCTACGACTTAGCGACAGGCGAGAAGAAATACTTGACAGAGACCTTCGATTCGAATGTCGACGCCTTCGTATGGAGCGACAACAAGGATGCCATGATCTATTTCATTGGCGTTTGGCATGCCACGGAGAACCTCTATGCCGTCAACTGGAAGGGTGAGTTGAAGCAGATCACCAACGATTGGGCTGATTTTGGTTCGCTGAGTCTGATGAACAACGGCAAACAGTTGCTGATGGAGCGTCACAGTTTCCTGAAACCAGCCGACCTCTACATCGTGACGCCTAACTTCAAGAAGCCCGAGAAGACCACCATCACCCAGCTGACTCAGGAGAACAAGCACATTCTCGACCAGTTGGCCAAGCCCACCATCCAGCAGCGCTGGGTAAAGACCAGCGATGGTAAGGAGATGCTCACATGGATTATCCTACCCCCGAACTTCGACGAAACGAAGAAATACCCCACCCTGCTCTTCTGCGAGGGAGGCCCGCAAAGTCCAGTCTCTCAGTTCTGGAGTTACCGATGGAATTTCTTCATCATGGCTGCCCACGGCTATGTCGTCGTGGCTCCCAACCGTCGTGGTCTGCCTGGATTCGGACAGGAGTGGCTGGAAGAGATCAGTGGTGACTGGACAGGCCAGTGCATGGAGGATTACCTCGCTGCCATCGACGATGCTGCCGCCAACCTGCCTTATGTAGACAAAGACAAACTCGCTGCCGTTGGTGCCAGCTTCGGAGGCTTCAGCGTCTACTATCTTGCAGGCCACCACAACAAGCGTTTCAAGGCCTTCATCGCCCACGATGGCGCCTTCAACCTCGCAGCCATGTACCTGGAGACGGAAGAGAACTGGTTCAGCAACTGGGAATACGACGAGGCCTATTGGCATCGCCCGCAGTTGCCCAATGCCAAGAAGACCTACCACGACTCACCCCATAAGTATGTAGAGAATTGGGACACCCCCATCCTCTGCATCCACGGCGAGAAGGACTACCGTATCAACTACACCCAGGGTATGTCGGCCTTCAATGCAGCCCGCATGAAGGGCCTGCCTGCAGAACTGCTCATCTTCCCTGACGAGAACCACTGGGTACTGAAGCCCCAGAACGGCATCCTCTGGCAGCGCACCTACTTCAACTGGCTCGACCGCTGGCTGAAGCAGTAAGCTAACGACCTAAGTGCATCCGCAGGCCAAACTCAATCGAGGGCGCCAGCGGATGTTCCTTATAATAATGATCCAACTGAGTGCCGTCGCTGAAGTAATAGCCCAGCGACGGCTCTAAGTATGCACCCAGCGATGGCATGAAAGCATACTCTGCACCAGCAGCCGCATTGACAGACCATTGCCAAGGCTTCTTACCCGTATAGCCGCCATCCACGTCAACACTCACGCACTTCTCCACCATCGCACCACCTGAGAGATAGAAGCGGAAATGACTGGCCTTCCACAGTTGCCAGGTCACGCCAAGCGGTATTCCTACATAGTGCAGCCGCTGACTATAGATGATCTGACTATAGCTGATATTATGATAAAGCGAGAGACTGAATTCAGAAGACAGTCGTGTATAGCTGATACCACTCAGCAAGGCGAGACGAGGATTCAATTGATACTGCAGGCTCAGGCCCAAACGCAGCGGGAGATGATGCTTCGAGGCATATTCGATAAGAGTATATGCATAGCAACTCTCCACACTATTGTAATTATACCTATAGGAGAGATCATAAACACTCCCCATAATACTCTGACTATAATAAACTCCTTCTGTCCGTTGGGAATTATTGGCAGCCAAGAGTCCCCCTGAAGCCATCAACCCCACAGACCACTTATTTGGTGAAGCAGAGGTCTTAGGCGAATCCTGGGATGTCTGATACTGAGGCACCGTCTGAATCAAGGACCTATCATCCTGACTCTGCACCTGAGTCTTTGCAGGCTCCTCTTGTTGACTTGTTTCACTTGGCTCTGTATATGAGGGGTTTTCTTCACTCGTTATTGGTTCCTGTTCTTCAGCAGGTTCAGGGATGATTGGATTGCTTATATGATGATGAAAGATGATGGCCTTGGGCGACTGCTGGGAAGATGACAGCTGAGCCAAAGTCTGCTCTGACGATGGCTCTTCACCAGATAACTGTTCAGGCGCCTGCTTCTGAGAGACGGCATTCGCCTGCAAAGGATGTTCGCTACGAGGATTATTGAACACAAAGAAACCAACAAGTGCCAGCACAACTGCTGCAGCTGCCCACCACCAACGTTTGGTGGCAGCGGGTTTCTTAGCAGGAACAGGCTCAGGCTCTATTCCCATCTGGTCGCAGATGCCCTCCCACAGTCCAGGAGGCGGATCCATCTTGTGACCCTCCAGTTTCCGTTGCATATCGTTTATCCAGTTCTCGTTCATCGCTTGCTGTTTATTATTTCCCTGATTCTTCTTGCCAATTGCCGCTTGGCGAAATAGAGCTGCGAGGCTGATGTGCTTTCTGTGACACCCAGCAGTTCTGCAATCTGACGATGTGAATAACCCTCGAAGACGTAGAGGTTCAACACCGTGCGATAACCGTCAGGCAGTTCACTGATCAGCTGATGCAGCATGTCTGGCGAGATCTTCTCTGGCTGCGGCTCGTCGTCATCCAGGAGTGTCATATGTGCCATGACAGACTCAAAGTGCAGTTTCTTTTGTCTCCTCAAGAACAAGAGCGCCTCGCTAGCCACCACGCGTTTCATCCAGCCCCTAAGAGCCTCATCGCTGCGATACTCGATGGTCGGAAGTGATGTGAATATCTTCACGAAGCTGTTTTGCAGCACGTCCTTTGCATCATCCTCGGAAGGCACATAGCGGTAGCAGACCGATGACAGCTCTCGGATGTACATCTGATAGAGCTGGCTCATCGCCCTCTGGTCTTTCTGCCGTATGCGCTCAACGAGATTATCGACCATATTTCCTTGTTCGTTCTACTTTTATAATACCAAAAGTACGAAAATCTTGTATGGGATTGCCCACTTTTTGCTTTATTTAACACAAATACATACAAGATTTTCGTACTTTCGGTATTACCTTTGTAGAAACATTAAGCAAAACGTATATGAAGAAGGTAAGTATTCTATGGATGAGCGCACTCTTGCTGATGCTGGCAGGATGCAGCGGTGATGAGCTGATAGTGGCAGGGGATAGCGGTGATGAGCTGATGGTGGCAGGGGATAGCGGTGATGAGACAGGCGATGCATCTGATCTAGTGGGCTACTGGAAAGTCATAGATCAAGAGAAAAGTGAAGGCAAAGACCCTAACACAATGGGGGGATTATGCTTTAAGGAAAACGGTGAGATCATTGCATGGGGAAAGGGTTCTGAGAACTGGTATGAGAGATATACAGGGAAATGGTGGGTTTCTGACGAAGGAGAACTCTTGGTCGATGTTTATGAAGGCTCCATGTGTCATGTATATACCGGAATTGAGAGACTTTCAAAGACCCGTCTTGTCATTCGCAATTGGGGTGGTTTTGTTGGTACGTCACGTGAAGAAGGCTATGATGTGGAATATATGAAATTAGACCATGCACCTAATTACGACAACTTATCGAAATACGAATGGTAACAAATAATAATGATTGCATATGAAGAAGAAAAGTCTTTTATGGATAAGCGTGCTCCTGCTGATGTCAGGAATGCTTTGTGCTTGCAGCAGCGATGATAGCGACCCTCTATTGAACATCAATTGGATGCTGAACAGACTTCTAATCACCAATAGTGATAATGTTGATGCAGAAGAATGCACTGTGACAAACAACCATTTTTATATCGACAAGATGCCTATGTTGGATAACAATTGTCCTGGATTTATTTTCCACTGTGGTATAGAGAAATCACTTGATTTACGAGAACTGGTCATTAGAATTATAGGCGTGAAACAAGATATAGATGCATTTCAAGTGGGAGAGACATTCCTTTTGAACCAGTTCAATGCCAGTTTGATTCCTTTCGAAGAGTGTGCCACCACACCTATGCAATTTGGAGCCACGAAAGGAAGCATCAAACTGGTGAATAAGAAAAAGGTGGGCGACAAAGACATATTAACCTTCCTAATCAATAATCTGACTTTCGAAAGGGGTTACACCATTAGTGGCACTGTGGATTTCGAGTATGAGGGAACCGTGTATTGAATAACATATAGCAAAGATGAAAACGAGAAGTCTATTATGGATAAGTGTTCTGATGCTGGCAGGATGCAGCAACGACGATGAAGGTAGAGGATATATCACTCCTAGGTACACGTCTCAGAATATACTCCCATCAAAAGATGAAGAAGTTGTTAGCAACCAAGGCTCTTGGACAATAACAACTTATGCAAATATGATCACAAAGGCGGAGTTTAACTCGAATCCGCCATCATCAGAAGAGTCGTTCTTCAAAGACAATACGCCTTTGACAACTGACAACGTACTTAAGTTTAGCGATTCATTTAAGAATACATCGACGAACTACAAAAAATTTGACCAGTTATATAAAGGTATGCAGGTAAATCGATGTGGATACATTTGCTATTATGATAATATGGACGTGCTGAAAAGCATAGAAGGCGCATTTGTGCCCATAGACGATTTGGATGTCAATCCGACAATCAGTCAAAAAGAAGCAACACAAGTTATCGTGAAGCACCTTCATCTTGATAATAGTGAAATACCTCTACGACTTCAAATTACTCCTTTTTATTCAAATGGCATCATTGACGTTCGATTAACTTATTTGTATGAAAACTGGTATGGATGCTTCTCTCATTACGAATGCTTCATTGACGCTCATTCAGGAGAGATACTGAGTTCCGACTTCCCTTCAAAATGGTATTCAAGTAATTAAATATGAAAAAGAATCTTTTTTTATTAGCGACCATCGTACTGAGTGGTACAATGGTGTCGTGTTCCTCCTCGGAGGATGATGTGGATCTTGGCGAGGCCAAGACGGTAGTGAACATGTTGTCGGAGTCGATTCCCATCAGGCTGACCCAAGAGCAACAGGTCTTTGCCAACGACAACAACCGCTTCACGCTGAACTTTCTGAAGACGGTGAATGACGGAGACCAGAGTGGCCAGAGTTTCATATACTCGCCCCTGAGCATCACCTACGTCTTAGGCATGGTGAACGATGCTGCCACAGGCCAGACGGAACAGGAGTTGGAGCAGACCTTAGGCTTCCACGAGGGAGGCATCCAGGCCGTGAACGACTACTGCAAGAAACTGATAGACGGCCTGCCAAAGGTAGACAGCAAAGTGACGCTGAACATCGCCAACGCCATCTTTGTGAACAAAAACAACGCCAAACTGAAACCCCAGTTTGAGCAGGATATGCAGACCTATTACAACGCCAAGGCCGAAGCCCTCGACTTTACTGCATCCAGCACCCTCGACCACATCAACGGCTGGTGCGACGAGAAGACCAAAGGCATGATTCCAAAGATTCTCGACGCGGTGGAGCCAAATATGGTGACCTACCTGCTGAATGCCATCTACTTCAAGGCAGACTGGGCTTCAAAGTTCGACACGAAGAACACCAAGAACGAATCATTCAGCAAAGAGAAAGGCGAAGGCAGCACTACCCTGCCGATGATGCACCAGAACGTGCTGATCAACTATCTGAAGAACGACACCTATCGTGCCATCGAAATGCCCTATGGAAACGGTTCTTGGAAAATGACTGTGATGCTGCCAGAGGAAGGAAAAACGACTGACGACATCATCAATCGCCTTGCTAACTGCGGTATCTTAGAAGGAAATGGTTTCTGTGGTACGATGGGCGATAATTATGGCCATTATGAGGTAGACCTGAAACTGCCACGCTTTGAGACGTCATCAGATACGGACTTAGTGCCTGGCAGATTGATTGGATTGATGCAGAAGATGGGCATCCATCTGGCCTTCAACAGACAGTTTGCAGAAATACCGAATATGTGCGAAAGGCCTATTTATATCAATATGATGCGCCAGAAAGCCAGAATCAAGGTCAACGAGGAAGGCTCTGAAGCAGCTGCTGTGACGATAGCAGGAGGTATGTATACTTCCGGAATAGGTCCCATCGAATATCCCACAGCCACATTCCACGCCAACCGTCCCTTTGTCTATGTGATTAGTGAGCTCAGAACGGGTATCATCCTGTTCGTCGGCAAGTTCACAGGGATGTAGACATATCATCAAAATGCTTGCTGACTTGGTGTGAGCCGATTGACCGACTCCAGTCAACCGATCTGCTGACTGATGTCGACAGATCGGTTGACTAAAGTCGGCAAACAGTCCAAACGGTGTAAACAATGAGCATACTCGGTTTGGACTGTCAGTTCAAACGGTTTAAACGATGAGTTTAAGCCGTTGCTTTTGTTTGTTTAAAGGAATAAATCTTTTGCTGGGGGCTGCATTTTTTGACATTTCCTTTTGCGTTTCGTTCGTTTTTTTGTAACTTTGCAAGAATTCTCAGCTTTTCTTTGTATAAAGGCAGTCTGGGGGATAGAGGAAATACTGGGTTACGAATTGGCAACCGTACTCAATTCCACATTCTGCTATGTATTGCTTTCAATGAACACCCGACGCTAAGCCAGCAACCATTTATGACTCAGCATCGTGTGCAAAGGTAAACAATTCTTCTGAAAGAGCCAAATCTATTCACATCTTTTTCTTCTGAGCTTGCTCATCGCTCATTTTATATACTGCGGCATCTTTTGTGGCACCTGCCAGAAAGGTGCGTATTAGGCTACGTCCTTCTATCGAAATAATATGCAGATTTTTCTTATGTTTCGAATATTTTTACTACCTTTGCACACATAATTCATAACAGATAGATTACCTATGGCAAAGATTAACGTCCAGAATACAGAGATAACCGTCATTTCTCATAATGACGATGATTACATTTCACTGACTGATATGGCTCGTAGCCAACTGCAAGAGCACATTATCTTTCGTTGGCTCAGTCTGAAAAGCACAATTGAGTACCTTGGCGAATGGGAAATGCTCTACAATCCCAATTTTAATTGTACCGAATTCGGTACATTTAGAAACATGGCGGGCAGCAACAACTTCGTTCTGTCAGTCAAAACTTGGATAGAAAAGACTGGAGCCATTGGTATTTTCTCCAAAGCCGGACGTTATGGTGGTACTTATGCTCACCGAGATATTGCATATCACTTTGGCATGTGGATAAGCCCCAAATTCCAACTGCTACTGGTCAAGGAATACCAACGGCTGAAAGCCGAAGAGCAGAAGATGTTGGGCTGGACGGCTAAAAGAGAACTATCCAAGATTAACTACCATATTCATACCGATGCCATCAAAAGCCATCTGATCCCTGAAGAAATCACTTCTGCACAAGCCAGCATCATCTATGCCGAAGAAGCCGATGTGCTGAATGTGGCTATGTTTGGAATGACAGCCAAGCAATGGCGCGAGGCTAATCCTGAACTGAAAGGCAATATCCGCGACTATGCCACTATCAATGAATTGATATGCCTCTCAAATATGGAGAATATCAATGCTGTACTTATCAATGAGGGTGTCCCACAGGGTGAACGACTTGTAAAGCTCAATCAGATAGCCATTCAGCAAATGCAGGTGTTGGAAGGGAATAGCAGTAGGAATCTACTATAATAATTGCATTATGGCTTATAGTAAAGAATTCCAGGACTATTATGATTACATCAACGAGATTACCGATGGTGTCTTCTCCGTCTGTGCTCCACATCGTGATTTGTTTCAGGTGAAAGATTGCGAATGGTCTGTAGTCTATGACCTATTGCATAAACTGAGTTACGATTCTGCTGAGGTGGATATTAAGGTTAAGCGCGAAGACTTTGCTGAAGTAGAAGCCCCATCTACATACGATATTATTGCAAAAGCCATCGAAAGCGGGTACATTACGATGAAAACAAGTCTTAGGACTGACGACACCATCGGCCTTACATGCTTTCTGGAATGGGACTATGGCGACAGCGATGGCTACGGTATGGATGTCAAAAGTCTGTGGGCTGTTATTGATAAAGATGGAAAGTTCGTTAGGCCATTTCATGTAGGTTAGGAACCATTTTTACACATTCAAGCGCCTTTCTTATATCAATTTTAATCGTTTTGCACAAATTCTTCTTGAAAATGAGGAGAATTTGCAAAAGTTTTTGTATATTTGTGTCGTGTTCTTCAGTTCGTTCAAGTGCGAGCGGATATTTCAAATGAGGACACGACCTTCTTATTTGCTCAATCGCTACTCGAACTGCGACCTCGAAAAAGATGAAAGAGCAATATCAACATACATTGGAGTTCACGCACAGCGTGGATTTCCTCATAGTATGTTGATGGCTGTCGCAGGCCAGAGTAGCGTATGACGGAAGTCTGCGCTTTCTTTTTGCCCCAAAGTTAATGCTTTGAAGGCGACCAAGGTAGAAGAAGTTCAGACTCGTCAAGCGAGAATGAACTATTTTTATTATTAACAATTTAAAGCATTAACAATTATGAAAGCAAAAAGATTATTGTTCCTTGTCATGGCGATATGCCTTGCAAGCGGAGTGAAAGCACAGTTCTATGATGGGCCTGATGATTTCTATTACTACATTGAAGAATATGAGGAAGGACCCGAATTTACCAAAATTGCTTATTTTGGGGATATCCCTCGCTATACAGGACGAAGAAAAAGAGAAACACCCGAAGAAGATAAGAAACATGTCCTGATATTTAATTTTGATGGAACTAAAGCTGTTTCTTTCACTGGAGGTGTAGGCGATTATCCACCTAGTATTAAAAAAAATCTATCCAAGAAAGCATCATGGTATGAAGATATGATGGAAACAGAAGAATATAAAATCAAATATGTTTCATCATCATCTGAAACAAAATACTATTACCATGACTACAGGATTACATATATTTTTTCAAGAGATAGAAGTTCTTTGAGAAGTGTGCAAAAATGGGATGACACCCCCTCAGGCCAAGAAACAGTAAGGGTATATAAACTGATAAATAAAAGTTATTTTAAAGTTGGCCGTTCAAGAAACCCAAGTGGATCATTGTATGAATAAGAATGTAATAGCATTGCTTTTATTGATGGCGTTTGGGCAAAGCATCAATGCACAAACCTATTATTATAAGTTTACGAAATTTATCATTAAGGGTAAGCATGACACTAACGTAAGTGGTGGGCAATTCATCACCTTTGATGGAAGCAAATGCTTTGAATCTGACAAGTATGGGAATAACGTCGGTAACGGTGTAATGTCGTACGATGCAGATAACAGCAAGCAACTGAAAACTTACTGGGGATCATGCTACTGGAGCAAGAATGCCTATATGAAGTTCAATTCCGACAAGTCTGTGATGAACATTGAGACGAATGCAGGGAGGATATATGTCTATAAGCGTGCTAAGGCTCCCGCTGGTGTAACCACTTGTTCTCTTATACGCAAGCCAGAGCCATCAAGCGGTGGAAGTAGCGGAGGCGGTGGCTATGTGCCATCATATCCTGTACAGACTTATCCGCAAGGGGGATATGCGGGAGGAGGAACGTATAATGGTGGTAATAGTGGTAACACGGGTGGCAGTACGTATCGCCCACAAAGAGACAAACCACAAAAGACTCGCCATACATGCTCTGCTTGCAAAGGAAGTGGCAGTATTGTAAGGAACGATGGTTCTGTTTCAAGTTATGGTAATAGCGGATATATGAAAAGATGCCCTACATGTGGTGAGCAGTATTGGAGCACTACCTTCCATCGTCATGAGACATGTAGGATCTGTCATGGAAGAGGATATCAAGAGTATTGATGTTAATTACCATTGGAAGGCAAGAAGATAAAGTTATGGGGAAACAAAAGCAGAAAATCAGTTACGCTTTAGAATATAAAGGTGACAAAACTATAAAAGTCAAGGCTATTGCAAAAGAATGCTGTATCCGAATTGATATTCCAGGCAAAACTTTTGCCCAAATAAGGCTTAAAGTTGAAAGGGCCGTATATCCATCTAAGAAATCTGCATTAAAGAAAGCTATTTTTAAAACTCTTAGAGGTGAAGGAGTATTGATAAGAATATTTATTCAGAATGAGTTGAATAGCTATTATGAAGAGTTTATAACCAGCAAAGATCTGAAAAATAGTAATTATCCGTATATAAAGAACTACAGGGAACAAGAAGGTAGCATAGAGTCCTTTTTCGATATTGTTATGTTTTGGGGTGTTGAAAAAATAGCTGAAGCAGCTATCAATACTCTTGTGGAAGATTTTATCATTGGCTTCAAGAAAAAAATAAAAAAGAAATTGGAAGATTTGCTGAACCCAGAAGGGAAATCCGATTGCATTATTATTGACATTACTAACAGTAAGGCTCTTAAAGACAACAATCCATCAACAACTAATGATGACAAGTGAAATTTGATTGATGAGTAGAGAAACCCTCAATAGTTGTACAATAACTGTTGGGGGATTTTTTGATGATTTACATATTGAAATAATCATCTTAGAAATCCCTTATTATATGATGCCGCAATTGGCAAGCCTATTACCCTTTGTTGCTTGCAATGCCGCACATAGATTCCGTATAAGGGTGTAGCCTAATACGCACTTTGTGGCGGAGTGCCACACAAAGATGCTTGTCTGCTTTCTGATGAGCAAGCTCGGCAGGCATTAGGTTTTTGTTTCCCTGAATTGTTATTTCACAGAAAGGAATTTTCAGAATGAGCCTATTTGAAGATTATGATGTACCTTTGCGCCCAGATAAAATAAAAACTAAACAAGACATGGAAGTAATTTCAATTGAGCGCAGTACCTACGAGGAACTGCTGACGAACTTCAATAGTTTCGTCACACAGATGAGAGCAATGGCAGATAGAGGCACAGACAAGAAGTTGGGCGACTGGCTCGACAACCAAGACGTATGCCAGATACTGAACATCAGTCCGAGGACATTACAGACCTTACGGGATAACGGAACATTGGCGTTTTCGCAAATCTATCGTAAGGTGTATTACAAACCTGAGGACGTGGAGCGTATTCTTCATGTTGTGGCTGGTAGGGATAAGAATAGTAAAATGTGTAATCTCAAAACGGACTGCCTATGAACGAACTGATAATGCCTCATAATGTTGGCGTAAAGAATGCGTTGGAGAACATGAAGGAGGTGCTTGCCCTATACAAGAAGGTGATAGGCAATTATCGTCCATTGCTTGATGGTGAACGCTACTTAACTGACAAAGAGGTTGCGCAGATTCTGAAAGTCAGCAGAAGAACACTACAGGAATACCGTAATGATGGTGTGATACCTTATATATTATTGGGTGGTAAGGTGCTCTATCGTGAAAGTGATTTGGAAAAGGTTCTGGAGAGTTGCTATCATCCGGCATATAAACGATAGAGGAAAAGAAAGAGCCGTTAGTGGTTCAGGTGTTGAGAGAATTTAACGCAGAAAGACGGATGACAGACTTCGCTAATCATTCGTCTTTCTGCTTTGAAGTTTTGGGGGCGCAGTGACCTATGCCATCTTAAGCCCTTTGAATGATGCATTGAGTTTGTTGCCGAGCATCGTCAGGTCGTTGTCGAGTTTCTGGCTCGTGATTTTGGCGTAAATCTGGGTGGTCACGATATTCGTATGACCCAATACTCGGCTCACACTTTCGATGGGCATTCCCTTTGAAAGCGCCAACGTGGCGAACGAGTGCCGTCCACAGTGGTAGGAGATGGCTTTCTCAATGCCGCAGGCTGTCATGACCGTTTTCAGTTTCTTGCACATCGACCAGTAGTTCATTTTGCCGAACACCAGCTTGTCTTCCTGTAGGTGTTTGTAGCGGTCGATAATCTGCAAGGGTACGTCCATCAGCTTCACTTGAAAATGGATGTTGGTCTTGTGTCGCTTGCTGATGATCCACTTGTCGCCATTGAAGTCCACGATGTTATCCGTTGTCAGGTTCTTCACGTCGATGAACGAGAGGGCGGTGAAGCACACGAATACAAAAATGTCACGCACGAAGGCCAGATTATCGTCCTCGAACTCATGGGTTACGACTGCCTTTAGTTCTTCCTCGGTCAGAAACTCCCTTTCCTTGCAGTTCGGGCTGATGTGGAACTGCGCGAACGGGTTACGGGGAATCTTGCCATTATAGTGTGCCCTCATCACGACACCTTTTAGCCACATACACCGCTGCCAGATAGTACCGTTAGCCAGTCCTCGGTCTGTACTGAGGTAAGCGGCAAAGTCCTTGATGAACTCTGGTGTCAGCTCCAGCATCGACATATCCGTGCGACGATAGTGCGACTGGATAAACTCTGCCACATCCTTCCGCGATCGCTCCATAGCCCAAAGCGTACTTGCCGCTCTGTCCTTTCCTACGCGCTTTTTTTGATTGGCGATGTCCTTGTCGAAAGCACTCAGAAGAGTTTCATATTCGCTGCCGAAACCCTGATATGAGTTGCGCACCATCTCAGCCGTCACGAAAGCCTCTCTATCCGACAGGTGCTGATAGTGCTTGATGATCTGCGCCTTGATATTATCAAGTTCGCGGTTAATCTGCAATGCCTCCTTGCTGCGGCCCTTGGCACAATTGCCCTTCACGTCCCACATATCAAGAGGGACTGTCTTCTTGCAACTGAACTGCGACTGTGTTCCGTTAATCGTAACCCTGCCCATCACAGGCACCACACCGTTCTTCTCCTTGCTCTTGTTCACATAGAACAGAATGTTAAAAGTACTTCTCATGTTTCTTACTCCTTTTTTAATTTTGGCTGCAAAACTACTATTTCTTTTGGCATCCATCGCTATGCAAAATGTAGCAGTTTGCGGAATAAGAAACTGGCGGCGAAAGGTGCCCCATTCTTCACCATTTTGCGTGGTAACTTTACTCGGCTCCAAGGACATAAATTGGGTTACGAATAAGAAACCTAACTCATTCACCAATCCTCCCCAATTTGCTTTTAGTCCAAATTTGAACTTCCCCGTTCTTCCCCGTATTGCCTTTATTACAGGCCGAATTGCGTTAATCTTCCAAAAACCGTTGTTCTTTACAACCTTTTTTATTAACTTTGCACCCAAAATAAACAATAACACATTAAAATGACACAAGCAATTCAAAAGACCCTCAGAGACTCCGCCGCCATGCGCTGGACGGCGTTGCTGCTGCTGGCGCTGGCCATGTTCTGCAGCTACATCTTCATGGACATCCTCTCTCCCATCAAGGACCTGATGCAGGAGACGCGCGGTTGGGACTCGACTGCCTTCGGAACGATGCAGGGTTCCGAGGTGTTCCTCAACGTTTTCGTGTTCTTCCTCATCTTCGCAGGTATCATCCTCGACAAGATGGGCGTTCGCTTCACCGCTGTCCTCTCGGCAGCCGTCATGCTCGTTGGAGCCGTCGTGAAGTGGTATGCCGTGAGCGAGAGCTTCATGGGAAGCGGCCTGGAGACGTGGTTCACCAATAACCTGAACTACATCCCAGTCTTCGACGAACTGGGTGTGAGTCCCTTCTACGAGGGCATGCCCGCCTCAGCTAAGTTTGCTGCCTGCGGATTTATGATCTTCGGCTGCGGCTGTGAGATGGCAGGCATCACGGTTTCGAGAGGTATCGTAAAGTGGTTCAAGGGCCGTGAGATGGCGCTGGCCATGGGTTCTGAGATGGCTCTGGCCCGTCTGGGAGTAGCCACCTGTATGATTTTCTCGCCTTTCTTCGCCCGCTTGGGTGGTGAGGTGAGCGTCACCCGCAGCGTCGCCTTCGGTGTGGTGCTGATGTGTATCGCCCTGATCATGACCATCGTCTACTTCTTCATGGACCAGAAGCTCGACTCGCAGACAGGCGAGGCTGAGGAGAAAGACGATCCCTTCAAGGTATCAGACATCGGCAAGATCCTCAGCGACCTAGGCTTCTGGATAGTCGCCCTGCTCTGCGTGCTCTACTATTCGGCCATCTTCCCCTTCCAGAAGTACGCTGTGAACATGCTGCAATGCAACCTCACGCTGACGGCTCCTGACGCTGATTCGTTCTGGGCATCGTCGTCGGTGACCATCGTACAGTACGTCATCATGCTCATTGTGGCTGCCGCCGGCTTCGCATCGAACTTCCAAAAGAAGGCGAATATGAAATACGGACTCTTGGCCATCAGTATCATCTCGCTCATCACCTATTGCTATATGGGCTATATGCGCCAGTCGGCAGAGTCGATCTTCGCCGTCTTCCCCTTGCTGGCTGTGCTGATCACACCGATCCTGGGTTCCTATCTCGACCATCACGGCAAGGCTGCCTCGATGCTCGTGCTGGGTTCCATCCTGCTGATTGCCTGCCATCTGACGTTCGCCTTCGTGCTGCCGATGTTCAAGGGCAATGCCGTTGGCGGTATCATCATCGCCTATGCCACCATCCTCGTGCTGGGTGCCTCGTTCTCTCTGGTGCCTGCAAGCCTCTGGCCCTCAGTGCCTAAGCTCGTCGACGCTAAAGTGATAGGTTCGGCCTACGCCCTGATCTTCTGGATCCAGAACATCGGCCTCTGGCTGTTCCCCCTGCTCATCGGCAAGGTGCTCGACGCCACGAACCCAGGTGTGACAGACCCCACGCAGTTCGACTATACCGCCCCGCTGGTGATGCTCGCCTGTCTGGGTGTGGCTGCCCTCATCCTCGGCTTCGTGCTGAAGGTCGTCGATCGCAAGAAGGGCATCGGTCTCGAACTCCCTAATATTCAAGGATAATTTATTCATCAAGAATTTGAGAATTTAAGAATTATGGCTCTGCTCATTGGGGTTAACCTGTAAAATTCTCTAATTCTCAAATTCTTGATATAAAAACAAAATAGGTTTATGAAAATAGGATTCGACAACGAGAAATACCTCAAGATACAGTCTGAGCATATCAAGGAACGCATAGCGCAGTTCGACGGCAAGCTCTATATGGAACTGGGTGGCAAGCTCTTCGACGACCACCACGCCTCCCGCGTGCTGCCTGGTTTCAAGCCTGACTCGAAGCTTCGCATGCTCGCCCAGCTGCGTGACTCGATCGAGATCGTCATTGTGGTAAGCGCCAACGACATTGAGAAGAACAAGGTGCGTGCCGACCTCGGTATCACCTACGACGAAGATGTGCTCCGTCTGCGCGACGAGTTCATGAGCCGTAACTTCTTCGTGGGTTCCGTGGTGATCACCCACTACAACGGCCAGAGTGCCGCCGACCAGTTCCGTCATCGTCTGGAGCGCATGGGCATCCGCAGCTATATTCACTACCCCATCGACGGCTACCCCACCAATGTGGACCTTATCGCCAGCGACGAGGGCTTCGGCAAGAACGACTATGTGGAGACCTCGCGTGAGCTGGTCATCGTGACGGCCCCTGGTCCTGGCAGCGGAAAGATGGCCACCTGTCTGTCGCAGCTCTACAATGAGAACAAGCGCGGCATCCGTGCAGGCTATGCCAAGTTCGAGACCTTCCCCGTGTGGAACCTGCCGCTGAAGCATCCTGTAAACATCGCTTACGAGGCTGCCACTGCCGACCTCAACGACGTGAATATGATCGACCCCTTCCATCTGGAAGCCTACGGCAAGACGGCCATCAACTACAATCGCGACATCGAGATATTCCCCGTGCTGAACGCCCTCTTCGAAGGTATCTACGGCGAGAATCCCTACAAGTCGCCGACGGACATGGGCGTCAATATGATCGGCTTCTGCATCAGCGACGACGAGGTGTGCTGCAAGGCCTCGAAGGATGAGATCATCCGTCGCTTCTATGCCGCCACCAACAAGTTGGCTGACGGTGCTGATAATGAGAGTGAGGTCAGTAAGATCCGTCTGCTCTTCAATCAGGCGAAGATCACCACAGCCTTCCGTCCTGTGACCACTGCTGCCTACGAGAAGAAACTGGAGAGCGGCCATACAGCTGCCGCCATCGAACTCGAAGACGGCACCATCATCACCTCTAAGTCATCACCCCTGCTTGGCTGTTCCGCTGCCCTGCTGCTCAATGCCACTAAATATCTGGCAGGCATCGACCATGACGCCAAGCTCATCCCACAGAGTCTGATTGAACCTGTGCAGAAGACCAAGACCGAGTATCTCGGGGCCAAGAATCCCCGTCTGCATACCGACGAGGTGCTCGTGGCCCTCAGCGTCTACTCTACCCACGATGAGAACTGTCGCAAGGCGCTTGAGCAGTTGCCGAACCTTCGTGACTGTCAGGTACACTCGACGGTGATGCTCAGCGAGGTAGACCGCAAGATCTTCAAGAAGCTTGGCTGCGGCCTGACCTGCGATCCCGTCAGGAAGAAGTAAAAAGGGATGAGTGAAGCAATAAGACAACGCCTCAACGATTCACCCGTTGCACGCTGGACGGTGCTCTTCATCGTGGCTACGGCCATGATGATGGGTTATTTCGTCAACGACGTGATGTCGCCCTTGGAGACGTTGTTGGAGGCTTCGCCAGCGGAAGGCGGACTCGGATGGAGTCCTTCCGACTACGGTTTCTTCTCCGGAGCCGGCAGTTTTATCAACGTCTTCCTGTTGATGCTCTTCTTCTCGGGAATCATCCTCGACAAGATGGGCATCCGCTTCACGGGAATATTGTCGTGCTCGCTGATGGTGCTCGGCACCCTGATCAAGTACTATGCCGTCACAGCGGGCTTCCCACCTACGGCGGTAACAGAGTTCTCACTATTCACCATTCACGTCTCCCTTCCTACGTCCGTGGCTCTGGCCTCCCTTGGCTTCGCCGTCTTTGGCGTAGGCTATGAAATGACAGGCATCACCGTCTCGAAGGCGATGGTGCGTTGGTTTACGGGTCACGAACTGGCCCTCGCTATGGGACTCCAATTGGCGATGGCCCGCTTCGGTACAGCTGCAGCCCTCAGCATCTCTGCCCCTGTCGCCCGGCATTTTACCCTCTCCACACCGCTGTTGCTCAGTCTGGCCTTCCTCATCATCGGCCTATTGGCCTTCCTCGTCTTCTGTGTCATGGATCGCCGCCTCGATCAGTTTACAGTTGACAGTTTACAGTTGACAGATGATTACTCTGAGGCTTCAGCTTCGGAAGGGCTTGCCAGCAAATCATCTGTAAACTGTAAACTGTCAACAGTAAACAAAGAAGACTCTGACGAGTTCCATTGGAGTGATATCGGCACGACACTGCGCAGTCCAGGCTTCTGGCTGATCACACTCTTCTGCGTGCTCTTCTATTCCGCCGTTTCGCCCTTTCTGAAGTTCTCCACGAAACTGATGGTCATGAAATACGGTGTAGACGCAGACCTTGCAGGTTTCTTCTCTTCGATAGCGCCCTTCGGCACGATCCTCATGACGCCACTCTTCGGCCTCATCTATGACCGCTATGGCAAGGGTGTCACGCTGGTGATCACTGGTGCGCTGATGCTGACGGCCGTTCACTTCGGCTTCTCGCTGCCCATGCACAGCAGCACGGTGGCCATCACCTTGATGGTTATCCTCAGCATCGGCTACTCCCTGGCACCTGCCGCCCTCTGGCCCTGCGTGCCGAAGATCATTCCTCTGAAATGTCTGGGTACGGCCTACTCGATGATCTTCTTCATCCAGAACTTCGGGCGCGCCATCATCCCCATGTTCGTAGGTAAGGCCAACGAGACCGATCCCACCTACGAAACCTCGATGCTCATCTTCGGCTTCACAGCCCTTGGCGCTGCCCTCACGGCCATGGCCATGTGGTACGTAGACCGTCGCCAGGGCTACGGTCTACAATTGCCAAACATCAGGAAATAGTCAGAACTTGAATCGGGCCACGAGAGGAAGATGGTCACTAAAACCCTTCTTCTGGTATTTCATCCCTTTATACGTACGGCGAGGGAGATAGCCGCCGTAGAACTTATCCTTCTCCAACAGGAACTTCGGGGAATGGATAAAGACCGTGTCCACCTTATTATATATATAGGGCGACACAATGATATGATCCAGACTGTTCCACTCACCCTTATAGCGGTAGGTGCCCTTCACGCCATAGCGACCAGGGGCCTCTTTGGAGATGTTCTTCAGGTTGTGACGGGCGATATGCTGCACAGCCGGGGAATCATGGTAGTCGTTGAAGTCGCCGCTGATCAGAATCTTGGCATCAGGGTTAATGGCTCTGATGGAGTCTACCGACAGCAACAGACGATTGGCAGCCTGCATACGGAACGGACGGCTGACCTTCTCGCCCCCATTACGGCTCGGAGCATGGACCACAAAGACATGCAGCGTGTCACCAGACTGCAGTTGTCCACAGGCATAGAGGATATCACGCGTCCGTTTCATGCCCGGAATCGTATCAACCCGAAGGCCATAGGAACGAATCAAGGCAAAGGAGAAGGGTGAGTATATCAGAGCCACATCCACACCGCGGGCATCAGGCGACTGTGTCATCACATACTCATACCCTGCATTCTTCAGCAGAGAGCGTTTGGTCAGGTCTGTCAGCGTCTGGTCGTTCTCCACCTCACAAAGGGCAATCATGTCAGGAATACCATCTTCGGAAGTGGACAGGATAGACTTACCTATCTTGTCCAACTTCTTCCAATAGCGTTTCTCCGTCCACTGGCGCGTGGCATCAGGCAGGAACTCCTCATCCTGTTTCCCCTCGTCGTGACGGGTATCGAAGATGTTCTCTACGTTGTATTCCACAAACGTGAAGACCGAGAGCAACAGTGAAAACAGTATGGTCATTTAGCAAACCTTCTCTAAGCGTTTCATCATTGCAAACATGAATATCGCTGCCACGAGGCATACACCGAGGAAGACACTCCAGCAGACCCAGAGGGGAACAGCGCCCCAGAGCAGACCACCAACCACCACGAGCTGATTACCGATGGCCGTTGCTACGAACCAGCCACCCATCATCATACCCTTATACTTCGGAGGTGCCACCTTCGACACGAAAGAGATGCCCATCGGCGAGAGCAACAGCTCACCGAACGTCAGCACCAGATAGACCATAATCAACAGATTAGGCGTCACATCGGCCACATGTTTTCCAACGGGATTGCCATCAGCATCCATCACTGTCTCAGGTGTTGGCAGTCCGAATGATGCGAATGCCATCAAGGCATAAGCGATAGCAGCGACAATCATACCATAGGCAATCTTACGGGGGGCAGAGGGTTCCTTACCGTTAGCTGCCAACCAACCGAAGATAGCCATAGATACAGGTGTCAGCGCCACCACATAGAAAGGATTGAACTGCTGGAAGATAGGAGCAGAAACGGTCACACCACCATCGGGATCATATTGCAGGAACAGGAAGGCCACGGCCATACAAATGACAATAGCCGAGATGGCCTTACCCTTACCGGTCTTCGACTGGAACAGCGAGAACAGGGCGTAGACAATGAAGATCACCGCCACGAGGTTCCATACGTTGAAGCACATGGCCTGCAAGCCCTCAGCCGACTGAGCGGTGAACTCATCGGCAAAGTATGTCAGCGACAGACCATTCTGATGGAACGCCATCCAGAAGAAGATGACCACGGCGAAGACAAGGCAGAGTGCAACGATACGCTGCTTGGTCTCTTCCTTCGAGAGTTCGGGCTCCGTGCTGGCATCAGCCTTCACGGCATTCTTTTTCTTACCACCCTCCGTATGACGGAAAGTGCTGCGGAAGATGTAATAGATGGCGATGGACAAGACCAGCGAGGCACAAGCCACGGCAAACGAGAAGTGATAGGCATCGTTCGACGAATAGCCCAGAGCGGTCTCTGCATACTCCTTGATCTTAATGGCAGCCGTCGGAGCAAACAGGGCACCGATGTTGATGGCCATGTAGAAGATGGAGAAGCCCGAGTCACGCTTGTCCTTATACTGCTCGTCGTTGTAGAGGTCACCCACCATCACCTGGAGGTTACCCTTGAAGAGTCCCGTACCAAAGCCGATGAGCAACAGGGCAGCGAGCATCACCACCAGAGCCGTAGAATCACCGCCAAGGGGTACCGAAAGCAACAGATAGCCGGCGAACATGATGATGATGCCCGTGGTGACCATCTTGCCAAAGCCGAACTTATCGGCCATGATACCGCCGATGAGCGGGAAGAAATACACTAACATGAGGAACGCGCTGTAGATCGTACCGGCCATAGCAGGCGACAATCCATAGTTAGCTCTCAAGAACAGGGCGAATACAGCCAGCATCGTATAGTAGCCGAAACGTTCGCCGGTGTTGGCCAATGCCAACGCAAATAAACCTTTTGGTTGTCCTTCAAACATAGTTGTTGTTATTTAATTTTTGAATTCTTGGTTCTGATGATATCAAACAGATAGGTGCCCTTCACGACGATCGTCCCGAAGTTCGAGCGGCCGAAGTAGTCACGCTTCGTGTTACCGAAGAGATTGCCCAGACCGTAATAGTAGCGTCCCTCCACGATGAAGTGTCCCAAGTGTCGGTTGCTGAACTCCAGACCTCCACCGGCAGAGATGCCATAGTCCGTCTTGTACTTCACCGCCATGGTGTCCTGTGCCACGACATGCGAGGCCCTTTTGCCTCCGTATTGGTATTCCTGACCATAAGAACCGTTCTCAATCTTCGGGTTGAAGGCCGGATTGCGGACATCGAAGTTACTTTCTATCTTATCGTTCAGATAGAAGCCCACCTGTGGACCCAACTGTATAAAGAACTGGAAGCCATTGCGCTCCCTGCCCCATCCGAGTCTGGCCAACAATGGCACTTGCAGATAATTGATCTTTCTGGCATAGCTGAGTGTCTGCGACTCGTCGGTATGCAACGGCACGGGTTGGTCGTTCATATCAAGTATATCTTCTTTCCATCCCATCTGTGTATAGTTAACCTCAGCCACCACGGCACAGATGCTCTTGAAGTACTTCTCGCAGGTATAGCGTGCCGTCAGTCCGAAGGTGGGACCATTGAGCATAGACTGCGGCACTATAGGCATGAAAGAGACATTGCTCATAGCCACGCCACCGTTAAATCCAAAGGCGAAATCCGTCCTGTACTCCCCCACTTGTGCGAAAGAACATAAAGGTAAAACGGTAAAAAGGTGAAAGAGTAAAACCCTCACCACACACCTGTGTACCTTAAGATTCTTGATTCTCATGCTCACTTCTCACCTTTTCACTTCTTCACCTTTTCATCTTTTAGAACTTGAACGTCTCCATCAGATGGTCGGGCTTATAATGGATGAACAGCAGCGTCTTGTTGCGAAGCCCGCCGTTGCCATAGCGTTCGAACTTCAGTGGTGTCTGAATGGGAGGATAACCGAACATCCCCTCGGCACCATTGAAGGTCTTCCCATACTTATGCAGTCCCTTCAGGAAGAAGTAGGCATGGTCGAAGCCTGTGATGGCGAAACGCGGCAACAAGTTCTGCATGTCGCTGGAGAAGTTCTGACGATACTTCTGTTGGAATTGCTGAGTGGCCGGCGACAGCGGGTTATAATAGAATACCGAAGGTATGTAGGTATTGTATTTGTAATAGTTCTCCAGATACCTGTGGGTATAGAGCAGCCAGTCTGAATAGCCGAACATGGTGATATCGAGTTCGGGATTGTTGGCCTTCAGACCGTTGATCTTCGAAAAGGCGACGCCTAACTCCTGCGAACGACCGGTATTGAGCACAACCACGTTGGGCTTCGTACGGCTGAAGGCCCTGGAGAAATTCTCCTCACTTGACTTCAGGTTCGTGACGACGCACTCCATCCCCCGCGACTCCATCTGTCTGCGCAGAGCAAAGGTGAAGACGCCCTTCTTGCTGGTAGTGTCGTTACAGTCGATGACGACTGTATGACAGTCCTTGAAACGTTCCAGATAATGGCTGATCGTTGCCTCGCTCACCTCATTCAGCGATTGGAAGATCTGAAAGATGTTACGATTGGTAGTCAGTTGCGGGGCATTGATGGAGAAGGGAATCACCAGGCGGATGTCATGCTTGGCGACGAAATCAGACAAGGCATCCATCTGCTTGGAGTAGAGCGGACCGATAATCAGGTCACACTTCGCAGCAGCAGGATCTTCTAATACCTTATATATATTACCATCCTCAGCTGTGTTCCATGCATGCACATCGATGGAGACACCCTGCTTCTTCAGACTGTCACAGGCCATCAGCACACCACGGTAGTATTCCATCATACGACGTCCGTCGCCATTGATGTCATGCAACGGAAGCATCACTCCCAGACGGATCTCCCGATTTCGTACATCGTTAGCCTTCGCAGCTTCCTCCGCAGCCTTCTTGGCCTTGGCGGCACGCTCGGCCTCTTGTTTCTCAATCACCGACTTCGGGTAGGGAATGTTCAGAACGGCTCCTTTCTTCAGCTCATAGCCCTGCTGCTTCATCTCCGGATTCGCATTGATCAGCTCCTCGATGGTGAGACCATAGGCTCGTGAGATGCCGAACACCGTCTCTTTCTTCTTGACCTTATGCTGTTCACGGATATTGGCAGGCTGCTGAGCCGACACGATGGAAGTGCCCAAAATCAGCACCATCATCAGCAGAAAGTATCTTAAAGTTCGTTTCATAAAACGCTAAAATTATCAATTTCGCCCACAAAAGTACAAAATAATTGTGAATAATGCACCCCGTTTACCGCTTTTTCTTTAAAAAAGAATATCGAATTATGAATTATTTAGTAACTTTGCACATTCAAGACAGAAAAAACAATGAGAATCAAGCAACTGCTCCCCGCACTTTTCATGGCGCTACTGACACCATCAGTGGCTCAGGCACAGAAACCCGATCCCTCCCTGTCGCCGACAGCTACCTATATTAACGATGAAGGCGTTGAGACTGTTACCGACAGCGATGTCAACGGCCAGGCCCCGCTGACTGTCACCTTTCGTGCCAATCCCTCCAACATGGAAGAATTCAACCCCTCTTTCGAGTGGCACTTCCAGCTGGCAGGCGAAGAGAAAGACTTCATGGTGCGCTACGAACAGGACACGGAATACACCTTCACCACCTCTGGCACGACCAATGTGACCCTTCTGGTGAAGTCTGAAGCCGAGGTGATTGACTCCACCGTCATCAAAGTCACTGTCAGCGAGAGCAAGCTGGTCTTCCCCAACGCCTTCTCGCCCAATGGCGACGAATACAACGAGATCTACAAGGCCAAGGAATATCAGAGCATTGTTGATTTCCACGCCTATATCTTCAACCGCTGGGGTCAGAAGCTCTTCGAATGGACAGATCCCGCCCAAGGCTGGGACGGCACCTATAACGGTCACGACGTCAAAGAGGGAGTCTACTTTGTGCTGGTCAAGGCGCGCGGTGCCGACGGCAGGGAGTATAACATACGGAAAGACGTGAACCTTCTGCGGAACTTTAACGATACGACCACTACCAACGAGAAGTAACCAGTCCACAGTGACATGAAAGAAGAAACCAGCATCAATGTCTATGGCGCCCGGGTACACAACCTGAAGAACATCGACGTACACATACCCCACCACTCCCTGACTGTCATCACGGGTCTCAGTGGCTCTGGCAAGTCAAGCCTTGCCTTCGATACCATCTTTGCCGAGGGTCAGCGCCGCTATATCGAGACCTTCTCAGCCTATGCCCGCAACTTCCTCGGCGGAATGGAGCGTCCTGACGTTGACAAGATCACAGGTCTCTCGCCCGTCATCAGCATCGAACAGAAGACCACCAACAAGAATCCCCGATCCACTGTCGGTACGACGACGGAGGTCTACGACTACATGCGACTTCTCTTTGCCAGAGCCGGTAAAGCCTACAGCTATGCCACGGGCGAGGAGATGGTGAAATACACGGAGGAACGGGTATTAGAGATGATCCTCCACGACTATGCCGACCATCGGATTTTCATCCTCGCCCCTTTGGTGCACAGCCGTAAGGGTCATTATCGGGAGTTGTTTGAGGCGATGCGCCGCAAAGGCTATCTGAACATCCGCGTCGACGGGCAGATGATGGAGATCACGCGCGGCATGAAGGTAGACCGATACAAGAACCACGACATCGAGGTGGTCATCGATAAGCTGCAGGTGTCTGTGAAAGACGAAGAACGCCTTAAGAAGTCGGTCGCCATCGCCATGAAACAGGGCGACGGTCTCATTATGATCCTCGACAAGGAGACGGACAGCATCAAGCATTTCTCCAAAAGACTGATGTGTCCGACAACCGGCATAAGCTACTCTGACCCAGCACCTAACAACTTTTCGTTCAATTCTCCCCAAGGGGCATGTCCCCACTGTAAAGGTTTAGGTGTCATCAACGAGATCGACCTGTCGAAGGTCATACCTGACCGCAGTCTGAGCATCCACGAGGGTGGTATCGTGCCCCTCGGCAAGTACAAGAACCAGATGATCTTCTGGCAGGTGGAGGCCATACTCAAAAAGTACGATTATACGCTGAAGACCCCCATCGCCGAACTCCCCGAGGATGCCATCCGCGAGATTCTCTACGGATCACTCGAGAATGTACGCATCGACAAGGAACTCGTCCACACCTCCAGCGACTACTTCGTTGCCTTCGACGGTATCATCAAATACCTGCGCAGCGTGATGGACCATGACGACTCTGCTGCCGGACAGCGCTGGGCAGACCAGTTCCTCGCTGAATGCGAGTGTCCTGAGTGCCACGGCCAACGACTGAACCGTGAAGCCCTCTCCTATCGCATCTGGGACAAGAACATCGCCGAACTCTCTGCCATGGACATCAGTGAGTTGCGCGAATGGCTCGATGAGGTGGAGAATCATCTGGAACCCCAGCAACAGAAGATCGCAGAGGAGATTCTCAAGGAGATCCGCACACGTCTTGACTTCTTGCTCGATGTAGGTCTCGACTACCTCTCACTCAATCGCCAGTCAGCCTCGCTCTCCGGCGGTGAGAGCCAGCGCATCCGTCTTGCCACGCAGATTGGCTCACAGCTTGTCAACGTGCTCTACATCCTCGACGAGCCCTCCATCGGCCTTCATCAGCGCGATAACCAGCGGCTGATCCGTTCGCTGAAGGAGTTGCGCGACCTGGGCAATACGGTCATCGTCGTTGAACACGATGAGGATATGATGCGTAGTGCCGACTGGATCATCGACATCGGTCCCCGTGCCGGCCGCAAGGGTGGCGAAGTGGTATTCCAGGGCACCCCTGAAGAACTCCTCAAAAGCGATACACTGACGGCACAGTACTTGAAAGGGGAGTTGACAGTTGACAGTTTACAGTTGACAGATGATGACTCTTCTGCAGATAATTCCACAGGGCTTGCCAGCAAATCACCTGTAAACAGTAAACTGTTAACTGTAAACAATAAACCAAGCTCCAACCAGAGCTTGGTGTTAAAAGGCTGTACAGGCAACAACCTCAAGCACGTCGACGTCGAGTTCCCGCTGGGAAAGCTCATCCTCGTCACAGGTGTCAGCGGTTCCGGAAAGTCCACGCTCATCAACGAGACCCTCCAGCCCATCCTTTCACAGCACTTCTACCGCTCATTGAAGCGCCCGATGCCATACGAAAGCATCGAGGGACTGGAATATATAGACAAGGTGGTCAATGTCGACCAGTCGCCTATCGGTCGCACGCCACGCTCCAATCCTGCCACCTATACGGGTGTGTTCTCTGACATCCGCAACCTTTTCGTCAACCTTCCCGAGGCAAAGATCCGCGGCTACAAGCCCGGACGCTTCTCGTTCAACGTGAAGGGCGGACGCTGCGAGACCTGCGGGGGCAACGGCTACAAGACCATCGAGATGAACTTCCTGCCCGACATCCAGGTGCCCTGCGAAGAATGTCAGGGCCGTCGTTACAATCGCGAGACCCTTGAAGTGCGCTACAAGGGCAAGTCCATTGCCGACATCCTCGACATGACCATCAACCAGGCCGTCGAGTTCTTCGAGAACGTGCCTGATATCCTGCATAAGATCAAGACCATTCAGGACGTGGGCCTGGGCTATATCAAAGTCGGCCAGCCCTCCACCACCCTCTCCGGCGGCGAGAGCCAGCGCATCAAGCTCGCCACCGAATTGTCCAAGCGCGACACAGGCAAGACCGTCTACATCCTCGACGAGCCCACCACCGGCCTTCATTTCGAGGATATCCGCATCCTCATGCAGGTGCTCCGGCGCCTTGTCGACCGAGGTAATACCGTTATCATCATCGAACACAACCTCGACGTCATCCGTCAGGCAGACTGGATCATCGACATGGGTCCCGAGGGTGGCCGCAGAGGCGGTGAAATTCTTACCGTCGGCACACCTGAGCAAGTCGCCAAGTCGAAAAAAGGCTACACCCCACAGTTCCTCAAAAACCATCAATCATGAAAAGGAGAAGACTGCTGCCAAAGAGCTTATTATTACTACTATTATTGCTGGGCCCTGTCAGCGGCAAGGCACAGACCAATACCAAAGATACGACGACCGTAAGGATTGGTTATGCCAAAGGTGTGATGAACACCATGACAGGTGCCATCGACCAGGTGACGGAGGCGCGCATGAACAAAGGTCTGATCACCTCGTCGCTCGATGCCCTGAGCGGTCAGGCGGCAGGTGTGCAGGTGACCAGTGACGGCAATCAGGAGGCGATGGTCTCGGCAGTACGGGTACGTGGTACAACATCGCTGACAGGCAACAACGACCCGTTGGTGATCATCGACGGTGTGACGGCCGACATCGACATCCTATCGACCATCTACCCTGCCGACATCGAGAGTTTCACCATCCTGAAGGATGCCTCAGAGACGGCCCAGTACGGCAGCCGTGGTGCGGCGGGTGTCATCGAGGTGACCACAAAGAAGGGCAAGAACCAGAAGTTCCATATCTCCTACGACGGCAGCGTGGGCTTCGAGAAGGTGTTCAAGCGCACGGAGATGATGAATGCCGACGAGTACCGCCGTGCATGCCAGCGCTACGGACGACAGTATATCGACATGGGCTACGACACGGACTTCCGCAAGGCCATCGAGCGCTCGGGATTCGTACAGAACCACCACGTCGCCTTCGGTGGCGGTACGGAGACGGCCAACTACCGTGCGTCGGTGGGCATGATGGAACACAAGACGGTCATCAAGACCCAACAAAGCAAGAGTTATATTGCCAAGCTCGACATCACGCAGATAGCCTTCGACAACCACCTGACAGTAGACCTCGGCATGGTGGGATCGTTACAGCGCATCTCATTCCCGCCCTTCAAGCAGAAGCTGCTCTATTCGGCCGCCACCTTCAATCCCACCTACCCTGAGACGAAGAACAGCGCCGGGGAATACAATCAGGTGACGGAAGCCCTCTGGATCAGCAACCCCCTGTCGCTGTTGGAGATGGTACAGGATGAGGATAACGGACACTTCAATGTCCATCTGAAGGGAAAGGTCACCCTCAGCAAGGACCTGACACTGCGCGTCTTCGGCTCCTACTCCTTCAGCAACATCGACGATGCCCACTACTACCCCACCACCGTATGGAGCAAGGGGCAGGCCTACCGGCAGCACGAGAAGAGCGAAGACATGCTGGGCAACATCTCGCTCACCTACATCCTCAACACCAGCCATTCCACCCTGAACGTGATGGCACTGGCAGAGGCAGAGAGCACGAAGAAGAAAGGATTCTACGTCACCTCGACAGGATTCAACACCGATGCCTTCGGCTACGACAAGCTCTCAGCCGGCGTGTCACGGCCCTGGGACGGCACCGATTCCTACTACACCGACTCACACATGGAGTCGTTCCTGATGCGTGCCCAGTACACCCTGTTCGACAGATACACCCTGACGGCGAATGCCCGCGGCGACGCCTCATCGAAGTTCGGCGAGAACCACCGCTGGGGATTCTTCCCCTCAGTCAGTGGCGCATGGGTCATCAGCAAGGAGTCGTGGATGAAGAAACTGACATTCATCAACAACGCCAAGCTGCGCGTGGGTTACGGTCTGTCAGGAAACCAGGCAGGCATCGACTCCTACAACTCCTTGCAGCTCATACAGCCCAACGGCGTCGTACCTGTGAATGACGCGCCCGCCGTGACCCTCGGCATCGTGCGTAATGCCAACCCTGACCTGAAATGGGAGATCAAGCGCACATTCAACATCGGTCTCGACCTCGCGTTCTGGAACAACCGCATCGCCATCACCGTCGACAACTACTATTCAAAGACCGCCGACATGCTCTACGTCTACGACGTGCCCGTGCCGCCATACACCTACGACAAGCTGCTGGCCAACCTGGGATCGATGGAGAGCTTCGGACTGGAGATCGGCTTCGGCATCACGCCCCTGCGCACCAACGACACGGAGCTCGCCATCAACATGAACTGGACGTTTGAGCGCAACAAGCTCCTCTCGCTCGACGGCTATTACAACGGACAGTACCTGTCGGCTCCCAGCATGAAGGGTCTCTCCGCACTCTGGGGCGCAGGCTTCCACGGCTCCAGCGACGTCTGCTATCAGATTGTCGGAGAACAGATCGGCGTGTTCTACCTGCCCCACTGTAATGGACTCTTTGTCGATGAGGACGGCAGCAAATGGTACGACATCGACGACGAGAAACACATCTGCGGCCAGGCCACGCCCAAGGCCATGATGGGGTCGAACATCGCCTTCCGCTACAAGCAGTGGGGCATGACCATGCAGATCAACGGTGCCTTCGGACACAAGATCTTCAACGGCAACGCGCTCACCTACAACAATGTGCTGTCGCTGTCGAACTACAACGTGGCCAAGGGAGCCGACACGGAGGACATCCAGGACCAGACCATCAGCGACTACTGGCTGGAATCAGGCGACTATGTGAACATCGACTACATCAACATAGGTTGGAACGTGCCCATACGTTCGAAGTACATCCAGGCGCTCAGGCTATCCGCCTCCGTCAACAACCTCGCCACCATCACCGGCTACAGCGGACTGACGCCGAAGATCAACTCCAGTGTCATCAACGGCACGATCGGTGTCGACGACAAGAACGTCTATCCGGTCTATCGCTCCTTTACCATGGGGCTGAGCGTCAAATTTTAAAGAGGAATTAGAAATTAGGAATTATGATTACCAGAATATCCAAAAAGCCTCTGATAGCTTTATCCATTATCCTCTGTCCAATATCCATTAGCGTAGCGCTCACCTCCTGCAACCTCGATGAGCACCCACGAGACCAGATCGCAGAGGAAGAAGCCTTCAGCAATGCAGATGCCCTCTTCCGCAACACCGTCGCCACCTTATATAATTATATAGGCGGAAATGATGACGGACAGGGGCTCCAGGGCACCTGCCGGGGCATCTACGACCTGCAGACCTTCGGCTCCGACGAAGCCATGATACCCACCCGCGGCAACGACTGGTACGACGGCGAGATATGGCAGGACATGTACCGCCACTCCTGGACGCCAGGACACCCCATGATGAAGGAGTCCTGGCTCTACCTCTATAAGGTCATCACCCTCTGCAACCGCTCCATCGAACAGCTCGATGCCCACAGCCGTTTGCTCAATCTAGCCGACCTGACATCCTACAAGGCAGAGGTGCGCAGCATCAGGGCCATCTGCTACTGGTATCTGCTCGACCTCTTCGCACGCGTGCCCATCATCACTTCCACCGACAAATCCATCAACCAGATACAACAGGCAGAACGCAGCCAGGTGTTCGACTTCGTCGTGAGTGAACTGATGGAGTCCTGGCCCCACCTCTCTTCTGAAATCAGCGTACACCGCGGAGACTTTTACGCACGTGTCACCCAGTCCGTGGCCATTTTCGTACTCGCCAAGCTGATGCTCAACGCCGAGGTCTATACCGATGACGACTGGACAGACGCCGGCCGGCCTGACGGCAGCAAGATGCAGTTCGACATCGACGGACAGGTGATGAATGCCTGGGAGGCAACCATCTACTACTGCGACATCCTGGATGAAGAATTCAGATTCAGACTGGCAGATACGTACCGCGACAACTTCGCCGTACACAACGACAACTCACCAGAGAACATCTGGATCATCCCCATGGACAAGGACCTCTATTACAACGAGATGCAGTATATGTACCGCTCCTGGCACTATCGCCACGCTGCCGCCTACGGATTCTCCGGCGAAAACGGCTCATGCGCCACGCCGAAAGCACTCCAGGTATTCGGCTACGATACAGATCAGCAGGACGCACGCTTCTACGACAACTACTGGGCTGACGAGGTCTACGACTACGATGGCGACCTCGTGATAGACCGTACAGGAAATCCGCTCCGCTATTATCCCCAGGAGGTGCGTCTCTACCTCGGCGGCAGTCCATACGTCGAGTCGGCTGGTGCCCGTATGAAGAAATACGAGGTGGACAAGAACGGCACGAAGGACGGCAAGCTGATAGACAACGACATCGTGCTTTTCCGCTTTGCCGACGCGCTGCTGATGCGGGCAGAGGCCAAGTTGCGCAATGGTATGGATGGACAGGCTGATTTCGATGCCGTCCGCCTTCGCGCTGGGATGCCTGAGAGGCAGATCAGTCTGGAGGCACTGCTCGACGAGCGCCTGCTCGAACTCTGTTGGGAAGGCTGGCGGCGTCAGGACCTGATACGCTTCGGACAATATGAGAGTCTCTTCGAAGGCGATATGTATGACGAGAAAGTGAACGAGAGAGACCATCACACCACCGTCTTCCCCATCCCCGGTGACATCATCACCCTGAATCCGAACCTCACGCAAAACAAAGGATACTGAGGCTATCAGTCGCAAGTTACTAAGGCACCACGGGTGTCAGCGTCCATCGTTTTCCATCGTCATCGATGGTGAGATGCAGGCCACCGTAATCGCCATCCACCATTGGCATAGGATGCCATGTAGACTCGTACCACACTTCACAATCACCGAATTTCACAGAGGGACATAAGCTCCATCGACTACGTCAAGATATAATCCAGCAGGGAGTGGAAATCTTTCAAAAAAGCCCGTAAACCTTTGCATAAATCAATTTATCGACGCCATCTTGATTGCAAAATATCGTGACAAGAAATGCCATTATATGTAAAATATCGTATTCTAATATTATATTTTTATGTAAAATATCGTATTTAACAAATTATTTTGTATCTTTGCATGCGAAATAGTCACATTCTTATGATTGATAAAAGGACATTGGAATTTATCCTCACCGACCAACAAGAGGAAATGGAAGGCAGAGCCGAAGAGGCATTATGTCAAAGGCGTGAAGAAAGCCTGGTTGATATCAATAGCACTCAGGCACAAGTCGTAATAGGTGTCAGGCGAAGCGGCAAGTCAACGCTTTGCTATCAAGCTTTACACAATCACCATCTGAAGTTTGCCTATGCAGATTTCGACGACGAGCGGCTGGTTGACCTGAAGGCAGACCAACTGAACGATGTGCTGGAGATTCTTTATAAGATATATGGCGACTACAACTACCTTTTCCTCGACGAGATACAAAATGTGGAGGGTTGGCATCTGTTTGTAAACCGCATGCTTAGAAAGAAGATGCATGTCATCATCACCGGTTCCAATGCCAAACTGCTCAGCAGCGAACTGGCCACGCACCTTTCCGGACGTAATAAAGAGATATCGCTCTTTCCCTTCTCTTTCAAAGAGTTCTGCTTAATGAAAGAGGTAGATACAGAGCGTCGCACTACAAAAGCAGAGGCCTTCCGCAGGGCTGCCTTCGACGATTATCAGAAACAAGGCGGTTTCCCGGAGTTACTGACGATAGAAGACAACAGGAACTACGTCGGTTCATTGGTCGATAATATCCTGAAGCGCGACATCGAGCAGAGATACAAAATTGCCTATAAGGCCGCGTTTGAAAACATGGCTCACCACCTGTTGAACGTGTCGCCGACCATCGTTGTGACCACAGACCTGGCCAGTCTGTTCCATTTCAAATCAGAGCATACAGCCAAGAACTATGTAAAATATCTCAAGGATGCCTATATGCTGATTGGCATACAGAAATACTCACAGAAGAGCAAGCAGCGCTCTGTCCAGGAAAAGGTCTATGCTGTTGATGTGGCTATGATGGACCAACGAGAGAATGCCTTTGCCGGTGGGAATCTTGGTCATCGACTTGAGACGATTGTTGCCATTCACCTTGTCAGAAAATGCAAGTCAGAAGGTTTAGACGTCTATTACCTTAACGATCGTTCTGGCGAATGCGATTTTGTGGTCTGCAAGGGGAATAAGGTCATTCAGGCTATACAAGTGTCTTACAACATCTCTGACGAAAAGACATACAAGCGCGAAAAGAACGGACTATTGCTTGCGGCTAGACAGACGAAATGCGAGAATCTCTTATTGCTCACTGACCATGAAAGTGGCGACAAAGAGGAGGACGGGCATAAGATAAAAGTCCAACCAGTCTATGAATGGAGTCTTGAGTTAGGACTGTAAAAACATCATTGCAATTGTTATTTGAAAAGAGGATGTGCCTATATTGAAGTGAACCCCAGAAGTTAGACAAAATACACAGGGGGGCAGTCCCCATGTGAGTCCGTAAATTTGTAAAACAGTTTCGTATGTTCAAAATTCCCTTTAGGATGTTCGGAAGTTTCGAAAAAGGGGACTCTGGAGTTTAGATAGACTAAAGTGGGACTTTAGGCTAAGTAAAGTCGGAGTTTAGGCTAAGTAAACTCCGGGTTTAGTCTAGGGTGTCTCAGAGGGGATACTTAGGCAGCATATAGTGTAAAGTTATTTCATAACACGCAATATATAAGGCTGACATTTGGATGCAGCGCGATGACTCGAAAAGGGGGGAAGATGGGGAGGATGATCCTTAGGAATACGCAAAATAAATCCCTAATTCGGCTTTGCATTTTACTTGCGAATTAGGGATTTATTTCTATGCGTCATAGGAAATATCTTCCCCATCCTCCCCCTAAGGAATGTCTACTGTGCCAGGATGATCTTGGTGACCTCGGTGATGTCGGCATCGGTGATATGGCCGTCGCCGGTGATGTCGGCATTTCCCATGTTGAACTTCGGCGAGGACTGGCCGTTCTTGGCGTTGACCATCTCGACGATGTCAGCAACGTCCACCTTGCCGTCGCCGTTGGCATCGCCGGAAAGTTCAACCGTGATGAGCCGGTTGGCCGTCTTGGCCTCGCCGGCCTGGAAGTAGGCACGGAAGGACGGCACGTATGCGTCTTCAGTATCTGCAGCCACCTTGTGCCAGTTACCGTCGCTCTGTAAGATATAGACGGGCTTATCGGCATCGTAAAGGCTGGCATTGCTGATGGCCTTGGTGGTACCCTTGAACTCGAAGTCGGTGCTGCCTACAGCCTGCGGATATACTGCTGTAATGGCACTTGGTATTGAGGTTAGCCCGCTGGCGCTGAGGCTTACCTCTTCCTCGCCGCTGACCACAATATAATAAGGATGATAGGCTTCCATCTTCTTGTCTGTCACTTCTGTGAAGGTGACGCGCAAACCATTGTCTGTGCTTCCCTCCGGTGCGTCGATGGCAGTGGGTTTGAATACCCTGGCGTTCTCGGCGGTAAGTGTCAGGTCGTAAGGCAGACAGACAGAGTAGCCGCTTGGGGTATAGGTGTAGCCCGTCACTTCGAGTTCATCGACCTCCACATCCTCGTCGTTTTCGTCTTTCAAGGTGATTTTGTTCCCCGTCTTTTGGGTGATCTCCGTGCGCGTGGCCTGTAGCGTGCGGTCGAAGCTGACGCCTTGTTCGCTCGTGATATCCGTAGGCGGGTAGAAGTCCCAGCCGTCGGTGAGCTTCAGGCTGTTTGCCGTGCCATCAATCACGATGTTGGGCTCGCCGTCGGCTACTGTTTGTCCTCCAGGCAGATAGACGATGGTGCTCTGGCTGAGACCGTAGAACGGCGACTCGGGGTCATGGCGGTCGGCGGTGTATGTCGTAGGCGTTTCCGACTCTCTTATGATAGTCCCCTCAATATTATGCATGTCGATATAACGCAGGTTGGTGGCTCCACGGAATGCACCCTTGCCCACGGCGTATTTCATACCAGCGGGGAAAGTGATGCTGGTCAGGCCTGTGCAGCCGGCAAAGCAGTCGGGGAAGATTTCTATTTTGTTAATTTGATAATAAGTGGGTATAATGTAGTCTCCAGTTTTACCGGGGGCGCAGGCGATGATGTAGGCAAACCAATAGTCGCTCTGGTGTGTCAACACGTTGTCCTCGCATCTATAGCCATACTTGTTCCATCCGCTCATTTGCAAGGTGGACAGCTTGGGGCAGTCGGCAAAGAAGTTGTCATCGTGCTGCTCGAAACCTGTGCCTATGGTGAAGGACGTAAGGTTATCGCAGCCACGGAAGGCACGGGCATGGACGTATTCCACGGAATTGGGCAGTACGACGGCGGTCAGCGCGTCGCAGTCCTCGAAGGCGCTCTCGCCAATGTCCGTCACATTGCTGCCGATGGTCAGCGTCTGCAGCGTGCTGTTGCCCTTGAACACCTCGGGCTGGATGGCGGTGACAGGCTTATTGGAAATGTTGTCGGGGATGACCAACTCCGTGGCGTCACCCTCATAGCCACACACCTCGTAGCCCGAAGGACTGTCGGAACTTCCCACAGGGGTGTACACCAGGCCGTTTTCGTCTCTACACAACACTAAATGCATGTACATGTCCTTCAGTGTTGTGGGAATGGGGTAGTCTCTATAGTTCCCCATGAAGTAAGTCCAGCCGTCGCCCAACTGCGCCTTGGCGGCCTCGCCCGTCATGTCGGTTTCTGTGTCAAATGCCTGGTTGCCGCTTTGGCTAAGTATCGTATATTCGTTTTCCGTTATCGCGCCCACCGTGCTGATGTCGCCGTTATACCCCCAATAGGCGCAGTTGTTAATGGAAATGGTTCTTTGGAATTGATAATCGCTTTCCACCTCGCCTATCACATAGCCGTATTTCGTATTGATTGCAGTGTTTGCCTCCATCTTGTTTCTGACCAGACACCTTTCAATGGTGGCCTTGGCAGCCTCGCCAACAAGGCCTCCCAAACTGGCGCCGTCGGTTTCGTTGGTCTGAATATAGTGCGATGTCGAGCAGTCGCTGATGGCCACGTCGTTGTATCCGTAGCCAAGGATGCCACCACAACGGAGTACCGCGCCCCTGATGACTCCGCTAAACATGCTGCGCTCGATGCTGCACTTGGAATTGACAGCGCCCACGATGCCGCCACAGTTCAGGTCGTCTCCATAAACCGTATAGTAGTCATCACCTGAGCCTGAGCCGGTGACGAGCACGTCGCTGATGCGCACATCCTGGTCGGCATAGCCCAGCAGGGTTCCCACATTATCTTTTCCCTTTACTGTGGGGTTATACAGATGCAGGTTATAGATGGTGGCATTTTTGGCATAGCCGAAGAGACCCACGCAGTCAGTTTCCGGGCTATTGACACAGAGGCCCTGGATGGTATGGCCTCCACCGTCGAATACACCATCGAAGGGCTTGTCAATTGTGCCTATCGGTGTCCAGTTGTTTTCCGATGTCATGTCGATGTCAGCCGTAAGAACCACCGAATTGTTCAGGCTTCCTTTATACTGTTCACCGTTGTTCACGGCATCGCGGAACGCCTCCAGCTCTGCCAGCGACCCGATGGTCTTCGGTTCGGTCGTCAGCTCATAGATGCGGCTGAACGCCTCATCCCAGCCCACCTTCTCGTTGGCCGTTGTCTGTGTGCCGGTCGAAGTGCCGTCGAACTTGGTGTTCTGATAGCTGTCCGTGCTTCCATCGGGTATGTAGAGAATACGCTTGCCGGCCATCATCTCCATGCTCTTCTTCGTGCCGAGGGCGGCAAACACATCGTTCCACTGCCAGGTGGGAGCCGTCGTGGCCATACACTTCACGACGCGCAGCGACGCCAGTTCCGAGAAGGCACCCGAGCCGATGGTCGTCAGCGTAGACGGCAGCGTGATATGGGTCAGGCCCGAACAGCCCACAAAGGCGCAGTCGCCGATATGCTCCACGCCCTCTTCGATGGTTACCGTGGTCAGTCCCGTACAGAAGCGGAAGGCCATGGGACCTACTATGACTTTCCAACCTTCGTAAATGCTGGGGATGACAAGTTCTCCCTCCTCATAGTGTGACATGCAGGCATTGTAGCCATTACCAATCGTCACAGTATTGGCATCATCGTCATAGGTACAAACCACATGGAGTGAAGGGTCCCCATTGAGCGTCAACGTCATCATTCCCTGATACCGATAGGCAAATGCCGACAGCGACAGCAGGGACATAAGTATCAGTGTAAAATATTTCTTTGTCATCATCTTCAATCTTCAATTATCAATTTTCAATCTTCAATTGTCAATTGTCTCCCGTCAGTACCCATTTGTAGAGCCAGTAGTCAGGCGATTCGCCTGCAATGCCTAAACTTGCACCCCAGAAGTAGAAGTCGGAGCCGGCATCCACATGGTCTTTGCTTTTGGGGGTTTCATACACGAACACGTTGGCCTCAGACTTATTGTTGGTAGTAGAAGGAGGGTTAACTCCAGCCACTTCGTGGCGGTAGCTTTTATCGTAGAAGTAATATTTGAGGCTGCTCTGGTTCTTGATGAACGAGAGGAGGTTTTCGTAGGGCACCACCGTGTCGTAGGTGCTGTGGTAGAAGGCCACGCGGTGCTGCGGTGTCCATCCCACGGTGAGGTTGTTGCTCTCCAAGGCACGATGCAGGTCCTGCATGACGCCGTGGCCGGTGGGGGTCACGCGCCTGCCGGCTTCGTCCTCGAAGTTGCTTTTGGTCGTGAAATAGCTGTAGGCTACAGGGGTCAACATAGACTCCATCCTTCCCCAGACGTTGGATTTGTCACCCTTGACCTCGAACAGCATTTCTTTCATCTGGTCCGCCGAGAAACTGCCGCCCACGGTGAAGCCCCCGCCGTAGGGATTATTGACCTTGCCCGTCCAGGACTTGCCGTAATTCATACAGTCGCGATAGACCTCAACCACACGCCCGGTGCTGTATTGGTCGCCATTGTTGGGCTGGCTCTTTGATTCCAGCATAAACGTGGAGCTGGTAGCAAAGAAGCGGTCGGAGAGATACTCCGTCAGGTTGTGCTGGCGCATCAGGGGATTGCTGTCGCACATACCTTTCAGGATGAGCGGCATGACGATGGGCATGGAGATAGTGCCAGGAGTGTGATTGGTCTTTTCCTCCACATTATGCCTATTCAGATCGTAGGTACGCCCGTTGTCCTCCATATAGTAGCGCAGGTGGGCCACGGGGTCGTAGGGGCCGTCGCCGCAGACGGAGCCTGCAAAGTGGAGCTCTTCGGACAGGCCGTTGGTCTCGATGAACTTGTGGGTGGCTAGCGACACGCTGCCGCCCTGCGAGTAGCCTATGCAGACGCTCTTCCAGTCGTTGTCTTCAAACCTCGCAAAATCTCTTTTCCCCGTGCCTACATGCGAATTGTATAGTGCCAGTCCGTAGCGCACGGCATCCACCACCTGGCGGGCTGTCAGCTCCTGATAGAGATAGGGGTGCGGACGGTTGGCGGTGCAGCCATAGCCCTCGTAGTCGGCCAGGATGACGAGGCAGCACGGCTGGCGCACTAGGTCGTAGCGGCAATACTCCAACAGCATGCCATTACCGCTCTGTGCGTCTCCACCATGATTGTAGTTGGTGGGGCACTCGTAGTTGCTGGTGATGGTCTCATGGCAACCGATGATGAGGTTGTTGGGCTTGGCGGGTATTAAGTCGGTAAACATCTTTGTGGGTATGCCCATGAGCGCCGACAGCACCACCTTGTCGCCATTGGCATCCACCGAGGGGTACTTGTAGGAATAGAGATAGGCACCGGAGCCGAAATTCTGAAAGCGCTCATCTTTAATATCGCCATATTCATCAGTGTCCACAACGGGCTTGGCACTGCGGCTCCGTGCCTGCGTCGGCTCGCTGGCCAAATTGCAGCTTTCCTCCTCGGTCAGGATTCTATGGCCGTCGTCGATGTGGAGCGTATCGGTCTTGCCCGTCACAGCGTTCACCACTAATGAGTCGTGGCTCATGAACTGAAGGTAGCGCACCTCCGTCACCTCCACGTCGCTGGCATCCACCGTCTTGGGGATGTCGCCGAACCGTCCTTGTGCCCATGCCCCCTGAGTCACCATGGTGAGCAAGAGGGCGAAAAGAAAGAAAAATCTCTTTTTCATTTTCAAAGAGGGAATTATCTGATTATCTTTTTATCGTTTAGGATTACAATACCACGAGTAGAAGCATCGGCTGGTGTTCCATTCAGCGTATAGGAATGGACTTCGCTGGTGGCGGCGCGCGTTGCAGCGGACACGGCTGTCGGTGCATCCTCGATGGCATCGTATTCGGCCATCGCCTCAGCCATACGGACATCGAGGTCGGCCAGGCGGTAGAGGCCGTCGCTGTTGGCTGTCAGTCCCTCAATGGTGACGGTCTGTACCATCGGCGGCTCTTCAAGCGAGAGCAGCGTGCGGGCATGCATCTGGCTGTATTTCGGATAGACCAGATTGATGGCGACATAGTCTTCGCTGCCGTCGCTCCACTTCTCGAAGACGAGCTTCGAGCCGATAGGCGTGCGCACCTCCAGCGCCTGCTCCGTCTTTGGAAGGTTCAGGTGCAAGGCTGCGCTGATGCTGGCGAGGTTTGAGTCGTGACCGCAGAGGAACGTGAACTTGCGGTTTCCGTTGGCGAGTTCCTCGCGGATGCTGCTCACCAGCGGATAGGCCAGGTTGACGGCGGCACTATGGGTGGTGAAGAGCAGACCGTCGTACACCTCCTTCACGCCACAGATTCCGCGCCATTGTTCCTCTGTCAGCTCATGACCGAAGGCCGCCATACTCTCACTCTCATAGCACTGCAGCACCATCGCGTCGGCCACGCTGTTGGCCAGTGTATAGCCGCCACTCATCTTCGGCTCGTCACCCTTCTCCAGTTTGAACTGTGTGTCATCGAAGCGGAAATGGACGGTGTCGTTGGCGGCAGCAGGCGAATGGGCCATGTCTATCACCTCCTCCATCAGCGTCAGCGTGGGCTGCACACTCTGCATCCAGGCCTCCGGGCCGCCATGCAAGGTAGCCATTTCGGCCAGGATCTGCTGGCGGTACTCATCGTTCATCTTCGTGAACTGCGCCTTGAACACAGGGTCCATGATATCCTCGTCGTACTTATGCTGAATCTCCACGTTGGCGAAGGGCAGGAAACCTGCGGAGAAATACTTGGCTGTGGCAAACGTGCGCTGGCGCGAGTTGGCATAGAACAGCACCTCGTCGTCCACCGGACGGTAGTTGTCGGGTAACAGACCTGCGCCGACCACCCATTTACGGAAGAACTGGCCCATCTCCGTCTCGAGCACACCGCCACGCTGTGACAGCTGGCTGCTGGGCGATTTCCACTTGAACCATTCGTATGGTGTCACCCGCATATAGGCCGCACCGCCCGATGTCAGCGGCGAACGGATATTGTGGCGGCTCATCACCACCACCTCCTTCAGTTCATACTTTGCCCTGAAATCATCAGAGCGTTCCGTCTGAGCCTGCAGGCTCGTGGCAGCCATCATGGCGGCTGCTACCAATATTAAACATTTGTTCATATCTTTCATATGCCTAAGTCAAGTTAGATATATAGACTCATGAGGTCGTAAAACTGAAGGCGAGCAAGGTGAGGTCGTCGTTGGGTTCTGCACCGTCGCGGAAGCGGTCTGTATCGGCTTTCAGGGCCTCTACGATGTCGCGGCAGTTGCTGGCTGACAGCGAGGTGAGCAGATCTACAATGCGGTCGGTGCCATACTGCTCCTGCTGGCGGTTCTCGGCTTCATTGAGTCCGTCGGTATAAAGCAGCAGTTTACGGTCGCTCAGATATTCTATTTCATCACCCTCATATTCCAGTCCCGGCCATAATCCGATGGGCGCGTTGGGTACCACATCAAGGAACGAGTACTGGCCGTCGGCATTGCCGATGAGCGGCGGGTTATGTCCGGCGTTGCAGTATTCAAACCGCCGGAGCTTCAGGTCGAGTCTACAGATAAACATGGTGACGAACATACCCTCCTCGTTGTTCTCGGTCAGCTCATAGTTCAGTCGGGTGGCTATCTCTGCGGGTGTCCTTCCCGTCAATGCCAGTGAGCGGAATCCGCGTGTGGCTATGGCCATGAAGAGCGAGGCGGGCACACCCTTTCCGCTGACGTCGCCGATGCAGAAATACAGTTTGTCGTCGAGCAAGAGATAATTGTACAGGTCGCCACCCACCTCCTTGGCCGGCGTCATTGAGGCATACATGTCGAGACCGTCAATTTCCGGGAACACGCTGGGCACCATCGACATCTGAATGTCGCGGGCAATGCGCAGTTCACTCTCCATGCGCTCCTTGGCGGTGGTGGTCTCTTCGAGCTGGTCGTAGGCCGTCTTCAAGTCGTTGTGAGCTTTTCTCAGACGAGCTCCCATGCGGTGGCGCACAATGATATAGATGATGAGGAACACGATGAGCGTTGTCATGCCAATAAGTCTACCGATGTGGCGCTGGCGCACGTATCGTTCCTTCTCAGCGGTCATCTCCAGTTCTTTCTGGTGTACAGCTGCCTCTTCGCGGGCTTCAGCGCTGCGCGAAAGGGTGATGGCCGAATCAAGCCGTTCTGTGATGCTTATGCTCACGGCACGGGCTGTGTCTATACGGCCGGCCTTCAAATTGACTTCATACTTCTTTAGGAGCATTTTCTGTATGTTCTCCAGCGTATAGCTGGTGCCGTACACCTTCATCATTTTCTCCATGCTTCCGAAGTTGTCGGCAGCATCCTGCCAACGTCCTGCCAGCCGCAGATAGTCGCTGGCCAGCATCTTGCCCTCTGCCGTCCTAAAGTATTCTGTCTTCTGGAACAGCCTATAGGCCTCGACGGCTTCGTCCTTGCGCCCCAGCCCCTCCAAGGCCCTGGCCAGATAGATGTTGTAGCGTGCCCGCTGCTTTTCGGTATAGTCAGGACGTGCGTCAGCCTGCTTTTCATATCCGTCAATCAGTTGCTTCATGCGCTCAAGCCATAGTCTGGCGTTCTCATAGTCAGCTACTTCCAGATAGTTGTAACTGATGTTGATCACACCCACGATGGCATCGCGGTAGCTGATGGCATAAGGGTGCTTCCTGATATTGTTGATATGGGCTCTATAGGCTTCTTCCAGACAGTCGTCGGTCTTGTCTTCACTTAATCCGAGACGGCTCTCAGCACAACCTATATAAATGAGCATATTGGTGTATTCGCTGGTAGTGTCGCACCCCAGACTTTTTAATCGTTCTGTAGCAGGGACAGCCACTTTCAGGGCGGCTTCAAATTCAGTCCATGTACTCAAAAGTCCCGTCAGGCGGTTGGTAATGCCTGCATATACCCGCACGTCCTCGTCGTCGGTAGAATTCTCTACGGCGGCGATACCCGTCTTCCAGTAGAGCTCCGCCATGCGTTTCTGCATCATTCGGTCGTAGGCATAGCCCAACCAGTAGCAGGCTTTGCCTTCAGACATACTGCCCAGCGGTTTCAGACTGTCCACCAATTCTATGATACGCGGATAGTCATGGGCCTGATAGGCCTCATAGACTTTGTCCTCTGCTTCTTTGTTCCGCCTTTCCTGTTCTTTGGAATCGCCTCCACATCCAGACAGGAATAAAGCGGCAACAACTGTTACCACCAAGATCTTCCTGAATGTCAGGTCGGCTTTCGGGTCCAAGTACTTTGCCATAATTGCGTCATTTAGGAATTACGGCACAAAGATACGAAATATTCCGTTAACTAATTGCAATCCTCTCGAAAAAGTTGCAATGTTTAACGAAAAGGCTGTGATTTTGCCAGATGCCATCATGGACCTGCAACATAGAAAAAATCGCACAACAGGGACAGTCCCTGTTGTGCGATTTTTGTTTCAGAGAAGGCGTCTGAGCGTCTTACATGCCTGCGGCGGCGATCCACTCATAGATGCAGGAACAGATGCCGAAGAGCATGACGCCTACAGTGCAGATGGCCATAGCCACCTTGGTGTTCAGATCGCTCTTGAACGTCGGCAGCGGGCTGTCGGTCTTGGTGATGTACATGGCCTTCACGATCAGCAGATAGTAGTAGAGTGAGATGACCGTGTTGACCAATGCGACGAAGACGACAAAGTAGGCAGCGGCACTACCCTGCTCCGCAGCAGCCATAAAGACAAAGAACTTTGAGAACATGCCTGCGAACGGGGGAATACCTGCCAGCGAGAACAGCGCCAGCGTCATAAGGAACGACAGCTTGGGGTTGGTCTGATAGAAGCCGTTGTAGGCTGCCATGTCCGTGCGGCCGCCGTTGTTCTGCTCCACGACGTTGATGACGGTGAAGACCGCCATGTTGGCCACGATGTAAACCAGCACATAGTACGTCAGCGAGGCGATGCCCAACTGCGAGTTGCCCACCACGGCGAGCATGATGTAGCCGGCCTGCGAGATGGAGCTGAACGCCATGAATCGCTTGAGCTCCGACTGACGGATGGCGAAGAGGTTGGCCACCGTGATCGACAGCACAATGACGATGTAGAGCAGATACTCCCAGTAGTAGACCAGCGGTTGGAACACCTTCATGAGGATGATGCACAGCGTGATGGCTGCGGCACCCTTGGAGATGACACTCAGATAGCCGGTGACAGGCGTGGGAGCGCCTTCGTAGGTGTCGGCCGTCCAGAAGTGGAAGGGCACCAGCGAGATCTTGAAGCCCAGGCCACTGAAGAAGAACACCAAGCCCATGATGGCCAGTGCAGGCGACTGGAAGGCCGTAGCACCACAGGCCGTCTCAACCACCTGACCGCCCATCAGCGCAGCGAGAGCAGCAGCCACATCGCCGAAGTAGAGCGTGCCGGCGGCAGCATAGATGAACGAGATGCCATAGAGCATTACGCTGCTGGAGAACGTGGCCATCAGGATATACTTCGCAGCACCCTCAGCCGAGTTCTGCTTCCACTTGTCGAAGGCCACCAGACAGGCCAGGGGCACTGAGGCGGTTTCAAGGCCGAGGAAGAACAGCAGGAAGTTGCCGCTCGACATCATGATATACATACCCAGCAACGTGGAGATGATCAGCATATAGAATTCACCGGCGAGGCGCTCGCAGGTCTTCAACCACGGATGGGCCATGATGACCACGATGAGCGTACCAAAGGCGAGGATGACCTTCATCACGTTGACGGCAGCAGAAGTCACATACAGTCCGCCGAAGGCTGACTCCGGCTTCGCAAGCAGCAAGGTGGCAGCAGCTGAGACAACCAGCATGCCGACCGTCAGGAACTGCATGGTATAACCCTTCACCTTTGTCTTTGACAGACAGAAATCGGCTACGAATACGATCAACAACGAGAGAACCAAGAAGGCCTCAGGAATCATTTTCAGAAATTCACTATAATTCATATCTAAGTCCTCCTATCTTTTACATTACTCCAATGGATTGCAGGATTGTTCCGGCGGCGGGTGAGATCATGTCGCTGAAAAGGAACGGTGCACAGCCGAGGCCTGCCACACAGAAGATGAGGCAGATGACAGCGACGCGCTCGTCCCAGGTAGCGTCGGTCAGTTCCAGGTAGTGTTTGTTCTCCACCTCACCGTAGAGGATCTTGCCGATGACACGCAGGATGTAGACTGCCGTGACGACAATCGACGTACAGGCGATAATCGTGGCCACCATACGGAAGGAACTATTCGGGTCGCCAACAAGTTCCGGAGCTCCGAAGGCACCCACAAAGATGGTCATCTCAGCAATGAAGCCCGAGAAGCCGGGAAGTCCGAGGTTGGCCAAACCCGCAATCACATAACCAACAGCTAGGAACGGCATGATCTTCATCAGACCGGCCAGCTCGCGGATGTCGCGGGTATGGGTGCGGCCGTAGATCATACCAATGAGGGCAAAGAAGAGGGCCGTCATCAGACCGTGGGAGAGCATCTGCAAGATGGCACCAGTGACAGCCGTCTGACTCATCATCAGCAGGGCGAAGAGCACCAGTCCGCAGTGAGACACTGAAGAATAGGCATTGATATACTTCAGGTCAGTCTGTACACAAGCACTCAGGGCACCATAGACCACAGAGATGGTGGTGAGGATGAGGAAGATCCAAGAGAGATCCTGCGCAGCCTCAGGCAACAGATACATCGCCACACGGAAACAGCCGTAGCCTCCGAGCTTCATCAGCACACCAGCATGCAACATCGACACAGCCGTAGGTGCCGAAGCATGACCATCGGGCGACCATGTGTGGAACGGGAACAGGGCTCCCAGCACACCGAATCCGATAAAGATGAAGGGGAAGAAGATGTTCTGTATCCATGCGGGAATGGCATGGGCAGCAGCGATGGCTGTCAGTTCGAAGGTATAGGTACCACTATACTGTCCGTTGAAGAAGTAGATGCCCAGCAGACCAAGGATCAGCAGAGCCGAGCCTCCCATCAGCATGAGCGTCAGCTTCATGGCCGAGTACTCCTTATGGCCAGAACCCCAGACACCAATCAGCAGGTACATCGGGATCAGGGCCACCTCGTAGAACATGAACATCGTGAAGAGGTCTGTAGAGATGAAGAAGCCGAACACACCCGTCGACAGCAGGGTGAACCAGAGGAAATACTCCTTGGTAAGCGGCTTCAGCTGCCACGAGGCGAACGTACCCGTGAAGACGATGATACTCGACAGGAGCAACATCACCACAGAGATGCCGTCGACACCGACGCTGTAAGCGATATTCAAGGGTTTGAACCAGGGCACACTATACGTCAACAGCATCTCTGCCGTATTACCAGCTGCACGTTCCTGGATAAAGTAGATGGTCAGCCAGATGCTCAAAGCCAGAAGACAGCTGGCACCTGTCACCATCACACCACGCACCTGATTGAGATTCTTGGCAAGCCACAATCCCAAAAGCATCAGAGCGGGAATCAATACGAAAACACTTAATATACTCATATCTTTAGATGCATAAAAGGATTAATGTTAATGCAACCGTACCTGTGAGGAACCATACAGCATACTGGCGCACATCGCCACTCTGCCAGGGACGGATACTCTCGCCAGCCTCGTTGGCACCCCACGCCAGGAAGTTGAACGTGCCGTCGACCACATGACGATCGAACCAGGCAATCGGAGTCGAGACACAACGGAAGATGATACGGTGGGTGACGAACTGCCAGATCTCGTCCTGATAGAAACGCTTGTAGGCAGCACGGTGCAGCTTCGGGAACGTCTTGTACAGACGGTCTGCGATGGGTTGCGACTCACCCTTGTAGATATAAGTAGCCAAGCAGATGCTCAGGATGGCAATCACCGTCGAGGTGGCTGCAATCTTCACATCGAAGTGGATCGTATAGTCCATGCCGCTGGCCGTGACGAAATGTCCGAAGGAACCACCCCACCCTGCAAAGCCTGCAATAGTGGAATAGATACCGACAATCATCGTGATGGCACAGAGCACGATCAGAGGAATGGTCATCGAAGCAGGAGCCTCATGGGGCGTATGGTGCTCATGGGCCTCCTTGTTCTCTGTGCCCCAGAAGATGCCGTAGTACAGACGGAACATGTAGAAGGCCGTCATAGCGGCGATGCCCGTCATGATCCAGCCCACCACAGGACTGTACTGGAAGCAGGCAGAGATGATCTCATCCTTCGAGCTGAAGCCCGAGAAGAACGGAATACCCGCAATAGCCAGGCAGGAGATGAGGAACGTGATGTGCGTCACAGGCATGTACTTGCGCAGTCCTCCCATCAGCGCCATCTCATTGGAGTGTACCGCATGGATGATACAGCCAGCACCGAGGAACAGACAAGCCTTGAACATGGCATGGGTGAACAGATGGAACATCGAAGCCATGTAACCCAGCTGAGCGTGGTCGTCGTAATGCATGCCGTTATGAGCAGGCAGACACACACCCAGTGCCACCATCATGAACGCGATCTGCGAGATGGTCGAGAAGGCGAGCACGCGCTTGATATCGCTCTGGGCACAGGCCACAGCAGCTGCATAGAAAGCGGTGAACACACCTACCCACACCACGACACTCAGCGCCTGCGGAGCAAAATGGATCCACAAGGGGAACATACGTGCAATCTGGAACACACCAGCCACCACCATCGTAGCGGCATGGATAAGGGCCGATACAGGCGTAGGACCCTCCATGGCATCAGGCAACCAGATGTGCAACGGGAACATCGCACTCTTACCGGCACCACCAATGAACATCAGCACCAGGGCAGTAGGAATGATGAACCCTCCGGCAGCGACGGCCTTAGAGATATTGCCCGTAATCATCTGTGTGGTTCCCTCGCCCATCACGACTTCGGTACCATGCCCTGCAAAGGTGAAGCTGAACGAGTCGACATAGTAGCCGAACATCAGGATACCAATCAGGAAGAACATATCGGCGAAGCGTGTCACGATGAATGCCTTCTTCGAGGCGGCAATGGCAGGCTTCAGAGGATAGTAGAAGCCGATGAGCAGGTAGGAGCTGACACCCACGAGCTCCCAGAACATGTACATCTGGAAGATGTTCGTGGCGAGCACCAGGCCCAGCATCGACATTGTGAAGAGACTCAGGAACGCATAGTAGCGCTGGAAGCCCTTCTCACCGTGCATATAGCCGAACGAGTAGATATGAACCATCAACGACACCGTGGAGATGACGATGAGCATCATCACTGAGATGGGGTCCAGCAGGATACCCATGTCGAAGTGAAGATTGCCCAGCGGTAGCCAGGTGAAGTTGTAGGGAACGAACGTCTGGAAAACGCCGTTCACACGATCAGCCGTGAAATACTGGAAGGCCGTCGTGTACGACAGGATCGTGACGAGTCCAAGTGAGCAGGTTCCGATAAGACCTGCCGTCTTATGCTGCATCTTCATGCCAGCCAGTCCCAGGACGAGGAACGACAGCAGCGGCAGAAGCATGATAAAAATTGTGTAGCTATACATAATTGTCAATTTTCAATTATCAATTTTCAATCTTCAATTTCCTACTATCGTTTCATATTCTGGATACTGTCTACGCTGTCACTGTTGAAGTTGCGGTAGACATTGATGATAATAGCAATGGCGACAGCCGTCTCTGCAGCAGCCACACCGATGCCGAAGAGCGACATGAAGAAGCCCTCGAGCTGTCCAGGGAAGAGCAGACGGTTGAACGCAGCGAAGTTGATCTCAACGGCGTTGAGGATCAGCTCCACGGAGATGAGCATCGCAATCAGGTTACGGCGAGAGATAAAGCCATAGACACCGATGAAGAACAGCAGAGCGCTGAGGATAAAATAATATTGTACAGGTACCATAATTCTTTATTTCTCTAGTTTCTGATCCTTTCTTGCAATAGCCAGACCACCGATGATACAAGCCAACAGGAATACCGAGATGAGCTCAAAGGGGAGCACATACTGGTACTTGTCGGCACCAACGAGCGACATACCGATATCCTTCATCGGCACCTCCACGTCGGCCACCTGGCAGGCGGCATACATAAACTTGTTCTTTAACAGCACGGCGCAGACCATGACCAGACCTATGAGCGAGAGGATCGCCCCATAGACGACACGGCTGCCCTTCACACGCTCCATCAGGCCCTGCAGCGAGCGCTTGCCCACCAGCTGGATGGCGAAGACGTAAAGCATCGTCACACCGCCGGCATAGACCGAGATCTGGGCAGCACCAAGGAACGTATAGTCGAGCAGGAAATAGAGACCTGCCACGCCAAAGAGCACAAACAACAGGAACGTTGCGGCTCTCATAATCCGCTTCGTCGTCACACACAACACGGCAGAACCGAGTATGACAACGGCGAGAATCCAAAACATGATATAGTTTGCCATAGCGCGTTACTTCGTTTTGGTGTTAAACTTACCGACTTCGAATGGTGCGCCGCCATCAATGAGGTTGGGCAGGGAACCGCCCTTGTAGACTTCCTCGTTCAGATGAAGCACCAACTTGCTGCGGTCGAACACAGCATTCTCAAAGTCATTTGTGAACTCAATAGCGTCGAAGTTGCAGGCGTTGGTACAGAGCTGGCAGAACATGCAGTCGCCCAGGTCGTACTGATAGTCGTCGAGCACCTTCTTTTTCTTGCCCGTCTCAGGATCCTCCGCCATGTGGGCAGTGATCTTGATGGTTCCGTTAGGACAGGCTTTCTCGCACAATGTGCAAGCCGTACACTTGTAGCTGCCGTCGTCGTTGCGCTTGAATGTCAGGCGCCCACGGTGACGCTTCGCCACATGGAGTGTCGTCTTGCGGTTCTCTGGGTACTGCTCCGTCGACTTGTTGGTGAAGAAGTCCTTGAAGAATTCCTTCCAGGTGGTCTTCATGCCAACGGCCAAAGTCTTCATGCCAGCACCTATCTCTTCAAAATATCCTTTTTCCATTGCTATACCTTATTTAATATATAAGCCAAGAGCCACGACGACAGTCATCACCACAAGGTTGATGAGTGCCAGCGGCATGAGATACTTCCACTCCAGCTTCAGGATCTGGTCGATACGCAGACGGGGGAACGTCCACTTGATCCACATGAGGATCCACACCAGGAAGAAGGCCTTGCCTAAGAACCAGACGATGCCAGGAATATAGTTCATCACCTGGTCGAAGGCCTCGATGCCAATGTTCACTGGAGCCCAGCCACCGAGGAACACCGTAGCGGCGATGCCTGCGATGATGAACAGGTTGAGGAACTCAGCGAGGTAGAAGAAGCCGAAGCCCATACCCGAATACTCCGTATGGTGTCCGGCTGTCAGCTCACTCTCAGCCTCAGCCATATCGAACGGGCCACGGTTGGCCTCAGCATTACCAGCCACGAGGAACACGAGGAAGGCGATAATGGCAGGTACATGCCCCTGGAAGATGAGCCACTTCCAAGGTCCCGTCTGTGCCTCGACGATACCACTCATCTGCATCGTACCTGTCAAGATCACAGCAGTGATCAGACAGAGGCAGAGCGACATCTCGTAAGAGATCATCTGCACGGCACCACGCATGGCCGAGACGACGGAGTACTTGTTGTTGGAGCCCCATCCTGCGAGGAAGATGCCTACCACACCTATCGACGAGATGGCCGTCAGCAGGAACACACCCACATTGAAATCGAGGATCGTGGCACCGTTGTTCCAGGGCAGGAACGAGAAGGCACCCACACTTCCGATGATCACCAAGAACGGAGCCACGAGGTAGAGCAACTTGTCAGCCTTGTCGACGATGAAGATCTCCTTGATGAGCATCTTGAACACGTCGGCAAACACCTGCAGCAAGCCCCAGTAGCCTACTCGCATCGGGCCTAAGCGGCACTGGAAGTAGGCACACACCTTACGCTCCATGAATATCAGTGCGATGGCCAGCAGGGCATAGCCACCAAGGATGGCGACACCCACGATCACGCACTCAATCAATATCGCCAACCAGTCAGGACAGCCTAACGTGATCCTGAGCAACTGGTCGAACCATTGGGTTATAATAGAAAAGTCGAACATATTCTCTTCAATCTTTCAATTTTCATTATTTCAATTCTTCGACTAACGGTCGATGTCAGGTATGACCACGTCAATGGCAGCACACGTAGCAATGAGGTCGGCAATCTTCTGACCACGCAGCATCTTGTCGAAGGCTCCCACCAGCGAGAGACCCATCGGACGCATCTTCATGCGATAGGGGCTCTTGTCGCCACGAGAGTCGAGATAGACACCGAACTCACCAGCCACACCCTCGACAGAGTAGAACCACTGTCCCTCAGGCACCTTGATGATCGGCTTCTGCTTCACATAGAAGTCACCCTCAGGAATGTTGTCGATAAGCTGTTCGATGATGTTCAGGCTTTGGTACATCTCGTTGATGTGAACGAGGTAACGTCCCATAGAGTCACAGCTGTCAAGCGTACACTGCTCCCACTCCACCTTGTCGTACAAGTCGTAGGGGTGGTTCTTGCGCACGTCGTTCTTCCAGCCCGAGGCACGTCCGGCAGGACCTGTCACGGCATAGCTGATACAGTCCTCAAGACTCATCGGACCGCAGTTCTCCAGACGGTTGTGTGTGATGACATTGTCGCCAAACACATCCATGTACTCCTGGATCATCGGACGCAGATACTTCACCAGATCCTTCACGTTCTTCACGAAGTTGGGATCGATGTCATCCTGCAGACCACCTATTCTATAGTAGTTCTGAATCAGACGTCCGCCAGTGGTCTCCTCCATGCAGTTCAGCACGTGCTCACGGTCACGCATACCGTAGAGGAATGCTGTGAGAGCACCTAAGTCCTGAGCGACACATGAAGTGAAGAGCAGGTGGGAGTCGAGACGCTGCAGCTCATCCATAATCGTACGGATGTACTTGATGCGGTCTGTCAGTTCCACGCCCATGCCTTCCTCAATCACGCCCACCAGTGCATGGCGGTGCTGCATGGCTCCCAGATAGTTAAGACGATCGGTTAAAGCAAGCGTCTGGGGATAAGTCATATTCTCCCACATCTTCTCGATACCACGGTGGATATAGCCAAAGTGGGGATAGATACGCTTCACGGTCTCACCGTTCAGCACCGTCTGCAGACGGAGCACACCGTGCGTGGCAGGGTGCTGGGGACCGATATTGATCACATAGTCATCGGCATCGAAGAGCTTGTTCTGCTTGCTCTGCAGGTTGCCATCCTTGTCGATATAGTACTCCAGACCATAGTCGGGCTCCACATCGTCCTCCAGCGTATAGTCGTCATTAAACTGCCAGTCCTTGCGGAAGGGATAGCCCTTGAAGTCACTGCGCAGGAACAACCGACGCATATCCTTATGGCCAAGGAACACGATGCCGTAGAAATCATATACCTCGCGCTCCAGAAGCTCAGCCACTCGCCAGAGGTGCGACACGGTAGGGATATACGGGATTCTCTCTCCGTCGGTATCGCCTGTACCATTAGAGGCAAGACCGTCTCCGCAGACCTGCGTCCTGGCCAGCATCTTCACAGAGCAGCGCTTGTGGTTCACCGTATTCTCAAGGATATAGATACAGCCTAAGCCACACTCATCAGAAAGACCTTCCTTGGGGAAGTCCTCACCGACGATCGTCACCAGATAGTCATAGTGGTTCTTGTCCCTCAGTTCCTGCATCTTCTGCTGGAACTTGTCAAACTCAAATTCTAAGGGAATCAGTTTCATACGGCAGCCTCCTTTCTTTCTTTAGCATCGGATTGACACGGATTCTCACGGACTTCATTATTCCGTGCGTCTCCGTGTTCTTCTGTGGCCAACTTAAAGTCTTCTGGAACATCCGTGATGACCAGTGGCTCACGACGATGGTCGCCAAGCTTCGAGCGGAATATCAGCTCCTCGTTCGATACACCCAGTGCAGCCTCTTCCTTCGTCTGCTTGTGGTTCACGCCTCCGAAGAACTTCTCGGCCTTCACCTTACGCTGCAGCTGCATCATGCCGTACATGATAGCCTCCGGACGTGGAGGACAGCCAGGAATAAACACGTCGACGGGTACGATCTCCTCGATACCCTTCACCACATGATAGCTCGACTTGAAAGGTCCGCCGCTGATGGCGCAGCCACCGACGGCAATCACGTACTTAGGCTCGGCCATCTCGTCGTACAGACGCTTCAGGGCCGGAGCCATCTTGTGGGTGATGGTACCGGCACACATGATCAGGTCGGCCTGACGGGGAGAGTTACGCGTCACCTCGAATCCGAAGCGTGCGAAGTCGTAACGGGCACAGCCACAGGCCATGAACTCGATACCACAGCATGAGGTGGCAAAGGTCAGCGACCAGAGAGAGTTGGCACGTCCCCAGTTGATCAGCTGGTCCAGCGAACCCGTAATCACATTGACGCCACCCTCATGGAGCTCGTCAACGATCTTCTCCAACGAGGCATTGTCGTTCCACTCCTCGTAGGGAATACTCTTGATGTGCGGTTTCTTTACTTCCATTCCAAGTCTCCTTTCCGCCAGGCATACGCCAAGCCTAATACCAGAACTACCAGGAAGAAGCCGATGCTGAGCAATGCCATCGCACCGAAGTCCTTCACAACTACTGCCCATGGATACAGAAACACCGTTTCCACATCAAACATGAGGAACAGGATGGCGAAGAGGTAGAATCCCACGGAGATAGGCAACCACGAGGTGCCTCGCGTGGGAATACCACTCTCATACGGCTCACCTTTCACCTTCGCGTAGGACCGCGGTCCTATCAGCTTGGCTACGACGTAAGCCGCCACCACCAATGTAATAGCCGTCAGCAAGACGGTAATTAACAAAGTAAAGTTCATAAATTATATTAATGTTATAACAATATTGTTCTCGTTCTTAAGCAGTTACGTCATAAATCCATGTACATTCGCCGCTACGATGCTGCAAAGGTACACATTTTTTTTCATATATATATGCATATTTTCCGTTTTTATTTGCAAGATGCCCAGATATACCGTTAAATAATCTTAACCAAAAGAACAGAATCGGAATTTCTTGACTTTCGCCGTGACAATATGTTGTCACGAACGAGTTTTTAATTTACTATACTTTTGTAGGCGTGTCCGTGTGGGGCACGCCTTTTCTATTGTCAAACATTTTTAAACTATTTTTGTCATGTTAAGAGACGAAATGACAAGCGAGGTGGCAGGTATCATCCTGCACTACCTGAGAGACGTAAAAGGTCGCACGACCGAAGTGAGTAACCTGAGCGGCATCAACCGCAGAGAAATCAACCGTAAGGGACTGGCGAAGATGAAGCTGAACCGACTACTACGCCTGATTTATGCCATGCTGCTCCTAATGCCACCCAAGACGTCGGAAGCCATGTGGCAGGACATCCTCGGAAAGATTCGCGAATTCGCCGATTATTTCGATTTCATCTTACTCGACGAACGCCGATGAACGAGCAGAAGCTACAACTGGTCAAGGGGAGTCTGCCTCAGAAGAGGCCGGCTCCCACCTCTACGCAGAAAGCAGAGGTTACGGAGAAAGAGATCCAGACGCTCTTCGCTGAGCGTATCACACCCGAAAGACAATTACTACCCATGGAGCCACTGTTCAGAATGTCGGACTGTCCCTGTTTCTATCGGAATGAACTGACAGCCGACTGTGGAAAGGCCAAATCGGGAAAGACAGCTTTCCTGTCGGTATTGATGACGGCTGCCCTCTCTGGCAAGTGCCTGAACCTGGAACGCCATTCCGAACAAGAGGACGCCCCTCCCCTACGCGTACTGTGGATCGACACCGAACAGAGTCAGCAGAGCACACAGGAGATCATCCGTGAGCGAATCCTGCCAATGGTGCAGATGCACGACAAAGATGAGTCTGCCATCGATTTGTCAAGTTATTTATACGCATTCAACCTGAGAGGCATGGGCTATGAAGTGAGGCGAAGGATGGTCGATGTGGCAGTACAGACCGTCAAACCCGACCTCTGCATCATCGACGGCATCAAGGATCTGATGACCGACATCAACGATGCAGTCCAGGCAACACTGATCATGGAACAGCTGATGGCACTGGCAAAGGCGGCCAACTGTTGCATCGTCTGTGTGTTGCACCAGAACAAGAGTGAGGCTGACCGCAACATGCGCGGATCCATCGGTACTGAGCTGACTAACAAAGCCTTCGAGGTGTACCAGTGTGAGTTTATCGAGCGTCATGGTATCTTCAAGGTGTCACAGACCTACTCTCGTAAGAAGCGCATTAAGGAGGCACTCAGCTACCGACTCTCCGAGGAAGGCACGCCTGAGATCTGCGAATTGCCACAGGAACAACCTCGTGACGAACAAGGGCGTTGGGTAAAGGCGGATATCGATTTGGACAGCCAAGAACTGCAAGCACTCTTCAACAAGGCTATGGAGGGTCGCACGCAACGTCCCTTCAACGAGGTGATGGCAGTAGCCCTCAAGAAATGCGGTGTAGCCGATGCCCCCACCTACTACAAGTATCTGAAGGAGGCTCTTTCACAAGGCATCATCAACAAGATGGATCGCCCCGGCACCAACGAAGCCTGGATCGAACTGACCGAAGAAGGCATGCTGCCCTTTTAATTATTTAATTATTAATTTAATTAATTTAATTGCCCCTTTATAGGGGCAATATTTAAATTTAATTTTAAAGATGAAACTCAGTGAAATACCGTGCCTATCGTTCAAGGCCCTCCGCCGACAGCTGGGGCTGGCAGCCGATCACAGGCCGATGGTAGAACCGACAGCCGACAGTGACTTCTGCCACCTGATTGCCGCGAAGGGTTGGCTCACAGAGGAGCAGACGACACATGCCGCCATGCACTACAGACTGGGGCGCAGCAAGAGTGGCAGGACCATCTTCTGGATGATCGACGAATGGGGTATCGTGAGAGACGGCAGGATTGGTGAAGCCTGGGCGTCAGAGATGCTACGCCGTCGAGCGCCAGGACTGTTACACGACTTCCACCCCAGCCACTGTCTCTTCGGACAACACCTGCTGTTCCTGGAACCAGACAGGGAGATCTGCGTGGTGGAATCAGAGCAGAGTGCTGTCATACTCAGCGAACTGATACCCGACCACATCTGGCTGGCAACGATGTATCCCGTGAACCTGAACGTCCAGTCGTTCGAGTCCCTACAGTACAGAAGCGTGATGCTCTACCCGAAGACCGATCCTGTGGGCGACTACTATCTGGCCTGGCTGGAACTGGCCGACCAAGCCCAACGCCTCTACGACATCAACCTCAGCGTAAGTCCCCTTTTGGAAGACCATGCCTCTCCTGCACAGAAAGAGCAGCGCGTCGACCTCGTCGACTTCTTAACTTCTTAACCCCTTTAACTTCTGAAAAATGATAAATTACTATGACCGTCATCGTTTCGTCAGCAAACGTCAGCTGGCCAAACTTGCGGGAGTATCCGATAGGACCTTCTCCCGCTATCTCGCTTCCCGTCGTCACATCCTCGAAGAGATGGGCATCAGCCCCAACGCCAGGCTACTGCCACCGCAGGCAGTAAAGTATATCTGTGAGGACTATTGCATCGACCTGCCTGAAGAACTGCAGGACCAGAAGGCCATCACCCTATCGCCCATCTATCAGAATCTGATCCGAGAACTGCAGATGTCGACCTACTTCAACGGCCAGTGGACGCGAGTAACCGAAATACCGCACGATTTTTGAAATTCTTCTATGCTAACCTGCCATAACCCGCCAATGGCCTTTGGGAAAGTCGTACCTTTGCATTGCATTTGAGATGCACTGTGTCAAAGTGACCAGGCGGTTGGGCCCAAGAAAGGGTAGCCCTTACTCCGAGAAACCAGGCACCTTTCTGCCAGAAAGGTTAGACCTTTCTCCCAGTTTGCAGCCACCTTTCTGCCGCACTCCTCACCACGACACGAGAGAGTTTATTAATTATCAATTATCCATTATCAATTATCAATTCTAAAACATGGCTCGTTCAAACATTCCCATGGTGATTAATCTTCGCCAGAACACCAACGATGACTCCACCGCCTACGGCAAGTACTTCGCCGAGGTGGAGCGTAAGGAACCTATTAACCTCAAGGGCTTCTGCCGCCACATGACCGAACATGGCAAGATCGCCAGCTACCAGATGTGTGAGCTGGTGGTGAAGCAGATGGTCGAGTGCCTCAAGGAACTCCTCTCACAGGGTCAGCCCGTGAAGATCGACGGCCTCGGCACGTTCACGCCAGCTGTAGACGGCCAGAAACTCGGCAAGGCCAACATCACCGATGCTATCTCCGGCGGTCCTGCTGCCATGATCAACGGCATCAAGATCAACTTCCAACCCGAGAACACCAAGGGCGAGAAACTCACCTCGAAGGCCTTCCGTGATGACTGTATCTTCGAGTGGGGCTACGTCGTGAAGTCGATCAAGAAGATGATCTCCGGCAAGGAGAAGCGCTACCAAGAGAAGGTGCCCATCTCGACCTATGGCATCGCCATCGCCCAGGCCGACGCCCCAGCTGGCGGCGGTGATTAAGCTAATGTCTCGCGGAAATCGCGAAAAACGCAGAAATAATATCAGCGATTTCTGTGATTTCTGCGAGACCTTTAAAAACAATGTCTAATCAAAAATCATCTTATCATTATGAAGCTTTTCAAGAAAAACGTCCCTGCCGAGAAGATCGGCAACTTCATCCTGACGGTCATCACCGCCTTCGTGTCAACCTTCCTCATGCAGTCTTGCATGACCCTCTAATATGTTCTTTTGTTCTTCTGTCTAAATTATGCGAAGAATAGATTTAATCGTTATTCACTGTACTGCGAGCAGACCTGACCAGCACATCTCTATGGAGCAGCTCGACAAGATGCACCAGGCTCGTGGCTGGAAGTGCTGCGGCTATCACTACTACATCACCCGCGACGGCCAACTGCATTTCGGTCGTCCTGAAGAGATGGTTGGTGCACACGCCCGCCACTACAACGCCCACTCCATCGGCATCTGCTACGAGGGAGGCCTCGACGAGAAAGGTCGTCCTGCCGACACCCGCACCCCAGCCCAGAAGCTCACCCTCCACACGCTGCTTATCTCATTGAAGGCCGATTACCCTGATGCCGAGATCGTCGGTCATTGTGAGTTGGAGGGCGTTCACAAAGCTTGCCCTTGCTTCTCATGCAAGGAGTACCGCGACTACTTCAAACATCTACAAACTCTTTAATGTCCCATCATGATCTATCTGTTTCCCCTTATCCGAAAGCCTCGCGATGACACTTTATCATCGCATTCAATCGCCATCACAAGCCTTAATCGACACTACTCCAAATAGTCACCTTTGGGTGGCTATTTTTTTACACAACATTCCAACCCCATCTTTGTTCCAGTTGGGTAGTATCACTAACCACCTCACTCTGTTCTTTCCGAACGCACAAGACTCCAGATATGGTGTGCCATCAAACCACAACGCGGATGTCACGCGCTCGAAGTCAAGTCCGTTAATATCATCCTTTTCCTACATCAAACCACACCCCATAAACAACCTGTTATGAGCCTGTTATGGTTGTATATCATCCTTTTCCTACATCAAACCACAACTATTTCCTTTGTGTTACGTTAAAAGATAGGTTGTATATCATCCTTTTCCTACATCAAACCACAACTTGCGGACGTTACGGAGTGTCCCGATCTTCGGTTGTATATCATCCTTTTCCTACATCAAACCACAACTCACCACGACCGACAGCGAGGGCTTCCATCGTTGTATATCATCCTTTTCCTACATCAAACCACAACTTAATGATAATTCGTGTAAATTCGTGTAAAGTTGTATATCATCCTTTTCCTACATCAAACCACAACGATAATGCCAAGCTTCTTAATGCTAATCTTGTTGTATATCATCCTTTTCCTACATCAAACCACAACTAGTTTGTTCTCTTTGCGTGCCGCCGTTGGGTTGTATATCATCCTTTTCCTACATCAAACCACAACTTTATTGATAAACAAAAGAATTTCTAAGGGTTGTATATCATCCTTTTCCTACATCAAACCACAACGTATATGTTGATGACCTGCGTGCCGTTTGAGTTGTATATCATCCTTTTCCTACATCAAACCACAACCTTCATGCGCTCCTTTTCGTCCCGGATTGCGTTGTATATCATCCTTTTCCTACATCAAACCACAACACAAGACAGGGGTAGAAGAGCGAGAATACGTTGTATATCATCCTTTTCCTACATCAAACCACAACCTTGGCGGTTATCTCGGTGCTAGTGCTGCGTTGTATATCATCCTTTTCCTACATCAAACCACAACTTTGAGGTATTGTTAGATTCAAAACTTTTTGTTGTATATCATCCTTTTCCTACATCAAACCACAACTCGTCTTTGTAGTGGTACCCCTGCTGAGAGTTGTATATCACCCTTTTCCTACATCAAACCACAACCCGTAAGGTTTTCTCCTGTAAGGCTGGTCAGTTGTATATCATCCTTTTCCTACATCAAACCACAACTCCACGACGACAAGCACGACGGCAACTTCAGTTGTATATCATCCTTTTCCTACATCAAACCACAACATACCACGAGGGTACGCGAAACGCTTGGCGTTGTATATCATCCTTTTCCTACATCAAACCACAACCCCTACCACCTTATATGTTTTTAGTGTTTTGTTGTATATCATCCTTTTCCTACATCAAACCACAACCCTTCTGAAAATAATACATTTCTTTATATGTTGTATATCATCCTTTTCCTACATCAAACCACAACGGTTGTGATCCCAGTGTTATTGTCGATATTGTTGTATATCATCCTTTTCCTACATCAAACCACAACATACATACACACATAGACACAAGGGAGGAGTTGTATATCATCCTTTTCCTACATCAAACCACAACTTCTAAGGTCAAGTTCATCAATGTTGCACTGTTGTATATCATCCTTTTCCTACATCAAACCACAACTTCTACGGTGCGACTACGCTCGCACGATTGTTGTATATCATCCTTTTCCTACATCAAACCACAACCTAGGTCGAATTTGGGTCTGTAATTCAGGTATTTACACTACATTCTATGCCTAAGAAGTGGCTAATAATGTGGATTGCTGTGGCAAATATACTAAAAAAATTCCAATTGCAAGGGCTCTGTTGGCACTTTTTTCTTCTTTTCTTTTCCCCAAAAGTTTACTATATCGCCATATTGTTTATCCGTCACACTCAACATGCTGACCATTCCCGTTTCAGGAACAATGGACTTTACCCTTTTTATATGTACATCCTGACTTTCTTTTGATGCGCAATGACGAATGTAAACAGAGAATTGCAACATCACAAATCCATCTTTCATCAGATTCTTCCGAAACGTTGCAGCAATCTTACGTTCTTTTTTTGTGACAACCGGTAAATCGAAGAAGACAAAGAGCCACATAATATGATATGCATTTAATCGGTTCTCACTCATGTTATCACAGGTAACGATAGTTTATCTATTTCTCCTTTAAAAATCTTAAGTAGTGATGCTGTTGTTAGAGACAACGCATTTTCTAAAGGTCTTGTAACCTTACCCATCTTCACATCTGCAAACAACACTTTCAAAAGCTTGCCTTTCGAATCATTATTCAACTCCGTAACAGCTCCATCATAATATAGATGGTATACGATTTCGTCAACAAATGGGCGATATGGTTCCATCACATCATCTGCTAATGGGAATGCATTATACCTATTACGATGGAATACACCAAAAGCAGGATATAATCCTGATCCAACTAAGGCACGTGCTACAGCAGCTCGAAGAATGGTGTACCCATAATTTAAAAGGTTGTTGGGAGGTAATCCTTCACGCTCTCGTCGGAAACCTTCATCAAAAATCTGACTCCAATACTCTCGTGCTGCAGCCCCTTCGCGATTATTAGTATCACCCGACTTTACATTCAGATAATAAGGTTTAAGTGCATCACCATTCTTACCCAAGTTATATAATAATAGTGCTTGGTTTTTAATCTTACTCTCAACCAATTGTTTCCATACATTCTTTTTTGTCGGAGCAGAGGCTTCTATCTGATATTTATAGCTTTCTTGCAGAGTGGTATTACCTTCCAACGTCATCAACATTGTTCTTGGCATCTGCTTTTTGTCACAGAATATTACAGACACATTATTATCTGCCAACTCATTAATTAATGGAACAGATATGCTAACCTGAGGATTCTCAATAATCACAAAGCCAATATCCTCAATAGGACGTGTCACCGTATCTTTACTATCCTTGAAGGTTATAACAAGCTGATTGTCCTTCAACGATAATGATACTGGATTTGTAAACATCAACGTTTGTTTTATCATATCAACCTCTTTATCTCACCTAAATCATTAATCTCGAAATCAACTCCTTGGACGAGAGCCTTAATCTGCGAATGAAGCATCTTTATTCCTGGACGGAACTCTTCATCAGACTTATATTCTCCATTTACCTTTTTTATCTCAGAGCTTGGTCTTGCATTTTGATGATGCACCATTTCAATCGTGCCAAATTCGTATTTCTCCTTTATCACCATCGATGACAACCCTGTCACCTTATACAATCTCTTCTGCAAATTGATTCTGTCAAGTTCCCACACTTCCTCTGGGCTATACTCATAGAGCAACACCATAGTACCAATTTTAAATTTGTATCGTAAATCATAACCACTCTGACTATATAAAGGCACAAGTTGATTATCAGTTGGAATTTTATCATTACTCCTACGATAGAAGTTAGCTGCTGTAATATTATTCACCAACTCGAACTCCCGTTTTTCTTTTCCTTTCTTATCATATCCCACATAGATAGCCATCATATAATTGCGATCGTTTTGCACATGATATTGACGTTTATAATCATGTTTCGACTGATCTCGCTGCTGTCGGATATTAATAGGACGAGTTACAGAACCTGCAAATATTCTAACCTTCTTGATAGGTATCTGCTTCTCCTCATTCATCCAAATGGTATTCTCTAAAGCCTTCTTCAATGAACCATGCAACAAGATGGCGTTTTCCACCTTTGAACGAACTTCGCCATCTACTATGTTTTTTACATCCTTCTCTTCCAGTGACTCAAGACTCTTACGTACAACGTACTTTACTTCACCATCCACATCGATTGCTCCATAATAGGTTTCATTATGTAATGAAGCACGGGCTGTATCACCTTGCGTCAAGATCTTACCACCTTTATTATCTCTTACATAACGCTTGGCCTGTTTGAATAAATAATCTTTTGAATAATGAGCAATCAGCAATTCATCTTGTATATGTCTTATATCAAGAACAAAGGACGGCCAAGGTTTTTCGAATTCAGGTTTCTTACCCTTCCCTTGTTTATATTCATCTGTTTCATGATAGAATTGTGCCAGCTTGTCATATTCTGCTTTACCTATACAAGCAATCGTTATAGCATCAATACAATGGTGAACATGATTCACACGCTCTTTCTTTGCATATTCCTCCTGTATACCCCATAATTTCCTAAAATCTGAGGTAGCAATACCTTTTATAATATATACCTGCTTGAATACAGACTTAAGATACATACGAGCATAACGAGAAATCACACTGATGTCTGTTCCTTGACGTCGAGAGAATCCTTCTGGAACCTCAGTCATTGTAAAACGCTGATACTTGCCTCGCCAGTAGTCACGCTGGAGTTTTAGAAGATTCTTCTTTCTGATGATTCTATCCTTCTCTTCTTTGCTAGTACCACGACTTCCTTTCAACTTACGAATACTACTATCCAGTTCCTCATACCTTTCTTTCCATCCCTGAATACGTTCCAATATCTCATCATGAGCAGCTAATTGACTTGGCAGTTTTGTTTTCTTTACATCACGATTATACCTATTACTACAAAGAGTCAGATTCATTTTTGTACTATCTCCTCCTGCACTTCGGGGGATGGTGTGTTCGATATCGTATTTGGGATTATCACCCAAGAAGTCTGTGAGGCGTATTTCTTCACCTGTATAAAGACATTTATGATTCTGCTCCTCCCACAACTGATATTTAAGAATATCAGTATCAGACGGTGTGGTAATATATTTTTCAATCTCTTTACGACATCGCTCTCTATCTTTCTCATTTTCGCGTTGCCAGGTTTGGATAGCCCATCGCATATTGGCGTCATTCAAGTCGCGGGAGAATTCAATGTGAATCTTTGTATCAGGCGTGATATAGCCCTTCTTAAGCATCAGGTTCACAACCTTACGAAGCCTGAACAAAGAATGCATTGCCATTGGATTCTTTACGCTATCAATGCGAGGAGATCCAAGTTGATAAATTCCCTCACTATCAGGACGTTGACGAGGATAGAGATCCAGCATTGATGGGTGATATAGTTTCTTCAGATCATCATCACTCACCTGATATCTGTCTTTTAGAAAGGCTTTAACACATGCCTCTAACGTAACACCATCCACATTATTCTTATCATATGAATGCATCACGTCAATGACATTCTCAATGGCAGCTTCACGAACTTCTTTGACTCCCCAAACATAACCAGGAAGTACATCAACCAGATTTGCGAGAAATACAGCTTCAGAATATATCAGCCCATTATTACGCATATAGGGCAATATCTTTCGAATAGCCTTCAAACTAAGCGCCGCATAATCATTAGGGATTGAAATCTTACTGAACTTTTCTGCCTGTTCTCCATTCAACTGCAAACGACTTATTGCAAACTCTTTGAGTTTATCCTCATCGTCATAGAAAAACAAAGCATGCCAAACATCGTTCATGATTTGGAAGCGAGTCTTATCCTTTGCAAGAGTATATACTTCACAAACACTTGTCAGCCAATCCTCACCGAAAAGTTCCTCCAGTTGGGCATTGACAGGACTACCAGATACTTGTGTATCCATTTGATAGTTGAACTTATAAGGTTTCTCTTCATTGCTTTTGTTATAGCAATATTTATTCTTGCCAGCCAACTTCTTTGCTATATCCTCAAAGGGGAATGTACGTTTTGACTTACGTTTGAAAAGAGGAATGATTTGCTTTTTTTCTTCATCCGTCAGACTTCTTTCACACTTTTCAAACATCGTATTAACTTGTACTTTTATATTATTGAGGAAAGCGTACATTCTAAAATCCTCATATAATGGATGAGAAGACGGACAACGTGACTTACCCTTCTCAAAGGTACATGTTCCGACAAGACCTTTTTGCGATTTTAAGGGACGTTGATCGAAAATAGCCTTTTCTATTTTTCCAACCAGAGTTGAATCAAGGTTCTGTTTTTCGCAGATAGCATGAAACTCTTTCAGATAGTGTTCTTTACGAGCTGTATAATGATTCCTTATTTTCTTTCCTTCTTGATAGAGTTGATAGAAGTATTCACCCAGGTACTCACATCCAGAGGCTTTCATGTCTTCTGTCAGAGTACTGATACCCTCCTTTACTGCTCCCTCCGATTCTTTAGTTGATTCCTTTCTGTTACTCAAAAAACCGCGACGTTGATTCAGGTGATATAAAGCACGTCCCAAGATATAACGTTGGGTAATATCAGACAAATCCAACTTCTGAGTCAGACAAATATATCTGAACTTATACGGATTTACATTTGCTTTATCCTCTGTACGTTGCCAATCCATAAAAGCATCATCCTTTGGATAGACTTTCTTCAATCTCCATTGCCTCAGTACTTCTTTCTTCAAAGGAGGACAAAGATCGTTCTCGACTAATATGGTCAATAGTCTAATCTTTCTTATTTTTCTACGCCAATAATGCTTCCTAACTGAGCGATACCCTGTTCGCTCAGCAGCTTTTGACGACTCTATCCCCTTTTCAATCTTGACACCTTCAGAAAAGATATTAGAGCCTTTTGCAACTAGATGATATCCACTTTCATCCTTATCTACAATAGCCCATCCAAGACTATTTGTACCCGTATCAATACCAAGGATTCGTTCCATAAATAGTAATATTAAGTTAAATTTTGCGGTAAAGTTACGAAAATATTTTGAAATACCAAAGAAAATTGCTAAATTTGCACTCGTAAGATTCCTACATCTTATCACAATAAGGCCACAATGGCCGAAGGGTAAAACCTATACTCCCGCTTCGGTGGGAGTTTTTATTTAACGACACTCTCCATGGGAATATCTCACAACACTCCTGTCCCAGTGTGAGACGAAGAGGGGGGTAAAATGATACTCTCATTAGAAAAATATGTATTATATTTGGTAATTTGCCAGATTTGTACTATCTTTGCAACCAGTTAACTAATAAATGATGATAATATGAGGAACAGAACTCAAGATGATTATTATGCTGAGAGCCGTAGGCTTAGGGCTGTGGTGATGGATATGGCTAAGGGTCTTATTGACCATCCGATGACATTCTCCATTTACAATGGTATCTTTATGAATGTAGAAGTGACAAACTCTGACCTTCGGAGTATAGCAAACAAGAACACAAGAAACAATAAGTTCAACGCTATCAAGAATGCTCTTGCAATGGATTTACAAGGCTATTTGGAGAAAGCAGAGAACTTGGTTGTAAGACCATACTCTGTATGCGGAAGATGAAAGAGGGGCAGGTCTTCAAGCCTTATGCAATCATTGACCAATACACATTCGAGGCAAGGGTGAGCGAACTACAAAAAGAAACTCCGCTTTAACAAGTCGCTTGCCAATCCAAATGGGGCTCTTGTCCTAAGCGGAGCGAGAAGTCTCGTATATTAATAGGTCGCTTGCCAATCCAAATGGGGCTCCTATCCTATATCGATGTCCTTTCACGCCGCAAAGATAGAAAGAATTATCCAAACTTGCAAGCTTTTGAGAAAGAAATTACGAAAAAAATGTTTTCACTAGGCTTGTGGAAGTAAAAAGGTGTAGACCGTTGAGCCTACACCTTATATCATTTATCTGTTAAACTCTATTCTTTCGAATCGGTCACTTCTGTGATGGGCTCGCCAATGCAGGCGTTGGGCTGCTGGATATGGAGCATCTGAGTGATGGTGGGAGCAATGTCTGTGATGTGGACCTCGCGACTGGTGCTGCCATGATTCACCTGCCAGCCATAGAACAGCAGAGGGATGTGGGCATCGTAGGGATTCCAAGCTCCGTGGGTTGTGCCAACAGGCGACGAACCACCTGTCCAGAACTCATACCATCCAGCCTCTAACACCAACAGCAGATCGCCTGAACGCTCCGGATGATAACCCAACAGCGCACGACTGCGAAGCACGTCGGGAACGCTCCAGGTGTTCACCTTCTCAAAGTCCATCACAAACTGTACATGCGGCATCTGGCGGGCATAGTCGATGAGCACGTCCTTCACCTGACTCACCGTCAGACCCAACTCCTGAATCTTACCGTGATTGAGAAATACACGATAGCTGTTGATGCCGTTGATGATCGAGAGGTCTGCACCCAGTTTGTCCTTCAGATAGGCCTCCAGGCCAGAACCGAGAACATCTTCCTTGATGCGCCACGCACCACCATTCAGCTTGTGGTCTTTCATCCATTGGAAATTATGGGCTCCACCATGATCCGCCGTTAGGAAGAGCAGGTAATTACCTTTGCCTACCTGTTCGTCGAGGGCCTTGAGCAGACGACCGAGATCCTTGTCGAGTTGGAGATAGACTCCATCAGTATGCTCGCCTCTCGTACCCCACTCATGGCCAATCACGTCGGTCTGGGAGTAACTGATGCAGAGCATGTCTGTGGCATCGCCCTTACCCATCTTTTCACCTTTCAGGGCTGCAATAGCCATATCGGTGGTTACTGTACCACAGATAGGGTCATAGCCAATCTTACGGTTCAACTCCTGGGCCTTCTTGTTGTTCTTCAGCTCAAGGTTGTAAGCCTTTGCCCACTCGGGCAGCTCTTCCATATAATAGGTACTCGTGACGAAACACACGTTCTTCGTGTCGAGCCAATAAGCAGCATTGGCTGAACGACCTGCGGGCAGGATGGCGGCACGATCCTTATAAGACACACCGATCACCTTTGAACGGAAGTCGGTGTGCATGCGCAACTGGTCGCCGATTGTGCTGGCAAGCAGTTTCTTGGGTGACGACTGGCCCTTGTTGGAGTCACTACCAACGGTATTCACTGTGTCGTCACCGACACATGGCACAGGCTTGTCTCCAATGAAGAAGTCGTTGCCACAGATACCATGGAAGGCGGGTGTCGTACCTGTATACGCACTCGTATGACCAATGGCAGTCACCGTAGGCACATAGTTGATCTGGCAGTTGTCACAGGAGTAGCCCTCCCCGATCAGCCGCTTGAAACCGTCGTTGCCAAACTGGTCATAATACCTACTGAGATAGTCCCAGCGCATTTGGTCGACCACGATTCCCACTACGAGCTTCGGACGCTCGTTAAACTTTCTCTCAGCCTGTGCACCTATCGTGCAGCAGAGCAGCATCAATAATATCCATTTTCTCATAATTCACTGCAAAGATATTGACATTTTAAGTCCGCTCTATGATTTCAAGACACATCCGGCCGTTGTGGTAAGGACATTTCCAGAAGCCAGCCTTGTCGTCTGTAGTATTCAGCGAACCATCCGAATGCCGGCTCCAATGCCACTCGCCATTCTCCCAGTCGATAAGCTGTGTCTTGATATAATCCCAACAACGGGAAGCACGCTCTAAGGCCTCCTCGTCGCCAAAGTGCTGCCAGAGGTTAAACCATCCCACGACATTCTCGGCCTGTACCCACCAATGGAGGTCGTCATCCACATGACCAGTCGTCAGGTTGGCCTCATGAATCATCGACCCGTCAGGACGTAGGCCCTTCTCTGAGGCCTTGGTCACTTCACGGACCACAGCCTCGACCTTCCGCAGAACCTTCTGGTCACCCAACACCAGTGCTGCCTCGTGCATCAACCAGGAGCACTCGATATCATGACCATAACTCTCCAGATGACCAGCACCACGCGTCCAGTCCATCTCAAAGAAGAGATCGAGATGATGGGTCTCGGGGTTGAGGATACGGTCTGTGAAGATATCGATCAGATTACGCAGCGAGGCCTCGACAGCCATAATGGTCTCTGGAGAAACGCTCACATCGACAGGCAACACTGATCCCAGAACGGGTACATAGTCGCAGGATTCCTTGGCATGCAACTCTTTTAGGCATCTCAGCAGGTTCGTATAGGGTTCGATGATATGCAGATGGGTGTTCTGTGACTTCGGGAAATTGGCGTCGAGTTCAGAGAGACGCATGTCGGCAATCTTCCCCCACTCTCGCGAACAAGCCTCGATATAACCGTTGTGTTCACGATCGAAAGCATATTCCTCGACACAGTCGTAGAGTTGCAGCGCATACTCCAGAGCCTCGCGATCGCCAGTAGCCCGAACATATTCCGTCAGTCCGTAGATCGCAAAACCGATGGCATAGAACTGCTTGCGGGTGTTCAGCGGCTGTCCCTTATAATCGACGCTCCAAAAGACACCGCCATACTCAGGATCGATAAAGTGCTCGATAATATAGTCCTTCGCCCTCTGAGCCATCTCCAGGTATTCCTGGAGGTGAGGGGTGAGGGGTGAGAGGTGAGAGAACACTCTATAGGCGGCAGAAAACGTCCAGAGGATGCGGGCATTGAGGATAGCACCCTTTTCTGCCTCGGGATGAAGCACCTCATGGCCATCGATTCGGCCGTAGAAACCGCCATTCTCGCGGTCTACCATCTTCGTCTGCCAGAAATGCAGGATGTTGTTCTGCAACACATCCTGCATCTCGTCTCTCAATATCTGGATATTCACCATTACCTCGTTAATCTTCAATCGAACGAACGCTCTTCAGTTCCTCGTTGATAGCCTGCACACGCTTCGTTGTCAGCGGATAGAACCACACGACGACGATGGCAAGAGCAGCCACCATAGCAGGAATGAAGCTCATAAGCCAGCGGAGCACCATCAGAGCACTCTCTGGCTGCACGGCACCTGCTGCCAACTGATCGGCATCAGTCACATAGCCAAAGCCTGAGAGGAGCCACAGCACAGCAGCACCACCGATGGCACCACCAAACTTCTGGGCCATCGAAGCCGACGAGAAGATCAGACCCGTAGAGGCGGTCTTGAACTTCAGCTCTGCATAGTCGCTCACATCGGCATACATACTCCATATCAGTGGCGACATGATACCAGTAAATATCGAGATGATTATCTGCAAGATGAGCATAGTCCAGAAGCCTGAGGGCGTGCAGGGCACAAAGAAGAACAGGATGCTGAACACCACCAGTGCGGCATTCACCAGAATAAAGGTCGACTTCTTACCCAACTTATTGGCGATGGGCACACAGAGGGCAACACCCGCCATGTTGGCAACCTCGCCCACACCCAGGAACAGACCTGAATAGAACAGGATGGTGAAAGCGAAGATCGTCAGGCTGACATCCGGACCGATGATATCGAGGAAGAAGTAAGCCACAGTGGCACCACGAACGGTGTTGAACAGGTTCGAACACAAAGCGGCCCCGATAAGCAGCCACCAAGGCTTGTTCGACAGCAGTGACTTGAAGTCGCTACCCACACTCACCGTCGAAACGGTCTTCAGATGCTCCTTTGTCAGCAGGAAGCAGAGGATGAACATCACGAAGCAGGCACAGGCGATGACGACCATAGCCCAGAACCAGCCACCTGGCGTCTTATAACCTCCGAACATGTTCGTCAACGGTTCCCAGAGGAACAAGGCGAGGAACGAACCACCATAGGCGAAGAACATACGGAACGAGGAGAACACGGTCTTCTCGTTGGTGTCGTCTGTCATCACACCCAGCATGGCACCATAAGGTACGTTGATACCCGTATAGACGGTCATCATCATGATGTAGGTGACGTAGGCCCAGATGAGTTTGGCGCCATAGCTCCAGTCGGGTGTGGTGAACAACAGGATACCACAGATGCTGAAGAAAGGTGCCACCCACAGCAGGTATGGACGGTACTTACCCCATTTCGTGTTCGTACGGTCTGAGATGATACCCATCATGGGGTCTGAAACAGCATCCCAGATACGTGTGACGAGCACCAGCACACCCGCGTCGATCAGCGACAGGCCGAAGATGTTTGAATAGAAGATAGGAAGATAGTAAGAAAACACCTTCCAGAAGGTCGACGATGACATGTCACCGAAGCCATAACCGATTTTTTCGATCAATTTAGTTTTTACCATAGATTATATTATTTATTTTTTGATTGACGATTCTTCTCAATCAGCCTTTTGATGGTCTCCACACTGGCAGCAGTAAACAGACCATCCTCAGGGGTGTTCATACAATAATCCACCAGACGATCGATGGTCGAGGTGGCCACATGCATGCGGGTGTCGGCAGAGGCATAGTAGATGAACACTTTGCCATCCTCGTCGGCAATCCAACCATTGGCAAAGGCCACATTCATCACGTCGCCTAAGTACTCGTTGCCCTCAGGAACGAGGAAGTAACCACCAGGACGGGCTATCACCTTGGTAGGATCATCGAGGGCTGTCATGTACATATATAACACGTAGCGCAAGCCATCGGCCGTCGCACGCACGCCATGAGCCAGGTGCAGCCAACCCTTCGGGGTCTTGATGGGATGCGGTCCCTCGCCATTCTTCACCTCCGTGATGGTGTGGTACTTACGCTCGTAGATGATCTTCTCTTCCTTGATCTCCGCATGGGTGATGTCATCGACAAGTGCCCAACCAATACCACCACCAGAGCCTGTGTCGATGAAACCATCCTGAGGACGAGTATAGAAGGCATATTTGCCATCGACGAACTCAGGATGCAAGACGACGTTGCGCTGCTGCGACTTGGTCTTCAGGTCGGGCAGACGATACCAGGTCTTCAGATCCTTGGTACGGGCAATACCTGCTGTAGCCGTAGCTGCCGAGAGATTGCCGGGCTGTGAGTCATCATGACGCTCAGCACAGAACACGCCGTAGATCCAACCGTCTTCGTGCTGCGTGATGCGCATATCGTAGATGTTAGTGGCAGGGATCACATCGTCGGGCATCGTGATGGGTTCGTCCCAGAAACGGAAGTTGTCGATGCCGTTGGGTGACTCAGCCACAGCGAAGAAACTCTTACGGTCGGCTCCCTCTACGCGCACCACCAACAGGTACTTACCTTGCCACTTCAGTGCACCGGCATTCAGCGTGGCGTTGCACATAATACGCTGCATCAGGTAGGGATTGTCCTGTTCGTTGAAGTCGTATTTCCACTCCAAGGGCACATGTTCAGCCGTCACCACAGGATATTTATATTTCTCGTAGATGCCGTTCCCCCACTCCAAGGGTTCGTTCTGACGACTCAGCAACTCCTCATGGTGTTGCCGCAGAACTGCTATCTTATGTTCAAATTCAGTCATATCTTATTGGATCTCATTCAAAAACAATACATTCTCCTTCGCATACATCTCTTTAAAGTAAGGAGCATCGGGCTTTGAGGGTGAAGGGCCAAACCACTCCTCTTTATAATTTCGCCACACCAGGAAGTAGCTGATGCCGTACTTGTCGAGCACAGGTGTGAGCGTCGACGTCCACCATGTGGGGTCTGTCAGATTCTTCAATCCACACTCTGTCAGAGCAGCGATCTTCCCATGATCGGCAGCAAATTTGGTGAGCATCGCGAGGTTCTGGTCAAGCTGGGAGACAAAGTCCTCCTTCGTGCCCCACTGATAACCGTCGATGCCAACGAGTGAGATCCGGTCGTCACCAGGATAACGCTCCAGGTACTTCTCTTCCGTCAAATCAGAAGCCATTCCAGGAGAGTAAGCCCAGAGCAGGTTGTCGAAACCACGACCATTCAGATAGTCCTGCAGGAGGTTCCACAGCGCCTTATACTCGTCAGCCGTGCAGAGTTTCTCACCCCACCAGAACCATGAACCTGTGTTCTCGTGCCAAGGACGGAAGATGATGGGCACTGGTTGTCCGTCATCTGTCTTCAGGGTTGCCAGGAAGTCGCCCACGCGATTCATCCATACGCAGAACTTATCATGCTGTGCACCTCCTTCGAGCACACTGCGCACCACCGTCGAGTCACTGGTGTCCCACGCTGTCCCTTCAGGGAATTTCTGTCCTGCGAGACCACCGCCCTCGATAGTTGTGAGGGGGTTACGCGGATGCCAGCTGATGGTAATAATGCCGCCACGCTGATGATGCCTGATAATCTCCTCGCGCATCTTCGTGAAGGGTACGCTGTCGAGATTCTTCGCATCACCCATCTCAATACCGCCGAGTTCAAATCCCATCACGGCAGGCCAGTCGCCACAGACGTTCTTCACGTCGCTCGAGTCCGGTTGATATTCCCACGTTAAACCATAGAACGGATCGTCCTGATGTCCGAACATATATCCTTTATTGCGGAGAGTGTCGAGGCGCTCCTGCAACTGCTGGGCCAAGGTCTTTTCAGGCTCAACCTGCTTCTGTGTCGAACAAGCCACAATGGCTATCACTGTCACGACTATAGCAAAATACTTCTTCATCTTCTCCATCATTTATAGTTTTACTTTCATTTGTTTCAGTAACCAGTTCTCCCATTCGTCCCACTGCTCCTGGTACCAGAAGTGCCAGGTAGCACGATAGGGAGAAATCTCCTTGGGACCCTTCACCGTGTTATAGGTGGCCCAGGCTGTCGTCGGTGGCACTACATCGTCGTTATAGCCGAAGGAGAACCAGCCCGTCTGTTTGTCAGTGATGAGCCGGGCGAAGTTCACACCATCGTAATAGCGCGACACCTCGATCTGTTTCTCCTGGCCCTTACCCTTATTCCAGTAGAAATAGTGCGGCCATCCACAAGCAATACCTTTCAGCGAGTTCGTGTGATCGCAGAGAGCTGCATGCACAGGTGCATAGAAAGTCACACGCTGATCGATACCGGCTGTCGCAAGCGAGAGGAAACCACCCTGAGAAGACCCCGTCACACCGAGTTCCTGATGGTTCCAGGGGGTACACTCGCTGATATAGTCGATAGCACGGATGCAGCCGAGGATCACGTGGTGGTAGTAGTGCTTCTCACGTGAGTCCATGTTAAACTCCCAATAACCATTGAGAGCTCCATTGTGCAGATTGTCATAGACTTTCTGCTCCATCGTCACAGGAATGCCGTGAATACCGATTTCGAGGGTGATGGCACCTTGTGAAGCCGTGTAGATATCACCGCCGTAGGGACGGACACCAGCACCTGGCACACGCAACAGAGCGGGATACTTGCCCTCCTTCACCGGCACACAGAGGATGCCATAGGTGCGGGACCCCCAACGCTCGTTCTGGAAGCTCACCTCATAGACGTTTACGTCCTTCGTACAACGTTCCGGCAACAACCGTTTCGTGGGGTCGAGGTCTGTCTTGCGGGCTTCAGCGACAGCATCCTGCCAGAAGTTCTTGAAGTCGGCAGGCATCACTGTCGAGGGCTGTAGCAGTTCGGGAGAGAAAGCAGCGCCACAGGCACCTTTGTAATCCTTCCCCCCCACATGGGCTGTCACATCGACACGATAGAAACCGGGCTGGCGCATCGTACCTGAAAGTTTCAATGTACCATCCTTCAACACCGTCTGTTTCTTGACGTCCTGGTACATCTCAGGCCCTGCTGCCAGGTCGATGCTCACATCATTGAGTAGGGTACCCGACTTGAGAACACTCACGTTAAAAGCGGCTTTCTCACCTGTTCGGTAAGTCCAGTCCTGATGGTCGGGCTGCACCAGTACCTGGATCTCCTCACCGCGAATCTGTGCCGACAGCGTCGTAAACGCCGTCATACAGAGGATCAATAATAGTAGTTTTTTCATTTTACTTTTAGTTGATTACAAATTGCGGTGCAAAGATATGACTATTTCTCGGAACCCATGTACTTTTTCTTGTCCAATGATGACACTATTTCGTCAACTTATCCATTCTGTCCACCTGCGATCGGATGACAGCAAGTGTGGTGGTGTCGGAGGCAAACACGGAATTCAGCCCTTGGGCCTCTTGTGCGGGATCGCCCGTATAGTCGTCACCTACCTGCCATTGCTCATGTCTCGGTTTTGCTAGTCCACCCCATCCCCAGAAGTTACAGCCAGCGAAATGGCCACCTTGTTCGGCATTGTCGCCCACGAGGGAGAACACGTACTCATAGAAGCCGTCGCGACCTTTGGTGGGTGTGTCCAAGGCGAACCGGAATCCATCGCGGGGATAGCCGAACTCCTCCATCACAAGCGGTTTGTTGATGCGATCACAGATTTCCAGATGACGGTCGATATACTCCTTTGTGTTCGCTTTAGCCCTCGGCAGGTTCTCGATGAGAGAGTCGGCTTTCGCCCAACCCCAGTTGTAGGGCCACAGATGGATGTTGGCGTAGTCGATATTCTGGTCAGCGGTGATACGTTCCCAACAACCGAAGTCGTTCTCACAACCCCACGCACCCTCAGAACCGATGCTGATCAAGTGGTTGGGGTCGAGCTCACGGATGAGGGCTGAGGCCTCTGCCAGCCACTTCTCAAAGGCGGGTAAGGCCTCTGTGGAGAAAGCTCTGGGCTCGTTGCCGATCTGCCACGACATAATGGCGGGATCGTCCTTATAAGCCTTGCCGGTATAACGGTTTGTGCGAGTGAGGATGAAACGCACATAGTCATAGAACAGCTCATGGGCCTTTTCGTTGGTGGCATACTGTGCCATCGCCTGCATGAAGGCGGGATAGCCCACATCGTCGGGCCTGGGCTGCTTGCCTGCTCCTGCCTGTTCCAGATAGAAACCGTAACCGCCGCTCCACTCCCACGAGTTGTTCAGATAGAGCACGGCCACCATATCACGCTTGCCCATCTCCTGCAACAGATAGTCGAGACCAGCCAGGATCGTATCATTATAGACACCTGGTGCTTCCTGCAACGTCGGCTCTACCTTCGTCTTCACACCACGCTCGCCGTCAGAACCCACGAGGATACGCAGATTATCGATACCCATCTGCTTCATCAGATCAAGTTCCTGAGCCAGACGCTCACGATCACCACCCTGCCCTTCGGATGCGAGGATGGCCCCATACCAAAAATTGGTACCGACATAGTAATAAGGTTTTCCGTTCTTCACGAAATGGCCATTCTCAACCGTCACAAAGGGAGATGCCGACTGCCCAGCATTCTGCTGACAGGCCAAGAGCGACGCAGCCACCACAAGCAGCACCAGCACATTCAGCGTTTTTAATCGTAGTAATAGCATATTCATTTTCATGTTGCAAAGGTAATAAAAAAAATCGAGACCGCCAAATGTATTCATTGAATTATTGAAAAAAATATTTCTGCGTTTTATTCCAGCAGAGCGTTACAGCGTTACACCGTTACAGTTCTAAAACAGGGTTAGGATTAGACTCTTATTTATTTTATATTTATATATATAAATATAAGTATAATTTTGAGGGTTTTGAATGGCCTCAGAATAACTGTAACGCTGTAACGGTGAAACGGAAAGAATGAAAATATTTTACATATTGTATGATTATAAATGCCTCTCGAATGGCGGGCTAAGGAGAGCTGGAGTTTCATGGCAGGAAAGTCGGAGTTTCATGCCATGAAAGTCAGAGTTTGGGCTAAGGAAACTCAAAAGCCGCCCAAAAGCATAAATTAAGGGCAGGTCTTACCCACCCTTAGCCAATATAAATATGGCAAATAATGTTTACTACAACTTCTTATTGACAATCGCCACAAGTATCACAAGGTCTGCTGCATCGACCTTTTTATCGTTATTCAGGTCATATTCCGAGTAGTCTGTTGTATCTGTTTTGGTGCGCATAACAGCAGAAACCATCAGATCGATATCGGTCTGATCAACCACATTACTATTATCAAAGTCACCCCTCAGTTTCCATATCGGCTCGATACTCAGATGGCTGCAGGCAGGCATCATCCAGTTGAGTTCTGCTCCTTGCTGAGTCGTCTCAACGCCATCCTGGTTGATAGTCCACCCGGTAACAACATGATACTTTGAGTATACAGCCTTCAGGTTGATGGGATGATCCCTGAAATAAAGTCCGTTATACCGTCCCTGCGAAAGGCGATGATCATTAAAGGTCAATGTATCAATGTTCACCCCAGAGGTGGTATTGATGGTCAGGAAATAGGGATTTTCCAGATTATAGAACTCGCACAACTGAGTGGTAAACGCGTTGGTACGGTTCCTAATCCATTCGTCGACATAGTCCATTTCCGCATCATAGTTATTGTAAAGAGTCCAGTTTTGGGCGGCTTGACAAAAGAAATACAATTCATCCTTAATCTTGTTATACATAGGATCCCACACTCTGTGCATACCTTCGTAATTCATAAAATCACCGGTATAGATGGCATAGCGTTCAATGAACTTATTCTTGAATTCTGGGACTTTCATCAGATTACGGAACAACAGAGTCCAATGTGGATCGTTTGTACCCCAATCAAAAGTAGGATCGAAAGTCTTTTTATCATCTGACTGTTTTTCTTTATTTTCAAACCACTTCAGGGTCGGATAGTCATAAGGAATCTCTCCTCCACCACCACGATAACCCATAGCATAGTCCACATCCTTAGCTATCCAGCGCCAGCGACCACCTTCTGTTCTGGGACGCCATGCAACGATATTACCGCCGGGGAAGTCGAGATTGCTGTAGAAGAGGTTCATCATAAACAAGTTCATAAACTCCTGGCAGTCCATCCTCTGTTCGTACTCATCTATTGAGTGGTTGGTGTTTTCACGGTAGAAGGCATCAAACTCGTTCCAGTTCTTCATATCGCCTTCCTTGAGGTTATCCCAGTTCTCAATCAGGTCAATATCCTCCAGGCCGTCGTAGTTGGCATAGATATTATCCTCCTCAGCTCTCTCACGGATATTGAGCATCGCATAATATACGCCATTGATAAAGACGATGGCGGGACTCCAAGCCTGCCAGTCCAAATCAGTGTTTGAACCCATAAGACGCTGAGTCATCGCATCGCGCATATAGAGGTAATCGTAGTCGTTTCCGGCATTTCGCAGCGCGAGCGACTTGTATTTGTGAAGACCGGGTTTCTGGTCGGGGAAAAACTCATGGTCGAAGAATTTCTCGCCAAAGCGTTTGTTGGCATATATAATTAATGTCTTCCTGTCGAATGAGCGCGAAAAGCCTCCTGACACACGTGTCTCACAAAGCTGGTTGAGAATACCCTTGGTACCTTCGCCTTCAAAGTATTCCAGATTGACAGGACGTCGCCAGTTATCCGACTCTCTTCGACTCTCTGTTTCATTGTTATAAAAAATGCCGATGGTCTCGTCATTCAGATAATCATCGTCAGTTACGATGGAGATGACAGGCAGTTTGAGTTCGTGGTCAAGGAAAATATACGACTGTGTGCTGGATATAGGCGACAGATAGCCATCGCAGAACAACTTGGCCCTAACGACCGTGGTATGATCGATGTACAAGGGACCTGTATAAAGATAGTCGGCCGTAGTCGGTTCCTTACCATTCGTGGTAAAATAAATCTGTGCACCTTCCGGAGTCTTTTTAGGCTTTGTGAGAGTCAGCTCAAATGGTTCGACAGTAGTCTTTACGAAGCCGGAGTCGCTGAACACAGGAGCGCCCAGGATTTGCTTGATGTCGACGACTCCACCACCATTCGCATATGCTGGAGTCGGTGTCAACTCATAACCCCACTTGCCAGAGCCGTCAGACTCACGACCGTATGCAATGTTTGGCGCAGGCTGTTTCTTCAGCGAATCAGCCATACTCGCTTGGGCATCATACACGTCATTTTTAAAAAGATATACCACACACCCCTTTCCAGACTCCAAACGGAAGTTTGTATGTAGCCTTAACGTCTCTTTATCAGCAGCACTAAAATCGGATCCAAGTTTAAATGACAAATCCTCCACTAACTTGTCATAACTCTTATCACAGTAGATAAGCTGATAACCTTTTGCAGGCACAGACACATTTTTTGGCAGCTGCCAAGCTTTGACAGGATTTTTGTCTTTATCAATCTTGGTACCTATTTTGTAATCAGCGAGCGAAATGGCTGCATCGGTAGGATTATAGAGTTCTACCCAAGAGTCAGGGAAATCATTCTGATCATCCATACAGCAATCGATATTCGACTGCATCAACTCATTAATAACCAGCTGCGACTGAGCCGCAACAGGAAAAAAGGCTGCCGCAACTATCAGGACGACAAGCCGATATCTGAAGTATTTATTCATCTATTGCTATGATAAGAAATGATACCTTGCATAGGGCTTTGGAACACGGTACCGATGGTAAAGCCAAGCGATGCAGCTGCCTGGCGCAACTCACGCTGGAAGGCCCAGGCAATGCTACCTACAAACGACACAGGCAGGTCGCGACGGTCATAAGGAGCAACATGGGTCGTGAGGAACTTGGAGAAGTTATCCACCACAAGTGCACGCAGGCCTGGGGAATCGAGATGTTCGTGAATAAAAGGCGAAAACGATGCCAGAAAACGGTTGGCCTGGGGCTGACGATAGACACGCTCGATGATGTGAGCCAGCGAAAAACCAGTCTCAGTTTCGAAATCAACTTTCAATTCTTCTGACAAAAGTCCGCTATATAAATCATGTATGAAGCTCTTTCCAAGAACAGCACCGCTACCCTCATCACCCAGAATATAACCGAGTGCCGGTGTGTTTTGTATGATATTCTCGCCATCATAAAGGCAGGCATTAGCGCCTGTACCTAATACACAGGCAATGCCATAGTTACGGCCACAGAGTGAACGGGCCGCTCCCAACATATCGCTCTGGGCTTCTATCGTCTCTGCAGAGGGCAGCGCATTATGCAGCAGCGACTTCATCGGAGCCTGCTGTTCCGGACGAATACCGCTACCATAAAAATATACATGAAGTTTTCCTGTATCGTATGTCTGACAGGCTTCCACACGCGCACTGACCTCACCAAGGATAGCCTTGATCAGGTCGCGACTTTTATGATAAGGATTGATTCCTTCTGTGGTGAAAGTGGTCTTGATGCTCCCCGAGGTAGATACCACGCTCCAGTCGGCTTTCGTGCTACCGCTGTCTGCAATCAACATCATAATCTTTACCTTTTTATTGATTTCCGGCTGCAAAATTACAAAAAATCCGTCAAACACAGAAACTTATTGTTCAAATATTTGCAGGATTGCCGTTTTTTTTGTAATTTTGCAGTGCAAAACAATGAAGAACCCAATGAAAAGACTCATACTGGCATTCATCCTCATGATTGGTATGCTGACAGAAGCCGGCGCTGTGCTCAAGGAAAAAGACCTGAACCAGACACTTGCCATCCTGCAGCAGGAACTGGCGCAATATGAAGTCGAACTGACCACCCGTTCGGCTGTGCGCAAGCAACGCAACAAACAGATTATTCAGGAGTTGGTAAGCGCAATGAAACGCGCCGACCAGAACGCGCTGATGCTCTACTCGCAACAGCAGGACAACGTGTTCGACCTGACCTACGCCTGCCACGAGGCCACAGAGCAATACCGACAGTTCCACTCGCGACAGCTGCCTTTCACCACTTTCCTCGAACGCAGCAACAACGAGATAGCACGCTACGACAGTCTGATAGGCAGTCTGAAGATGATGCCGGCGAGGGTTCTGGGCAACCAGGGTATCGCACGCCGAGACTCGTGTCTGATTCTGGCCACAAACATCCGTTCAATCCTCGACGAAGGATCCAGTCAACTGGCACAATACATCAGCCATTACAACCGTACGGAACGACGACTGAGCAACCTGAACGACTATGCACAGAAACGTTACTCGGAGATACAGAAGAACATCTTCGTGAACGGCGGTAACAACTATTTCTCGCTGTTAAGCCATTTCGGACGCAACTGGCGCGACCTTACAGAGGCTGTGAAAAAGAAATACAGTTTGAATGCCAACGCCAACAGCGACTGGAGCAGTTATTGGATTCTCGGAACCTTCGTGGCCATAGCGGCCTTCGTGGTGCTCGCCATCGTACTCAACCTGCTCTTCTTCCGTTTCTTCATGCCCAAGAAGTTCAACACAGAGGAGTTCAAGAAGAAACGTACACCCGTGATTCTGGCTACTACCACCGTAACCTTTGCGTTGATTCAGGGACTATTTGTGAATAACACGGGCCAGAACTTCCTGGTGATGGCATCTGGACTGCTGGTGGAGTATGCATGGCTTTTGGGTGTAATCCTCATCTCACTGCTGCTACGTGTGGGAGGTGAACAGATTCGCAGTGCCTTCCGTATCTACTCGCCACTGATAACCATCGGATTCATCGTCATCGGTTGTCGTATCATACTCATACCCAACGAGTTGGTAAACCTCATGCTACCGCCGATACTGTTGCTCTGCGCTCTGTGGCAATGGATTGTGATACAGAAGCACAAGCGTAATGTTCCGAGGTCTGACATGTTCTATGCCTACACGTCGCTGACGGTGTTCGTAGCTTCCGTGTGCTGTTCGTGGGCAGGTTACACACTATTGGCCGTACAACTGCTCATCTGGTGGATCATGCAGCTCACCTGCATACTCACCATCACCTGTATCAGCCTCTATATCAGGAACTACGCCCAGCGCCATGGGTTATCCAAAAAGCCTATTACAAAAACGTGGGGATACCATCTGGCAGAACAGGTGGCGATGCCCGTGCTTGGCGTTAACTCTGTGATGCTCAGCATCTACTGGGCTGCGAAGGTGTTCAATCTCAGCGATCTTTGCTGGCGCATCTTCAACTACAACTTCATCGAGCTCGACAACCTGAAAGTATCAATCTTCAAACTGTCGATCGTCATCTGCCTGTGGTTCCTCTTCAAATACATCTCTCGCACCATCATGGCCATTCTTCGGATGCACTTTGTGATGCGTGACCCCACGACGGCAGCATCGAGAGAGGTGATGGGACGGAACGTCATCCAAGTGCTGGTATGGGGCATTTGGCTGATGATGTCGTTATCTCTGCTGAACATCAGCGTCACATGGCTCGTGGCCATCTCAGGAGGATTGTCGACAGGTATCGGTTTTGCCTCGAAGGATATCATCGAGAACCTCTACTACGGTGCCTCACTGATGGCCGGACGCATCAAGGTGGGCGACTGGATAGAGGTAGACAGTACAAGGGGAAAGGTAAGGTCTATCAGCTACACTTCGACGGTAGTGGACTCCATCTTCGGCGAGGTGATCACCTATCAGAACTCACAACTCTTCAAGAGTAACTACAAGAATCTGACAAAGAATCACGGCTACGTGCTGGCTGTGGTGCCCTTTGGGGTGGCCTATGGTTCTGATATAAAGCAGGTGATAACACTCATCGAAGACGCTGTTAACGGACTGCGCATTCAGGGAACAGACCGTTCGAAACCCGTGAAGTGTGTGGCGACGGAGATGGGTGATTCAAGCATCAATTTCAAGTTGTTCATCTGGGCCGAGGCACCACGACGATCGTATGTCATCAGCGACGTGCTGAAATGTATTTACGAGACGCTCAACACGAATGGCATCAGCATCCCATTCCCACAAAGAGACGTGCATATTGTCAAGGAAAAATAAAATTTTTGCCATTTTCTTTGGTGGTATAAAGGAATTTGCGTATTTTTGCAAAGCAAAATGAATAAAAAAGTAACCATCATAGCTGGTCCGTGCGTCATAGAGTCGGCTGAATTGCTTGACACTGTGGCGCGTAAGTTGTTGGAAATCAACACTAAACTGGGCACAACCATCATCTTTAAAGCCTCGTTCGACAAGGCCAACCGTACCTCTATCCATTCCTTCCGTGGACCAGGACTGGAGCGCGGACTACAGATGCTCGGCGATATCAAGAGCCGTTATGGCCTGCAGATTCTGACCGACATCCATGAGGCTTGGCAGGCACAGCCCGTCGGTGAGGTGTGCGACGTGCTACAGATACCTGCCTTCCTTTGCCGACAGACCGACTTGCTTGTGGCCGCTGCTAAGACAGGAAAAACGGTGAACATCAAGAAGGCGCAGTTCCTCAGTGGCCGCGACATGCGCTACCCAGTAGAGAAAGCCCGTGAGGCTGGCGCCAAGGAAGTCTGGCTCACAGAACGTGGCAACATGATGGGCTACAACAACCTTGTGGTAGATTTCCGTAATATCCCAGACATGCTAGAACTCGTGCCTACAGTCATTATGGACTGCACGCACAGTGTTCAGCGCCCAGGTGGTTCTGACGGAAAGACGGGGGGTGACAGACGGTTTGTGCCACAGATGGCTCTTGCCGCTAAAGCCTTTGGGGCCACAGGCTTCTTCTTTGAGGTGCACCCTACCCCAGACGAAGGACTCAGCGATGCGGCCAATATGTTGGAACTTGATAAACTCGACAATCTCGTCAGTAAACTGATAGAAGAATGAACACAAGAGAATTAGCCATACAATGTTTTAAAGACGAGGCCGCAGCCGTGTTAGGACTGACTGAAAAACTTGACGAAGGCTTCGAGCAGGCAGTTGAGCTAATGTACAGCTGCAAGGGCAAGGTGATCGTCACGGGCGTTGGCAAAAGCGGACACATCGGTGCAAAGATCGCCGCAACCCTCTCTTCCACAGGAACACCATCGTTCTTCATCAATCCCCTTGACGTGTTCCACGGGGATCTCGGTGTGATGACCTCCGACGATGTGGTGCTCGCCATCTCGAACTCAGGACAGACCGACGAGTTGCTGCGCTTCATTCCCATGGTGCTACACATGCAGATTCCCATTATCGGTATGAGTGGCAACCCAGAATCGCTGTTAGCCAAATACTCTACCTGTTTCCTGAATGTAGGCGTAGAGAAAGAGGCCTGTCCGCTGAACCTCGCGCCTACCAGTTCCACGATGGCGCAGATGGCGATGGGCGACGCATTGGCTGTGGCTCTCATTGAGAAGCGACATTTCCAGCCACGCGACTTTGCACAGTTCCATCCAGGCGGTGAGTTGGGCAAGCGACTGCTGACGACAGCTCAGGACGTGATGTTCAAGGAAGACTTACCTGTTCTGCCGCCTGAGATGCATCTGGGCGAGGCTATCATCCTTGTGAGCAAAGGCAAGCTCGGACTAGGCATCGCAGAAGTAGACGGTCAGATTGTCGGTCTCATCACCGACGGTGATATCCGTAGGGCTATGGAGAAATGGCAGGCCGAGTTCTTCGACCGTACCGTCAGCGACATTATGACCCGCACGCCTAAGACCGTCAAGGCCGATACAAAGATTACAGAGATACAGAAAATCATGAATCAATATAAGGTGCACTCGGTGCTGGTGATTGATGACGATAACCATCTGTTGGGCGTCGTAGACCACTATTCGTGCATGATATAACATTGAACATTAAACATTAATCATTGAAGATTAATATGAAGATAAAGAGACTACTGATCGCATTGATGCTGTTACTACCGTTGGCAGTGATAACTTTGCAGATGTTGCCGCTGAAAGCAGCGCCAACAGACTATTTGTTTAAGACGCTTGAGGCCCGCGACGGACTGACATCGAGTCAGGTGAACTGTATCCTGAAGGACTCGAGGGGCTACGTATGGTTCGGCACTCCCGCAGGGCTCTATCGCTTCGACGGCTACACGTTCCGTAACTTCCAGAGCGACTCGCAGGACGGTTCCTCGTTGAACGACAGCTACATCAACTCCATTCAGGAAATGCTAGATGGCAACCTGCTCATCGAGACCTCGTCAGGCTATTGTATCTATCACCCCCAAACGGAGACGTTTGAGCGTGACATGAAACAGACCTTTGCCCGTATGGGTATCGAGACGATACCAAGCATCGTTTATATCGACCGTCACAAGAACCTGTGGGGTGCCATTCCTAACAAAGGTGTCGTGGCCTACAACCAACAGCAGCAGTTGTTGTATGAATTTGGCTATACCAACGATGCGCAAGGCATCCCGCAGGGTGTCGTCTGCTCCATCAGTGAATGCCGTGACGGTGCCGTCATCGTCTATGACGACGGAAAGCTTGTATGCTGTGACGTCATGCACCAGCAACATACCGTCTGGGCAACAGAGGGTCTACCAACACTGAAGAACAAACGCACCAAGTCGCTGAAAGCCTTCGCCGACCAGATGGACAACATCTGGCTTTACGGGCAGGGCACTCTGTACATGTATAATAAGAATGCTACAGAATGGGACACCTCGATCGGAGCTTCACTGGGACTGACGGGCATCGGCGTTGACCGCAACATCAACGGTATGGCAGGCGATCGCAGCGGTAACATCTGGATCGGCAGTGACCAGTTGGGACTGATGAAGATGGATGTCAATACCCATGCGGTGGAATCCGTCCAACCACGTAACATCAATGAGAACCCACAAATGAAGGAGAAGGTAAGCATCCAGAGCGTATATGTCGATGACACAGACCTGCTTTGGGTGGGAACCGAGAAGTCGGGCGTAGCCTATTGCGGACAGTATATTTACCGCTTCGGAGCCCGTCACCTGGGTGATGTCACCGCCATCACACAGGATGCCAGCGGAAACATCTGGTACGGCACCAGCGACAAGGGTGTTATCGGCTATGAAGGCAATCTGGCCAGTATGAAGGTGTCGTGTATGGCCACCACACCTGACGGGAGCCTTTGGATAGGATCCAAGCGTAACGGTCTCACCCGGATCAAGGGCGGCACCTCGAAGATTTACTCTCTGGCCACAGACAGCACCGCCACACTGATCGACGACCATATCAATGCGCTATGCACGGATAAAATCGGTAACCTGTGGATCGCCACTAACGGCGGTATGCAGGTGTATAATCCAAAGATGAACACCTTCTCTTCGTATACACGTGAGAACGGCAAACTGAGCACCAACAACATCACCAGCCTCTTCTACAACAAGAACGGCAAGACCAATGACCTCTATATCGGTACGGCCGAGGGACTCGTCATCCTGAACCTCTCGACCACAGACAAAACCGTATTGACAGGCAACAAGTCTAATATCAAGTCGTTTACCAACAACTATATCACACAAGTACTACAGGACTCTCGCGGACTTATTTGGATAGGCACGCGTGAAGGACTGAACATCCTGAACCTCGAGAACGACTCACTAAACTATCTGACAGAGAAACAGGGTCTGAGCAACAACAATGTATGCGGTATCGCTGAGGATAAGAACCACAGTATCTGGGTGACCACCAGCAGTGGTGTCAGCCGTATCGTCGTGCAGCGTAACCATGAGGAAGGAACGACCAACTATGGACTTTATAACTACACCACCGCCGATGGACTGCAGAGCAACGAATTCAACCCAGGTGCCATCATCACCAAGCAGGATGGCGACGTGTTGCTGGGCGGACTCTACGGTGTGAACTGGGTACTACAGAAGGCTTCGGATGATAACGATGACCTGCCGCGAGTAATGCTGACACAACTCTATATCGGCGAGGAAGAAATCATGACCGGACACACTTACAACGACCGCATCGTACTTCCACAGGCCCTCAACGAGACCAACAAGTTGGAACTTGGATATAATCAAAGTACGTTCACCATCAAGTTCGCAGCAGGTAACTACAATCAGAGTGAGCGCCTGCAGTTCATGTATTGGATGGAAGGTAAGGATGAGGATTGGCGCAACGGTAACGCACTGGTCCACGGTGTCACCTTCCGCGACCTCCCCAGCGGCAAGTACATTCTCCATGTGAAAGCCGTCAGCGCTGAGGGTGCCGTCAGCAACCAAGAACGTGTACTCGAAATCAACATCGCACGCCACTGGCTCCTCTCCTGGTGGATGCTTACCGCTTATGCCATCCTTCTCATTGTCGCCATTTACTTCTGGAGAGTCGGTCTCAAACAGCTCTCCGTCATTAAGACAAGGAAGAAAGCCGTCATCCGCGAACTGATGCTCCAGCGCGAGGAGATCAAGTCGGCCAGCGAAGATCTGCGTCAGCCTATGGCCCGCATGACGTCCATCATCGGTAATCTCTCGGAGAAGGAGAAGTCACTCGAGGAACGCGAACAGCTCAATGCACTCCACTCTCAGATGCTACAGATCATCACTCGCGTCAGCGATATGCAGACCCATCTTGAGAATCCTGAGGAACGGGCGAAGAATACCGTCCACGACCGTCTGGAGCTCAACGGTCGAGGTGAGATCAACCTACCAGATGTTGTCAGCGAGACCCTTACCTCTGACGCCCCCATATCAAGGGCAGCCCTCGATGCACCAACCATAAAGTACACCGTAGTCATGATTGATGATAACGAGGACTTCCTGAAGTTTGCTACCAGCAGATTCAAGTACATATACAACTTCTTCGCCTACACCAGTTCAGAGAAAGCTGCTGCCGACCTGGAAGAGATGCAGTGCGACATCGTTGTCTGTAAACAGGATATGCCAGGCATAACAGGTAGTGACCTCTGCAACCAGATCAAGATGAATCCCAAGACGCAGAACATGAAGTTCGTGCTGATGACGGAAAGCGTGCTGACCCCACAGGATATGCGCTCGCAGAACATCACGCTGTCGGCCGATGACTATCTCGCCAAGCCGTTCAACATGCAGGAGGCTACCATGCGCTTCAACAAGATTCTCGGTCTCGGTCCCATCGAGCTGAACAGCGACCTCATCGAAGGCGCAGAAACCCGTATGCTCGAGGATCGCAACGCCAGTATGACCACCGCTACAGAGAGCATCAGCATGGACGAGTACGACAAGGCTGCTGAGGGTCAGAGAAGCGAAAACGAGGATGATCCGATGGATCGTGTTGAGACAAAGATTATTAAACGTCAGAACAACGAGCTTGTTAAGCAAACCATCGTTGAGGAAGAAACGGAAGAAAATCAGGAGGCCTCACTCTCCGACTACTCTATGCTCGACGCAATGGACCAGCAACTGCTGAAGAACATCGAACAGTATGTGATGCAGAACATGAGTCGCGGTCAGATCAGTCTGGAGGAGATGGCCAGTGCAATGGGCATGGGCCGTGTACCCTTCTTCCACAGGATACGGAATCTCACCAACAAGACGCCCGCCGAGCTGGTACGCGACATGCGACTGAAGCACGCCTGCATCCTGCTTAAGCGCACGAACATTAATATGAGTGAGTTGGCATCGAACATCGGCTTCTTCACGGCCGAGAACTTCATCAACATCTTCAGGGAGAAATTCGGTATGACGCCACTCGAATACAGACTGAAACACAGACAATGACACATCTCAGACGATCAGCAGGAATCTTGGTATTCCTGCTGATATCACTTTTTACACAAGCAGAGACCAGCGATTCACTCATCCTTCAGCAGATGAGCGAATATGGCATCACCTTCAGTAACGGCAACGAAGTTAAGCTTCTGATGTCGGGCAAGGAGAAGTTTGCCGATATGTTTGAGGCCATCCGACAGGCTAAGAGCAGCGTACATCTGGAATACTTCAACTTCCGCAACGACTCCATCGCAGACCTGCTCTTTGACATCCTACGAGAGAAGAGGAAAGAGGGTGTCGAGGTGCGTGCCGCCTTCGACGGCTTCGGCAATGACTCCAACAACCAACCGCTGAAGAAATCACACTTGCAGAAACTTCATGCCGACAGTATCGACATCTACGAGTACGACCCTATCCGGTTCCCCTGGGTGAACCACATCTGGCCGCGTGACCATCGGAAGATTGTAGTCATCGATGGCAAGATCGCCTATACGGGTGGCATGAATGTAGCCGACTACTATCTGGTGGGTACTGAGCAGGTGGGCGAATGGCGCGATATGCATTGCCGCATCGAAGGCCCAGCCGTCAATGAGCTACAGCGGATATTCGTGCGCTTCTGGAAGAAGCTGGCGAAAGAAGAACTGACAGACGGCAAATATTTTCAAGGCACAGAGGCTGGCAACAAGACTGTCGGCATCGCCACCCGTGAACCCAATGTGACGAACAAGATCATGCGCCAGTTCTATATCAGCGCTCTCGACCAGGCACAGGACTCCGTGAAGATCGTCAATCCCTACTTCGTGCCCACGCCCTCTGTCATGAAGGCTCTGAAACGCTGTGCAGAGCGAGGGGTGAAGATGGATATCATCATGTCGTCGAAATACGATGTCCCCCTTGTACCCGACGTTGTCTACTATAATCTCCGCAAGCTGATGAAACGGGGTGCCCATATCTGGCGCTACCGTCCGGGCTTCCATCACTCAAAGATCATGATGGTAGACGGGCGCTATTGCACAGTGGGCAGTACGAACCTCGATGCCCGCAGCCTGCGCTTCGACTTCGAGATCAATGCCCTAATCATCGACAAGGATGTGACACGCCAGCTGGATGACAAGTTCATCGAGGACACCAAGAAATGTGACCTCCTGACAGAAGAGGAATACCAGAACCGTTCCCGCTGGAAGCGTTTCCGCGGCTGGTTCGGACACCTCCTCACCCCTTGGCTATGAAGCGTGACACCATCATATCCATCGCCAAGGGTATCGCCATTATCCTGATGGTCGTTGCCCATGCGGAGGCTCCGGGATGGCTCTGCAAATTCATTTTCGAGTTCCACATGCCCCTGTTCTTCATTACTGCGGGCTACTTCTTCTCGCTGAAATACCTCGACAATGAAGCTACTTTCGTCAAGAAACGTGTGAAGGGACTCTACTGGCCGTTCGTCAAGTGGGCCGTCTTCTTCCTTATTATCCACAACTGGATGTTCGACCTGGGGATCCTCAACGAGACCTTTGGCAACGAGGCCGGCGGTGTCACTCACCCCTACTCCTGGCACCAGATGCAGCAGAACCTATGGACCATCGTGACGGCGATGGGTGGCTACGATGCCTTCCTCTGCGGTGCTTTCTGGTTCTTCCGCGGACTCTTCGTGGCGAGCATCCTATACCTTATTATATATAAGGTGATGGATGCGGGAATATCCAGAATATGCCAATTACCCAGATTTTCCAGGTTTTCGGCTTCCAGAAAAGCTGTGCCCTATCTCATTTGCATACTCTTGCTGCTGCTCTGCGGTTGGAAGACCTACGAGGGGCTGCGTGTCATCAACCTCATTCAGGGCGGGTATCGCGACATGATGGGTTGCTTCTTCTTCGGCTGCGGATATATCTTCCGCCAGTTTGTTGTACGCTATCAGAAGGCGACCGACCGAGTGTTTGTCTCGCTGCCTTTGACTCTCGTCTTTGCCGTCATCGTCTTCCTGTTCTCCAAATACCTGACGGCCAACATGAACTGGCGCTCTACCTACACCCAGTTCCTTTCGCTGCCCGTGCCTGCGCTTCTAGGTTTCTTGATGACCTACAATATCAGTCGCTGGATTGACGATACGAAAGGCTGGCTGAAACGTTTCCTTGTCTACACGGGCGACCACACGCTGAACATCTTCATCTTCCACATCATCTCCTACAAAGTGGTGAGTCTGCTGAAGATCTGGTACTATGGTCTCGACCCGCGACAGATAGGCTGCCACATGGTGATACACGACCACTCGCAGGAAGACCTGTTCTGGATCCTCTACACCATAGCAGGCGTAGGCATCCCGCTCTTGGGCACCTGGCTCAGCGGACTAATAAAGGAAAGGTTCAGAGGATATAGAGCATCATCTGAATCTCGGCCTCAGTGATGCCTTTGGCATGAATCAACCACCTCTCCTGATTGAAGAAGCGTTCTTTCTTCTCCCCACTCTCTTTCAAGTAACGATGGAAACAGTCGGCTGCATCGTCGACATGTCCGCTGAACCAGAGGCAGAGCCCGTAGTTCAACAGATCGTCCGTTGAAGAATCCCCTTCTGACATGAGTTGGGTGTATATCTTATCCGCCTGCTCGTATTTCCCGTTACAGGTCAGCGCCCAGGCCAGCACACGATTCACGTTGGTATCATCAGGCCTTTCATAATTCAGTCTGAACAGCATCTTCTCAGCCTCATCGTAACGATCCAATTTGATCAGGCAGACAGCCCTGTTTAAAAGAAAGCTTCGCTTATCGGGCTGGAGGGTGAGGAGCTTGTCATAGGCCTCAAGCGACTTCTGATATTCCGCTTGGTCAAAGAGTGCTCTGGCATAGCCGGCCATCGCCCGTTCGTTGTCGGGCTTCAGTTCCACAGCCTTCGCGTAGTTACCAAGAGGATCCATACCGATATGCGCAGCCATCATATAATACTGGAAGTCCTCACGGTTCTCGCTATAGTTGTTCAGCATATATCTGGCCTCTTTATAGTGGCTTTTCTTGATGAGGAAAGCTGTGACCTCGTTGAAGAATGGCTCGATATGTGTACTCCTGTATACTGATGACGCGAGAAACAGATAATCAGGACTCTCCTGGTCGAAGGGATTCCAGAAGGCCTCACGTTGTCGGAAGAGACGGAAGAAACGGTAGAGGTCTTGCAGATAGCGCCTCCGGATATAGGCAGGCTGATCGGCCACCTCAGGAGCGACCTCCTCAAATATAGCCTCGCCCTTATCCATCATTTCACGCAGATTCTGGGGTATCTGGTTCATCACTTGGTTGAAAGCCAACAGGAACGAGTATTTATCGCTGTTGCAGAAGGGACCGCTCTTGAGCAATCCGCTGAGGAAGCGGCTCTTCTTGATCGTTCCCAGTGTCTGACTGATCTCCGGATGGTCGATATAGAAGGGTACAAACCAATTGACGATCTCGTTGAAGAAGGGGAAGGCCTTCATGCGTGAGAAGCCGCTGAAATAAACATCCGACCCCTGTTTCTGCATATCCAACATCTTCTGATAGGCCTGCTCCACCCGCTCCAGCTTCTCCTCGGCCTCGTCGGGATGCAGGATATCGTTCAACTCATCCTCCTCTTCCTCCACGATACCGTTGCGCGTCATGCGGAAGCCTTGGTTCTTCATCAGATCGGGCAGTATCTCATTCTGTATCTTCGCGTTGTCGCGCTCGGCGTTGATGCAGTAGATGAGCTGTTTCTGCAGCTCCACCAACTCACGGCAGCAGTCCTCATCCTCCAACAGTTTCTCCACCAACTCCACCGCCTCTGTGTAGACAAGCAGGGCGATGTCGGAGTTCATGTCAACGTTCAGCGAGAGCACCCATCCGATGAGGGCTCGCTGGCGCACCTGTTCATCGGTGGCCTGACTGTAGACATGGACCATCATGCGGAACTTGGCCATATCAAACACATTCATATTAGCCAGCATGACACTTGAGAGGATCAACTGCTGGTCGAAGCTGTCGACTGTCGGCGACAGCACGATCTCCTCCATTGCCGTCGCATAGCCGTCAGACCACACGCCCGATGTCAGGATGAAATCGAACAGCTCGATCATCTCCTTATGATGACGCGCATACACCTCGCCAGCCTGACCGCCAGCCGCACCCAGTCCTAAGAGGGCGACATCTGAGACATACGCCTCCAGACTTTCCTTGACGACCTGTGGCGACCAGTCACGCGGTGTCATCCTCGCCCTGTCGGCCAGCGACTGCAAGAAAGGAGAATGCCTCACTTCATAGTTGCCGGCTATCGTAGCGTAAAGGACATACATGCGTTTCAGCATGTTATCATAGAGATGTTCCAACTGAGGGTCCTTGAATCCGCGCCGCCAGTAGTCGGTCATCCGCTGATAGTCGGTCCTGATGGCGTTCAGCCGGTCTGAATTGATCTGATTCGGATGTACGGACAGGAAAATGTCCGCAGCTACGATCGCTTTCCCGAGATTTCTGTCGGTCAGGCAGTCTAAGATATTGTCTAGTGCTTCGTTTTTCATCTTCGTTCCTCATTTCATCTCTTGAGCCACCATTGTCTAGCCCACTCCACATCCTTCTCACGCGGTCTGGTGACAGGCATGAATTTCAGGCTGTCTGGCAGCTGGCGCAGGGCTTGTTCCGACACATCGTAATGACGGCGTATCACGTCGTAATACGGCTTCAGCCCATAGTGGTTCAGCGAATCGCAGGCCCTGTTGTAGCCCTTCACGAGTGCCTCCTGCTGTTTTTGGCGGTTGGCATGCGACATCGTCAGTTTGTTCATGGCGATGGCACCCATCTGCATATCCAGCTTCCGCGTGTCGAGTAGCACGTGGTGCTTCAGCAGCAGCGCCTGCGTGGCCTGAGGCTCCGTCAGCAGCAGCGCATCCATCTCATTGTTCTCCAGCATGTCTAGTCTCACATTCACATCGTTCACCTGAATGCGGAACACGCGTTCCGTCTTCAGTTTCGCGCTGTCCACAGCCATCTGCGTCAGCATGTCTGTCACCGAGTAGCGCGTCATCGCCACCATCCGGTCGTCGAGATGCTTCAGTTGGGTGATGCGCTGGTTTCGGTTCCCGATGAGCAGCCAATAAGCATTGGTAGCCGTGAGATAGGCGATCGAGTCGCCCTGCCTGCGCATACGCTCGGCCCTCACCAAATCGGTAATGGCCATCTCCACCCTACCTCGCTGCAGGGCGGTATCACAATCCATCTGGGCCGTAAAAAACTTCAAGCGGATATCCACAGCGGTATCGAACATCGCACGGTCTTTTGCCACGAAGAGCGGCAGACAGTCGAGGGTAGGCATCACGGCCACCTTCAGCGCCGCCGAGTCCTCACGCATAGCCTGTTTCTGATGTTCTCTCCGCTGTCGCTTCGTATCCTCATAGCTCTGGCCGCAAGCCGCGAGAAGCCCCATGAGCACGATTCCTATGATCAGTCGTTTCATAATCGGGTGCAAAGATACGCATTTTCCCTCAAACCGCCAACGCTTTATGCCTGAAAATGGTCACGAAAACACACGAAACCCTGTAATCTTTTGAAGAAGACACCACGTCAAATGTAAAATAATTTAGCTACCGCAGAACTCTTTTTAGCACATTCCATAAGCCTTTGATATTCAAGGGGTTACTATCACCCAGACTTTAGGCTAAGTAAAGTCGGACTTTAGATAGGGTAAAGTCGGAGTTTAGGCTAAGTAAACTCCCAGTTTACTGGCACCTTTCTCGGAGTTAACCCTATGGGCACTCCGTGATGTAAAACATTTTGATTAAACGCAACACTTTTTTGAGAAAACATTTGGCGTTCTCGGAAATTCCTCGTATCTTTGCATCATTAAAAGATATGGCAAAAGACAAGATAGCTTACGTTTGCTCCAACTGCGGCCAGGAGTCGCCGAAGTGGATTGGCAAGTGTCCGGCTTGCGGACAGTGGAACACGTTCAAGGAGATTCGCGTGGCGGGTGACACAGGCTCACAGGCTGCGCGCTCTGCCGCCGCCTCGCTGCGAAAGGGCGAGTCGAGGGCTGTGAAAGAAAACAAGGTACTGCGCCTGCGTGACATCTCCAACCACGATGACCCACGCATCGACATGCACGACGAAGAGCTGAACCGCGTTCTGGGCGGCGGGCTCGTGCCAGGCAGCATTGTGCTCCTTGGCGGAGAGCCGGGTATCGGCAAAAGTACGCTCTCGCTGCAGACGATGCTTCACATGCCAGAGAAGCGCATCCTCTACGTCAGCGGCGAGGAGAGCGCCCATCAGCTGAAGATGCGCGCCAACCGTCTGGGCGGCGAGAATGATAATTTCCTCATCCTCACCGAGAATTCGCTTGAGCAGATCTTCGACCACATCAAGGCCGAGCAGCCCGAACTCATCGTCATCGATTCCATCCAGACCATTATGACCGAGGATGTGGAGTCTAGCGCTGGCAGCATCGCCCAAGTCCGCGAGTGCGCCTCGGCCCTGCTCCGCTTCGCCAAATCCTCTGGTGTGCCCGTCATCCTCATCGGACATATCACGAAGGAGGGCACGCTAGCAGGCCCCAAGATCCTGGAGCATATCGTCGACACCGTCATACAGTTCGAGGGCGACCAGCACTATATGTACCGCATCCTGCGAAGCATCAAGAACCGCTTCGGAAGCACCTCTGAACTGGGCATCTACGAGATGCAGCAGAACGGACTGCGCCAGGTGAGCAACCCTTCGGAGTTGCTGCTGACACAGGACCACGATGGTCTTTCAGGCATCGCCATCTCCTCGGCCATCGAGGGTGTCCGGCCTTTCCTCGTAGAGACGCAGGCGCTGGTTTCAACGGCAGCATACGGCACTCCCCAACGCTCAGCCACAGGCTTCGACCAGCGCCGACTGAACATGCTGCTGGCCGTGCTGGAGAAGCGCGTAGGGTTCAAACTGGCTCAGAAAGACGTCTTTATCAATATCGCAGGCGGCCTGCGGGTGACTGACCTGGCGATGGACCTCTCTGTGATTGCCGCCGTGCTGTCATCAAATGTCGATACCCCCATCGAGAACGGCTGGTGTATGGCTGGCGAGGTGGGGCTCTCTGGCGAAGTGCGCCCCGTGAACCGCATCGAACAGCGCATCGCCGAGGCCGAGAAACTGGGATTCACGGATATGATCATCCCCAAGTACAACCTTCAGGGCTTCGACGCGAAGAAATACCACATCGCGCTCCACCCTGTCCGCAAGGTTGAAGAAGCCCTCCGCGAACTCTTCGGCTGATCCTCGAACGTAACAGTATGCTATCTTCGGATAACAATTTGAGAATACATATATAAGGAAGCGTGGTTTTTCCGTTAAAAACACAAAAAAAACTTTGCGTCTTTGAGTCTTTGTGTTCCCTAATTAAAAAATTAATCGTAATTTTGCACTCGCGTTAGAACGAAGTTTTTCACATTATTAATAATAACAAGTTATGACTATCAACGAATTCAATTTTGCCGGTAAGAAGGCAATCGTACGTGTAGACTTCAACGTACCCCTCGACGAGAATGGTAAGATCACTGACGACACCCGTATCCGCGGTGCCCTCCCCACTCTGAAGAAGATCCTCGCCGACGGCGGCGCCACGATCATCATGTCGCACATGGGCAAGCCCAAAGGTAAGGTAAACCCCAAACTGTCTCTTGGACAGATCCGTGAGGCTGTGGAGAAGGCTCTGGGTGTGCCCGTAGCTTTCGCTCCCGACTGTGCCAAGGCTGCCGACGCTGCCAAGGCCCTGAAGATGGGTGAGGCTCTGCTGCTGGAGAACCTGCGCTACTATCCCGAGGAGGAAGGCAAGCCCGTAGGTGTCGAGAAGGGCACACCTGAGTATGACGAGGCCAAGAAGGCCATGAAGGCCAGCCAGAAGGAGTTTGCCAAGACATTGGCTTCCTACGCTGACTGCTACGTGATGGACGCCTTTGGTACAGCCCACCGCAAGCATGCTTCTACCGCTGTCATCGCCGACTATTTCGATGCTGACAACAAGATGCTCGGCCTGCTGATGGAGAAGGAGGTACAGGCTGTCGACAACGTGCTCTCAAACATCAAGCGCCCGTTCGTGGCCATCATGGGTGGTTCGAAGGTGTCTTCCAAGATCGGTATCATCGAGAACCTGCTGGGTAAGGTCGACAAGCTCATCCTCTGCGGTGGTATGACCTATACCTTCGCCAAGGCTCACAACGGCGAGATCGGCAACTCTATCGTCGAGCTCGACAAGCTGGATGTGGCTCTGGGCGTTGAGGAGCTGGCCAAGAAGAACGGCGTTGAGCTCGTGCTCGGCTCTGACTGCACGGCTACCAACGGCCTCGACTTCGGTACGATGACCGTGAAGGAGGGTGCTGAGATCATCACCTGCCCCGCCAACAACGTTCCCGCAGGCTTCGAGGGTGTTGACGCTGGTCCCGCCTCTCAGGAGGACTTCCGCAAGGCCATCAAGGGTGCGAAGACCATCCTGTGGAACGGTCCTGCCGGTGTGTTCGAGTGCGACGCTTTCACAGCTGGTAGCCGCGCTATCGGTGAGGCTATCGCCGAGGCTACTGCCGAGGGTGCATTCTCTCTGATCGGTGGTGGTGACTCTGTGGCTTGTGTCAACAAGTTCGGTCTGGCCGACAAGGTGAGCTACATCTCTACTGGAGGTGGTGCTCTGCTCGAGGCCATCGAGGGTAAGGTGCTCCCGGGTGTTGCTGCCATCAAGGGCGAATAATGAGACACTCACTCACAACATTTTTTTTCCTGCTGCTGTCACTGACGGCGGCAGGAAAAAATGTTATATACGACCCGCAGGTGAAGTCGCTGCAGGCCGTCGTGAACCATAACTGGCAGGCGCTGCCCGTGATGAAGCTCGACTCTAAGGACCGTCTCGACGTGGGCTTCGACGAACTGTCGCACGACTATCACCGCTACGTCCTTCACGTGGAACGTTGCGAAGCTGACTGGACGCCGACGGAAGACCTGTTTGAGAGCGACTGGCTGACGGGGTTCAACGACAACGTCATCGACGACTTCGAATATTCCATCAATACCACTGTTCCCTATACCCACTATCAGTTTTCGTTGCCCAACGACCTGTGCCGGCTGAAGATGAGTGGCAACTACCGCCTACATGTCCGTGAAGACGGCAGCAACGATGATGTCCTGATGGTAGAGATGATGGTCACGGAGCAGTCTATGCAGTTGTCGATGGCCGTCACCACTAACACCGATATCGATACCAACGACCGTCACCAGCAGCTGACAATGTCTGTAGGCTACCGTAACCTACAGGTCATCCGTCCTGAGGAGCAGATACAGACGGTGGTGATGCAGAATGGTCGCGAAGACAACTGGCGGCGCAACGTGCGACCTACGTTTATCACCAATAACAGCCTTGAGTGGAGCCATGCCCGTGAACTGATCTTCGACGCAGGCAACGAATACCACAAGTTTGAGGTGCTCGATCCCTCACACCCCACGATGGGCATCGACTACATCCGCTGGGACGGCGACTACTACCAGGTGTTCCCCTTCATGAACGAACGCCGGCCCAACTACCTCTACGACGAGGATGCCGACGGCGACTTCTGCATCCGCAACAGCGATAACCGTGAGAACGATATCGCCAGCGACTATATCTGGGTGAACTATCGTCTGAAGGCCGATGCTCCGTCAAGCGGACACATCGTCATCGACGGCCGATGGACAACCGACAGCCATGCAGACAACTACCGCATGACCTACGATGCCGATGAGGATCTGTTCACGGCCTCCATCCTGCAGAAGCAAGGCTATTATTCCTACCAATATCTATGGGAAGATGAGCATGGAACGAGACGCGTCCTACCCTCCGAAGGGAACTTCTACCAGACAGAGAACCGCTATCAGGTTCTCGTTTATTACAAAGAGACGGGAGGGCGCACCTGGCGTCTGGCAGCTTTCGGACAAGTCACACTCAATTGAAACGGAAAGCTTGACGAAGACGACTATTCTTCTGTCGATACACCTCTGGCGTCATTTGATGCTCATGATAGAACGTACCGATGAAATAGTTGGGTGAGATAAATCCGCATTCACTGGCTATCTCCTCCACTTCCTTCTCCGTGGTCGTCAGCAGATGCTCCGCTTTCCTCAGCATCAGCGTCTTAGCCATCGGACGCGGACTCTTATAGATATTTCCTAAGATGAGCTGATAGAACGACGGGAGATCCATCTTCGCTTCGGCACAAAGCTCACGCATCGTCAGTTTCTCGTCGTCTTTCTCCAACACGATAGGCAGAAGTTTCTCCATGGTCGATATGAACTCGGGGGTCAGAACGTTCTGCGAACTGGTTTCCATGCCCTTGTATTCCTCTGGCACAGGTTCCAGCACCACCGAATCCTGACGGCTGCAATGCTCGGCAAACCGACGGATCTGCCTGACGACACCACGCTCCTGAGCATTACGGTTAGCCCGCATACCCACATTCTTTATATAATAATAGGTATTGATACCCAGCAGGATGAGCAACAAGAGCACAAAGAGCAACAGTACACCCGTCGTACGCCACCAAGGCTCGTTCACGTTGATCACCCACTGATAGGGTTCCATGTCCCAACGGTCGGGTACCATCGACGCCTGCACCTCCACGACATATGAACCCGGCTTCAGGGCGACCATCGGCAGATGGAGTAGTCCGCGTGAGTCAACGAGACCGCCCGAGTTGTATCTGGCAAGCACTCGCCAGGTTTCGTCAAGCCCCTTGATCCGCACACGATAGAAGGTCTGCTCCGGACGGAAATAGTTCATAGACGAGAAGGTAAGCGTCACCGAATTCTGGTTATAGTTAAGGTTAATCTCCTTCATACGAGGAATGGCCTTGTCCAGAATGACGTTGCTATCGAGTTTATCGCCGGTTTGGAGGTTATTGCCGTTCACCATCAACCTGATGAGTTTCGGTGTGATGTCATACATCACGCCCCCGGTGACGGTGATCATCTTATCGGGATTGAACTCTATCACATGGTCGAGCATCTGCATAGTAATGGTACCATCGTTCAGACGTAAGGCCTTGCCATTGACAAACGACTCGCTGGGGACATTGTCCCACTGGTTATAGCTGTTAATGAAACGTAAATTGCCATCCTGGATCAGCAGGCAACTGATGCCATAACTCGTGCCCACCCAGATATTGTGCATACCATCCTCAATGATGGTGTGGATCACATTGTTCAGCAGTCCATCGTTGCGGGTGTAGACTACCGGCAGACGGTCAGAGGAACTGCGGTAAAGCAGAAGACCTGACGAGGTGCCCACCCAATCCCATCCACGGGAATCACGGAATACACAGTTGACTGCCTTGTCACGATATCTGGTCTGCGGCTCGGGTAGACTCTCCATCATGGTAGCGAGTTCAAGCGCACGGAGATTCTCCCAGTTGTAAACCTTAAAGGGTGCCGCAACCGGACGAGAGTAGAGCAATCCGCGTTTCTCGGTGCCTACCCACATGCCGCCTTGCTGGTCGAAAACCATCGCATTAATGTCTGTCAGCAATTTCCCGCCACTGACCATCGTCAGTTCTTGCACGTGATTTACCTTTTCCGTCGACAGATCGTATGTCCAGTAGCCATAGGCTGAGGGGATATAAAGCACGCTGTCATGCTCTGCAAGATTGCTCAGATAGTAGGGAGTCTTGATGAGCGTCTTCCACTCGTGGTTTTCAAGATCAAAGCTCATCAGGATGCCCTGATTATGGCCGTTACGTATCTGGAAGAGTGTCTTATCGACAATATGTGTCACAGACGAACTGCCGTAATGTGCTTCATCGTCTTTTCCATACGCCTTTCCCCAGTAGACCCTCTTACCCATCTCCATGTCAGTCATCTCAAGAAGTCCGTTTTCATAGAAGAGCAACAGGTACTTCTCCTCCCAAACCTCCAGGTCCTGCAGGTTCATGTCACTGCGCACGGGCCAGTTCTGCTTGGTTTCTACATTAAAGAGACCCTTTTCTGTCAGCAGCCACACAACGTTTGTACAGTCTACAAAGAGGTCGGCCACGTCTGTGTCACAGCCAAACTCCCGGAACACATCCTCAACAGAATCGACGAATCGCTCTGTAATCAGGTCCACGCAGGTCACGCTGTGTGTGTCCTTCAACCAAAGATGTCGGCTACGATCAAAATAAATATGGTAATTCCCACGATACTTCGATAACGGATAGATATTTTCCGTACTTGGATCAATATAAGTAAAACGGTTGCCGTCATAGAAGTTAATCTGCCCTATCGTCGTGATGACGATCCTGCCAGACAACGTACACAAAATGGTCTGCGCACTGTTATCAGCCAAACCATTGGTAGCATTATAAACATAGAATCGGTCCACCCTCGCCTGCAATTGCAATGAGAGAAACAGCCCAATGGCTACCAAAACGTATCCAAGATAACGTCTGACAATCATAGATTATTCGTTTCTGCTGCAAAGATACGAATAAGCAATGATACTACCAAATAAATAACTGATTTTTTATTGATAGAAGTGCAACTCTGTGTCAACGGTTATGACGCAAACACCACCAATATAACAAAAGGAGAGGATCAAAATCCTCTCCTTTTCGTGACTCCCGCGGGATTCAAACCCACAACCTTCTGATCCGTAGTCAGATGCTCTATTCAGTTGAGCTAGGGAGCCTCACTTTTGCATCATTTTTGTTTTGCGGGTGCAAAGGTATGAACTTTTTTTGATTCCACCAAACATTTACCCGACTTTTTTTATTTTTTTAAATCTTTAGTTCCTTCAGGATCTCCGACATACGCTGACGGTTCTTGATCTGCATGGGCACCAATGGCAGACGTAACACATTCTGGATGAAGCCCATCTCAGAGAGCATGGCCTTCACACCAGCGGGATTACCGTCGACGAAGAGCAGAGAGAACAAATCGGTGAAGCGGTGATGGATCTTCCTGGCTGGGTCGTACTCACCACGCATCTGCAAGCGAATCATCTTTGAGAACTCTTTCGGAAGAGCATTACCGATAACAGAGATGACACCCACAGCACCACAACTGACCATCGGGAACGTCAGCGAGTCATCGCCGGAAATGACATCAAAGTCACGTGGTTTGTTCTTAATAATCTCATCGACCTGTTCCAAATTACCACTGGCTTCCTTGATGGCAACGATATTCTCACAGTCGCGGGCCAGACGAACTGTGGTCTCTGCCTTGAGGTTGACACCTGTACGACCTGGCACATTGTAGAGCACCACGGGCAGATTGGTGGCAGCAGCAATGGCCTTGAAGTGTTGATAGAGTCCTTCCTGTGACGGTTTATTGTAATAAGGACAGACACTCAGGATACCATTCACCCCACGGAAGTCACCGTTCTGAAGTTCCTGAACGACGGCAGCTGTATCGTAACCACCGCAACCCATCAGGATAGGAACACGTCCACGCACCTTCTCCACAACCAAGTCCTTGATCTTCTGCTTCTCTTCCTTGCGCAACGTCGGGGTTTCTCCCGTGGTAGCGAGGATACAGAGGAAGTCGGCACCATTGTCCAACTGATAATCGAGGAGACGAAGAAGAGACTCGTAATCTACTGAGCCGTCTTGTTTGAAAGGTGTGATGAGGGCGATACCCAAACCCTTGAAAATATTGCGTACCATACTGTCTTTTGTCTAATCGGCTGCAAAGGTACAAAAATAACCGCAGATTACACAGATTATACAGATTTTTTGTACTCAAATCTGCGAAATCTCTGTAATCTGCGGATTTATGCAGCTTTTATTCAGCCTTAAAGAGGTCTTTGATGCCTCCGATAGAGCCAAGGAGGTTGGTAGCTTCATAGGGCAGATAGACGGTCTTGGTCTTGTCGCCCTCAGCCAGCTCCTGCATCATCTGGATGTACTTCTGAGCCAGGAGGTAGTTGGCAGGATTGGTACTCTTTCCAACGGCTTCGGAAATCAGTTCGATGGCCTTGGCCTCGGCCTCGGCCTTACGGATACGGGCCTGAGCTTCACCCTCAGCCTCGAGGATCGCCTGTTCCTTAGCAGCCTGAGCCTTATTGACGATGGCGGTCTTCTCACCCTCTGATGCGAGGATTTCGGCAGCCTTCTGTCCCTCAGAGGTCAGAATCTGTGCACGCTTGTTACGTTCGGCCTGCATCTGTTTCTCCATCGCGGTCAGCACAGAGTCGGGAGGTGTAATGTCCTGCAGCTCCACACGGTTCACTTTCACACCCCACTTGTCAGTTGCATCATCAAGTACTGCAGAGAGTTTTTTGTTAATAGTATCGCGCGAGGTCAGCGTCTCGTCGAGTTCCAGTTCACCAATGATGTTACGGAGTGTGGTCTGCGTGAGCTTCTCGATGGCGTTGGGCAGGTTGTTGATCTCATAAGTAGCCTTGAAGGGATCGACGATCTGGAAATAGAGCAGCGCGTTGATCTCTGTCTGCACATTATCCTTAGTAATCACGTTCTGCTTAGGGAAGTCATAGACCTGTTCACGGAGATCGATGGTGGTAGAGTACTGATAACGTCCGTGATTCAGTACAACAATCGACTTAGCGCGGTCAATGAACGGGATGATGATGTTGATACCAGGTTTGAGGGTAGCGTAGTAACGACCGAGTCGTTCTACAATCTTCGTCTCAGACTGCGGGATGATCACGAGTGCCATCTTTGCGAATAGGATTACGCAGATGACGATAGCAATAAGTACATAAGTCATAATATCCATATTTATTTGTTTAATGATTAATGTATAATGATTCTACTGTGATAATTGTACTCTCGCGACCGATGACGCGGACATTGGAACCTTCGGGGATGTCTGCAGACTCGTTGGTGACAGCCTTCCAGACATCACCATCTATCTGTACACGTCCGAAGCCGTCGGCCTTGATGGTCTCAACAACTCTTCCCTGACGGTCTAACAGTGCATCAGCATTACTCACGCGGTTGTCCTCGCCTTTATGCAGGTAGCGCTGGGCAAATGGACGAACCCAAAAGAGACTGATCATCGTAAAAATGGCAAACATCAGCAACTGCCAATAGATACCACAGCCCACAGCCGCCGTGATGGCAGCGAAGACAGCTCCGATGGAGAAGCAGATGATGAAGAAATCACCCGCCATCAGTTCCAGAATCAAACAGACAACGGCCACAATGGCCCACATCTGCCATAAGTGTTGTGCTAAATACTCAATCATAACTTCCAATATTTTAATGTTTAATCTTCAATGTTTACAGCGTGAGTACGAAGTCATCCCAATCCTTCGACGATCCCTTTTTGCCAAAAACCTTTGAATAAAGTCGGCTGCGGGTGGACGCTACACTCTCCTTCGAGTGGGCTGTTAATAGCGCGATATCCTTTGGCTGAATCCTCACCTTAATGAGCAAGCTCACGTGATAATCCTGTTCCGACATGCGGTAAAGGCTGAATAATTTCTCCGTAAACCCTGTATAAATACTATTGACCATCTCTGCTAATGCAGTCCAATCGTGATAGGTCAGGCTTCGCCCACTATTCAGACAATCCTGTATGTGACGGTAGATATCTGAGGAGAAAATGACGGTTTCGGCTTGCTGGCGTTTCTCGTTCTCAATAATCGCCACCTTATTATTATATGCGAGCGTAGCTTTCTTCTCTTCCAATTCCAGTCGCAGCAGCGAGTTCTCGTCACCCAGTTTTTGCAGGAGTGTCTCCAGTTCACGGATCTTCGCCTCATTCTGTGCAATACTCTGCTGACTCTGAGCCTCCTGTTGTGTCTGCATCACGCGAATCTTATCTAAACGCTCCTGGAGGACAACCACCTTGCGGCGGCTGTTCTGTACAGTGACCACGAAAAGCACTGCGTAAAGCACGATTCCTATGAGTATTTCGTAAATCATAGCGCAAAGGTAAAAAGAAAAACCGAATCTGCCAAATTTTATCGTTCGCAATAGTTTGCAAATGTTTTTTCGGTTCGCAAAAGTTTGCAAAAGGCAATAAACAAGTGATAAAAACGTTAATATAACTGATGAATTATTCATTTGCAAGACATCTGTGCCTGTTTTTGGCGGTTCTTTCGAGCACCGTCCTGATGGCCGACGGCTTCACGTTAAAGGGAAAGGTTATCGACGAAGAGGGTCAGGCGTTGGAGTTGGTGACAGTATCGTGCCTGACCCAAGGCAAGGTAACGATGACCGACCTGAAGGGGCAGTTCAGTATCGACCTGCAGAGTGCCGACTCGGTGGAGGTACGGTTCTCGATGGTGGGCTACGGCGTAAGGAAACGTGTGTTCCGCCGTCCTAAGGGGAAAATGACTGTTCAAATCGTCATGCACCCGATGGAGGCTTTGCAGGAGATTACCGTCACACAACGCCGCAGACAGACTTCCCAGACAGAACAGCTCGACACTAAAGACCTGCGGGTAAATCCCTCTTCATCGGGTAATGCCGTCGAGGAACTCATCCAACAGCAGGCTGGCGTTTCAACGCATAACGAATTATCATCACAATATAATGTACGTGGCGGTTCGTTCGATGAGAACTCTGTGTATATCAACGGCGTAGAAATATACAGGCCGTTACTAGTGAGTAGCGGACAGCAGGAAGGTCTCTCCATCATCAATGCGGATATGGTGGAGAACGTAGGGTTTTCTACGGGTGGCTTCGCTGCGAAATATGGCGACAGAATGTCGTCGGCACTCGACATTACCTACCGCAGGCCCAAACAACTTGAAGGTGCTCTCACTGCATCACTCTTAGGCGCCACTGGATATCTCGGCTACGGCAATAAGTCTTTCGCCATGAGTCATGGCATCAGATACAAGACGAACAGATACCTGTTAGGTTCCCTCGAAACGACCGGAGAATACAGGCCTAATTTCCTTGATTATCAGGCATATATCAGCTATAAGCCAAACAGCAGATGGGAAGCGGAGTTAATTGGTTACATTTCAGATAACCACTACAACTTCACCCCCGAGTCACGAGAAACCACATTCGGCACATATGCTAATGCGAAATCATTCAAAGTCTATTTCGACGGACAAGAAAAGGACGTGTTCCGCACCTATTTCGGTACTGCATCCCTCACACGGTCCTTCAGCGACTCAACGAAGATAAAATTCCTGACATCAGCCTTCCACACGAAAGAAAAGGAAACCTATGATATCATGGGACAATACTGGTTGGATGACGCGCAGTCGAGTGAGAACCTCGGTGTCGGTACTTATATGGAACACGCCCGTAACTACCTGACGGCCGATGTTGTATGTTTCAAGTTGGTGGGCACACACCGCACCCGCCGACACGACTTCGAAGCCGGCATCACTTATAAGACTGAGCAAATCAAGGAAACATCGCGGGAATACGAGATGCGCGATTCCAGTGGCTACTCCATCCCCCACTCTGCCGACCGTCTCGATCTGATATATACCCTCTCAGCCAGAAATGACATCAAGAGCCACCGCATTGAAGCCTACATACAGGACGTCTATCATTTTAATAAAAGAGACAATTTCTTCACATTGAACTACGGCATCAGACTCGCTAACTGGTCATTCAACAAAGAAACCATTGTGTCACCCAGGGCATCAATCGCCTTCGTACCTGCCTTCAATCACGACCTCACCTTCCGTTTCGCCACAGGACTCTATTATCAGGCTCCGTTCTACAAGGAGATGCGCGACACTGTTACGCAGGACAGGCTCACCCGAGCTGTTCTCAATGAAAACATCAAGAGCCAGCGCTCACTGCAGTTCATCGCCGCCATGGACTATCGTTTCCAAATGCTCAATCGCCCTTTCAAGTTCACCACCGAAGCATACTACAAAGCATTGTCGAACCTCATTCCGTATAATATCCAGAATGTAAAAATCACGTACTTTGGAGAAAATCTTTGTTCTGGTTATGCAGCAGGTCTCGATCTCAAACTATTCGGAGAGTTTGTACCTGGCACAGACTCGTGGCTTACGTTCTCACTGATGAGTATGCGACAGAAATACAATGGCCAGTGGATCCCGACACCTACCGACCAGCGATATGCGATAAATCTTCATTTTACCGACTATTTTCCAGGTACAGACCGCTGGAAAATGACACTCCGCCTGGCCTTTGCCGACGGTCTGCCCTTCGGTCCGCCACACAGAGGAATTGAACAGCAGCAGTTCCGTGCACCAGCATATAAACGAGCCGATATCGGCATGAGTTTCCGTGCACTGAAAGAGGGGAAAAACATCAAGAATATCTGGCTTGGCCTAGATTGTTTGAACCTTTTCGGCATCTCCAACGTGAATAGCTACTACTGGGTGACAGATGTCACCAACCGACAGTGGGCCGTCCCAAACTACCTTACTGGTAGGCAAATCAATGGAAAAGTAACGGTGGAATTCTAAAGTTTGTTAAAACTAAGGCGTATTTATAGGAAATATGCGTGTATATAAATGGAATTCCCTATATTTGCACCAAGATTTTTTAGTTTTTTATATTTGATTATCGAAAGTTATTTGAATTATGAAGTATAAGTATCTGATTCTACTACCAGCTTTGGCTCTTGTCTCTTGCGGACTTGACATGGAAGTTGACCTCACACAAGTCAACGACGATATGTCTATGGCCAATGCCGAGAATGTGTTAGGTGTTAAGATTGATCCCAACCACACTTGGACAGCCATCAAGGAGTACAGCATCACCGTCACAGCCGACGCTCCATTAGAAGACGTTGCGCAGGTAAAGATCCTGACAGAATCTCCCTTCGGCAATGACGAGGCTGAAGTATTGAACACCGTCGACTGCCATAAGGGTGATGTGGTCACCATGAGGTATGAGACCCCGATAGACCTGACGCAATTGGTGGCAGCCTGTGTCAGTAGCAAAGGCATCTGCTATATCAAGGTGTTCAATGTCGGTGACTCTAGCGTCAAGTTCGGCGGTTCATCGAGTGCCAATACAAGGGCTTCTTCCGATGATTATCCTACCTCCATCAAGTTAGGCAGTGGTATTCCTTCGTTCAACGCCCAGCGTGCTCAGGCCTCCTTGGCTAGCGATTATCATAACGTCAAAATCATGGATAACGGTAATGACGGTTTGAGTGGCAGAGCCAGATACTATGATGTATGGAACGATGGTTCTTGGTCCAACGATGTGCTCTGGTCTCATTCGTCAGTAGAAGGCGGAGGCTGGGGTATTGAAGACGGCACCATTTTCAAGCCTGTTTCCGATGTTGGGGATTTAACCACGTTAAGTACCATTTGCAATAACTACATCAAGAAGACAGGTGGTACAAACCAGACCAACGGTAAAGCCAATAACTGGCAAGGCGTCGCACAGGGTAATGCCTATTTCTCTGTCAACAACAATTATTTGGTAAGTACGGGCGGTCCAACCACCATCATCCCAGTACAGATAAACTCTACTGAGGGTATCTACAACTCCGTATATTACTATTATTTCAACCCCTCAGCCATTGCTGGAATGAGTTCTGACGAACAGGCCAGATATATTAAGAGTTTGCCTAAGTTCAAAGCCATCAATGGTTTCAACGGAGGCACCAAATTCTACTATGACAAGGAATACCTTCTTCCCTATTATGGTGATGGTGAGCCCAGTGAAGTGGCTGTTAGTGTTGCTATTCCCAAGGGCTATATGATAGGATTCCTCAATCGCAAGAATTTCGCAAATTCTATGGAAAGTTGCAAAAGCGGCTGCACATATGGAGACGGAAGATTGAACTACGAG
>Ga0247611_10000094_pt1 | contig 171122 bp, 128 predicted proteins | sample 177DNAGHGhighgp2_FD_192422 | JGI IMG/M metagenome (GOLD analysis project Ga0247611, IMG submission 192422) | Sheep rumen microbial communities from Palmerston North, Manawatu-Wanganui, New Zealand - 1770 DNA GHGhigh gp2 | ecosystem: Host-associated > Mammals > Digestive system > Stomach >...
ACGAAAAAGTTGTATCTTTGCAGAAAATAAAAATAAGAAGAAAAATGACACGAAAACTTGTCACTCAGGTAGATAGCAGCAGCTGTAAGTCAATAACCACCAGTGGATTTAATATAATTGAGTGGGAATAACCTATTTCTTCTTCTTCTCCTCTACCGGTTCCTCCTTATACGGACACTCCGGATAGTTCGTTTTCACAAAAGAGTAAATCAGCAGTCCGAGGCCGAGCAGCACTAACGGAATGCTGAGCTTTTGCCCGTTGTTGAGCACATGGCCCATTTCGGAGGAAACCTGCACTTCTTTGAAAAACTCGATGACAAAACGCGCGATGAAAATGACGGTGAGCGTGATGCCCGAGGTGCGTCCGGCCGCCACTTTGCCCTTGGCGAATTTGAAGTAATAGACCACCAATCCGATAAACAGCAGGAAGTAAACCGCTGATTCGTAAAGTTGGGCGGGATGCCGGAAAGTGCCCGCCACACCCATGCCGCCCATGGTGAAATCAAACGCCCAAGGCACGGTGGTGAGGCTGCCCACAATCTCGTGGTTCATCAGATTGCCGCAGCGCACAAACGCCGCCGCAATGGGCACCGCAATGGCCAAGCGGTCCAACAACCACAAAAAGTTAATCTTATGCCGCCAAGTGTAGTAGATGACAAATGAAATGATGGCAATCACCCCGCCATGACTGGCAAGTCCTTGATAACCAATAAAATTCCAGTTTTCATCAAAGGGTAAAAGAATCTGTAATGGATGCGTGACAAACATCTCCGGCTCGTAAAACAGGAAATGCCCCAGACGCAAACCCACAATGGTCCATACAATGGTCCAGATGGAGATTTTGTCAAGCAGTTTCTGGGAGAGTTTCTCGGTTTTGAAAATCTGTTGAAGCGTATAATAGGCCAGCAGAAAGCCGGTGGCCAGCAAGATGCCGTACCATCTGACCTCTACAGAACCCAAATGGAAAGCAACAGGGTTGACTTTCCAAGTGACTGTGCATAAGGTATTTACTATTGCGTTCATAACCATGAAATTATGGCGGCAAAGATAAGGATAATTTCGGTAGGAAATATTTTTAGCATTTTCTGTATCTTTGCCAATCGAAAATAAGCTTAGAACGAATTCTTAATTAATTGATGGATAAAAAGATAGCATTGGTAACGGGAGCGGACGGGGGAATGGGAACCATTCATACCCGCACGCTGGCAAAGGCCGGATATGAGGTGATTATGGGTTGTTATGATGCGGAAATCGCGCGGCCGGTAATGGAGTCTATACAAAAAGAGACAGGTGGCACACTCCATCTGATGCAGGTGGATTTGGGTGATTTACAGGATGTTGTGCGCTTTGCCGAGGAGGTGAAGAGTCGTTTCCCGTCCTTGCAGATTCTTTTGAACAACGCCGGAGTGCTCTGTCACAACGCCAAAAACAGTGTTAACGGTGTGGAATATACGGCGGCGGTCAATTATCTGGGACATTATACGCTCACCAACGCCCTGCTGCCCATTATGGGCAACGGCACCCGCATTGTAAGCATGATTTCCATTGCCTATGTGATGGGAAAAATCAGGGAGGATTTTCTGAAAGAGACCAATTCAAAAAAATTCAACCGGTTTACCGCTTATGGGAACTCCAAGCGTGCCTTGTATTATTTCATGCTGGATGTGGCGGAGGATTGGAAAAAGCGGGGAATCAGCATCAATGTGGCCGATCCTGACATTGTGAGTACGGGCATTATCCGTCAGGGGAATATGGTGGTGGACAAGTTGTGTGATTGGTTTTTCCGTCCGCTCATCAACACGCCGGAGGAGGGTGCGGCCACGATGCTTGCCGCGGCGTTGAATCCTGAGTTTGAGGGCGTTACGGGATGTTATTTCAAGAAGAAGAAAGTCAAACCGCATGCCAAGCGGTTTTATAATAACAAAGCGGAGCGCGACTTGCTCCGGCGCATCACGCAGGAGGCCCTGCAAAGAAATGGAATAGTGCTATGATAGTTCCGCCTTATTTGAAACCGGGAGACATGGTTGCGATTGCCGCTCCGGCGCGCAAGGTGACCGAACAGGAGGTGACCCCCGCCGCTACTTTCCTGCGCCAGGCGGGCATGGAGGTTTATTACGACGACCGTCTTTTTGCCGACTGCCACCAGTTTGCCGGTGACGAGTCCACGCGCGCAGGGTACATCCAAGATTTGCTGGACAATCCGGATGTGAAGGCGATATGGTTCGCACGCGGCGGTTATGGCTCGGCACGCATTATCGACCGACTCAACTTTGACCGTTTCCGCCAATGTCCGAAATGGCTTGTCGGCTACAGCGATGTGACCGTCTTCCATGCGCATGTGCATCAGAACTTTGGCATTGCGACCTTGCATGCCACCATGCCGATCAATGTGCGCGACGGCGAGTTTGATCAGGAAGCCAACCGTACGCTTCTCGCTGCCCTCCGGGGCGAAACCTTGTGCTACAACCCCGCGCCGCACCCACTGAATCGCGAGGGTTCCTTCTCAGCCCCTGTGGTGGGCGGGAATCTGTCCATTCTTTACTCCCTGATGGGTTCACCCTCCGAATTGGACACGGACGGGAAGGTCCTTTTCATTGAGGATCTGGATGAGTATCTGTATCACATTGATCGCATGATGACTAACCTGGAACGCAGTGGGAAACTGCGGAATCTGGCGGGCCTGCTGGTGGGATACCTGAGCGATATGCATGACAATACCATCCCTTACGGCAAAACCGCCGCTGAGATCGTTGCCGAGCATTGTGCGAAGTATGACTTTCCGGTGATTTTCAATTTCCCTGCTGGTCATGAGTCCGACAACCGTGCCATCCGGATGGGCTGTGACCTTCACTGTGAAATACGAAACCACCAGATTACGATTGAAAATTAAACGCTATGTCAGTTTATAAATCATTATTAAAGATCTGCCGTTTCAAAATTACGGGTTATACCCCGGAAGATTTTGAAAATAATCCGGAATTGAAAAAATGTGTCATCATCATGGCTCCGCATACCTCCATCTATGATTTTGTGGTGGGTTTGTTTGTCATCCGCCATCTTAGGTTGAAGATGGCCATGGCCATGAAAAAGGAGTTTTTCGTCTTCCCGCTAAAGCATTTCCTGACACGGATCGGCTGTGTGCCGGTTGATCGGAAACATGCGCTGCATTTTGCGGATTTTGCAGTTGACCTGATAAACAGCAGGGAACAGATCGCCTTTATCATTTGTCCCGAAGGCACCCGCAAGTATGTGGAGCGTTGGAAGCGGGGTTTTTATCAAATCGCCGAAAAGGCAGGAGTACCCATCTGCATCAGCCACATAGACTTCAAAAGCCGTACTACCGGTGTGGGAAAGATATTCTATCCTACCGGGGATTATGAAAAAGATTTGGTCGAGATTGAGAAATACTATTATGGAATGCGGGGATTGTGGAAAGGGAGATTCAATTTGGAAAACAAGAAATAGCTCAAATAAAAAAACGGCGTGATTAACACGCCGTTTTTTGTTGGGATAATACGGATTCAATCCGTATTATTTCTTCACGATGCGTTTGTTCGCAACACCATTCTCCGTTTCAATGCGGATGAAATAAACGCCAGCGGCATAGTTGGTGATGTCGAGACTGACCTCATTCAGGTTCGGTTCAACACGATTCAGCAATTTGCCGTAAACATCATACACTTCAATTCCGTTGATCGGACTTTGGAAGTTGGAAACGGTAACCTTACCTGTGGTCGGGTTCGGATAGATGACCGTATTCATGTCAAGATCCTCAATACCGTCGGTAAGTGTGGTGAAGGTGATATGGTTGGACTCGCCGCTGGTCAAATCACCGCAAGTTGCCGTAACATATGCCTCATAACCGGTCTGGCTATCCAGATTGGTTATGGTGTACGGGTGGGTTGTGGTGGTAACCGTAGTCCAGGTTTGGACTGAACTCTTCTTATAGTTGATAGTCCAGCTGTCCGGAGTGCCGGTTTGAGCCCAGTCGAGAACCACACTGTTCTTGGTGAGGTTGGCAGCGTCCAAGTATGTAGGCGCGTCGCATGTTTCCGGTATAGTGTTGTCAACGCAACTTACTTGAATCTCAAAACCACTGTAGGTAGTTGAACCGTCAGAGTGGAAATAGAGCGTCAGAGGACCTGTGGTAGAGGTGATGTTGGTCAAGTTGTCTCCGTTATGGCTGTCAAACAGGATAGTACCGGTATTGCTACCGCCATCAAAGATTTGGAGATAATCCCATCTTGAGGAACTGCCTGTTTCAATGTTATATGTTCCGTTGAGTTGCACAAACAAGCCAGCGGTATCCGGATTAATCACCAGAACCACATCACAATTAGAGGAGTAGTCGCCGTTGGCGCCACCGTCGTCATAGATGGTACCACCGCACATGCTAACGGTGTAGTTGCCATCAACTGGCAGGATGTATAAACCTGGAGTAGCGGTAACAGGTCCTACCCAAGGGCTTTCATCATTAGCGGCGCAGACGGAACGAAGGTAGAAATCATAGTTGGTGCCGGTGGTCAGGTTGTTGATGGCGAACGGATTGGCGGTGGCATTGACAGAAGTGCCAGTGCCAAGGGCGAAACCGGTTTGACCATATTCAATCTCCCAAGAAGTGGCGCTGCCCGTTTCTGTCCACGATAATGTGACCGAGGTGGTGCCGGCGGAAGCCGTCAGCTCTCTTGGTTTAGGACATGATGGAATCAAATCCACTACAACGCCATCCACATAAGCGTATGAATAACTGTTGGTTATGGGTTTGTTCAAAAATGCGATGTGGTGGCCTGTACCTTGATATGAATTGAATGGCACGCTGTATTCGGTCCAAGTTGAGGTAGCCGTAATCGTGTCAACTGGAACAAATGTGGTAAAATCATTCGGGTCGGTCATAACACCTACGATCAGCTTGTCGTCGGAAGAGTAACCTTTGTAAGCGAAATCAACCTGCAAGGTGTTGATATTGATGGCAGGATCGAATTGTGGCAGGGAAGCCAGGTTGTAAGTGTTGGAGCCTGAGGAGTAGAAATAGAGGCATGCGGTAGAGTTGTATCCGCCCGAGTAAACATAAGGATAGTTAGAGGAGTATGTGTTGATTTTGCCCCAGCATGAGGGATAGATGTTGGTACCTGTTCCGTATGTGTCGAAATTCTCAGAGAAAGGCAGGGTGGAAATATAACCGCATTCGGTTTGGAAACTTACAGCGTTGTAATCGCTATAATCACCGCCACCGCAGTCGGATCTCATACGCACATTGTATAATGTGTTGGATGTGAGGTTGGTGAGTTGGGCGGAGAAATTGGACAGATTGGCCACAGGGGTCCAAACGGAGTCGGAGGCGAGTTTGTAGTCCATTTCCCAGGCGGTCTCATTATAACCGGCAGCCCATTCAATTGTAGCGGAATTATCGGTTATGTTTGTTGCGAAAATGTTCGGAGCGAAACAGGTGGCTGTGCTGTCACAATCACCAAGCAGGATAATGTTGTTACGGTTGGCAGAGGTATATGTGGTGGAGGAAGGTGGGGTTGTGGTGCTGTACGGGGCATTGTCATTGTAAGCATAGAGGGATGCGCCATCACCAGTAGGAGAAACATGTACGAACCAATAGTTGGTGCCGCTCCATGAACCCGTCATGTCTAACACGATCAATGCCAGATTGTCCATGCCATTATATTGGAAAGGATTGCTGAAGATGAAAGTGTTGGGGCCTTCTTGCAGTGTGGTTTGTCCAGAATATACCAGTTGTGCGTTGGCTGCGGGTAACGCTGTGGATGAAGTGCTCACCGTGGTGTGCATCATGTAGATGGCTAAGTTACGTTGGGCATTTGCTATAGAAGATGCTTCAAAGGTTATACCATTGAAAGTGTTGGCGCCACCCAATTCCGAAGCGGTGTAGATCTGTTGTGAGAAACTGTAGTTGTAAAGGCAGTACTCAGGCAGATAACTCATGGTGTTAGAACCGTTGCCAATGGCAATGTCGCCGCCAGCCAAACAGGAAGTGGTAAATGTGGTCGTGGTGAGTGTGCTGCTACCAGAAGCGCAGTTCGTGGAAACACGGACCTCATAAGTGGTTTGCGGATCCAATCCGGTAAGCATGTAGGATACTTGTGTAATACTGCTGCTGGCGGTAATCCAGTTGTCTTGCCCTGCCTCAGTGTATTCCAAAGTGTAACCGTTGACTACGCCAAAGCTACCCGTTGTCCAAGAGATTAATGCTGAGGAACCGGCAATGTTGGAAACTTCCAAATTTCTAACAGGAGAACAATCCGGAATCGCGTTAATCGCTATGTTGTCAATGTAACCTTGGTTGTAGTAGTTGGAAGAAGAGCTGGAGGGTTGGGCCACGCGAAGAGCGATGTATTGGCCGTTTCCTGTGTATGAGTTGAGATTAATCTCATAATAGTTGTAGGAGGTGCTGTTGGTCTGAATGGTGTCAACCGGTACGAAAGTAGCGGAGTTGGCAGGATCAGCCATGACACCAATTTCAACGGTGAACATATAACTGGAGGAGTTTGCGGCTGCGTCAAAGGACAACTGCAGCGTGTTGAGCGGCAGCGCCAAGGTGTCAATTTCCGGTAAGATAGCGTATTGATCAGAGTATGAGGATGAGTAGTAGGTGTAGAAGGCAAGGCAGTTGGGTGTGGACGCACTGTGAGTGTTAAGCGTGGTGGGGTATCCGGCATAGGAGGAACCATAGTTGATTCTGTTCCAGCAGCTGGGCAAAATGTTTACCTCAGAACTGTTGGTTCCGTTGTAGGAGTCGAAATTCTCCGTGTAAGGCAGTGTGGTCATGGCGGCACAGCCACTGCGGAAGGTGTATGACATCCAAGAACTGCCATCTGCGGAACCGCAGTTGGCCAAAATGTATATATCATATAATGTGTTGGGTGTCAGACCAGAGAGTTCTACGGTGTCCTCATAGGTGATCATCGGCGTGTCGCTGTCCACATCAATGGTACCTGCCGGACCATACAAGTATGACCAGGAAGTCTCATCGCCACCAGGCGTCCATTTGATGACGGCAGAGGTGGCCTCAATATTGCTGGCATAGATATTGGACACATGCGGACAATCGGGAATCTCCTGAACGGATACATCATCAATGTATATACTGTTGGCATTCCATTTAGGAATACGGAAAGCCAGATAATGACCATTTCCTGTGTATGTGTTGGAGAAAACCTCACCAAGTTCCCAAGCGTTGTTGGCGGAAGGAGAGAACGAGCCCAAACTCACGAATGAGTTGAGGTTGCTTGGTTCAGACAGAACACCCACTTCAATGAAATTTCCAGCGGAGGACTTGAAGGCCTGGAATTGGATTTGGAGGTTGCTCATGTCCACAAGGTCATCGAAACGAGGAAGTACGGCGTATGCGTAATTGGATGCTGCGCAGGCGAAATAGAGAGATTTGCTGCCAGAATTGGATTGTTGGTTGCTCAAAGATGGAGTGGGAGTGAGACCGCTGTATGAGCGCATCCAGCATTCTGGATAGGTGGCGGTGGTTGAACCATTGTCAAAATTCTCCATGAAAGGAATGGTGACGGACTGGCAAGGCACATATACAGAGGTGGTTGACCATTCACTGTTGTCCGTGGCGGAACATACAGCGCGGAGACGCAAGTTGTAATACACATCTGTTGTCACATTGGTCAGGGTAACCGGAGAACTGGTGACGGTGCCATAAGAGTTCCAAGTGGTGTCGTTGCCAACCTGATACTCCAATTCCCAAGTGCTTTCCGTGCCATTGGACACCCAGTCAACGATGATGCTTTGGTCGTCAACACTGGAGACAAACACCATAGGCGGCGGGCACGACATCGGTGCCGATTGCAGACATTTGAAAACCTTGATGTCGCTGCGAGAGGATGTGCGAGTGCCGGTAGGCGGATTCGCAGGATCCGCATTGTTGGAGTCGCTGTAGTAATACATGGAGGAATTGTCGGCTGCGGTGTGTACGTTGAAAACATAGGAAGAACCGTTATAGCCATTGGAATTGTCATCTATGATGACCACTAAATTGTCGTGGCCATTGTAGGAGAAATAGGTGTCGAAATCAATGTCGTTCCATCCTTGCGTGCAATTGAGGTCGCCATGATATACCAAGGTGGCCTGATCAATGGGAGTCCAGTCAGTGGTGGAACTGAAAGTGCTGGAAGGACGGTGGGCCAGGTAAATATCGACATCTGTCTTTGCGGTTGATGCGGAGGAATAAGCATACTCAAAGGAGAGACCGGTAATAAGAGTGGCGGTTTGGCTGACCTCAGCGGGAGTGTATATCTGTTGCGAGTAAGTGTATTTATAGTAGTTGTTCAATGGCAAATAATAAGAAGTGGAAGTAGAGGTTCCTGTAATCTCATTGGCGGCCGTGTCAGGTTGGGTACACTCTTCAAAGGTAACGGTGGAGAAAGAGGTGGTGAGCGTGTCGGAATACTCGGATGCACAGTTTGTGTAAAGCATCACATTATAGGTTGTGCCTGTGTTTAGGTTGGTAAGCATGTACTCGGTCTCTGTTGTGGTGACTTGTGTCATGTTGAGACTGTCCGGACCATATTCAAGCGTGTAGCCAGTGGCTCCGTATTGGGATGCATCCCAAGAAATGGTGGCGGCTGTACCTGTAATGTTTGAAACTGCCAGGTTCATAGGGTTAGAGCAGGTGGGTACATAGTCCACACGCACATTGTCCACGTTCACATAGTTCGAAGAACTTACAAATGTGGCAGGGGCATAGAAGGCCAAATAAATGGGGCTTGTATAACTTTCCGTTAGAGTTATGAACTCATGTTGGAAAACGCCGACTGAATGATAATCGCCCGGATAATAGGATTTCAGCAGTCTGAAAGTGTTAATGTTGGTGGGATCCGTCATGATACCCACATCAAGACGCCCGTATGTGTCGCTTGATTTTCCAATGTAAAAACTGAGAGCCAATGTTCCGGCGGCGTTAGCCGAGAGGTCTAATGGCTGCGAAACAGCCAGAGAATAGTAGTTGTCATAAGAATAGAAATACAACTGACCACTGGATGTCACATAGGGGTATTGGCTTGTGTAATTGGTTTGGCGGGACCAGCAGAACGGATAGGTATCCTCTCCACCAGCGCCATAACCGTTGAAATTTTCCACATAGGGGATGGTCTGGTGGGCAACACATTCCGTGTGGAATGAGAGCATAATCCAATCGCTGACTTCCGGGGAACAATTGGTGCGGAGATACAAATCATAAGTGGTGTTGTCTGTAAGTCCGGTGAAGGTATAGGTGCTGTCATTTACAGGGATGATGGTGCCGCTGTTGACATCTTGCCCATGTCCCACACATACGACATCCCATTGACTGTCGTTAGGAGAGTGGGCATTCCACGACAATGTCGCGCTTTCGGATGTGATGCTGCTGATTGCAGGATGAGTGGGTTTGTAGCAATCCGGTTCAGGACCATAGCAGAAAACAATGTTGTTGCGGTTGTTGGTCATAGTTCCGGAAGGAGGGTTGTTAGGATTGTATGCCGATGCATCCTGATATGCATACAAGGAGGTGTTGCCCGCTGTTGTCGTATGAGAGTAGAAACGGGCATCACTGGTGTAGTAATTTCCTTCATTGTATGTCATGGCCACTACAACATTGCTCGAACCGTCCCATTCAAAAGGCGTGTCGAAATAGATGGTGGAAAATGTGTCTGCGGCGTCACAGGCATAGGGACCGTCATAAACCAATGTCAAATCGCTGCCCGGAACCCAGTCCGAATTGTTGGCAAACACTGTCTTGTTCACATTGGCCATGTAAACCTTGACATTGAGGAATGTCTTCGGTGCATTATACATGTAAGGGAATCCGATAGCGACAATGGTTCCTTGCTGGTTCCCCATTTCACTTGCAGTGTATAACTGTTGTGTATAGGAATAATTATAATAGCAGTAGAAAGGGAGATATTGGAAAGAACCGGTTCCTGTTCCGATAGGGGCTGCGCAGTTCGGAGCGGTTGTTGTGGTGACGCATACAGGAGAAGAACTGCTGGTGGTGGAGGAACATACAGACTCAATGGTGTAGCAGTATTGGGTTTCAGCGGTTAGCGCTGAATCAGTGTAGAAATGATCATGAATGGGAGTGGCGTTCACCATGGTGTTGTTACGATAAACATTGAACCCCGTGATGTCAGGTACGTTGCTGGCAAAACATCCTGAAATAATCCAGCCGTAAGTCAGTGCAGAGTTAGCTTCAACCAAGGTGGTCCATGCGCCATCAAAGTAAATCAAGTTGTTGAAATTGGCAACCATGTTGGAAGTTGCGGAGGCAGGGTAAGTTGAAGCTCCAGAGCCTTGTGTCTCAAAACCAATCCAGAGTTCTTGATTAGGGTCCACCAAAATGGGAGCACTGAGTGCGACGATGTTTTCTCCAGCTACCAGATCGGAATTGATAGTTGTGGTGGAGGAAACCAAGGTGCCTGCGTTGAATGTGCCGTTGACAAAACTGCCACCCTGCCAAACTTTTACAGTAACATAGGTGAAGTTAAGACTGTATAAGTTGAACTTTACATGGGTTAAGTACATTCCCGAGATTCTCGTCAAGCTGTCCGGAGTGAACCTGACGACACAAGAGTACACAGCAGTACCCGCTCCTATGCCGCTGCTTTCGGTTCCACCGTAAGACATAGAATCGTTATACGTAATATTCTGTAAGGAAGATTCCCAAGTGAGATTCACTTGGTCCCAGCGTGCGGTTGCCTGCACATTGGTGGGTGCATCGCATTGCGCATAAATGCTGCTTGCGGCAAATAGCACAAAACAGATAAAGAATAGAAATTTTTTCATAAAAATAAATTTTAAATTATATAAAATGTTGATTTGTAGTTCTTTAGTTAAAAATATTATCTATTTGCTTTGAAAATTTAAGGTGCAAACATAATTATTTTTTTATAATTCGCAGCGCCATGTTAATAAAGTTGATAAAAAAAAAGACCGGCTTTTTTGAGCCGGTCTTGTAAAACAAATATCGGGAGGTTATTTCTTGACGAATGATTTGGTGACGCTGCCGCCAGAACAGGTGATGCGCACGAAATACACACCGCTGGCGAGTGAGGAAGCGTCCACTTTGGCGATATTGCTATTCACCTCCATCGACTGAATCCGTTTGCCATATACATCGTAAATCTCCACGCGTTCCATGTTCAAATCTTCATGATAGATGGTAAACTGTCCAGTGGTCGGGTTAGGATACAGGGAGAAGGTGTCCCATTCATAGGCATTCACCCCATCGGGGTTGGTGGTAAAGGTGATGTGGTTGGATTCTCCACTGGTTTCTGTACCACACATGGCCGTGACAAACACCTCGTATTGGGTTTGTGGCTCAAGGTTAGTGATTACATAAGGGTGTGTAGTGGTATTAACCGTTGACCAAGTGTTGGCAGAGGCCTTCTTATAGCTTACAACCCAGCTGTCGGGTGCGCCTTGTTGCGCCCAATCGATTTTCACGCTGTTGTGTGTAAGGTCTGAGAATGTCAGGCTTGTTGGGGCTTCGCAGGTTTCAGGCGTGGAGCCATTTTCGCAGTTTACTTGAATTGCGAAACCGCTGTATTCAGTGCTGTAATCCGACGTGAAATAGATGGTGAGCGGACCAGTGGTGGAAACCACATCAATGGTATTGTCCACATCACTGTCAAAGAGGACGGTACCATCAGAAGTGTTGCCGTCAAAAATGACAAGCCTATCATAATCCTCTTCAACATTGAAAGTACCGGTCAGGTGGACGAGTTGACCTATAGAGTCGGGGTTGACGACCAACAAGGCGTCACAATCGCTGGAGTAGTCGTTGTTGGGACCACCGTCATCGTAGATGACACCACCGCACATGGTTACAGTAAACTCGCCATAAGTGGGCATGATATATGCTCCAGGGACTCCGGTTATCGGTCCTACCCAATCACTTTCATCACCACTACCGCAATTGGAGCGTACATAGAAATCGTATGAAGTTCCTGTTGTCAAGTTGTTGATTGTGAAAGGATTGGTGCTTGCCGAAACCATTGTGCCCGTTCCTTGGGTGAAACCACTGTTGCCGTATTCAATGTCCCACATAGTGGCCGTTCCTCGCTCTGTCCACGAAAGCGTGATATCGGTAGAGGTGTTGTTGGCTACAGCAAAATCGAAGGGCTTGACACAAGTGGGCGCAGGCACGCAGTTTACAGCCAACTCAAATCCGCTGCTGCAAATCAGATAGTCTGATTCAAAATAAATGGTCAGAGGGCCGCTGGTGGATTCAAGTAAGGGCACCACACCGTTGTCTGAACTTGAACTGCTTTCAAACAATAAGGTTCCTTGTATGTCAGTACCGTCATATATGCGCAAATAATCATATCCGCTTTCCAAGTCGTAGGTGCCTTGTAATTGTACTATCATTCCAGTCGTATCAGGCATTACAGTAAGTGTGGCGTTGCAGTTGGTGGAGTAGTCGTTGTTAGGTCCGCCGTTGTCGTAAATGTGTCCGCCGCACATACTGATGGTGTGCGTGCCGGTGGCGGGCATGTTGTATATGCCGGGCATGGCAGCAACAGGGCCTCTCCAATTGCTGAAATCGCTTGCGTTGCAAACGGCTCTTACATAGAACTCATAGGAGGTGGTGTCACTCAAGTTACTGATACTCGTGGCTGGAGTAGTATAAACAGAAATCGGCGTGGCGTTGTCGGGATCAAAGCCAACGGTGCCGTAAACAACTTCCCACTCTGTTTCACTACCACCTGCGGTCCAAGCTAAATTGATAGAACTTGTGGTGGAACTTGCCACATGCAGATTGGTCGGGCGTACACAATCGGGTGCGAAATCCACAACGATGTCATCCAAATAGAAATAGACATAATCGTTGGGGTTTGCTATCGTTTTGAAAGCGATGTGTCCGCTTGTGACAGGCACATTGGTAAAGGCAACATCAAAAGATTCAACATTATTGGAAGTTGAGCAGGAGATGGTGTCCAAACCGACGAAGAGGGATTCATTGGTGGGGTTGGTAGTGTATCCCACCACCAATTGGTCGGTGGTAGAAGAACTCTTCAAGTTGAAAGTGACTTGCAGTGAATTCAAAGGATACAAGGTTTCCTCAAACTGGGGCATAATGGCCATGCCGCCTGAACCGTAATTCATGCTGAAATACAAGGTTCTGTTACCCGTGGGAGCACTGCTGTTTCCAATATAAATGGGACTGTCTTGTGAGGTGATTTTGAACCAGCAGTCAGGATAGGAGTTTGTGCCGTAAGAGTAATTTTCAAAACCTTCGAAATATGGCAAACTGTCTATGGCTTCGCAAAGGGTTTTGCCGTTAACTTGAACGAAAGCGCTTTGTTCGCTTCCACAGTCGGATTGCACATATATGGTATAAGCTGTGTTGGTGGTCAGGTTGTTGAAGGTATAGAAAGTATCCGTCAGGTTGGTGATGAGCAAGTCATCGGAGTAGGTGCTGTCGGAGGGGAATATGGCCACATTCCAGCTGCTCTCACTGCCTGAAGCAGACCAACTGGCTGTGATTTCATTTGAACTAATATTGTTGAGTGTGAGATGTGTAGGACGAGGACAGTTGGATAACAGGTTGACGGCAAAATTGTCCACATGCAGATTGTTGTCCGCATTGCTGGTGGTGGATTCGCCGTAAATGGCGATTTTCACCAATCCGGTGAAGTTTTGGGCCGAACCATTTCTCAAAGGTATTTCCACATGGGTTAGGGTGGCCAGGTCGTTATAGGTGCCATAGCTGTTGTTAGCCGTGTCGTTGTCCCAGATGAAGGCGTTGTTGGAAGACCAGGTTTGTCCGTTGTCGGTGGAGACGACGATGGCAAACTTGTCGTCACTGCCGTCCAAGTCGGGTGCTCCCGTAGAACCGTAAGCGGTTAGCAAAACATCCATTTCCACTTGATAAGGAGTGGTGCCATCGCCTAAATCAATGCTGGGCGAGATCAACCAGTCTTTTCTTGAACTTCCCCAAATGTTATTGTAAATATGAGCGCCGTTTCCAGCGATGATTTCCGAACTGGAAGCATTCCAATAGGATGAAGAACCGAAAGACAGAGTGGATAAAGTATCCAACAGTCCAGATGCTTTTGTCCAACAATCGGTAGGTGGTACTATATTATTGTTAAACTCCTCAAGGAAGGGTATGTTGTAAGTGCCACAAGCAGTCATAAAGGGATATGGAACTGTCCAGATGCTCGTTTCTGTACTACAATCGGCTTTCACATAGGCCTCGTAAGAGGTGTATGGGAGCAGTCCGCCCAAGAGTAAGGAGTCGGCGGTGCAGGGGATGGCTGTCACGGTGTCAGGGTCGCCTCCTGCGGGAACCACGGCCACAAGCCATGCGGTTTCGGATCCCTGCGGTGTCCAGTGAAGCGTGGCGCTGTCTGAGAGGATATTGGATGCCGTCACGGAAGTCGGACGTTGGCAGTCGCTTGTCTCATACAAAGTAACATCATCAATGAAGATGACATTGTTGTTGTAGGTTGTGTCGCTTACTTTATTCAAGATGGCGATAAACTTGCCAGAGCCAGTGTAGTTGGTGAAGGATACATCTACGGAGTTCCAATCACTGTATGAAGTGGCGCTAACCGTGTCCACGGGAACAAATGTGTTTATGTTATTAGCGGAATCCATAACGCCTACAATAGCGTGCCAGGCAGCTCCACTATAGTGATTGTAGCCCCTTATCATGAAAGAGAGTGTCAACGAATTGACATTCAAGTTAGCATCAATTTCTGGCAGTACCGCAGCATTGTAGTAACTTCCTGTAGAGTACAAATATAAAGCGCGCTCTCCGGAATAATGGTAAGAATAAGTGATGTATGGATAGTCGTAAGTGCCGCTGGTGTAAGTGTTTATGTGACCCCAGCAAGGAGGGAAGGTGAGGTTGGCGGTATGGTAGCCCTCAAATCCTTCGTTGAAAGGCAAACTTTCGGCCGTGATGACATTGCAGGAGGTCATTACTGTGATTTCAGGAGAAGCATATCCCAAATCCCCATTGCCACAGTCAATTCGCATGATAATGTTGTAGTATGTTCCGCTGGCAAGATTGTCCAAAACGTATGAAGGACTTGCCGTCACATATTCCACAGTGTCGTATTCGGTGTCTGACGCTTTTTTGTAATATAAAACAAAATCAGTAGCGTTGTTTGGGGTGTATGGGGTTAGTGTCAAGGAACTTGTTGTGGGATTTGTTGCCGTCACGCTGTCAATGCTGCCACATGTCAACTCTACAATGGAAATGTTATCCACAGCGGCAGGACTGTTGTCATAATAACTTTCATCTGTATTAATCCAATGGAAATAGAGACGTTGGATGCCTGTCAGGTTCTCACTCAGCAGGATATTGGCTTGTTGCCAAGAGGGTTCATCCACAAATCGTCCTAAATACAGGGCGTTGGAAGGAGCGCCATTTACCGGATTGACAGGCGCTCCGATGTACACTTCCATGTAGTCGTAGAACTCGTTATAATCAGGATAAGCAAAACCTTCGCATTTCCAGTCAAAGGACAGACTGTGAGGATTGCCTGTAATGCCCAAGTCTATATCACGATACGCCCACACACTACTTTCTGCATAAGGATCATATTCGTATGAGTTTCCGTTGTTGTCGGAGATGTAGAGGGCACGCGAACCCGTGTTGTGTGTGGCGGTGCCAATAGCCCATTTGTTGGTGTTGTTGCCGTTGACTAAAACCCAATTGTTGTCGTCACTGGTTTCAAAACCTGTGGTGTAAGGTAGGGTGCCCGGATTGTCTTGGGCGGTGGCGATGGAAAATAGGCGCCAGGTGGACATTTCAGAAGTGAGCGGATCGCAAATGTAACGAATGTAAAAATCGTAAGTGCTATTTGGATTTAAGCCGGAAATGTTGACGAAGGTGTCGGTGGTATTTAGGGGAGTCACGGAGGCATCATCAGGGTTAAAGCCTGGGGAGCCGTAAACATATTCCCATAGGTTTTGTCCGTTGGAATTCCAGGAAAGGTTCACCGAATACTGGTCCGCCGTCGTCACATAGGGCATAGGTGGAAAGCAGTTGCTGCAACCGGTAAAGGAGAAGAAGGGAGCCGTTCCCAGTTGAGAAGCGTCAGAGCAGGTGTAAAGCAGAAGCCCATTGAAATAAACATCAAAAGAGCATTCTTCATCGTACGTGTAACCACTGCCTTCGCTCCACACAAGCGTGTAGGTGTTTCCGGCTGTAAGCGTGATGGAATCAATTGCAGAGTAACCGTTCGACATGGTAATACTACCCACTACAGTGTTGCCTTGTTTCACAGATATGGCAGAACCGCCGTTCCAGCCATCTCCGTAACTGTCGTACATGTGAAAAACATAAGCACAAGAATTTTGGGCAAAAACACCCAAACCAATTGTAAAGATCAAACCTAAAAGAAATAGTATTTTTTTCATAAAAAGAAATTTATATGAATAATAATAAAAACTCAAAGGTAAAGAAGTAAACGAACGTTTAGTTTCTGAATAGAATCATGTTGCAAAAATAATAAAATTAATATAGGTATATACGTTCCAATATTTTTTCCTCATTTTCCCAAGTCAGTTCTTGCGCCGCCTTTTTGCAGTTCTCTTTGCATTGCATATAGAAATCCGGATTGCTTTGTAGTTGTCTGGTTGCTTTCACGATGGCTTCAGGGGTTATCTCGTCGGCCACCACACCTACTTGGTATTGTTGCACGATGCGTGCGCGCTCGGGCAGATTGGAAACGATTTGTGGGGTGCCCGCTTTGATATATTCGAATATTTTGTTGGGAAGACTGAACCGGGCGTTGGGTCCCACATCGTGGTCCATGGCCAGACCGGCGTCTGCCAAAGCCGTATATTGGAACAGCATGTCCTGTGTTTGGCGGGGAACGATGGTTATGCGGTCACCAAGATGCAGTTCGGTCACCATTCGGCGCAGTTTTGGGATGATAGTACCGCTGCCGATTATGAAAAGATGCGCGTCGGGCAGTTGTTGCATGGCCATTACGGACTCTTCGCCGCCGCGTCCCTCGTTCAAACCATTGCCCTGCAGGATGAGGTTGAACTTGTCGGTGGGCATTCCCAAGTCGGTTTTGGAGCACTTGAGCGGCGGCGTGCCCGCGGGTGGGATGTTGCGCACCAGATGAGAGCGCATGCCGTACTCTTGCTCGTATTGGTCCACGATGGACTGGCTGACGGTAATGACGGTTTTCAGTTTTGGGAAACAAAAGCGTTCAATGGCGCGCCAAACCTTGAGAGCGGCGGGATTACTGGTTACGGATAATTCGCCGCAGAAGTACTCGTGACTGTCATAGACCAGTCGCTTGCGCCGGAACTTGCTTACTAAAGTGTTGGGTAAAAGTGTGTCCAAATCATTGGCAATCAGCACATCGCACTTTTTAAACAGCAGATAGAAGAAAAGCCGGAGGTTGTATTCGGCATAGAAAATCCAGTTTTTACGAAACAGCAGGCGCATCCTGTGCGTGTGGTACGCGCGTGGCGCCAACTCAGGAGAGTCGGCATAGCGGCGCCCCACCAGCGTGACATCATAGCCGTTGCGGGTGAGAAACATAGCCATCTTGTCCACACGGGCGTCCGTGTAGAGGTCATTGGTTACCGATAGGATGGCACGCTTCATTATTCGGCGGACATGCGGCCGTGGCAGTTTTTGTACTTTTTGCCGCTGCCGCACGGGCATGGATCGTTGCGGCCCACTTTCTTCTCCACGCGGATGGGTTGTGCACCCTTGCCTCCCGGAGCCACTTGGCGGCCTCCGCCAGCCACTTCCTCACGGCCGGTGGTCAGCTTTTTGGCATCCGATTGCGGCAACTGCGCCTCACGCACTTGCGGGGCCTCCTCCGCCATCGGGATTCTGCCCTTGTTCAGGAAGCTTACAATCTCCTGGCTGATGCGCACCAGCAGTTGGTCGAACAAGTTGAAGGACTCCAATTTATAGATCAACAGCGGGTCTTTTTGCTCGTAAGAGGCGTTTTGCACACTCTCTTTCAAGTCGTCCATGGCACGTAAGTGCTCTTTCCAGGCGTTGTCAATCACAGCCAAGGTGATGCCCTTCTCAAACGACAAGCCCACCTCGCGGCCTTTGGTTTCGTAACACTTTTTCAGCGGAGCCACAATGTTGATGTTTTTGGTGCCGTCGGTGAACGGGATGGCGATGTTCTGGAACTTGTCGCCATGCTCCAGATATACGCGCTCCATCACCGGATAGGCCTGCTCGCTGATTTGCTGGAGTTTTGTTTTATAGTGGTCATAAACCACAGGATAAAGTTTTTCTATCAAGACTTGGGGACGCTCCTGCAGGAAATACTGCTCGTCGAATGGGGATTCGCAACCGAAAGTCTTGATCATGTCCATGTTGAAACCATCAAAATCTTTGGCTTCCCAGTTGTTGGTGACCACCGTTTCGCACACATCCTCAAACATTTGCGCGATGTCGATGGCAAGACGGTCGCCGAACAGGGCGTTGCGGCGTTTGCGGTAGATGGTGGAACGCTGTTTGTTCATCACATCATCGTATTCCAGCAAACGCTTACGGATACCGAAATTGTTCTCTTCCACTTTCTTCTGGGCGCGCTCGATGGATTTGGAAATCATGCTGTGTTGGATGACATCACCATCCTGGTGGCCCATTTGGTCCATAACTCTGGCAATACGGTCGGAGCCGAACAAACGCATGAGGTCATCTTCCAAGGAGACGAAGAATTGGGAACTGCCCGGGTCGCCTTGACGGCCGGAACGACCGCGCAACTGGCGGTCCACGCGGCGGGAGTCATGACGCTCGGTGCCGATGATGGCAAGACCGCCCTTTTCGCGCACCTCCGGTGTCAGCTTGATGTCGGTACCACGACCGGCCATGTTGGTGGCGATGGTCACGGTGCCCTCGCGTCCGGCTTCTGCCACAATGTCAGCTTCCTTCTTGTGCAACTTGGCGTTCAACACATTATGTTGGATGCGGCGGCTGGTCAAGATGCGGGAGAGCAACTCGGAAGTCTCCACCGAAGTGGTACCCACCAAAACGGGTCTGCCCTCTTCGTGCAACCGGATGATTTCGTTCACCACAGCGGCGTATTTTTCGCGTTTGGTCTTGTAAACCAAGTCGTTGGCATCGTCACGGATAACGGGTTTGTTGGTCGGAATCACTACCACATCCAGTTTGTAGATGTTCCAGAACTCACCGGCTTCCGTCTCAGCGGTACCAGTCATACCAGCCAGCTTCTTGTACATACGGAAGTAGTTCTGCAGGGTGATGGTGGCGTAGGTTTGTGTGGCGGCCTCCACCTTGACATTTTCCTTGGCTTCGATAGCCTGGTGCAGTCCGTCGGAATAGCGACGGCCTTCCATAATACGACCGGTCTGCTCGTCCACAATCTTCACCTTGTTGTCAATGATGACATATTCCACATCCTTGGCGAACATGGTGTAGGCTTTCAGCAACTGATGGATAGTGTGGATACGGTCAGAAGCCGTTGCAAAGTTGTTGTATATCTCTTCTTTCCGTGCGGTTTTCTCTTGCGGAGTGAGGTTTTCTTTCTCCAATTCGGCGATTTCGGCACCGACATCGGGCATGATGAACATCTTGGCCTCTTCCGCGTCGCGGCTGATGAGGTCGATACCTTTGTCCATGATGTCCACCGTGTTCAGTTTCTCTTCAATGACGAAATAGAGTTCATCGTCAATGAGGTGCATATTGCGGTTCTGGTCCTGCATGAAGAAGGACTCTGTGCTTTGGAGCACCTGTTTCATGCCCGGCTCGCTGAGGAATTTGATAAGGGCGGTGTTCTTGGGCAAGCCGCGGTGCGCGCGCAGGAGCAGCATGGCGCTCTCATCCTGCGGTTTGGGATTGGGATTCTCGGCCAGCATCTTTTTGGCGCGGGTCAGAATCTCCGACACATACACGCGCTGGGCATCGTACAGTTTTTGGACGATAGGTTTGTATTTGTCAAACTCCTGCTGGTCGCCTTTGGGCGTGGGGCCGGAAATGATCAACGGCGTACGGGCATCGTCAATCAACACGGAGTCCACCTCATCCACGATGGCGTAGTTGTGGGGGCGTTGCACCAGCTCGCCGGTGTTGCGGGCCATGTTGTCACGCAGGTAGTCGAAACCGAACTCGTTGTTGGTACCGTAGGTGATGTCGGCGTTGTAGGCGCGGCGGCGTTCGTCGGAGTTGGGCTCGTGCTTGTCGATACAGTCCACGGTGAGTCCAAGGAACTCATACAAGCGGCCCATCCACTCGGAGTCACGCTTGGCCAGGTAGTCGTTCACGGTGACCACATGCACGCCTTTGCCCGGAAGGGCGTTCAGATAGACGGGCAATGTGGCCACGAGGGTTTTACCTTCACCCGTTGCCATCTCGGCGATTTTGCCTTCGTGCAATACGATACCGCCGATGAGCTGCACATCGTAGTGGCACATGTCCCAGGTGATCATATTGCCGCCGGCGGACCAGGTATTGCGGTAGCGGGCTATGTCACCGTCAATCTCGATGCCGTCGTGGGTGGCAGCGAGGTCGCGGTCCAGATCAGTGGCCGTAACTTCGATGATTTCGTTGTCCTTGAAACGGCGGGCGGCCTCCTTCATCACGGAAAAGGCCTCAGGCAGAATCTCGTTCAGCACATCTTGGGTGGTGTTATAGACCTTGTCTTCCAGTTTCTCCACCTCTTTGTAGAGATCCTGTTTCTCCTCGATGGGAAGGTCGTAATTGTTGTCCAGGTAATCGCGGATTTCAGTCAGACGGTTTTCTTCGGCTTCCGTGGCTTTCCAAATCTTCTCACGGAATTCGACGGTTTTGTGACGCAGGTCGTCGGTGGACAGGTTTTTGATGGTTTCGTATGCCTCAAGCGCGCGGTTCAGTTTGGGCTTGAGCTCTTTCATATCGCGGTCGGCCTTGGTGCCGAAAAGTTTGGTCAGGAAATTTGCCATAAAAATGATGTTTTTTAAAAACGGCAAAAATACAAAAAATGTGCCAAAAATTGCACGCGGCAGATTGGTAATATGGAATTTTGGGAATGGTTGTTTGGATTTTTGGTTTTGTTAGTTAACGGCTAACGGCCAAGAGAAACTCTCTTCACATCCTCCACAAAATTCCTCACATCCTCCTCCGTCGTGTCCCAGCTGGTCACGAGCCGGATTTCATTCTCTTCTTCATCCCAGAAATAGAAGAAATGATGCTCCAACAGTTTGTCGGTGAGTTGTTTGGGCAACTTGAGCAGCAAGATGTTGGCGTCCGTCTTTTGGGTAAATGTGTCGAAGCCGGCATTGATGATGCCTTGACGCAAAAGTTGGGCCATGCGGTTGGCATTTTCGGCATTGCTTTTCCAGATTTCTTGTTCCAGATATGGAATCAATTGGCAGCTGATGTAGCGCATCTTGGAGCACAACTGGGTGCTTTGCTTTCGTATATATTTCAGATTCTCAGCCAATTCCGGGCGGAAGGCGATGACACACTCACACATCATCAAACCGTTCTTGGTGCATCCGAAACTCAAAATGTCAACGCCGCAATCCACGGTCATCTCCTTGAAGGATTTGTTCAAGGTTACCGCAGCGTTGGCGATGCGCGCGCCGTCCATGTGCAGGTACATGCCATATTGGTGGATGTAGTCCGCAATGGCTTTGATTTCCTCGCAAGTATAGACAGTGCCCAACTCAGTGCATTGGGAGATATAGACTACTTTGGGTTGCGAGTGGTGCTCAAAGCCCCAATTGATGAGGCGTGGCGCAATAAGTTCCGGTGTGAGTTTGCCGTTTTGGGTTTCTATCTCCCGCAAGGCGGAGCCGGTCAGAAACTCCGGAGCACCGCATTCATCCACCGCGATGTGGGCGGTTTTAGCGCAAAGGATGGAGTTGTACGGCCGCACGCACGCGCGCAGCGAAACCACATTGGCGCCCGTGCCGTTGAACACGAAATAGGGTTCTGCGGAATCGCCAAAACACTTCTTTATCAATGCTTTGGCTTTCTCTGTATAAACATCGTCACCGTAGGCGTGCTGGTGATCCTGGTTGGCCGCTATGATGGCCTTCAAAATGTCGGGATGTATGCCCGAATGATTGTCGCTTCCGAAACTGAACATGATATTGGGTGAATTTGGTAAATGGGGTACAAGGGGTGAATAGGGTACAAGGGGTGAATGAGGTACAAGGGGTGAATGGGGTAAAAGAGGTACAAATGGTGGGGGGGATTATGGATTGTCTGTTTTATTTTGGTTGGTGCGATATTGGATTAGATTGTATAATTGTGATGATATTTTGGCGGAGTCTTGTATTAGATTGTCTGCTTTCTCGCTTGGTAAATACTCTAATGCCTTGGCAATATGTAATTGGGCGCGGACTTCTCCACAGGAACCTTTGGCAATATACAAGAATTGTATGATTTCTTTTGCATGATTTCGTTCTAAACCTTCCGCAATATTGGATAAAATAGAAACCGCTGCCCGCTGAATCTGATCTTTGAACCCATAATCTCGACACTCTTTTAAATTCTCATAAATGTCAATGGTTAAATTAAAACTGTTCTTCCAAACATTTAAATCTTCAAATTTGTTATTCATAGTTGCTAAAATTATGTTGTTTTGTTTCAATCAACGAATTCCATTGCATTTTATTGCATTACTTTTCCCCGTGCACCGTGTACCTCATTCATCCCATTCACCCCATTCACCTCCTGCATCCATTTCACTCCCTTGCACCTTTCCCCTTCGCAATGATTATCACCGCTCCTAAAATCAGGGCGATACCGATGGCGAGATTGAGGGTGAAGGGCTCACTAAAGACGAAAATGCCGATGAGCACGGCGGTGAGCGGTTCTAGGGCACCCAAAATGGCGGTGGCAGTGGAACCCACATATTTGGCGGCATACACCATCAGCACCAGGGCGAAGATGGCGGGCACCACGGCTAGCCAACCCACATAGAACCAACTGGTGGCGTTTTGCGGCAATGTGAGTGGCAGTCCTGCAATCAAAGAGTACACCACCATACCGAGTGTGCAGTAGAGGAGCACATAGAAGTTGATTTTGAAGGAGGACATCTGCAGGTTGCTCCGGTTGACCAATATTATATATAAGGCATACGAGAGCGCCGAAGCCAGCACCAGAATCACACCGATAGTCGATAATGTGCCAGCGCTGTCACTCCAATAGAGCAAAACCACGCCTGCTCCCGACAATGCCAGTGACACAACTGTGGTCCATGTAATGCGCTCTCGGAAAAACACCGCCATAATCACGGCCGTCATCACCGGATAGGTGAACAATATGGTGGAGGCCACGCCCGCGGCCATATAGTGGAAACTTAAGTAGAGGGTTAAAGAAGATACAATAAAAAGCAGTCCCAATCCTGTCAGTGCGGTGAATTCCTGTCGGGTGACTTTCAGCGACTCCTTACGGAAGAACATGACGACGGCGATGATAACCCATGCCAGTCCGAAGCGGTAAAACAGCACACTGTTGGTTTGCATGCCTTCCGCATACAGTTTTAAAGCGCCTAAAGGATTGGTGCCGTAGCAGACAGCGGCGGCAATGCCCGCTAGGGTTCCGATTAGCTTACGGTCGCGCATTTTCCACCTCCTCTTTCATCTCATACACCCCATTTATCCCTTGTTCCTCTTTCACCACATGTACCTCATTTACCCCCTGCTCCCCATTCACCACATGCACCCTTTGTTCCTCCTTCATCCTCAGGTTTGTCAGCATAATGACGGCAAACGCGCCCCAGAAGGGCAACGAGAGTTTGTCAGTGTCCAAAAAATTGTTGAGGAAACCGTGCACAAAATAGGTGACCAATGCCAGCGTCATCATCAAGGCCAGCAAACGGTTGGTTTTGTCATGGCTGTGGTTGTAGGTGCGTATGCCGGTGAACAAGCTGACGAAAACCAGGGCAAGCACTGTAAGCAGTCCGGGAAATCCCGTCTCGGCGCACGGGCCGATGTACTCGCTGTGCGCGTTGCCTCCGTCGCCAAAGTCAGTGGTGATGATGGTCTTGAACTGGCTCTTCTGGAAAGGCGCATAGACAAATTGGTAGGTTCCAGGTCCCCAGCCCACCAGTGGCCGCTCCCGGATCATCCCGAAGGCGGAGTTCCAGCGGTTCAGGCGTTCCACATTGGAGGCGTCGGTGCTGATGTTGGATATCGACTGCAACTGCTCTGTCAAATTACCGGAAGCGTCTTGATTGTTACGACTCATTTTGTAAAGAATCTCCTCAGCGGAAAAATAGAGGAATGTCCCGACAATCAGTCCGCCAGCTACCAACCACGATAGTTTGATACGCAATTTGAGCACGATGAGCACCCCGATGGCTACCACCAAGCTGATCCACGCCGCCCGGCTGAACGACAAATAGAAGCCGATGGTCAGAATAACCGTCAAAATGGCGTAGAAGATTTTCTTTTTAGTGGTGTTGTCGGGCAGAAAGAAACAGCAGGCGGTGATAGGCAGGAAAAACGCCAATACCGCGCCGTAGGCCGTGTGGTCGTTGTAGAAAGGACTCATAATCCAATGACCGTGAAAATCATCAAAGCCGGTTAGGGAGTGTTTGTAGGTAGTGATGACAACCACCACGGCCAAGGCCACCGCATAGCAGTTGAAATAGCGCACCGCCTTAGTCATGTCGTCTTTCACAAACTGAATCAACACCCAATAACAGGAGGTGGTGAACCATATCTTGGAGAGCCAAAATTTGATGGACACAACAGGTAACTCGCTGGTAATCACTGTAAATAACATCCATCCCAGATAGACGAAAAGGGCAATGGATATGGGGTGTGTCACCAATTTCCGATCCAAGTGCAGATCATATAGTATGCGGCATAGGAAGAGCAGAGTCAGGGCAATCATGATGATTTCCGCCGGTAAGGACAATCCGAGATGTATATCCTTGTTTTCCAGGATGACGGAAAATGGCGTGCATAGCGCCATAAGGTAAATCATCAGATCGAGGCGGAAGAGCAGAAGATAAACCAAGAATGCGGCGCCGGTCAGAAGCGGAACAATGGGTTGTTCTTTCAGAACGGCGTAAGCGTTGATGATGACAATCAGAATGCAGAAGCCAATTGTCAGCCACTGCTTCAGGGAAAGTCTATTCAACAGGTTCTTCAGCTTTTCCGGAAGGTTTTTCTTCAATTTTGTCGATCATTAAAAGCACGAAAATGGAAAGAATTAGCACGGAAAGGGTGGAGATGAGCACGATAAGAGAGCGTTTTGGGTAGCATTTCTTGTCGGCCACGATAGGGCGTTCCACCACGAACTTGACAGGCATGGAACCTTGCATGTCGAGTTGGGCATCCAGCATTTTCTGTTTGCAGAGGGCCTGGTATTTGAGGAAAGAGAACTGCATGTTCTGCAGGGCGTAGAGCCGAGGTCCCCATACGGCCAGTTTTTCCTGCTCTTTGTTCAGCCGGCTGATGGCGGCGGCGTTGCCTTGCGCCACGGCGATGGCATATTGCTGCATGACACGCTCGGATTGTCTTTCCACATCAAACACGCCGCTGTCCATACAAATGCGGATGGAGTCGTCAATGCGGCGCACAGCTTGGTCAATGGAATCCAATTGGTTGCAAAGGGCTTCGTAGGCAGCCGCGGCACGCTCGTGCTCCGTGCGGTTCTTGATGGTGTCCAGCAAGCGCAGGATGTCGTTGGTGATGTCGCAAGCCAAAGCGGGATCCTCATCCTTTACGGAAATGGATATGGCGCCGTAGCTGGTGCGCTTGATTTCAATGTTGCTGCCCATGATTTTCAGGATCTTGGTGTACCAGCCCTTGGAGTCCGTTTTCAGATCATAATGCTCGGCCAGATTGTGCATCTTTATCAAAGAATCCTTGATTTCTCGCGATTCCAATAGTTGCATCATCTGTTCGGTCTCCTCTTCCGTGGCGTATGCCTTGATGTCGAGGCGCTCGTTGTAGTTTTCCTCGTTCAACAGGATCTTGGCCATGGAGTTGGTGCGCGGTGCGTAGATGATGGCCGAGGATTTGTATTTGGGCTTGATGAGGAAAGAGCAGACAAGGGAGACCACAAAGGTGATGGCGCAGATGAAAATCAGCCATTTGCGCTTGCCCCACAAGAACTTCATCAAACTGAAGGAGTTGTATTGGTTGTTATTTTCCATTAACGGGGTTTTTTAATTGGATGTTTAATTCGTCTAATTGGGCTTCGCTCACCGGAGTAGGTGCGGGCAGCATGGTGTCGCGGCCAGCGTTGTTCTTCGGGAAAGCGATGAAGTCGCGAATGGTGTCGCAGTCGGACAGCACGGCGCACATACGGTCGAAGCCGAAGGCGATGCCACCGTGCGGCGGAGCACCATACTTGAAGGCGTCAATGAGGAATCCAAACTGGCTCTGCGCTTGTTCTTCGCTGAAATTCAGGGCTTTGAACATGCGCTTTTGCAATTCCGGATCGTGAATACGGATGGAGCCGCCGCCGATTTCGGAACCGTTGATGACTAAGTCGTAGGCGTTGGCGTTCACCGCACCAGGGTTGCTCTCCAACATGCTTTCGTGCTCCGGCTTCGGGGCCGTGAACGGGTGGTGCATGGCGTAGAAGCGTTGGGTCTCCTCATCCCATTCCAACAACGGGAAGTCAATGACCCACAGCACTTTGTATTCGCCGGCTTTGCGCAAACCGAGACGATTGCCCATTTCCAGACGGAGCGTGCCCAGTTGGGTGCGCGTCTTCATGGCCTTGCCTGACATGATGAGGATAAGGTCGCCGGGTTTCGCTTCACAGCGTTCGGCCACCGCCTTCAAATCGTTTTGGTCATAGAACTTGTCCACGGAGGATTTGAATGTGCCGTCAGCGTTGCACAGGATATAGACTAAACCGCCTGCGCCCACTTGCGGACTTTTCACAAACTCCACCAATTGGTCAAGCTGCTTGCGGGAGTAATTGCCGCATCCGTCAACTTTGATACCGGCCACCAGTTCCGCCTCATTGAAAACCTTGAAATCCTTGTGCTGAAGCAGGTCATTGAGTTCCACGAAACGCATTCCAAAACGGGCATCCGGTTTGTCGGAACCGTAGTATTTCATAGCGTCAGCCCATGTGATGCGTTCTACAGTGTCGATATCTATGTTTTTGAAAGTCTTGAAGATGTGTTTTACCAACCCTTCGAAAATGTTGAGAATGTCCTCTTGTTCGATGAAGGACATCTCGCAGTCGATTTGGGTGAATTCGGGTTGGCGGTCGGCGCGCAGGTCCTCATCGCGGAAGCAGCGCACGATCTGGAAATAGCGGTCCATGCCGGCAATCATCAACAACTGCTTTAATGTTTGCGGTGACTGTGGCAAGGCATAGAACTCGCCTTGGTTCATGCGGGAGGGCACCAGAAAGTCGCGCGCGCCTTCGGGAGTGCTGTTTACCAGGAACGGGGTTTCAATCTCCAAGAATCCGTGCTCGCTGAGATATTTGCGGATTTCCAAGCCCAGTTTGTGGCGGAAAATAAGGTTGTTTTTCACCGGATTGCGACGGATGTCCAAGTAACGGTATTTCATTCGAAGTTCGTCGCCGCCGTCAGACACATCCTCGATGGTGAACGGGGGCACGGCGGATTCATTGAGCACGTTGACTTCGGTCACATCGATCTCAATGTCGCCGGTAGGGATGTTTTTGTTCTTGCTATAGCGTTCAATGACGGCGCCGGTGGCCTGAATGACCCACTCGCGGCCCATTTTCTCCACCTTTTCGCAGAGTTCGGGGCGCTGTTCGTGGTTGAATGCCAACTGCGTGATGCCGTAACGGTCGCGCAAATCAATGAAAATCATGCCGCCCAAATGGCGCACTTTCTGAATCCAACCGCACAATGTGACGGTCTGGGAAACGTTGGCGATAGTGAGTTCGCCGCAATTATGTGTTCTTAACATTACTTTATTATTTTAGAGGCGCAAAAATACAAAAAATACTTCCCAAATAAGCACAGGTAACCGGAAAAATAATGAGTAATTGCCAAATTAAAGAGGTGGGAAATGTGCTTTCATGGAAGAAATAGGTGGGACAGCGGTTACCTGCTCACGAAACACGCTGCAAAAATAACAAAATTTTTCTGTGTATTAAAATTTTAAGAATAAACTTATTAACAAAATATTAACAAATAAATACCGAAAAAAATAGTACTTTTGCAATCTCAAACAAAACGAAATGAATCCCGAGGAAACTATATTATCCCAATTGAATGACCAGCAGCAACTGGCTGTAAAACAGGTGGATGGACCTGTCATGGTGATTGCGGGCGCGGGTTCGGGCAAGACGCGTGTGCTCACCTACCGCATCGCCTATATGCTGGCGCGCGGCGTGAACCCCTATCGGGTTCTGGCCCTCACCTTCACCAACAAGGCGGCGGCGGAGATGCGCGCCCGTATCGTCAACCTCGTGGGCGGCGATGTGGCCAAGGCCGTGACCATGGGCACTTTCCACTCTGTGTTTTACCGCATTCTGCGCGCCGAGGGCGATAAACTCGGCTATACCCATAACCTTACCGTTTACGACACCGACGACTCCAAGTCCCTGATCAAGAACATCGTCAAGGACATGAACCTGGATCCGAAAATATACTCACCCAACTTTGTGCTCAACCGCATCTCCATGGCGAAATCCAATCTGTTGTCGCCACAAGAATATGCCAACAATCCGGAGATTATGTCCGCCGACCGTATGGCCGGCAAACCGCTCATTTCGGAAATTTTCGCCAAATACAACCTCCGGCTGAAAAATGCTGACGCGATGGATTTTGACGATCTGCTCTACTATATGAATGTGCTCCTGCGCGACTTTCCGGAAATGCTCTACAAATATCAAAACCGCTTCAACTACATTTTGGTGGATGAGTATCAGGATACTAATTTTGCCCAATATCTCATTATCAAGAAGTTGGCGGCACAGAACCAAAATATCTGCGTGGTGGGCGACGATGCCCAAAGCATTTATGGCTTCCGTGGCGCCGATATCCAGAATATCCTCAATTTCCGCCGAGACTATCCCAATGCTTTGATTTTCAAGTTGGAGCAAAATTACCGCTCCACCCAGAATATCGTGAATGCCGCCAATGCCATTATCAAGCATAACAAGGACCAGATGCCGAAGGATGTTTGGACCGATAACGAGGCGGGTGCAAAAATAAACCTTATCAAGGCCGGCAGCGATAACGACGAGGCACATGCCGTGGCCAGCGCCATCTTCGAAATCAAGATGAACAAGCACGCCAACAACGGCCAGTTTGCCATCCTGTACCGTACGAATATCCAATCCAGAACACTGGAGGAGGCGATGGTGAAACGCCATATCCCCTACAAGATTTATGGCGGTCTTTCGTTTTACAAACGCAAGGAAATCAAGGATGTGCTGGCCTATTTCCGCTTGACCATCAACCATTACGATGAGGAATCCTTACGCCGTGTCATCAACTACCCGATGCGCGGGTTGGGCGACACCACCATCTCGCGTGTGGCCGCCACCGCCAACGAGCGCGGCGTGCACTTTTGGGATGTGGTGAGCGAGCCCCAACAATACGGACTGGAGGTGAACGCCCCGACCATGAACCGGTTGGTGGAGTTCGGCGACATGATCAAGGGTTTTGCCGCCCAACTGCAAACCACAGATGCGTACGAATTGGGCAAACAGATTGTCCTGAAGACCGGTATCGGCAAAGTGCTGAAGGAAAATTCGGACGAGAAGGAGCGTTTGGACCATGTGGAAGAACTGCTGGACTCTATGAAAGGTTTTACGGAAAAAGAGCCCGAAAGCAACTTTAATGAGGCCACCGGAGAGATCATGGAGGAGTATTTCCCGTCGCTGGACCACTTTATGGAGTCCATCGCCCTGCTGAGTGACGATGAGGAAAACAGCGCTGAGGAGAACGAGGACAAAGTGAAGTTGATGACCATCCACTCGGCCAAGGGCTTGGAGTTTGATTATGTGTTCATTACGGGTTTGGAAGAGAACTTGTTCCCGTCGTCGCAATGCGCCAACTCGCGGCAGGAGATGGAGGAAGAGCGCCGGTTGTTTTATGTGGCGTTGACCCGTGCGCGGAAGATGGTGACGCTGACCTGTGCGCAGACACGCTATCGTTTCGGCTCACTGCAGTTCTGTGAGGACAGCCGTTTCTTGGAAGAGATTCCCGACAAGTTCCTGAATATCACGCAGAAAGCTTCGGAGGGCAGTGGTGCCTTCGCGCGCAAGGACGATGACCGCTGGTGGAAGTCCGGCGCATGGTCCGCCAAGGGCAATTTGAAACCGCTTGGGACAACCTCGCCCCGGAGCACGCAGACTTCCCGTCCGTCGGTGCCGAAACCGCAGGTGAAAACACGCTCGGAGGTGCAACTTGACCAGGTGGGCACACTGGCCTCCTATGACCAGATTCAACCCGGCGTGCGCGTCTATCACGGCAAGTTCGGTTATGGCAATGTGACCTCCGTGGAAGGCGCGGGACCCGATGCCAAAGCACAGGTCGCCTTCGATACCGTGGGCGTTAAAACCCTACTCCTGAAATTTGCTAAATTAGTGATTCCAAAATAATTACGACTATGTTATTCCGTACCAATATACCTGCTCCGCAGTTCCCGTTCAAAATCGGATTCGACGACAGTATTATGCTGCTCGGTTCCTGTTTTTCGGACAATATCGGCAGTTATTTCGACCGACACCGCTTCCAGGTGTGCTCCAATCCCTTCGGCGTGCTGTTCAATCCCATTTCCATTGACCATTCACTGCGCTTGTTGATGGATCCGGACACGTTCGACAAAGACCGCTATTTCTACCGCAATCGTGACATGTGGGTGAGTTTTGCCCACCACGGGCGTTTCTCACGCGAGAATTTCGACGACTTTGAGCGGAACATAGACGAACAACTCGCCAATGCCTCCGATTTTCTGAAACATACGGATTATCTTTTCATTACCTTCGGCACCGCATTCTGCTATAAATTCATTCCCCGCGACCTGATCGTTTCCAATTGTCATAAAATCCCGAATTTCAAGTTCGACCGGATTCGCTTGGATGTGAAAAAGATTGTGGCACAATGGAATATGACCATACAGAAACTGCTGGAGATGCGCCCTGACTTGAAAATCATCTTCACGGTCAGTCCGGTGCGACATGCGGGCGACGGTATGCACGAAAATACCCTGAGCAAATCGGTGCTTCTGCTCGCTGTGGATAAATTGGTGGACAATGAGACCACCTTCTATTTTCCTGCGTATGAGTTCCTTATCGATGACTTGCGCGACTACCGATTTTATGCCAAGGATCTCAGTCATCCGAACGATTTGGCGGTGGAATATTTAGAGGAGAAAGTGGCGGAGTCGTTCTTCACTCCGGAGACGCAAGAACGGGTATGGCAGATACGGCAGGAAAACAAATTCCTGAATCACAAGAGATTGCATAGGGATTAATCCTAAAATTCCAGCATAATTTGGGCTTTTGTCAGGAGGCGAAATTTCTTTCATTTTACCTCTTGACAAACGCTTTTTTTTGTTGTATCTTTGCACGCCCAAATATTATACAATGAAGTTATCTGAATTTAAGTATTATCTGCCTCAGGATTTGATTGCTCTTTATCCCGCTGAGGAGAGAGATGAGGCGCGTTTGATGGTGTTAAACCGCAAAACCAAAACCATCGAGCATAAAGTTTTCAAAGACATTCTGGATTATTTTGACGAGGGTGACCTGTTCGTGATGAACAACACCCGCGTGTTCCCGGCGTTGCTGTACGGCGAGAAAGAACAGACCCGTGCGAAAATCCGCGTTTTCCTGCTCCGTGAGTTGGACGAGGAAAGCCGCCTCTGGGATGTGCTGGTGGACCCTGCCCGCAAAATCCGTATTGGCAACAAACTATGCTTCTGTGAAGACGACAGTTTGGTGGCTGAGGTTATTGACAACACCACCTCGCGTGGCCGTACCTTGCGTTTTCTCTTCGATGGTGACCATGACGCTTTCAAGAAGAAACTGATGGATTTGGGCACCACACCACTGCCGGAAGATATCCAGCGTTTGCGTGAAATCGTGCCGCAGGATGAGCAGGATTATCAAACCATCTATGCCACCGAAGAGGGTGCCGTAGTGGCCCCCGCCGCCGGTTTCCACTTCAGCCGCGAGCTGCTTAAACGCATGGAACTGAAGGGCATTGAACGCACTTATGTGACACTGCACGCCGGCCTGAGCAATTTCAACGATATCGATGTGGAGGACCTCTCCAAACACAAACCCGACTCGGAGCGCATGATTATCCGGGCGGATGTGGCCGACACCATCAACAAGGCCAAAGATGAAGGCCACAAGATTGTGATGGTGGGCACCACCACAACCAAGGCGCTGGAGTCGTCCGTATATGCTAACGGGCATGTGAAAACCACCCAAATGAATGGCAAAGAGGATGCCTGGACCAACAAGTTCATCTATCCTCCTTATCGTTTTATGGTGGGCGACGCTATGATCACCAACTTCCACGCTTCACAAAGCTCCATGCTGATGATGGTGGCCGCGTTTGGCGGATATGAGTTCGTGATGCGCGCCTATAAAGAAGCCGTGGCCGAGAAATACAGATTCCTGACCTACGGTGATGCAATGCTGATTATTTAACTTTTTTTAAACCTATACTACGACTATGGCAAAATCTTACGAAGCGGCGGGTGTTCGCCTGGAAGCCGGCTACGAGTCCGTGCGTTTGATAAAAAAACATATTTCCCGAACCGAAAGACCGGGCATGATGGGCAATATCGGCAGCTTTGGCGGCATGTTCGACTTGGCCTCCCTCAATTACAAGGAACCCGTTCTGGTGAGCGGCACCGACGGTGTGGGCACTAAGTTGAAAATCGCCTTTATGATGGACAAGCATGACACCATCGGCCAAGATGCGGTGGCCATGTGCGTGAACGATGTGCTGGCTCAAGGCGCGGCACCGTTGTTCTTCTTGGACTACATTGCCGTGGGAAAGAACGAACCCGCTAAAATAGAGCAGATTGTGAAGGGCGTGGCCGACGGTTGCGTGCTCTCCAATTGCGCCCTCATTGGCGGCGAAACCGCTGAGATGCCCGACATGTACAGCGAAGATGAATATGACATCGCCGGGTTTACCGTTGGCGCGGTGGAGAAGTCTAAGCTCATCGACGGCTCCCAAGTGAAAGTCGGTGACCTGCTTATCGGACTTGCCTCCTCCGGCGTACACTCCAACGGGTTCTCCCTCGTTCGTAAGATTGTGTTCAAAGACAATCAGTTGGACTTGAACAAACAGTACGAAGGCCTTCCCGATACATTGGGCAATGTGCTGCTCGCACCTACCCGCATTTATGTGCGCCCTGTATTGGAAGTGTTAAATAAAGTGAATATCCACGCCATCTGCCACATCACTGGTGGCGGTTTCGACGAGAATATCCCGCGCGTGCTGCAACCCGGACAGGGCATCTTCGTGGAAGAAGGCACCTGGGAAATGCCCGCCATCTTCCCGTTCCTTGAGAAATACGGGAAAGTGGAACACCGCGAGATGTTCAATATTTTCAATATGGGTATCGGCATGGTGCTGGTGGTGGATCCCGCCGACCGTGACCAGGTATTGGATATGTTCGATAAACTCGGTGAAAAAGCGTTCGTTATCGGCAAAGTGACCGATAAGGAAGGCGTCGATATTAAATTGAAATAAGATGAGAAAATTATTTTTTCTGCTCTTCCTCCTGGCTGGCGCAGGTTTCGTGTTCGCACAGGATTCGGATGAGAGTCCGAAAGTGCGCGTGAGCGTTCGCGTGGGTGGAGTGGGATCTTTGTATGTGTCCCCAAAAGGCACATCCATCGGACTGAATCCTTCGGATGAGTATGCCACCAATTCGATGAAAATCGGAGTCACCGCCGGAGTGTCAGTTAATGTTCCTTTGACTCCCAAACTCTTTCTGCAAACCGGACTTATGTACTCCATGCAGCGGAACGGTGAGCATGGTTTTGCTACCTACTTGGTCAACGATACCAACCTGTCGGTGGACGCAACCATCAAATACAAGTCCCATCACCTCCGCCTTCCTTTGATGCTGATGTATCATCACACCACCAATCCCAATCATTTCTGCGCTGGGGCGGGTGTTTTCGCTGATGTGGCCATGGGCGGACGGCTTAATTATTCCTCATCCGCGCGTCTCACCCCTGGTGACAGTTATATTTTTGAAGGCGACTTTGACCCGTTTTCACCCGGAAACAAATATCTGAATTATCACATCGCTTCTGACGAGTACACTCAAAAATATCTCTTGGGCAACGGTCCTTTTTTCAAAAGGTTTAATTTCGGGGTCTCGGCAGAGATCGGTTACCAGATTTCCAAAGTATATCTGGGAGCGCACCTTGATTTCGGCATAATCAATATGGCCCGTCCAGAAATGTGCGGCGAACTGTACAAACAACGCCCGTTGGATGTGATGGTTTTAATCGGATATAACATCAATTAATATGAAACACATAGGACCGCATGTCAGTGCGACCGGAGGTGTGGAAAACGCCCCGTTGAACGCCGTGGCCGTAGGCGCCACCGCCTTTGCCTTGTTCACCAAAAACCAACGCCAGTGGGTGTCTGCGCCGCTGACTGCCAAATCCATTGAAGCGTTTAAACAAAACTGTGAAAAAGCAGGCATAACCGCAGATTTCATTCTCCCCCACGACAGCTATCTCATCAATTTGGGACAACCCGAGGATGAATCGCTGCAGAAATCGAGAGGCGCTTTCCTCGATGAGATGAAACGCTGCGAACAATTGGGACTCAAGATGTTGAATTTCCATCCGGGTAGTCATCTCAACAAGATTTCGCTGGAAGATTGCCTCCGGCGCATCGCCGAGAGCATCAATCTGGCACTGGACCAAACACAAGGAGTCACAGCTGTTATTGAGAATACCGCCGGACAAGGTTCCAATGTGGGATTCAGTTTCCAGCATATCGCCTATATCATTGACAAAGTGGAGGATAAGAGCCGCGTGGGCGTGTGCATCGACACTTGCCACACCTATTCCGCGGGCTATGATTTGAAGACCGAAGAGGGCTATAACAGCACCTTCCGTGAATTTGACGAAACTATCGGCGCCCATTACCTGCGGGCCATACATCTGAATGACACCAAGAAACCTTTCGCTTCCCGCGTGGACCGTCACGACAACATTGGAAAAGGATTGTTGGGAATGGAGTTCTTTGAACGCTTTATGCGTGACAAACGCTTTGATAATATGCCAATTATCCTGGAAACACCCGACGACTCGTTGTGGGCAGAAGAAATTAGGTTGTTGTATTCTATTGAAAATAAGTAAGTTGCAAGATATTTCATTTTTTTAGTTGTGTTTTAAAAAAAAGTGTATTTTTGCAACCTCAAAACACCTAATGCTGCGTTCTTCTAACGGTTAGGAATCAAGATTCTCAATCTTGCAATATGAGTTCGATTCTCATACGCAGTACTCTCAAGCACCTTCAGGAGAAGGTGCTTTTTTTATATATTTGGCGGAAAAAGACACCATGAAAATATCGAATTATCCGCTGTTGAAAATCCTGTTGCCCTTCGTTTTGGGCATAATAGTAGGCTGTTTTGCCCATTTTCCCTTCCGCTTTTGCCGAATATGGTATTTTTTGGCGGTCGCTTTTTGGCTTTGTTCCTGTATCCTTACGCTTTTCAAGACTTATAAATGGCAATGGGTGAAAAACCTGGCGCTTACGACGGGTTTCTTTTTTGCGGGATTGTCGGCGGTGAATTTCCGATTTTCATCCCATCTCTCCACCAAGGAAGTCCGATTGATAGACGAAAACCAAGACTGGGTGGTGCGCGTGGTTGATTTTCCCGTGCTGCGCGCCAAAACGGTGAAATTAGTGGCTGAGGTAACGCAAACCTCTGCGGGAAAGCCCATTAAGGATCGGGTGATGCTTTATGTGCAACGCTCTCCCGATTCGGAAAAAATAGCATACGGGGATATTCTGTTGCTACATACACAATTAACGGAGTTTGCGCCGACCAAGAATCCAGATGCTTTTGATAATCAACGATATATGCGGCGAAAAGGCATCTATCACACCGGTTATGCTCGTGAGGGATTCTGGCAACAAGTGGATCACCGCCCTCCTAATCCACTGAAATCCTTGGCACATAGGATGCAGGCGCGATTGTCTGAGCAGTTCGCCAAGTCAGGCATGTCGGGGCGCGAGTATGATATTGTGAGAGCTATCTTATTGGGTGATGATGACATGATGGAACCGGAATTGAAGGCCTCTTATGCCGCTGCCGGTGTAAGTCATATTCTTTGTGTGTCCGGAATGCATGTGGGTGTTATCTTTTTGATCCTGAATTTTTTATTGCGCCCGTTTGATTTGTTCAAAAGCACCCGGATAATCAAGGCGCTGGTGCTGTTGCTCGTCATCTGGCTTTATGCGCATATCACAGGTCTTTCCCCTTCCGTGACGCGCTCGGCCACCATGTTCACGTTCGTCACGATAGGGCAACTGATCCAGCGCAACACCAATGTGTTCCACAGCATCCTGGCATCCCTTTGGATATTGCTCACATTCAATCCTTTACTTCTTTTTGAATTGGGATTCCAACTCAGTTATTTGGCGGTTACGGGCATTGTGCTGATTCAACCGATGCTGGCTTCCATATACCATTGTAAAACCAAAATCGGTGACTATTTCTGGGGATTGGTCACGGTGTCGGTGGCGGCGCAAATCGGCACATTCCCTATTTCGGTGCACTATTTCGGGCAGTTTCCGAACTACTTTCTGTTGTCTAACATGTCCGTAATCACGCTCTCTTTTGTGGTGATGATGACGGGTGTGGCACTGTTGGGCGTTTCCTTTGTCCCCCTTGTGAGCCGTTGGGTAGCGTTTCTTCTGACATGGGAGATTCGGATTATGAACAACATCATCTCTTTTGTGGAGGGCATTCCAGGTGCGGTAACGCGGAACATTGATTTTTCAGGATGGCAAGTCCTGTTGTTATACATTTTTATTCTATTGGTATATTTGGCTTTGCGTTATCGCAACCGAAAGGTGGGGTGGGCAGCATATATGATGTTCGCCTTGTTTTCCAGTACCTTTTTGGTGCGTAAGATAGGATTGTTGAAGCAGGAGGAAATGGTGGTGTACTCGATGCGGAATTCCTGTGCCATAGAGTTTTGTAAACAGCAACGGAGCGTGTTTTTCTCCGATTCCATATTGGGTGACACGAGCGAGGCGTACCGGTATGCGGTCGCCAATCACGCGCGCCGGCATCACGCCGCCTGCCAGTTCCTCCCCGTAGATACTGCCGTTTACGACAGTGATTTTCTTTGTAAGCGGGGACCGATGGTGCGGTTTAACCATCAGACTTATTATCTTTTAAAAAGAAAGGAGAAAGTGTATCCGGCGTCAGAACTCCTGGCGGTGGATGTGCTGATTTTGCAGCACAATCCGATACAACAACCCGCTGAGGTGGCTGAGGTGTTGTGTTTTAAAGAGGTGGTTGCCGATGGAACCAACACGAAATTCTATGTGCAACGGTGGGAAAACTGGTGCAGGGAGGAAGGTGTGCCTTTCATTATCCGATGAGGAAAAACAAAAAAAGTAGGGTCCTTTTGAACCCTACTTTTTAGAAATTATGCGTATTGAATATTAGTCTTGCATCAGGATGTTGAGCATCTTGATAGCGCAGTCGCTGATGATGGAGCCGGGTCCGAAAATGCAGGCGGCGCCGGCTTTGTAGAGGAAGTCGTAGTCCTGCGGCGGAATCACACCACCCACGATGACCATGATATCCTCGCGGCCCAATTTCTTGAGTTCCTCGATAACCTGAGGCACCAGTGTTTTGTGGCCTGCGGCGAGGGAGGAGACACCCAGAATGTGGACATCGTTTTCCACGGCCTGCTTGGCGGCTTCTGCCGGAGTCTGGAACAAGGGTCCCATATCCACATCGAAACCGATGTCGGCATAACCTGTGGCCACCACTTTGGCGCCGCGGTCATGGCCGTCCTGGCCCATCTTGGCAATCATGATACGAGGACGACGGCCCTCCTTCTTGGCGAAAGCGTCGCAAAGGTCGCACGCTTTCTTGAAAGTCTCATTGTTTTGTTGTTCTGCACTATACACGCCTGAAATCAGATTTATTTTTGCTTTGTAACGACCGTAAACTTCTTCGAGGGCATCGGAAATCTCACCGAGGGAGGCGCGCACGCGGGCGGCCTTGATGGAGAGATCCAAGAGGTTGCCGTTGCCGGTCTTGGCGCATTCGGTCAGGGCGGCGAGGGCGGCTTTCACCTCATCCTCGTTGCGGTTGGCGCGGAGCTCAGCCAAGCGCTTGATCTGTGCTTCACGCACGGTGGTGTTGTCCACTTCCAGCGTCTCAATAGGCGACTCTTTGTCGAGTTTGTATTTGCTGACGCCGATAATGGCTTCCTTTCCGGAGTCGATACGGGCTTGCTTTCGGGCAGAGGCCTCTTCGATACGCATCTTCGGGATGCCGGTTTCAATGGCCTTGGCCATGCCGCCCAGAGATTCGATTTCCTGGATGTGCTTCCAAGCGCGGTGGGCGATTTGGTGCGTCAAACTTTCCACATAGTAGGAACCTGCCCACGGGTCGATGGATTTGCAGATCTTGGTTTCTTCCTGAATGTAAATCTGCGTGTTACGCGCGATACGGGCCGAGAAGTCGGTCGGCAGGGCGATGGCCTCGTCCAAAGCGTTGGTGTGCAATGACTGGGTGTGGCCCAGGGCGGCGCCCATGGCTTCCACGCAGGTGCGGCACACATTGTTGAACGGGTCTTGCTCGGTGAGCGACCAGCCGGAGGTCTGGCAGTGCGTGCGCAAAGCCAGTGATTTCGGATTCTGCGGGTTGAACTGTTTCACGATCTTGGCCCACAGCATACGGGCGGCGCGCATTTTGGCGATTTCCATGAAATGGTTCATGCCCACGGCCCAGAAGAAGGACAAACGCGGGGCGAAATCGTCCACGCTCATGCCGGCGTTCACACCCGCGCGAAGGTACTCCAGACCGTCAGCCAGTGTGTAGGCCAGCTCGATGTCGCTCGTGGCACCCGCTTCCTGCATGTGGTAACCGGAAATGGAGATAGAGTTGAACTTCGGCATGTTCTTGGAAGTGAACTCAAAGATGTCGGCGATGATCTTCATGGAGTGCAACGGCGGATAGATGTAGGTGTTACGCACCATGAACTCCTTCAAGATGTCGTTCTGGATGGTACCCGACAGTTGGTCCATGCTCACGCCTTGTTCTTCGGCGGCCACAATATAAAAGGCCAAAATCGGAAGCACGGCGCCGTTCATGGTCATGGAAACGGACATCTTGTCCAGCGGAATCTGGTCGAAAAGGATTTTCATGTCGAGGATGGAGTCCACAGCCACACCGGCTTTGCCCACATCGCCCACCACGCGCGGGTGGTCGGAGTCGTAGCCACGGTGCGTGGCCAAGTCGAAAGCGATGGACAAACCCTTCTGTCCGGCCGCCAGGTTGCGGCGGTAGAAGGCGTTGGACTCTTCGGCGGTGGAGAAACCCGCATATTGGCGGATGGTCCACGGACGGAAAGCGTACATCATGGAGTAGGGCCCGCGCAGGAACGGCGGAATGCCCGCCGCGTAGTTGAGGTGCTCCATGCCGGCTAAGTCGTCTTCGCCATATACCTGTTTGACAGGTATTTGCTCGGCGGTCATCCAATCGGCCGAAATGTTATGTTCTTTTTCCCATTTTTTAAAATCTTCCTGATTTTCAGGGATTTTCTTGAAATCTACTTGACTAAAATCTGGACGCATTTTTATTAAATTTACACACTCATATTTTGAGGGTGCAAAGATACAAAAAAGAGTTCATAAAGTTTGTAAAGTTCATAAAGTTTGTAATGTTTGTGAAGTTCATGAAGTTTGGAGAGATTGTGAACTTTGCTGTTGCGTTTGTGGGCTGCATTTTGAACTTTGTACTTTGAATTTTATTTTGTATTTTTGCCGCTTAAATGTTTTAAAATGAAAAAGACTGCGACTTTTCTTATCTTATTGAGTGTTATTGTTTTATCTTCCTGTTCCTCTCAGAAGAAAGTGGAATCGGATTCTAAAAAAACGAATTCCGCTGCGGAAGTGAAGACGGAAGCCAAAGCAGAAAATAAACCCGAAAAAATGACAGAGGTACTGATTAAGACAACCAAAGGCAATATCAAGATTGCCTTGTACAACGAAACGCCCCAACATCGGGACAATTTCATCAAACTGGTAAAAGAAAACTATTATGATGGCGTCTTGTTCCATCGTATTATCCAAGGATTCATGATCCAGACAGGTGATCCGGACTCCAAGACGGCGAAACCGGGCCAGCGTCTGGGCGCCGGCGGTCCCAGCTACCGCATTCCGGCGGAGTTTGTGCCAACATTGTATCACAGAAGAGGCGCTGTGGCCGCCGCCCGTGACAACAATCCGGCGAAAGCTTCCTCCGGCTCACAGTTCTACATCGTGGACGGCAAACCCTATGACAACGCTTACCTCGATATGCTGCAACAACGCACGGGCAAGGTGTTCAATGAGGAACAGCGCCAGATTTACACCACCCTCGGTGGCGCACCCTTCCTGGATGGCGACTACACCGTCTTCGGACAGGTGCTCAGCGGTATGGAAGTGGTCGATAAGATCGCCGCACAGCCCAAAGACCAATTCGACCGCCCGATGGAAGACATTAAAATTATTAGTGTAACGATTTTGAATTAGTTTTGGCATTAGCTCTAACATCTAACATCTCAAGTCTCACATCTCAAATCTCAAGTCTAACTTCTTAAGTCTCAAGTCTCAAATCCCAACTTCACCCCATTTACCCAATCATAGTATGAAATCCATTGAAGAAATAAAATCGGAAATACAGAATTACATCATTGAAAATCCGGAAGCGCTGGAGCAGTTCCGTCTTCTCTTCCTGAGCAAGAAGAGCGAGCTTCAAGCCATGTTTGGAGAAATCAAGAATATTGCGCCGGAAGAGCGTAAAGGTTTCGGTCAGATGTTGAACGAGCTGAAAAACATGGCCCAGCAGCGTTTTGAGGAACAGAAAGCCAAGATGGAAGCTGCGGTCTGCTCCATGAGCAGCATCGCGGATGTGACGCGTCCTTCCGCCAACATCCCCGTGGGCTCCATGCACCCCATCTCCATTATGATGAACCAGGTGCGCCGTATTTTTGAGGACATCGGATTCACCGCTGTCACGGGCCCTGATATTGAGGACGACTGGCATGTGTTCACCGCTTTGAACTTTGCGGAGGAGCACCCTGCCCGCGATATGCAGGACACCTTCTTCGTGGAATTGCATCCCGATGTGCTGTTGCGCACGCACACCTCCTCGTTGCAGGTGCGCACGATGGAGAAACAACAGCCGCCAATCCGTGTGATTTGTCCGGGACGCGTGTTCCGCAACGAGGCCATCACTTCCCGCGCGCATTGTATCTTCCACCAGGTGGAGGGCTTGTATGTGGCTGAAAATGTTTCCTTTGCGGATATGAAGCAGACATTGCTGTATTTTGCCCAACGCATGTTCGGACCCGATGTGAAAATCCGTCTCCGTCCCTCTTACTTCCCATTCACGGAACCTTCTGCCGAGATGGACATCTCCTGCTATATATGTGGTGGCGAAGGTTGCAATCTCTGCAAGCACAGCGGCTGGGTGGAGATTCTCGGTTGCGGTATGGTGGACCCCAATGTGCTTGAAAACTGCGGTATCGACAGCGAGAAATACAGCGGATTCGCCTTCGGTTTGGGTATCGAGCGCATGACCATGTTGAAATACACGACCAACGATATTCGTCTTTATTTTGAAAACGATGTCCGCTTCCTCCAACAATTCAAGGCGGCCACACGATAAATATATGACGACCCCATGGTCGTCATGAAAAATGGTTGAAAACTATAAACCTTAATAATAATGAATAAAACACAAAAACTGATTAACACAATCCTCGGATTAGTCATTGGTGTGGTGGCATCCGCCATTTATATCATGACAGCCGAGCCAACGGTTTCCTGGTGGGATTGTGGCGAATACATTGCCACAACGTCGAAATTACTGGTTGGACACCCCCCTGGAGCCCCCACATTCCAAATAATCGGACGTATTTGCACGCTGTTCGCCGGTGGCGACCCCACCAAGATGGCGTTCTGTGTAAACTGTATGTCAGCAGTTTGCAGCGGCTTGACCATTATGCTGCTTTATTTCACCATTGTGCGTCTGGCACGCAAACTGGTGGCCAAGTATGGTGAGATGAATCTGCCGCGTTTCATTGCTGTGATAGGAGCTGCCCTGGTGGGCTCCATGGCATACGCATTCAGTGACACATTCTGGTTCTCCGCGGTGGAGGGCGAGGTGTATGCCATGTCCTCTTTCTTCACCGCACTGGTGTTCTGGTGCATCTTGAAGTGGGACGAGGAGTATGACAATCCCAAAACGAATGTGAACCCTAACCGCTGGATTGTTTTGATCGCTTACCTGGTGGGCCTATCCATCGGTGTTCACTTGCTGAACTTGCTGACCTTGCCCGCCATCGTGCTGATTGTTTACTATAAGTTGTCGAAGAACGCCACAGGCATGGGCGCTGTGCTCACCATGGCAATCATATCCTTCTTCTTCGCCTTTTTCTGTTCACCATTGTGGATGTTCCTGATTTGGTTGTTCATCACGATACCGCTGTTTGTGTTGTGCGCTAAGAAGGGCACCTTGAAATCAAAGGCCGAGTGGGGCGTATTCCTCTCCCTGTGCGGTTCCGTGGTGCTGCTTGGTCTTATCCTCTGGGGCATCATTCCGCAAGTGGTGAATTTGGCAGGTAAGTTCGACCTCTTCTTCGTCAATTCTTTGCATTTGCCGTTCAATACGGGAACCATCTTCTTCTTCCTCGCACTGGCTGGCTTGATTGCCTGGGGCATTGTTGCCGGCTATAAGAAGAACAAACCGGTGCTGCTTACGGGCACTTTCTGCTTCCTGATGCTGCTTATCGGTTATTCCACTTTCTTCACATTGGTGATTCGCTCCAATGCCAATCCGACAATCGATGAAAATAACCCGGAAGACGCTGTGGCCCTTTTGGCTTATTTGAACCGCGAACAATATGGTTCTTATCCACTGTTTTATGGCCAGAGTTACAATTCCAAAGTTATCGGTTCTGAAAACGGCAAACCGGTTTATGTGAAGGATAAAAACCGTAAACGCTATGTGGTTTCCAATGACCGCAAGGGGGAGAAACCGCAATACGACCCCTCTGATTGCATGCTCTTCCCGAGAATGTGGTCGTCCGAGAAACAGCGTGAGTATATCAATTGGCTGAACAATCGTTACAGCAGCGACAGTCCTTCCGACAAGGAGAACCGTCGTCAGCTGGCACGAGGTGATGTCCCTACCTGGAAGCAGAATATCAAATTCCTGCAGACTTACCAGTTCGGATACATGTACTGGAGATATTTCATGTGGAACTTCGCAGGCCGTCAGAATGATCTCCAAGGTCATGGCGACAATTTGAACGGTAATTGGATTTGTGGTATTCCGTTCATTGACAAAGCCATGGTGGGTGACCAAAGCAATCAACCGAAGGCTATGCAGCGCCCAGGACACAACACCTATTATCTGTTGCCTCTTCTGCTGGGCTTGGTGGGCATTATTTTCCAAACCCGCAAGGATACCAAGAACGCTTTTGTGGTGTTCCTGTTGTTCATCATGACAGGTCTGGCTATTGCGTTCTATCTGAATATGTATGCCTTCCAACCGCGTGAGCGAGACTATGCGTTTGCCGCTTCGTTCTACGCGTTTGCCATTTGGATTGGCTTTGGTGTGTTAGGCATATACGAGTTGTTTGAGAAAATGAAGAGCAAACCGGTGCAGGTTACCGGCGCAGTGCTGACAACAGTACTCTGTTTCGCCCTCGTCCCTTGTGTGATGGGGAATCAGAACTGGAACGACCATGACCGCTCCAACCGCTATACCGCTTTGGCCATTGCTAAGAATTACCTCGACTCGTGTGCGCCCAACGCCATTCTTTTCACATTGGGCGATAACGATACCTTCCCCTTGTGGTACGCCCAAGAAGTGGAGGGCTATCGTACCGATGTGCGCGTGTGCAATCTCTCGCTTTTGAGCACCAGCTGGTATGTTGACCAGATGAAACGCAAGGCCTATTCTTCTGATCCACTGCCCATTTCCATGACTTGGGACCAGTATAAAGACGGTACCCGTGATGTTCTTTTCCTCGAACCGGGTAACAACCAGTTTGTGGACTTGAATGCGGTGGTGAATTATATTAAGGATCCGCAATTCGACAATTCCCGTCACCTGTTCCTGCTGTCTCAAGACAAAGGTTACCGCTCAAACGGTCGCGCCATTCCGGCCAGTTTCTCCCTTAAGGTGGACAAGGCCAAGGTGCTTGCCAACGGTACGGTTAATCCGAAGGATGCTGATCTTGTGGTGGATCGCTTGGAGTGGAATCTCCGCGAGTCGGGAGTAAGCACGCTGGCTAAGGCCTATATCATTATGATGGATATTTTGGCCAACAACAACTGGGATCGTCCCGTTTACTATGCTTCAACCACCGGATCAGAGGCCTATCTCGGATTGGAAGATTATTTCCAATTGGAAGGTTTTGCTTACAGACTTGTTCCAATCAAGACGCCGCACGCCAGTGAGGTGGGCCGCATTGATACCGAGATCCTGTACAACAATCTGATGAATGTGTTTAACGACCACAGCCGTGAGGATTTCCTGAATCATCCCAATGCTCCCAAACATAGCGCATATCCGTATGCTTGGGGCGGTTTCAACGATGCTCGCGTTTACCATAACGAGGATAACAACCGTCTGATCTCGCTTATCCGCCGTCTGTACAACCGTTTGGGCAACAAACTGCTTGCCGAAGGCGATAAGGTAAGAGCGGAGAAGGCGTTTGATCAAGGCAACAAGATTCTTCCGGATGAGGTGTTCCCGTATGTCTCCGTCATGTCCAATGTCTTTGGCTATTCCCAGAACTGCATTTTCTATATGCAGGATTATTTTAAACTGAATACGCCTTCCGGTAACAAGAAGGGTTTGGAGATGGCCAACAAGATTTGGGAAGAGATGGTTGAATTGTTCAATTGGTATAACCAAAGTGATGAGCGCACCTTGGACATTCATGCTGACAATATCCATTACGATGTGATGTTCCTGAGTTATATGATGAACAATATCACCTATCCGGATAATGCTATGGATGCCCGATTCAAGGAACTTAAGTTAGACAAGGTAGCTCCGTACTATGCCCAGGGTTTGGCAAACAGCATCAGCCGTTTGGTGCGTCAGCCCGACTTCGACCAGCAAGCGGTGGCCACCAATCTTCAGGAACTGCACCAGTTGATTGAAATAACCCAAAAGTGTGGTGACCAGACGACATTAAAGAAATTGAACGACTTGGTTGAGACGCAACTGAAAATGCTGGATGGCATCTCCCCCGAATTGGGTCGTGCCTACCGCGGTTTCTACAATAGTTTGAGTCAGCCGAGACAAAGCGAGCAGCAAGACACAAACCAAACTAACCAATAAATATAATAGTATGAAAAAATTCGCCGTGATATTATGTGGCTGTGGTTCTCTGGACGGAAGTGAAATTCACGAGTCCGTCATGACCCTTTTGGCCATTGACTGCAATGACTGTGAATACAGCATCTTTGCCCCCAACGACAACCAGTATCACGTGGTTGATCATTTCACAAAACAGGCTACACAGGAAAAACGCAATATGATGGTGGAAGCCGCGCGCATTGCGCGCGGCAACATCCGCCCCATTGAGGAGTGCCATGTGGAGGATTTCGACGCTTTGGTGTTCCCTGGCGGAAACGGAGCAGCTAAAAACCTCTTCACCTACGCTTTGGATGGCAAAAAATGCAAAGTGCGTGAGGATGTGGCCCAGCTGATTCGTGATTTCCACGCCCAGCGCAAACCTATCGGAGCACTGTGCATCGCCCCTGTCATGATTGCCAAAGTACTTGGAGATGTGACTATTACTGTAGGCAACGATGAGGGAACTATCGAAAATGTGCTCGGCTTCGGCTCCAAGCACATCAACACGCAGCAAACCGAAGTCATTTCTGACAAGCAGAACATGGTGTTCACCTCACCATGCTACATGTTGCCGGCCCGCATCTCCGATATTGCCGCTTGCGCCCAAAACCTCATTGACGCCATCTTGGAAAACATGCAATAACGATGAAAAACATAGTGCTGGTCGGTTTCTCCGGCTCCGGCAAGACTACCATCGGTCGCGCACTTGCCCAACGGCTTGGCTTGGGTTTTGTGGATTTGGACAGCGCCATCGAAGAAAAATACCACTGTTCGATTCCCCATATTTTTGAAAAGTATGGGGAATCTGTATTTCGACAGTGTGAGTATCAAACCTTGAAAGAAAAACTCGCTTGCTCCAATATTGTTCTTTCCACGGGAGGCGGTGCTCCTACGTATAAGAATGCCATGGAACTAATTCATAACGAGGCATTTTCTATTTATCTTAATCTTTCCGAAGAAACCCTTTTTGACCGACTGAAATTCAGTAAGAAAAACCGGCCACTTACCTCAACGCTTTCCGACGGGGAATTGCGCGATTATGTGCGTAAGACACTGCAAAAACGGCTGCCGTATTACCAAATGGCCGATTTGTCGGTAAATGAGGAAGATATGGATGTGGATAAAATTGTGGAAAAAATAATGAAAAAATAGTACTTTGTATTGCAAGGTATTTAAAAAAAAGTGTATTTTTGCGGCGTGATTTTAATCTTTCAAAATTATGCCCGTAAACACTGAAAATATCAAAGCGCAAATGCGCAAAGGTTTTTTGGAGTATTGCATCTTGCTGGTTATCGCTCAGAAACCCGCCTATGTTTCCGATATTATTACGGAACTGAAAAATGCCCATCTTATCGTGGTGGAAGGCACGCTCTATCCGCTGTTGTCCAGACTGAAAAACGGCGGATTCCTGTCGTACCAATGGCAGGAATCGGTGCAGGGACCACCTCGGAAATACTATGAGCTTACCGAAGACGGCCGCGCGTTCCTCTCCGAACTGGAAGAGGCGTGGACGGACATTAACCATACGATTAATTCAATAAAAACCAGAACTTTATAAAATATTTGCACTATGAAAAAAACAATGACAATCAACTTGAGTGGTCTCGTTTTTAATATCGATGAGGATGCCTATTCGAAACTCCAGCAGTATTTGGCGGATTTGGGCCGTCATTTTTCCGAGGAAGAAAAGGAAGAGATAATGGGGGATATAGAAGCCCGAATAGCCGAACTTTTTACCAGTCGGCTGGTGAACCGTAATGTGGTGGAAATGAAAGATGTGGAAGAGGTGATTGCCGTTATGGGACAGCCCAGCCAATTTGAGGATGGCAATGAAACGAAAAAAGAGGAAAGAACTACCACGCCTAACGCTTCGGAACCGAAACGCAAGCAGGTGCGGAAACTCTACCGTGATTCCACCAACAAAATGATTGGCGGTGTGGCCAGCGGTTTGGCTGCTTATATGGACTGGGATGTAACGCCGGTGCGTCTGTTGTTTGTGCTGGTATTGTTGCTGAGTTTCGGATGGACCTCCTTCATTTACATCCTGATGTGGATCTTTGTCCCGGAAGCCAGGACGGTGGCGCAACATCTTGAAATGCAGGGTGTTGAACCCAATGTGGATAATATTAAAAACTATTCGGCGAACAATGAGCCGCTTGTTACAGAAACATCTTCAGGTATTTCGAAAGTGTTCAAAATCATTATCATTGTTTTGTTCGGACTTGTCGGATTCTCGCTTCTTGCCACGGTTTTAGGACTTTTCATTGCGATGATATTGCTCATGTTCAATCTGGTTCCGGGGATTTTGGTTGGAGTGAATGAGATTCTGCTGATCCTCAGCGTTTCCATTTTCCTGTTGTGTCCGGCTATTGCTATTGTGATGTTCTGCTTCTATCTTGCGGATACACGAAGACCTCGCCGCAGAGGGATGGTGTGGGTGTTGTTGGCCCTGTGGTTGCTGAGTGTGGTGGGCATCGCCGTTACAGGGGCTAAGGCGTACAATCACCGCAACGAGCTCCAGTCGGGTGTGCTTGCCGACCGTCAGCAAGTTGTCTTTGTGCGCGAGCCTCGTGCGCAGGGACAATTTACGGCTATCAAGGCGGAAGATGGTATTGAGGTGCGTTTTGAGCAGCATGACTCGGTTTCTATTGAGGTGAAAGCGCCGGATGACATTATAAATAAAGTGAAAACTGAAATCCGAAACGATACTCTTTATATCAGCTATGATGAGGCGCGTTGGAGTGGGCGAGACCGCATCATTGTTTGGGTTAGTGCCCCTGAATTGAATAAAATCGATGTTTCCGATGGCTGTAATTTCCTGTGTGAGTCGCCCTTGAAAGCGCAAAAATTGGAGATTCTGCTGGAGGAGTCGTCTTCGGTGGATGTGGCAGGAAGAGTGGATACCTTGTTGGTGAAAGCGGAGGAGTCCGCACGCGCGGATTTGGCCGCTATGGATGCAGATGTGGCCGTTGTTCATGCGACGGAGTCCTCACATGTCTTCTTGGGCAATATCCGTAATCTGCAGATTGTGAGCAGTGAAACCAGTAATGTGTCCTATCGTGGAGAACCGGAGATTCTGCGGAAAAGCAGCAGCAAACTCTCTTTTTACCCGAGCGAAGATTAACTTTTTTATTCTCGCCCTCATTAAAATTTTGTATATTGCGCCACTTTTTTGGAAACGGAAATTCGTTCCGTTGAAAAATTGTAAAGATCTGATATTGTATGAATTATAAAAATATTAATCTTTTGTTGGCGGGTTTTTTCATGGCTGTTTTGATGGCCTTTTCCTCCGTTTCTCTACAAGCCGCGGAAGATGAAAGTTTTAATGCGGGACCCTTTATCATAGAGCATATCACCGACAGTTACGGCTGGCATATTTGTGGCGACGGCGACAAGAGTGTGACCATTCCACTGCCCGTGATGCTGATCGACAACGGCCATTTTGTGGCGTTTATGTCCAACAAGTTCCATCATGGCGAGGCCGCTTACAAGGGTTATGCCATGGGCTGGGGCGACCAGAAAGGCAGCATCGTCAAGCTTGCTGACGACTATACCGGCCATCTGGAGGAGGGCGCCGTTTACCCTGTTGACCATGTGTGCAAATACGATATTTCCATCACCAAGAATGTCTGTGCTCTCATCATCTCGCTGATTCTGATCACATGGATTTTCCTGTCGGTGGCCAAGCAGTACAAGCGCCGCCCCGATCAGGCACCCAAGGGATTGCAGGCGTTGGTAGAGCCCGTTATCGTTTTCTTGCAAGAAGAGGTGATTGAACCCTCGTTGGGCAAGAACGCGCCGAAATACACGCCTTTCCTGCTCACGCTTTTCTTCTTCATCCTCTTCAATAACTTGATGGGGTTGATTCCTATTTTCCCTGGAGGTGCCAACCTGACCGGCAATATTGCGGTTACGGGAATCCTTGCCCTGTTAACGTTTTTTGTGACTCAATTTTCCGGGAAAAAAGAATATTGGAAAGATATTGTCAATACGCCTGGTGTGCCGTGGTGGCTTAAGGTTCCGCTGCCCATTATGCCGTTTGTGGAGATTATTGGTATTTTCACCAAACCCTTCGTGCTGATGGTGCGACTTTTCGCCAACATCACCGCCGGTCACATCATTGTGCTGGGTTTCATCTCGTTGATTTTCATTTTCGGACAGATGGCCCCGGCGTTGGGATACGGCGTATCGGTTGTGTCTGTTTTCTTCTATCTCTTCATGAGCTGTTTGGAATTGCTGGTGGCGTTCATCCAGGCGTTTGTGTTCACGCTGTTGAGTGCCATCTACATCGGGATGGCTTGCGGCGAGGAGGAAGAACCTGAATTGGCTGAATAAACATTTTTTAACTCATTTTAAATATAAAAACTATGTCAGTATTAACCACATTATTGCAAGCAGCCACCGACCTTGGTATCGGTAAAATGGGTGCTGGTATGGGCGCTGGTCTTGCCGCCATTGGCGCGGGTCTCGGTATTGGTAACATCGGTCGCGACGCTATGTCCGCCATCGCACGCCAACCCGAAGTGGCCGGCAACATTCGTACCAACATGATTTTGGCCGCCGCCTTGATCGAAGGTGTCGCCCTGTTCGCCATCGTCGTTTGTCTGCTGATCGCAATCGCTTAATTTGTTGAAGGACCCTGCGGTTGGCAGGGTCCCCCAACATTTCCTAACATTAAAGAAACAACCCAGACTATAATATGGAACTTATAAAACCCTCCTTTGGACTCATTTTCTGGATGCTGCTCGGTTTCGGCATCTTCTTTTTCATTTTGGCAAAATTCGCCTGGCCGGTTATCACGCAAGGTATCGCCAGCCGCAACAAGAAGATTCAAGACCAGTTGGATGAGGCCGCGCGCGTGCACGCCGAACTGGAGAACCTGAACCACAAGCACGAGCAAATGCTCGCCCAGGCCAAGGCGGAACGCGACGATATTCTCAATGAGGCCCGCGCCATCAGCGAGAAGATGAAAGAGGATTCCAAACTCAAAGCCGATGCGGAAGCCCAAACCATCATAGCCGATGCCAAACAAGCTATCCAAATGGAGAAAATGAAGGCCATTACAGACCTGAAGAATGAGATTGCCAACTTCTCCATCAATATAGCTGAAAAAATTATGACGGAGGAACTTTCCGATAAGGAAAAACAGGAACAACTTATCGAAAAGTGGATTAAAGAATCAAATCTTAACTAATAATATCTAACATCTGCCCTTTTAGGCGGATGTTTTTTTGCACTGGATTAATATTTTTTAACAAATATAAAATTCAGAAATTCAAATATTTCATAAATATGCGTTTTGTCGATACCCACACACACTTGTACCGCGAGAGTTATCCCGACAATTGGGAGGAAACGGTGCGCCGTGCTATAGATGCGGGTGTGGACAAGATGATTTTGGGATGTGTCAACAGCGAGACTCCGGCTTGGCTGAACGAAGCTGTAAAACTGTTTCCGGACAACTTTTTCGTCTTGATAGGTCTTCATCCCGAAGATACCAAAAAAGATTTTGAAGATGCGCTTGCCCAACTGGAACCCCATTTTGAGGATCCGAATGTGGTGGGCGTGGGCGAGATTGGCTTGGATTACTACTGGGACAAAACCTTTGAGAAAGAGCAGCGGGAGGCGTTTTACCGTCAGCTTTGCTGGGCCAGAGACCGGAAACTTCCACTGTCATTGCATATCCGCAGTGCTTATAATGATGCGATTGAGATTTTGAAGAAGTTTCGCCCGGGTGAACTCACCGGCGTGATGCATTGTTTTTCGGGCGGTGTCCAGGAGGCTGATTGGGCTGTGAAGAATGGCTTTGCCCTTGGCATTGGCGGCACAGTGACCTTCAAGAACAGCAAAGTACAGGATATTGTGGCCCATGTGGGATTGGAAAACATTGTGTTAGAGACTGATGCCCCCTATCTGGCGCCCGTTCCGCACCGCGGAAAGCCCAATGAGAGTGCTTACATCCCGTTCATCGCGCAAAAAGTGGCCGACATTTTCCAGGTTTCTTTGCAGACAGTGGCCGATGTTACGACCGAAAACGCTTACAGAATATTCACAAAATTAACCCGATAGAATAATTTTAAAAAATTTAATATGTCAGAATCCAAGATTTTTACCCCTTGCCAAATTGGCCCTATTACCTTGCGTAACCGTACCATCCGTTCCGCCGCTTTCGAGAATATGGCGCACGGAAACCGGCCGACAAAAGAATTGTTTGACTACCATACCGCCGTTGCTCGCGGAGGTGTCGGTATGACTACGGTGGCGTACGCCTCTGTGTGTCAGAGCGGTCTCTCGTTCGACGGCCAATTGTGGCTGCGTGAGGAGATTATTCCTGAGTTGAAGAAGTTGACGGACGCCATCCACGCCGAAGGTGCAAAAGCTTCCATTCAGATTGGCCATTGCGGCAACATGACGCACCGTGCCACTTGTGGTTGCAAGCCGCTTTCTCCGTCAGGCCGTTTCAACCTCTATTCACCCACTTTCACGCGCAAGATGACCATCAAGGACATTGATGAGATTGTGGATGCCTTTGGCAAGGCCGTTGATATGTGCCGCCGCGCCGGCTTCGACTGCATTGAGGTGCACGCTGGCCATGGTTACCTGATCAGCCAGTTCATTTCACCGTACACCAACCATCGTAAAGATGAGTATGGTGGCTCGTTGGAGAACCGTATGCGCTTCATGCGCCGCGTCATCACCCGCGTGATGGAAGAGGCCAAAGACGACATGGCTATCGTGGTGAAAACAAACATGTATGATGGTTTCCGCAGCGGTATGCAAGTGGACGAGTGCATCACCGTAGCCAAGGAATTGGAGAAGTTGGGTGTGCATGCGCTGGTGCTCACCGCAGGTTTCGTGAGTAAGGCTCCGATGGATGTGATGCGTGGTGCCATGCCGCTCAAGACACTGGCTTACTACATGGATATGAAGAAGTTCTGGTGGCTGAAACTCGGTTTGCACATCGGAGGCCGCATGGTGATTCCGACTGTGCCATACAAAGACGCGTATTTCTATGATACGGCCATGAAGTTTCGCAAAGAACTGAAAATGCCGCTGATTTATGTGGGCGGTATGGTTGATAAGGCCGATATGGAGAAGGTGCTGGATTCCGACTTTGTGGCCTTCCAGATGGCGCGCGCATTGGTGCAGGATACCGATTTTGTGAACAAACTTCAGTCGGGCGAGGTGACCCGAAGCGCTTGCAAGCACTCCAACTATTGCATCGGCCGTATGTACACATTGGATATGAGATGTCACCAATGCATGCAAAAGGACGAAATTCCCGCTCGCTTGCAGCGTGAACTTGAGAAGGCGGAGAAAGCCGTTGAAAAATCCAACAAACGATAATGAAAAAGGTTCTGATTGTCGATCGAGTACACCCGTATTTGTCGGAAAAGCTTTCCGAAAGGGGCTTTGTGTGCTTGACCGACATGACCTTCACTTACGATTCATTCAAAGCGGCTCCCGATGATCTGTATGGTTTGGTCATCCGGAGCCGTTTTGTGGTGGATAAGGAGTTGTTAGACTCCAAACCCACGTTGAAATTCATTGTTCGGATAGGTTCTGGGGTGGAGAATATTGATGTGGAATATGCTGAGAGAAAAGGTGTTAAAGTAATCTCCACGCCGGAAGGAAACGCCAATGCGGTGGCGGAGCATTGTTTAGGGCTCCTGTTGGCCGCTCTGCGGCACATTTCCTCTGCCGACCGTGAGGTGCGGGCAGGGGAGTGGCTTAGGGAGAAAAACAAAGGCACGGAATTGCAGTCGCATACCTACGGACTGATTGGTTACGGGCACACGGGTCCGGCGTTTGCCAAACTGTTGCGCGCGCTCGGATGCAAAGTGTATGCATACGACCGTTACAATCTAGTCGCTGGCGATGAAAATGCGGAGATGACCGACTTGGAAACCATCAAGCGGGAATGCGATGTGATTTCCATCCACGTAAATTATATGCCTGAAAACAAATATTTTATCAGTAAACAGTTCATAGATGGTGTTGAGCATCCGTTTGTGCTCATCAACACCTCGCGCGGGTTGGTGGTGAACACGGAAGATGTGGTGAGTGCGCTGGAGGCCGGTCAGATACGGGTGGCCTGTTTGGATGTGTTGGAGTACGAAAGCACGCGGTTGAAAAACCTGCCGAAGGAGCAATGGCCGGCGACGATGGAGCGCTTGGCCCAGATGGAGAACGCCATCCTCACCCCCCATGTGGGCGGCCAAACCCCCGAAGCCGAGCTGCGCCACGCCCAAGTGGCGGTGGAGAGGATATAGGAGTTGCCCGCACGCCTGCCGGCGTGCGATACGAGGTGTAGCATGTGATGTTTCCCGTGTAAGCAGTCCTAACGGACTGCGCGAGTTTTGCGAGTTGTCTTATTGATGTTGCATATGTCCTGCAGGCCGTCAGATGCCCGCACACCTGCCGGTGTGCGATTTTAATGTGTGTCATGATGTTTACCCGTGCAGGCAGTCCTAACGGACTGCGCGAGTTTTTCGAGTTGTCTTATTAATATTGCATATGTCCTGCAGGCCGTCAGGTCTGCAGGCACAGGTAGAACCATGGCGTGTAATATGTTGTTTTCATCGCAGGCCGTTAGGCCTGCGGGCATAAATTGATAATCAGGATTTTAGGATACATCATCAAAAATATATCGTTCATCAAATTGGACATCGTTTTTTCTCAACATGTTCAGATATTCCTCACGAAATGTTTTTTTTGCATGATGTGCTTCTTGGTTCCGGATATATTGGATTACACGGGGAACATGGCTCTTTGTGTACGAAAATGCGCCATAACCGTTTTGCCATTGAAAACGGCATGGTGTGAATCCTTCATTGTTAATCCATTCAGAACTTTCGCGTTTTATACGAAGCATCAACGAAGACAATGATTGCGAAGGACGGAAACCAAACAAAATATGAATGTGGTTGGATGTTCCGCCGATAGCTAATGGTTTGTGTCCTTGTTCTTTGATGATTGTGTTGATGTATTTGTACAGATTATCGCGCCAGTCGGCTTTGATTAGAGCTTCTCTGTATTTTACGGCAAAAACCGTTTGAATGTGAATTTGGGTGTAGGTATTATTCATAATAATATATTTTGTTTAAGATTGTTTGATAAACGGATGGAATCTTGAAATATTGTATAAAATAATGACAGTCAATATTTTAACAATTAATTGTAAAATTTGTAAAATGTGATGTGTTTTATTGTATGTTTGATGGATGATGTGCAATTTGTTACCCGCACACCTGCCGGCGTGCGAATTTAATGTGTGGCATGATGTTCTACCCGTGCAGGCAGTTCTAACGGACTGCGCAATTATTGTGATTTTCCGTGACTGTTCTATTGGTTTTGCTTATGTGCTGCAGGCCGTCAGATGCCCGCACACCTGCCGGTGTGCGATATGATGTGTGTCATGATGTTTACCCGAGCAAGCAGTCCTAACGGACTGCGCAATTATTGTGATTTCCGTGATTGTTCTATTGGTTTTGCTTATGCGCTGCAGGCCGTCAGATGCCCGCACACCTGCCGGCGTGCGAATTTAATGTGTGGCGTGATGTTCTACCGGTGCAGGCAGTCCTAACGGACTGCGCAATTATTGTGATTTTCCGTGATTGTTCTATTGGTTTTGCTTGTGCGCTGCAGGCCGTCAGATGCCCGCACACCTGCCGGCGTGCGAATTTAATGTGTGGCATGTAATGTTCTACCCGTGCAGGCAGTCCTAACGGACTGCGCGATTATTGTGATTTTCCGTGATTGATCTATTGGTTTTGCTTATGCGCTGCAGGCCGTCAGATGCCCGCACACCTGCCGGCGTGCGATATGATGTGTGTCATGATGTTTACCCGTGCAGTCAGTCCTAACGGACTGCGCGATTATTGTGATATTCGTTGTTGTTCTATTGGTTTTGCTTATGCGCTGCAGGCCGTCAGATGCCCGCACACCTGCCGGCGTGCGATATGATGTGTGTCATGATGTTTACCAGTGCAAGCAGTCCTAACGGACTGCGCAATTATTGTGATATTCGTTGTTGTTCTATTGGTTTTGCTTATGCGCTGCAGGCCGTCAGATGCCCGCACACTTGCCGGCGTGCGAATTTAATGTGTGTCATGATGTTCTACCGGTGCAGGCAGTCCTAACGGACTGCGCAATTATTGTGATTTTCCGTGATTGTTCTATTGGTTTTGCTTGTGCGCTGCAGGCCGTCAGATGCCCGCACACCTGCCGGCGTGCGATATGATGTGTGTCATGATGTTTATCCGTGCAGTCAGTCCTAACGGACTGCGCAATTATTGTGATATTCGTTGTTGTTCTATTGGTTTTGCTTATGTGCTGCAGGCCGTCAGTTACCCGCACACCTGCCGGCGTGCGAATTTAATGTGTGGCATGTAATGTTCTACCCGTGCAGTCAGTCCTAACGGACTGCGCAATTATTGTGATTTCCGTGATTGTTCTATTGGTTTTGCTTATACGCTACAGGCCGTCAGATGCCCGCACACCTGCCGGCGTGCGATATGATGTGTGTCATGATGTTTACCCGTGCAGGCAGTCCGAACGGACTGCGCGAGTTTTGCGAGTTGTCTTATTGATGTTGCATATGTCCTGCAGGCCGTCAGGTCTGCAGGCACAGGTAGAACCATGGCGTGTGACATGTTGTTTTCATCGCAGGCCGTTAGGCCTGCGGGCAATATTTTCATCAGCAAACCAATTCCCACATGGGTGCGGTATTGAAAATTGTGTATCTTTGCCCTCGTTAATCCAAAGGCGTTGTTGCTGTATGGTTGACGGATTTTATTAGACATATTGAGCTTGACGCTCTTGTTCTCTTTAGGAAAAGTCTGGAAAACTAAACCTATATGTGTGAGAATAAGATAGTGTGAAGTTCACGTTTTAGGCGTGAATTTTATTCGACCCTTATTTACACAAAGGTTATTCCAGACACCTTCCTAAAAAATAAGTGATTAAACGAAAGGATTCATGCCTTTCTTTATGCTCTTATTTTAACAAAGCATCCTGTTCAGATGGCGGGTGTGCCGAAAACCGCATTTTCAGAGTAGGCATAAACAAACCTGACGTGCCGACAGGAGAAAAAACGGCGGAGAATGTTATGAATCCACAAGTTGAAGAGTTTATTCAAAAGCAAATTGAAAAGCAAAAAAAAGAACGGGAAAACCATTTAATACAGTTGGGTTTATATGAGGATGCTAAAGATGGAACAAAAATATACAGTCCTTGGTTTGATAAAGATTCTCCAACAATGGGTTATAGACTGAAAGATGAAAAAGGATATTTTCGATATGCAACAGAAAAAAAAGCATTGGATATAACTGATGAAGAATATTCGCTAATTTGTAAATATTGTCCTGGTTTAGATTCTGAAGAATCACAAAATAAATCATTTCGCAACGCTGTTCTCGATAAATTAGAAATAATGCGTAAAATGATTAAATTTTTTGTGATTATTACAATAATAGAAATAGTTTGTGGTATAATCATGGCATTCATAATGGCTTTTTAAACTCTGTAGACGTTGTATAATAATTCTAAATAATATGGATAGTTATATTTTTATAGCAAAAGAAAACAGGATTGATCATATTCGTTGCATACAAGAACTTGGTGGCTGTTATTGGTGGAAGAAATGCGGAAGAGGTGAAAGACACCTTCAGATAGGAGATATTGTATATCTTTTCATTTCGGATAAAATCCACAATCGTGTAATGTACAGGTTGGAGGTGGTGGATACGAACAGCACTCGAGATGATGCCAAATATTGGAAAACCAAGTTTGAACCTGATAATTCCTGCTTCAAACTGCAAAATGTTTCGTCCGTTTACACGGGCGTGGGCCTTACACGAAACGAGCTGGAATTGCACGGAATAAAACGCAAAATCCTGTCCAAAAAATTGGATGCAAAACAATCCGCATGGCTTGAGTCGCACTTCGGGAACATCAAATAAATATCATTGCCTTTAACGCGCCCTTAGGCGAGTTTGCATCACTTCTTTCCAGTGAGCAGTTGCTGGATCTCGTTCAACTTCATGAGGGCTTCCACAGGCGTGAGCCCGTTGATGTTCAGACCGACAATCAAATCTTTGACCTCCAACAAAAGCGGATCGTCTAAGTTGATGAAGCTGAGCTGGTAGCCCGGCGTGGATTTCTCAATGAGACTCTTATCGCCGTTGGCCTTGTCGCGGGAGGTTTCCAGCTGTTTCAGGATTTCGTTGGCGCGCTTGAGCACCTGTGCGGGCATGCCGGCCATGCGGGCCACATGAATACCAAAACTGTGCTCGCTTCCACCGGGTTCCAATTTTCTCATAAAGAAGACCTTATTGTCAATTTCCTTCACGGAGACATGGAAATTCTTGATGCGGTGGAATTGCGCCGCCATGTCGTTCAACTCGTGATAGTGCGTGGCGAATAGCACCTTGGCACGGTGATACGGGTTTTCGTGCAGGTACTCGGCGATGGACCAGGCGATGGATACACCGTCGTAAGTGCTGGTGCCGCGCCCGATCTCGTCCAGTAAGATCAAACTCCGACTGGAGATATTGTTCAAGATGCTGGCCGTTTCGTTCATCTCCACCATGAATGTGGATTCTCCGGTGGAGATGTTGTCCGATGCACCCACACGCGTGAAGATCTTGTCCACAATGCCGATTTCCGCGCTCTTGGCCGGCACAAAGCATCCCATCTGGCCCATCAGCACAATGAGGGCGGTCTGCCTCAACAATGCCGACTTACCCGACATATTCGGACCTGTGATAATGATGATCTGCTGCTTGTCGTTGTCTAACTGCACGTCGTTGGCAATATAGACCTCGCCTGGCGGCAGTTGTTTCTCGATGACCGGATGCCGTCCCTCCTTGATTTTCAACGAGGTGCCCTCCGTGATTTTCGGTTTGGCGTAGCGGTTCTCTTTCGACACGCAGGCAAAACAGAGCAGCACATCCAAACGGGCCGCCAAACGCGCATCCAGTTGGATGAGGTTTATATAATCCAATAAGCTGATTAACAAATCATTATACAAGCGCGCTTCAATCTCCAACATGCGGTCTTGCGCACCCAATATCTTGGATTCCAGTTCTTTAAGTTCTTCCGTGATGTACCGCTCGCCGTTGGTGAGGGTCTGCTTGCGCGTCCACTCCGCCGGCACCTTGTCCTTGTGCACATTGGTGACCTCCAGATAATAGCCGAATACATTGTTGAATCCGATTTTGAGCGAGGTGATGCCGGTTCTTTCGGCTTCCCTGCGCTGAATGTCGGCCAATACCTCTTTGCTATTGGTGGCCAAGGCAAACAGGTCGTCCAGTTCCTGGTCCACGCCACGGTTGAATACGCTGCCTTTGCTGACCACCACTGGCGGGTCGTCCTGGATTTCTTTCTCAATGCGGGCGCATACCGACAGGCACGGATTAAACTGCTCGGCAATCTTGGCCAGGGCAGGATGGTCGGCTTGCTTGCAGTAGGCCTGCATTTTCTCAATGGAACGCAACGCACGCGCCAACTGCAGTACTTCGCGCGGATTTATCTTGCCTGTGGCAATCTTCGACACCATACGCTCCAAGTCGCCCATTCGCTTGAGCGTGCCCAGAAGGTCGTCGGCAAGTTGCTCGTTATTAATCAGATACTCCACAATGGAAAGGCGCTCGTCAATCAGCACTTTCTCTTTCAGGGGCATTAGCATCCATTTGCGAAGCATACGAGAGCCCATGGGTGTCTGCGTCTGGTCAAGCACTTGCAGCAGGGTAACAGCATTTTCGTTGGGCGAGTGCACCAGCTCCAAGTTGCGGATGGTGAAGCGGTCGAGCCACACATAATGCTCTTCCTCAATGCGGTTTATCTTGTTGATATGCTGGATTCTATGGTTTTGTGTCTCATAGAGATAATGCAACGCGGCTCCGGCAGCAATGATGCCGTTGGGGAGGTTGTCCACGCCAAAACCTTTCAATGAAGTGGTTTGGAAATGCTTGGTTAGCAGTTCGTTGGCGTAGTCGGACATGAAAACCCAATCGTCCAAGGTGGAAAGCAGCATTTTCTCGCCGAAATGCTCGCGGAAGGCGGCTGATTTGCCTTTTTGAATGACAAGTTCCGATGGTTTGAAGTTTTGGAAGAGTTTGTCAATGTAGTCGTAGTCGCCTTCGGCCACATAGAATTCGCCGGTGGAGATATCGACGAAGGCGATGCCGCAGATTTTCTCGGTGAACTGGATGGCGGCGAGGAAGTTGTTCTCGCGCTGTTCCAGCACTTTGTCGTTCACGGAAACGCCGGGCGTCACCATTTCAGTGATGCCGCGCTTGACGAGGGTTTTGGTGAGTTTGGGGTCTTCCAACTGCTCGCAGATGGCCACGCGCAGACCCGCGCGCACCAACTTGGGCAAGTACACATCCAAGGCGTGGTGTGGGAAACCGGCTAATTCGGTTTGTGTCAGTCCCTTACCATGCTTTGTCAGTGTGATGCCCAGCACTTTGGAGGATGTGATGGCGTCCTCCCCGTAGGTCTCGTAAAAATCGCCCACCCGAAACAATAAGATAGCGTCAGGGTGTTGCGCCTTGAACTTGTTGTATTGTCTCATTAAGGGGGTTTCCGCCGACTTTTCCATAGTGCTTGTTTTGGGAACGCAAAAGTACAAAAAAAGCGGTATATTTGCACCCTGAAAATCTCGTGTTATGCAAGGAAAAGTCATCATCGTTTCAGCCCCTTCCGGTGCCGGCAAAACATCCATCGTGCGCCATCTGCTGGAGGCTGTGCCTGAACTCAAGTTCTCCATTTCAGCCACCACCCGGCACAAGCGCGATTACGAGGAGGATGGCAAGGACTATTATTTCATCACCCCTGAAAATTTCAAGGAACGCTTGGCTAATGATGAGTTTCTGGAATGGCAGGAGGTGTATAAAGACCAGTTTTACGGTTCGCTGAAAAGTGAGGTGGAGCGTATCTGGGAAAACGGGGGAACGGTAATCTTTGATGTGGATGTGTTGGGAGGTCTGAATATCAAGAAGTTCTATGGCGAAAACGCCCTTGCCGTGTTTATAGAGCCGCCCACGATGGAGGAATTGGTGAACCGCTTGAAAAAACGCGGTACTGAAACGGATGAGTCGTTGAAAAAGCGTATGGATAAAGCAGAATATGAGCTTTCTTTCGCTAATCAATTCGACAAAATTGTGTTGAATGACGATTTGGAAACGGCTCAGGGAGAAATGATTGATTTAGTACGTGGTTTTTTGGGAAAATAGAAAATGATGGATTATCAGCATATTTGCGAAGAGGTGGTTGCCCTTGCCCGTCAGGTGGGTGTATGGCTCCGGAGCGAGCGTATGCGGCTGAACACGGTTAACCGGGAAACCAAAGGCGTGCACGATTATGTGACGCAATTTGATAAACAGTCCGAACAGACTATTGTGGCACGACTGAAGGAATTGGTGCCCGAGGCCGGTTTTATTGCGGAGGAGAAGACGGAAACAACACTGGGTGAGCATTTTAACTGGATTGTGGATCCTTTGGACGGCACGACCAATTATATTCACGGTTTGCCGCCCACAGCCATCAGCATTGCGCTTCGTGAGGATGAGGAGATGGTGATTGGCGTGGTGTATGAGATCTGGCGCGACGAGTGTTTTTATAGCTATAAGGGTGGAAAAGCGTACATGAATGGATATCCGATTCATGTGACAAGTTGCTCTAAATTAGATGATTCGTTATTGGCTACAGGTTTCCCGTATTCGGATTTCACGATTTTGAAACCCTTTATGCGCTATATGGAATGGTCCATGCAGCACACGCATGGTCTGCGGCGTTTAGGGTCCGCCGCCACAGATCTCATCTATGTGGCGTGCGGGCGTTGCGACGGCTATTTTGAGTACGGCATGAAACCCTACGATGTGGCTGCCGGCGCTTTTGTCTGCCAACAGGCAGGTGCTCTGGTGTCCGATTTCTCTGGCGGCGACAACTGGATCTTCGGTGGCGAGATTGTGGTCGCAGGTCCCAAATTGTTCCCCGAACTGCTGAAATCGCTGCAACAATTTTTAAAAGCAAAACCGGAATGAAACGCATAGCCATTATCGGTGCCGGTGCTTCCGGGCTTTTCTTGGCCAAGAAATGGTCAGGGAAAAACGATGTGGAGGTTTGTGTGTTTGAGAAAAACAAGCAGGTAGGCACCAAATTGCGGGCATCTGGCGGCGGGAAATGCAACCTGTTCAATACTTTTGTGGATGCGAAGTGCTACAATCACTCTGCCTTTGCGGAAAAATTGCTGCTGAGGGTCACACCTGTGCGCCTCCAGCATGAGTTTGAAGAGATGGGGCTCCAGATGGTGGCCGATGAGGAAGGGCGTGTTTATCCGCTTTCCCAATTTTCGCAGACGGTGGTGGACATTCTTTTGGATAATTTGGGTGAAAATGTCCATTTTGAGATGGAGTATGAGGTGAAAAAGGTTTTCAAACAGGATGGTTTCTGGCACATAAACGATTATCCCATTCCTTTCGACGAGGTGGTTTTCGCCTCAGGTTCCCCGGCCAACATGATACCGAAAAACCGCAGAAACTACAATGGCTATTTAACGGATTTTAACATATTGATAAAAGATTTCCAGCCTTCGTTGGTGGGTTTTGTCATAAAGGATTATCCCAAGATATTGTCGGGTTGCCGGGTGAAAGTGATCGCTTCATTGTATCAGCGTGAAACGCTTATTCAGAGTGAACCTGGTGAGGTTACCTTTAAGGATGATGGCATTTCGGGTATTGTAATTCTTAATTTATCAGCATATTACAATCGTTTGGAAGATAAAGGTGATTGTTTCGTGGAGTTGAATTTCCTGTATGCGAATCCCAGTTACGATGTGGCGGAGCACCTTGATAAGTATCATTCATTGAAGGGATTGCTACATCCCAAATTAAATGAGTTGTATGAGCGTCATCCGTTTGATGTTAAAAAATACAAAATGGCCATTGAAGGCACCTACGACTTGGCTTTTGCGCAGGTGTGCCATGGCGGTATTGACTTGGATGAGGTGGACGACCATTTTGCCTTAAAAAAGTATCCGGGCATCTATGTCACGGGTGAGATGCTGGACATGGACGGCATTTGCGGTGGATACAACCTGTTTTTTGCATTCGTCTCCGCGCTACTCGTAGCGGAATGGTGATAAAAAGGGCGTATAACCATCAAGTGTAAACATATTACAAATTATTAAATTTATCAACTATGAGTAACATTAAATTATTTCAAGACAAGAAAATCCGTTCCTCTTGGAATGAAGAAGAACAACAATGGTATTTTTCTGTAGTAGATGTTGTTGCGGCATTAACGGACAGTGTTAATCCTACTGACTATCTAAAAAAAATCCGTAAAAGGGATGATATCTTGGCTGATTACATAGGGACAAATTGTCCCCAGGTAGATATGTTGACCGAAACAGGGAAAAAAAGGAAAACACTGGCCGCTAATGTCAAAGGACTCTTCCGTATCATTCAGTCTATTCCTTCACCCAAAGCGGAACCATTCAAACTTTGGCTTTCCCAGGTAGGTTATGAAAGATTGCAAGAAATAGAGAATCCGGAATTGGCACAGGAACGTATGAAAGTACTATATGAGAAGAAAGGGTATCCGAAAGATTGGATTGACAAACGGTTGCGTGGTATTGCCATACGTCAGAATTTGACAGATGAATGGAAAAGACATGGTATCACCTCAGAATCTGATTTTGCCATATTGACAGCAGAGATTTCCAAAGCCACCTTTGGCATGACACCATCGGAATACAAAGATTTCAAAGGTCTAACCAAGAAAAACCAGAATTTGCGAGACCACATGGATGATTTGGAGTTGATTTTCACCATGTTAGGCGAACGTGTTACAACAGAAATTTCTCAAAAAGAGAATCCGGAGACCTTTAAGGAAAGTAAAAAAATCGCCAAGCGTGGTGGCAAAGTGGCAGGTGTTGCTCGTAAAGAAACAGAAAAAGAATTAGGACGAAGCGTCTCAACGCCTGACAATTTTTTGCCTAAATCCGAAGACCTGATATTAGAAGAATAGTTCTAATTACCGTGTCAACTCCGTGGCTGCCATGTACGGGGAAATCCGTTTTTCGCGGATGAGTGGCAGCAGACGCTCAATTTCCCTCGCTTTCGTTTCATTGTTGTAAAAGTCGTTTTGCAGGGTGAAATTGATCCAGTTGTAGAAGATGTTGACATTCTGTTCGGTGCGGTTCTTCTCGAAATAGCCATTCCCTTTGGTGAGTGCTTCGTATTGCAGGATCATCTTCCAAACCTGGTCGATGGCGTACCCTTCCAATGCGGAGCATACCTCTACGGGCACATCCCACTGGCTCTCGTTTTTTGGGAACAGCTTGAGGGCAGCGCGGTATTGCGCTTGCGCCCCGACGGCCTTTGCCTTGTTGTCGCCGTCAGCCTTGTTGATGATGAGCCCGTCGGCCATCTCCATGATGCCACGCTTGATGCCCTGCAACTCGTCGCCGGCACCGGCCAGCATCAGCAGCAGGAAGAAATCCACCATCGACTTGACGACGGTCTCCGATTGTCCCACACCCACGGTTTCCACGAGGATAACATCAAAGCCAGCCGCTTCGCAAAGGATGATGGTCTCGCGCGTTTTGCGTGCCACGCCGCCCAGCGTGCTGCCGGAGGGCGAGGGGCGGATGAAGGCGTGCGGGTCCACCGACAGGGTCTCCATGCGGGTTTTGTCGCCCAGAATGCTGCCCTTGGTGCGTTCGCTGCTGGGGTCGATGGCCAACACGGCCAACTTGTGCCCCATGCCGGTGAGCATGGTACCAAAAGACTCGATAAAGGTGCTCTTGCCCACGCCCGGCACGCCCGTGATGCCGATGCGCAACGAGTTGCCGGAGTGGGGGAGACAACGCTCAATGATGGCCTGCGCCATCTCAAAATGGTCGGGATTGGCGCTTTCAATCAGCGTGATGGCGCGGCTCAGAATGACGCGGTCACCCTTGAGAATACCCTCCACATAGTCGTCCAGTGACAGCACACGACGCTTGTGCCGAGTCAGGTTCGGGTTCACCTGGTCGGGTTGCTCAATGCCTTCGCGCTCTGTTAATGCCGATTGAAAGTCTTCTGCCATAATGTTTTATTTTCCGAAATTGTATTCTACTGCATCTTTCATGGAGGAGAAATAATGGAACCTCATGCCGTCGATGAAGTTCTCTTTGATGTCTTCGATGTCCTTGCGGTTTTCGTCCGACATGACAATATCGTAAATGCCGCTGCGTTTGGCGGCGAGGATTTTCTCCTTGATGCCGCCCACGGGCAACAATTTGCCACGCAAGGTGATTTCGCCTGTCATCGCGATCTTGTCGCGCAGTGTCTTTTTTGTGAATGCGGAGATGAGGGCGGTGAGGATGGTGATGCCGGCGGACGGTCCGTCCTTCGGCGTGGCGCCCTCAGGCACATGCACATGCACTTTGCTCTTTTCGAATACAGCCGGGTCGATGCCGAACTCGCCAGCGTGTGCCTTCAGGTACTCGTAGGCGATGGTGGCCGACTCTTTCATCACATCGCCCAGATTGCCGGTCATGGTGAGCTCGCCTTTGCCGGGGGAGGTCAGCGCCTCCACAAAGAGGATTTCGCCGCCCACGGCGGTCCATGCCAGTCCAGTGGCCACACCGGGCACGGAGTTGTCGAACGCTTTCTCCAGTTGGAAGATGGGCGAGCCGAGCATCTCTTTCAGGTCGCTGGTGTGCACTTTCTTTTCCATGTCGCCTTCTTGCACGAGTTTGGCGGCGCGCTTGCGGATGATCTTGGCGATGGTGCGCTCCAGTGTGCGCACGCCCGACTCACGGGTGTATTCGCTGATGATGTGTTCGATGGTCTTATCGGGAAATTGGAGTTGGTTTTTCTCCAAACCATTCTCTTTCAGTTGTTTGGGTACGAGATGGTGTTTGGCAATCTGCAGTTTTTCCTCTGCCAGATACCCCGGGATCTCAATAATCTCCATACGGTCGCGCAGGGCGGGATGCACATTGCCGAGATCGTTGGCGGTGGCGATGAACAGCACGCGTGACAGGTCGAAGGAGGTTTCCAAGTAGTTGTCGTAGAAGGCGTTGTTCTGCTCCGGGTCCATCACTTCCAGCAGGGCGGCGGAGGGGTCGCCTTGCACATTCATACCCGTGATTTTGTCGATTTCGTCGAGCACAAACACCGGGTTCGCGTAACCGGCCTTGCGCATGCTTTGGATGATGCGGCCTGGCATGGCGCCGATGTAAGTTTTGCGGTGCCCGCGGATTTCGGACTCGTCGCGGAGGCCGCCCAGCGACACGCGCACATACTTGCGCCCGAGCGCCGAAGCAATGGACTTGCCCAAGGAGGTCTTGCCAACCCCCGGAGGGCCGGCCAAACACAATATTGGCGATTTCATGTCGCCTTTCAGCTTCAAAACGGCCAGATATTCAATGATGCGCTCTTTCACCTTGTCCAGTCCATAATGATCCTTGTCTAGAGTTTTGCGGGCTTTGGTCAGGTCGAAGTTGTCTTTGCTGTATTCGTTCCAAGGCAGATCTACAAAGAGTTCCAAGTAGTTGAGTTGCACGGAGTAGTCGGGTGCCATGGAGTTGGTGCGTTGCAGTTTTTCCAACTCTTTGTTGAAGAGATCAGCGGTTTCCTTGCTCCATTTCTTCTTGGCGGCGCGCTGTTTCAGCGATTCCACATCCTTCTCCGACGGGGTCCCGCCCAGTTCCTCCTGGATGGTTTTCATCTGCTGGTTCAGGAAATACTCGCGCTGCTGCTTGTCCATCTCCTGGCGCGACTTGTCTTGGATCTGGTTCTTGAGTTCCACCATCTGCAGGTCGCGGTGCAGCAGTTTGTGTACCTGTTTGGCGCGCTCCACAATGTCTTCCATTTCCAGAATGCGCTGTTTCTCTTCCACGGAAGCGGAAAGGTTGGAAGCCAAAAAGTTGAGCAGAAACACATGACTCTCAATGTTTTTCAGTGCGAAGGAGGCCTCGCGAGGCATGTTCGGTGACATCCGGATCATGCGCGTGGCGGTGTCTCGGATGGTGGAGATGAGGGCTTTGAAGTTTTTCTGCCCGATGATGTCTTGATCGAAGTCGTTGGAGTTGAATTGTTTGGCGGTGCACTTGAAGTAGGGTTCAATCTGGGTGAGTTCCTGGATGACAAAGCGGCGGACGCCTTGCACAATGATGGTCACGCCGCCGTCAGGCATGGTGATGTATTTGAGGATGTGCGCCAGCGTGCCCACTTTGTACAGATCTTGCAGGGTGGGTTCCTCCACCTCATTCACCCGTTGGGCCACCACACCGATAGGTTTGTTGGTGCGGGAGTATTCTTGCGCCAGGCGAATGGACTTCATCCGCCCCACATTGATGGGAATTACCATCCCGGGAAACAGCAAAGTGTTGCGCAGCGGCAACAGCGCGATTTCTTCCGGCACCTCTTCCTCTCTTAACCGTTGCTCATCGTCTAACGAAAACAATGGGATAAAGTTGTTCTCGTTGCCCATAAATTCCTCCAACAGAGATATTTCTTTCATGTAGAGTTCTGATTTAGATATAAAAAAACTGACCTTTTTTGGGTTACAAAAAAGGTCAGCAAAAGTACAAAATATTATGGATTATTTGGATTTGTTCGCGTCAAAATGACGAGCATATTTGTTGCGGAATTTATCCACACGACCGGCTGTGTCAACCAGTTTCATCTTACCCGTGAAGAAGGGGTGAGAGGTGTTGGAAATTTCCAATTTTACGAGCGGATATTCATTTCCGTCTTCCCATTGAATCGTGTCTTTTGTAGCGACTGTGGATTTTGTCAAAAAAGCGTAATCGTTTGACATATCCTTAAATACGACTGTTCTATACTCTTTAGGATGGATATCTTTTTTCATCTTATTGGTGTTTATTATTGCCTAAAAATTTTGGACTGCAAAAATACATTTTTTTTAATATAATCAACACTTATGTGTGAATTTATTTTCAGGGGACCGTTAATTTACCCTAAGTCGCTGTCCTTCAGATATTTTATCTGGATTGTCAAGATTGTTTAATTTGAGAATTCGGTCAACGGTGGTATGATAAAGTGTTGAAATTCGGTAAAGTGTCTCCCCTTTTTGGACAATATGGTATGTTGCATTCGCATTTTCTGAGGTGGTGGGTACCCGAGTTTGGGTGGTCGGGGCGGCAGGAGTTTTGGGTGTAATCCCAATTTGATCCGTACTGATAACACGAATATCTTCTGAAGAGAGGGACAGTGTGTTTTTCAGTAAATCCTCCTCGTCAAAGTCAATCATCAGTTCGGGGTTGAAATGCTCGTTCATAAAGCGGGTTTCAAAATGCAAGGTGTTGTCCTTCACATTCCCGCTGTGGCCCGTTTGTCCGATCACATCGCCGGCGTTGACCATCTGGCCAGGTTTGACGCATACCTTGTCAAGATGGGCATACACCGTTTCCAATCCGTTGTAGTGCCGCACCACCACGGTGAGCCCGTAGTGACCGTATGGTTTGGCCATGCGTACCACACCGTCGAAGCAGGTTTTCACTAAAGTCTGGTACTCCACGGTCAGGTCCACGCCTGGGTGGAAATCGCCACGCTTGGTGAGTCCGTATGCGCACGAAATTTCGCCGAATGTGCAGGGGAACACAAAGTTGTGGTTGCCTTCTTGCACCAGCAGGAGCATCAGCCGGTCATTGGCGAATGGTATTTCCAGCACCTTGCTCCGGAGGTGATTCACGTCCCAATACTGCTGGTAGAGGTTGTAGGCCGGAATCTGGTAGGTCTCATGAATGGACGGATAGGCTGTGCTGAGGCGCATTGCCGAGTCAAAAGTTACGGCCACCGTGTCTTTGAGCGCAATATTCTGCGAATATTCCGTGACATCAATGGATTGTCCCATCAGGAATCCGTAGCTGAGAATCAGAAAAAATGCCAGCAGTCGTTTCATCTTCCGTTATTGTTTTAGATTTTCAAGTATGGATGAGGAGGAGAAGCCCTCCACAAAGGGAATGGTGAGCACTTGGCCGCCCCGCGCGCGCACGAAGTCACCGCCCACAATGTTGTCAATCTGGTAATCCCCGCCCTTCACTAAAATGTCGGGTTTTACGGTAGTGATAATGTTGTAAGGAGTGTCTTCTTCAAAAAACACGATATAATCCACCATTTCCAAGGCGGCCATCACCAATGCCCGTGCGTCTTGTGCGTTTACGGGGCGGTCGGGACCTTTCAAACGGCGCACGGAGGCGTCGCTGTTCAACCCTACTACCAGCAAATCGCCGAGTTGACGGGCTTTAGCCAAGTAGGTGATATGCCCGACATGCAGAATGTCGAAGCACCCGTTGGTGAACACGATTTTCTGACGGTGCAGTTCCTCTTCATTCTTCGTAAAGAATTCTGCATCAACAATTTTATTCCGTATGTGTTCGAGGCGGGTCATTTAAGATTCGGTTTCAGGTTTAACGATGGAAGAGTCTTGTTTCTTATAAAAAGAGGACAAAAACAGGGAGGCGAAGCCCACAAGCAGGGCCACGGCGGTTTGCAGAATCCAGCCGATCCAGCCGGCGGCAAGGCCGTGGGTGTAGTTCACACCATACATCAGCAAAATACCGGCAGTGATGAGCGGGTAGGAACCAAGTCCGCCCTGCGAAATCATGAAGGCGATGGTGCCGAAGGTGAGTACCGCCAGCGCGGCGCCCGGCCCAAGTCCGTGCAGGTAAGGGATGGCGAAGAAACAAAGGTAGGTGCCCAAGTAGTAGCAAATCCACATGACCACGGTCCAGAAGATGTAGCGTCCTGGATGGGGCAGATCTTTGATGGAGATGATGCCTTGCCATAATCCTACGAAGAAATTGCGGATTTTCATGCACCACGCGTATTTTGACCACCAGCGGCGCGTGAGTCGCAGAAGCAGCCAAATCAGCAGGATAGCGCCTATCAATATGTATATGAAATAGTTGCCGAGAATGGACAGTCCCTTTTGCTCCATCCACATGCCTACGGAGGTTTGCGTTTCGTGGTCGATGATGACATTCGACAACATGCCGGTGTTCATCCCGATGACGACCAGTATCAGTGCCAGCCAGCAGAGGATATCGACCGCGCGTTCGGTGAGCACGGTGCCGAGGGATTTCTGGAAGGGCACATTTTCAAAGCGTTGGAGGAATGAGCAGCGCAGAATCTCTCCCAATCGCGGAAGGGCGAGGTTGGCCAGATAGCATATCATCACGGAGTAGAAAACCATGGAGAAACGGGGCTTGTAGCCCAGCGGCTCGATGAGGATCTTCGCACGCACCGCGCGCGCCACATCCGCCAAAATAGCCATAATGGCGGCGCTGATCAGCAGCAGCCAACACGACAGGTGGTTGATGCTGCCCATGGAGTCCCATATCGCGCGCATGTCCTCTTTGGACAAATCACGCAGTGAAAGCCATATAAAAAAGACACCCAATCCCACGAACAGAATGAATCGCAGGATTGTGAAAATGGGGTTCCTCTTTTTGACTTGTGTGTTTTCCATAAAATCAATGAGTTATATTGTTGTCCACCCGAAAGGATGGGGCTCCAGAGGAAGTTTGGCCAGCGGATGGTAGTCGCCTACCAGTCCGATGGGTTTGGCGTTGCGGATGTCATACACAATCTGGATGCATTTCCGCGCTTCGTCCAATCCGAAACCGTTACCGTTCAAAATCTGCCGGTAGCTTTCGGTGTGCAGGTCGTTGAACCCGTCGCTGAACTCGAACACCTCCTGTCCGATGGTGATGGAACGGAAGGTGCGTTGTCCGCGTGCCGCCACCTCTTGCGGCAATGTGTTGGCATTGATGCTCAGAAAATAGCGTACCCGCGCCTTTTGGAGCCGGATGAAGCCGGCCAGACGGTCATGGGACGACACATGCACGATGTTTTCCTGAACATTCCCGAAAATGTAGGCGAGCATGTCCAAAAAGTGGATGCCGATGTTGGTGGCGATACCGCCGCTTTTCTTCGAGTCACCTTTCCAAGAGGTGTAGTACCACTTGCCACGCGAAGTGATATAGGTGAGATCGACATCATAGACTTTGTCTTGAGGTCCCTCTTCGATTTTCTTTTTCAAGGCAATGACCGAAGGATGCAGTCGCAGTTGGAGGATGTTGTTGACCGTGTGTCCGGTTTCCTCCTCTATGCGTTGCAGCGCGTCCACATTCCAGGGGTTCAGCACCAATGGTTTTTCGCAAATTACATCACAACCCAAGCGCAGCGCGTAGCGCGTGTGCGAATCGTGCAGGTAGTTGGGCGTGCACACGGTGACAATGTCTATTTTCTTGTCCGTATTCTTGATTTTGGTGCAGTGGCGGTCGAACAGCTCTTGTTCTGTAAAGAAGTTGGCATCAGGAAAATAACTGTCGATGATGCCCACGCTGTCGCTGATGTCATATGCGGAAACCAGGTTGTTGCCGGTATCCTTGATGGCTTTCAGATGCTTGGGCGCCACATAACCGCCTACTCCGATAATGGCGAAATTCTTCATGCGTTCGGTTCTGTTTCTTTTTGTTGTTGAGACTTTTGAGTAGTTTGCGCGTTGTCAATGGCTTCGAAAATAGAATTGTTGCTGATAAACTCCGGAACCACTTCTTTCATTTGAGCGACGATGGCGAAATCGTCATCGTTCTGTATCTCAATAAGTTTCTCTATTTTAGGTACCAGTGTCTGGTATTCGTAGGTGCGCACTTTGGCAATCATGATCTTCTGGTGTTCTGTCTTGATGGTATTCTCCTCATCGGCCAGCAGTTCTTCATACAATTTTTCGCCGGGACGCAGGCCCGTGTATTCGATGGAGATATCCTTGTTCAAGGTAAGACCGGACAGTTGGATCATTTTTTTTGCCACATCGCTGACTTTGACGGACTTGCCCATGTCGAAGATGAAGATTTCGCCACCCTTTCCCATGGCTCCGGCGGTCAGCACCAGCTGGCAGGCCTCGGAGATGGTCATGAAATAGCGCGTGATGTCGGGGTGCGTGACGGTAAGGGGCCCACCGTTCTCAATCTGTTTGCGGAAGATGGGAATCACCGATCCGTTGGAGTCCAGCACATTGCCAAACCGCGTGGTGATGAACTTGGTGGTGTTCTGGTGGAAGTTGAGGGCCTGAACATACATCTCCGCGATGCGCTTGGAGGCACCCATCACATTGGTGGGGTTCACCGCCTTGTCGGTGGAGACCATCACAAACTTCTTCACCCCGTATTGCACGGCCAGGTCAGCCAGCAGTTTGGTGCCTGCCACATTGTTTTTGATGGCCGACTGCACATTCTTCTCCATCATGGGCACATGTTTGTAGGCGGCCGCATGGAAAATGACATTGGGATGATAATGCTCAAACAATTTGATCATCAATTCTTTATCGCAAATGCTGTGAATGTGCAAATCGATATCTTTCATATTGTTGGTCTGCAACAGCTCATTCTGCAAGAAGAAGCAGGGTGTCTCGGCCTCGTCCACCAAGACGAGTTGTTTGTATTGGAATTGCAGCAGTTGGCGCACAATCTCACTGCCAATGGAACCGGCGGCGCCGGTGATGAGGATGGTTTGACCGTTCAGTTCAGGGTTCAGCAGCGACAAGTCCAGTTGGATGGGGTTGCGTTCCAAGAGGTCTTCAATCTTTACCTTCTTGATCTGCTTGAAACTCAGGTTTCCATTCAGCCATCGGGACACGGGCGGCACCTTGAGCACTTTCACATTGTGCGGCAGCGCAACCTCCGTGATGGCCTTCACTTTGGCGTTGCTGATTTTCTGCACCGCGATGATGAGGAAAGAGATGTTGTTGGTGCTGAGGTAGTCATCCAGCATTCGGAAATCATAGACATGCAAACTTTCCAGTTGCATCCCGATCTTGGCGGGATCGTCGTCGAAGAAAGCCAGCACATTGTATTTGCTGGCGTTGTCACGGTCGATGGTGCGCTTGGTGATGATACCGGAGTCGCCTGCACCGAATATAATGATGTTTTTGCGGGAGCGGACCGGATTCATCGTTTCCAGATAATACATCTTGAAAGCAAATCGGTAAATCAGCAGTAAGACGGTGGTGATGAAGAATTCCATCATCCATACAGAATTGGGAATCAGGAATTTACCTTTAATGGTGAAAACCACAAGATTGATGAGGGCCACGGTCAGCGTGCCGCAGAAGCAGGCCCAGAATATCTTGACCACATCTTTGGTGCTGGTGTAGCGTACCACCAGATGGTGGGTTTGGAATATTTCGAAGAAGATGAACCGCAGGGTGAGGAGTATGATGGGGGCGTAAATCCAGTCGGTGTAGTTAAGGTGTGTGGGCAGTTTGAAGTTCGCCCGGATAATCATCGTGAGGAAGATGGAAATGGCCACCACCAGCATGTCCAAAGACATAATCAGCCATGCCGGTGTGATATGCAGGTTGCGGATTCTCAGGTATAGTTTCTTTGCAGGTGAATTCATTGTGATAATCTGCCAATTTTCGGCGGCAAAAGTACAAAAAATACCAAATAGGTAGAAATGCGATAAATCGCGTTTCTACTCTTTAATGTACACGCGGGGCACGCGTTTGGAAATGCGGGTGAGCAGCTCGTAGCTGATGAGTCCTGCGGCCTCCGCCATGTCGGACACGGTGTTGCCTTCGCCATAGACTACCACTTCGTCACCCTCGTGGATCGCGAGTCCCGTAACATCCAGCATGCACATGTCCATGCAGATTTTGCCGATGACGGGCACTTTTTGCCCTTGAATGATGACGGTGCCTTTGCCATTACCCAGCTCGCGCGGGTAGCCGTCGGCGTATCCGATGGGGATAATGGCCACTTGCGCGTTGCGTTTCAGCCTCCAGCTGCGGTTGTAGCCGATGGTTTCGCCGGCAGGGATGTGCTTCACCTGCGTGATGACGGTTTTCAGGGTGACCACATTGTGCAGTTGCGGCGCCACTTCAGCGATTTCGGTGCATCCGTACAGACTGATGCCAAGGCGCACCATGTCGAACTGCGCTTCCGGGAACCGGTAAATGCCGGCGCTGTTGAGGATGTGGCGCAAAATCTTGTAGTCGAAGGCGGCGCAGAGCTGGTCGGTCATCTGCTGGAACAGGGCAATCTGGTGGTGCGTGTAGGCGTCCTCGTGCGGGTCCTCGGCAGCGGCCAGATGCGAGAACACGGAGGCGATGTGCAGTTGCGGGTTTTGTTTCACAAACTCAATCAGTTGCGGAATGTCTTGCTGGTCGAATCCGAGTCGGTGCATGCCGGTGTCAAGTTTGATATGGATGTTGAACTGTTGGATTTGCGGGTGTTTTTTAAGCACTTTGACCAGTTCGCCGAGGTAATAGAAATTGAAAATTTCGGGTTCGAGGTTTTGTCTGACCATCACATCGAAACTGTGCGCTTCGGCGCCCAGCACGATGATGGGGGTTTGGATGTGGCGCTTGCGCAGGCGCACGCCCTCGTCGGTGTATGCTACCGCCAGATAGTCAATGTGTTGCGCCACGAGTTCGTTCACCAGTTCCACATCGCCGAGACCGTAGGAGTGGGCTTTCACCATGGCCACCATTTTAGTGTTGGGGCGCAGGTGGGCGCGGTGGAGGTTGAGGTTGTGGGTGAGCGCGGGCAGACTGACATTGAGGATGGTGAGATGTGTTTTATGCTGCAGTTTGGCCACGATATTCTCGAAGTGGGAGTTGCGCGCGCCTTTTACCAGGATGCACTCGTAGGAGAACTCCGGCAGGTTGCCGATAAACTCCTCGGTGGAAGCGAAAAACTCGCTTTTCGGACAGGTGAAGCAGTGACGGTGTGCTAGCAGGTGACTCCCGATACCGATGAACCGGTGGATGTGGTGCTCCTCAAGTCGCCGGTTAAGTTCCTGGTAATCTTGGTCGTTGAGGTCTCCCACTTGCTCAAAGTCCGAGAGGATGAGCGCCTTGTCGGGCAGTTGGGTTTGGGTGTCCAAGAAGTCCAGAGCGGCATACAGTGAATTGGTGTCCAAACTGTAAGTGTCGTTGATCACCACGGAGTGGTTGAGCCCTTCCATGATTTCCATGCGCATGCGGATGTGGGTGAGGCGAACCAATCGTTGGTTGATGGTGTCGGGGTTAAGACCGAGTTCCAGCATGGTCACGATAACATGGGTGGCATTCTCGATAGAAGCGGAATCCAGGAACGGGATGCTGTAGGTGAACTGGTTGATAGTGAGAAGAGTATGATTGTCTTCGGTGGTGTAGGAAACCGGATAGGTGGATTGCGGACTACCCCAGGATATTTTTTGCAAGTGGTCGTATTCGGGAAGGGTGAGGAGGGTGTTGAGTTCGGGGTTGTCGTCGTGGAAGACCAGTTTGGAGGCATGCTCAAAGAGTTTGAGCTTCTCGATGGTCTTTTGCGCCTGGTTTTGGAAAAACTGGGCGTGGGCCATGCCGATATTGGTCAGGATGCCGATGGTGGGTCGGATGATGTTGGCGAGGGGTTGCATCTCGTCGGGTTTGGAGATGCCGGCTTCGAAGATGGCCAGGTTATGGTGTTCAGACATGCGCCAGACAGAGAGGGGCACGCCGATTTGGGAGTTGTAGCTGTCGGGACTTCTCACGATGAGGAAGTCGTCGTTGAGCATAGTGTTGAGCCACTCTTTGACAATGGTTTTGCCATTAGAGCCGGTGATGCCGATGACGGGGTAGTGGAATTGGGAGCGGTGGTGTTGGGCGAGGGTTTGCAGGGCGGCGAGTGTGTTGTTTACAACGAGGAAATTGCCTTGCGGGTCGAGGTTGGCGGCGGCGGGGTCAGAGACCACGAAGTTGTGCACGCCGTCGCGGGCCAGTTCGGGGATGTATCGGTGGCCGTCGTTCTTGCCGGTCTTGAAGGCGAAGAAGAGGGACTCGTCGGGTTTGTTGATTTTCCGGCTGTCGAAGCACAGGCGGGCGATGTCGATTCTGTCATCGCGGATGATGCTCTCCAACGGGTTGATTATATGGGCAATATCGGTAATGGTCATTTCCAGTAAATTTCGGTGCAAAGGTATAAAAATATGATGATTAACGTACATTATTTCGTATCATTGCAATTGGTTTTGAAAATTTTGAAGATTTACTACTTGCCATGCATTATGATGGGGACAAATAAAAAATGATGTGGATGTAGCCAACTGCCACATCAAAAACCAGCCAACTGCCACATCAAAAATCGGCCAACTTCCACATCAAAATGGGATGAAGATACCGAGTTTTTAGAAATTATTCGTATTTTTGCTCCGCAATTAATAGCAATTTAGGATGGAGAATAAATATAAGAAACGTATTGCAGACCAGATGCTTGCAGACCAATTGGAAGCTTCTGGAGCTGTTCTTGTGGAAGGACCGAAGTTTTGCGGAAAGACGACTTTGGCAAAGCAGCAGGCGGGTAGCGTTTTATCGATGGCAGACCCTGACACGTTGAACCAAAATCTTGCCCTTGCAAAGACGAATATTTCAAGACTTCTTGCTGGAGACACCCCCAGGTTGATTGACGAATGGCAGATTGCACCGCAGTTCTGGGATGCGGTAAGGAACGAGGTTGACAAAAGGCAGGAGGACGGGCAGTTTATCCTTACGGGTTCTGCTGTTCCTCCAAAGCCCAAGAAGAATGGGAATCCGATAGAGGCGGAGCAGATACATCATACCGGCACCGGACGAATAGCTCGCCTGAAACTCCGAACAATGACGCTGTGGGAGTCGGAAGATTCGACTGGAATGGTGAGTTTAGGAAATCTGTTTGAAAATCCGGAAAAGATTGACGGAGAAAGCCATATAGACTTGGACAGGCTTGCCTACCTCACCTGTCGTGGAGGATGGCCAAAGGCTGTGTTGAAGAGGAGCGAGAAAGCGGCGCTTGCGCAAGCGTTTAATTATTATGACTCGGTGGTGAGCAACGATATCAAGCGCGTTGACGATGTGGAAAGGGACGAAGAACTGGCCAAGCGCATCATGAGGTCGTATGCCAGAAACCAAGCCAGTCAGGCTACGGCGGGAACCATCTTGGCAGACGTTAAGAACAACGGTGACGAGCAGATGTCGGAGAATACGGTGTATAATTATGTGAAGGCGTTGAAGGAAATCTTTGTTATTGAGGATTCCATAGCGTGGAATCCCAATCTTCGGTCGAAGACAGCGATAAGGACTTCAGACACCCGTTATTTTATAGATCCATCAATTGCCACCGCAGCATTGGGTTTGGGACCAAAGGATTTGATTAACGATATGAATACCTTCGGTCTTATTTTCGAAACTCTTGCTGTGAGAGATTTGCGAGTGTATGCGGAGTCGCTTGGTGGGAAGGTGTATCATTATCGCGACAAGAACAATCTGGAATGTGATGCCGTGGTGCATCTGCGAAACGGCTCATACGGGCTGATTGAGATTAAGATAGGAGGTGCTGATCTAATTGAGGGTGGAGCAGATAGTCTGAAAACGCTGTCGGACAAGATAGACACGACTAAGATGAAAAAACCTTCGTTCCTGATGGTTTTGACGGGTATAGGAGATTACGCATATAAGCGCCCGGAAGATGGTGTGTTGGTGGTGCCGATAGGTTGTTTGAAACCGTAAGCCGCGCAGGTCTTAATAAGGCGGCTGGGGGGAAGTGGAGGAAGTGGAAATCTGAGAATTGAAAACGGAAAATTGAGAATTGAAAGGTGGGGCGGTTGCATTGTCAGTGCCCCGTTTGCTCGACGGGAGGAGCTGGCGCGATTGGCGTTAAGTATTGTGTGTGGAAGATAATGGCACCCATTAACGAAAAAATTGTACTTTTGCAAGTTTAATTTTTCAAAACAATGCTAAACAATAAAACAGTTCTTATTACCGGTGGTACCGGCTCATTTGGAAAGAAGTTTGTTGAGGTGATATTGCGAGATTATCCCAATGTAAAGAAGATTATCATCTACTCCCGTGATGAACTGAAACAGTTTGAATTGAAGCAGAAGTATCCTGAGTCAAAGTTTCCGATGATGCGTTATTTCATTGGAGATGTCCGTGATTTGGAACGACTTACTCGTGCTTGTGAGGGAGTGGATGTTATCATCCACGCAGCTGCCATCAAGCAAGTTGACACTGCAGAATATAACCCGGATGAATGTATAAAAACCAATGTTCATGGAGCACAGAATGTCATTAAGGCTTCCTTGGCTTGCGGAGTGAAAGATGTTGTGGCACTTTCAACCGACAAAGCTTGTGCACCGATTAACCTTTATGGTGCTACTAAACTTACCAGTGACAAATTATTCTGCGCTGCAAACAATATCAGTGGTTCCAAGCCTATTAAATTTTCTGTTGTAAGATATGGCAATGTAATGGGTTCTCGTGGTTCTGTGATTCCGTTCTTCATTAAAAAAAGAGATGAAGGTGCTAAAGAACTTCCTATTACTGATATGCGTATGACTCGCTTTAATATCTCCCTTGAAGCGGGAGTATCCTTAGTGATGTATGCACTTGGTCATCATCTCGGAGGAGAGATTTTTATCCCGAAGATACCTTCTTATCATATTAAAGACGTTGCTACCGCGATTGCCCCTAATCTCCCGCAAGTGGAAGTGGGTATTCGTCCCGGAGAAAAATTACATGAAGAGATGATTACAGTTACAGATGCACTGGATACGATTGATTTGGGTAAGTATTATGTGATTATGCCTTCTGTCTCAGACAAACACAACCGAGAGGAATTTATTCTCCATCATAATGCCAAGTTGGTCCCTGAAGGGTTCCATTATAGTTCCGATAACAATACCGAATGGGAAACAGTTGAATCGATGCGTGAAAATATCAAGAAGTTTGTGGATCCCAATTTTGAAGTAAAATGAGCGTAAATGCAATTATACAAGCGCGTTGTGGATCAACACGCTTTCCTAATAAAGTTTTTGCCATGATTGACGGCAAACCTCTGCTTTGGCATGTGGTGAATCGTCTGACCTACGCCAAAAAGATTGATGATATTGTGGTGGCAACTACGATCAACAGTAAGGACGACAAAATTGAGAAATGGTGTAAGGAAAATAATATTCATTGTTATCGTGGTAGAGAGGAAGATGTTCTTAATCGCTATTATAGTGCATCTGAAGCATTTCCTTCCGATTATGTAGTTCGTATTACTGCTGATGACCCATTCAAAGAGCCTAAAGTAATTGATGCTGTTATTGCTAAACTTATTGAGGAAAATTACGATCATGTGACAAACAATCTCCCGCCATCTTTCCCCGAAGGCCTTGATTGCGAAGCTTTCAGAAAAGAAGCATTAGATCGTTCCGAGAAAGAAGCCGAGACGGCTTTTGAACGAGAGCATGTAACGCAGTATATTTACCATCATCCAGAAATCTTCAAGATTGGCAATGTGAGCAACGATGTGGACCTCTCTTCATTGAGGTGGACAATCGATAAAGATGTGGATTTTGAAATGGTAACAGCGATATATGAACATCGTGATAGTAACAAAAAGGGGGTTCTTCTTATGGATGAAATCCTTGAAATATTGAAAGCCAATCCGGAGATTGAAAAGATTAATTCAGAGGTGGAAAGAAGTGCCATGTATAAGATTTAGAATGAAAAATAGTTTTATGGAACGTATTTCTGATTTAGAAAGAAAGTATGTGAATGAGGCTTTGGACAATGCCTTCGCAACATCTAAGAATTCCATTTTCAACACCAGACTTGAGAAGGAATTTGCAGAGAAGTTTGGGATGAAATATGCCATTGGCAGTAGCAATGGTACTGCAACACTTCATACGGCCATCGCTGCCCTTGGCATCAAGCCTGGCGATGAAGTTATTGCTCCTGCTTTAACCATGGCCAGTTCCTCTTTCGGTATTGTTATGGCGGGTGTTAATCCCGTCTTTGCTGACAGCGACCATGATACTTTCCAAATCTCAGCTGAAAGCATTGAGAAGTGCATTACGCCTAAAACCAAGGCTGTTATGACGGTTGCCCTTTATGGCTTCTGTCCTGACTACGATGAGATTACGGAAATCTGTAAGAAGCACAACCTTTATCTGATTGAAGATAATGCGGAGGCCTTTGGTGCTAAGTATAAAGGCAAACTGGCTGGTACATTTGGAGATTTCTCCAGCTTCAGTTTCCAGGCATCCAAGCACTTGACTACAGGCGAGGGTGGTATGTTGCTGACTAATAACCTGGCCTTTGCAGACGAAGCTCGTCGTTTTGGATGCCTTGGTTATGGTAGCGTAGGTGCCACCAAGCAGAAGATTACCCGTAATGATATTCAAGACCCGGCTTATTTCCGTCATGTGAGTGTTGGTTTCAACTACCGTATGTCTGAATTGCAGGCTGCTTGTGCCCTTGGTCAACTCCAGCGTTCTGATGAATTGGTGGCCAATTTCAAGGCTTGTGCCAAAATTTTTGATGAGGCCGTCAAAGGTCAGAACCTGCTTATCCCTGAAAAGGCACCGGAAGGCTGCGATCCTTCATACTGGACTTATTGTTGCGTCCTTAACACCGACAATCCTCAAAAGGATTGGTATGAGTTCCGTGACTTGTTCCAGAAAAATGGTGGTGATCCTTACTATGCTGCTTGGAAGCTTTCTTATCAGGAGCCTGCTTTCCAGAATATTGTTCACAAGCAGCCAGGTATCTGGCAGTCATACGAACCGGGCCTATGTCCGAATTCAGAGTATCTACAGCTGCGTATGATTCAGTTCAAGACCAACTATTGGAATCTTGACGAATGCAAGCAACAAGCAGAGATTCTCCATAAAACAATCAATGAGTTCCAAAAATAATACTAATATGTTAGACTTTAATCAAAACATCAAGATCGGTGATCGCATGATAGGTCCCGACTATCCAACCTATATTATTGCAGAGATAGGTGGCAACTTTGATGGTAGCTTGGAGAAAGCCAAGCAACTCATCGATGCTGCAAAAGAAGCAGGTGCTGACTGCGCCAAATTCCAAACATTCAAAGCTGAAAGTATAGTGTCCGAAGGCGGTTTTTCCAAAATGCAGCTGCACGGGGTACACGGTTCATGGGGACGCACGGTTAGTGAAGTTTTCAAAGATGTTGAACTTCCATTGGAATGGCATCAGGAACTGGCTGACTATTGCGAGAAAGTGGGCATTGACTTCTCTACTTCTCCGTACAACAAAGAGGCGGTTGATCTCTGTGCAGATATGAATTTGCCGTTCATTAAGATCGGTTCCGGTGAAATAACTTGGTTGGAAATGTTGGACTACATAGCCCGCAAGGGTTTGCCTATTATGTTGGCCACAGGCGATGCCACCATGTCGGAGATTGATGAAGCGGTGCGTACCATAGAGAAAACAGGCAACAAAAACTTTGTGCTGATGCAGTGCATCACAAATTACCCTTCTAAACTGGAAAGCGCCAATGTGAACGTGCTGAAAACCTATCAGTCGGCCTTTGGCTGTCTGACTGGTTATAGCGACCACGCACCTGGGCCTGTTGTGGCTATTGCTTCTGTAGTTCTTGGTGGTCGTGTTATTGAAAAGCACTTCACTTTGAACAAAAAAGACAAAGGTCCTGATCATCCGCATTCTATGGAACCTGCAGAATTCAAGTTCATGGTTGATAGTATTCGGGAGGTTGAAAAGGCTATGGGGAGTACTCGTAAGGAGGTGCAGAAAGAGGAAAGTGAAACTGTTTTTGTGCAGCGTCGTTGCCTTTATGCAAAGAATGATTTGAAAAAAGGTCAGGTCATTCGTGAAGATGACCTTGATGTACTGCGTCCAGCTTTGGGAATCCTGCCCAAATTCAAGAATGTTGTCATTGGGAAGACAGTCAACAAGGATATTCCTGCCCGTGACCCAATTTTCTGGGAAGATCTTTAGTTTATGATAACAGATAGAGAAAAAATACTTGCAATCGTTGATAACGATTGCCTTATGCATTCTGATGCGGCTATCTTATTGGAAGGCGATGGCTTTTTCCGTTTCCAAAAAGCCGTTGACCTCTATAAAAAAGGGATGGTGGATAGGATTGTTTTCAGCGGTAATATTATAGACAAGGATTATGGTAGTTTTCCTTACGAGGAGATTGCTCCGCTCATACTGAAACAAGGGGTGCCGGAAAAGGATTTAATTCACGAGAACAAATCATTACATACTCGTCAGCAGGCGGTTGAGGTGATAAAGATGGCGATGGAGAACCAGTGGAAAAAACTTGCGCTTATCGCGTCTCACGAACATCAGTATCGTGCATACTTGACCTTTCTTAGGGAAGTGCTTGACACCAGAAGCGGTATTGTCCTTTATAATGTCCCTGTCCGGAATCTTAATTGGTTTGTTGATAGTGGTTGGGGAATGCGTTTTGATAGGTTGAATGCCGAGTTTGAAAGAATAGAAAAGTATTCTGCTATGGGTCATCTGGCTACGGCAGACGAAGTGATAGAATATCAAAAATGGAAAGAGAGCATGTTAAAAGACTCTTTGCTCAAAACTTCATAGGCAAAGAAGAGCTGAACCCTTTTTTCAAGGCATTGGGCTTTGGAGAAGTGGAGATTCAAGAGAAACCTATTGAGTACAGTGATAGCGAGTTGCAAAAAGCAGCCGAGAGCGGATATGTCTTGATTTATGGTGTAGAGCATGTCAAAGGAGAGATGATCACCCTGAGAATCCTCCGTGAAAAGTTTGGTGTCAACCCAGATATTTCAGAACCTTGCTTTTATAATCAGGATTGGTATCTGAAAGAAGATTTCATGGATGTGTCCCTTAATAACCAGTGGTTTCTCATCAAGAAGGAGGTTGTTGATGCTTCTCGTGCTGTGTTGCCAGAAGACCTGATTCAGCGAGGAATGAACTTCCCGCCGGCCATTCTTTGTGCTTATACTTTCTTTGCCTACTATTTTGCTCGCAATGAACATCTGTGGTGGCATGATTTTGTGTGGTGTTGTGACACCGACCATAATGGGGACCGCATCTATGTCGGCAAGTACCATGATGTGGATGGGGTGAACAAGAACGGGTTCAGCATTCACAGACATTTGGCGTTAAGGCAGTGTTATGGGAGTGTAAATCTGATGTAACTTATTCGGATAGTTTAATACAAGAGCTTAGTCAAACATGATGAACAGAAAGTATTACTTAGGTAAATATAACCCGTATAAAATCAATGAAATACTATTTGACAACAGATGCGGGTATTGGAAACTGATTCCGGATAGTTTTCATAAAAACAACACCTTTTGGCTGATTGTCCTGTCTTTGTTTTCGGTGGTGAAATGCTTTGCTTCGGCCTTGTTCATTCCTCGGAAAGATTCAGTCAAAGATTTGTTTGACAATACAATTCTTTTTGTCCTGCCTACGCTTAACAACCAACGATCACTCCAAAAAGTGATCGAAAAGGTGAAAAGTGAAAAAGGCAATGTTATAGTGTCCAGCCAATATTTCTATTCTAAATTTCATGTGGCATGGTCGGCATTGCTCTACCTTCCCTTTTTGTGGAAAGAGTTCCAAAAGCATACTAAGGATGAAAAAAGAATGACATTGCATAATATATATGCGTTTGTCCTTACACCAGGTTTGGTGATCTCTTATTTTCGCATTATGAAAAAATACAAGCCCGAATGCGTTGTCCTGTCAAACGACCATATTTATTTGACAAAAAGCTTGGCGTTGGTGTGCGAGGATTTGGGCATCAAAACCATATATGTCCAACATGCTTCGGTGTCGTACGCCTTTCCTGAATTGCATTTTTCCTATAGCTTCTTGGATGGCATGGATTCGTATCTCAAATACACAGCAGAAGGCAAAAAATGCAGGGGCGATATTGTTTTGTTAGGTGCAGCCAGATATGATGATTTGAGTTTGTATAGAATTAATAGGAATTCTGAAGAACGGAGATGTGTTGGAGTGGCAATCAATGAAATTGATGACAATGCGATAACAAATGATTTTTGTAATGAGATTCTGATGAATTATCCGGATGTGAAAATCAAGATCCGATCACATCCGGGAATGAAAAACAATCCGTTTGTCTTTGATAACAAGGACCGAATTATATACACTTGTGCCGCCGATGAAAATATTATGGATTATTTGGATAGCATAGATTTTCAAGTGGCCGGAGATTCCGGTGTGCATTTCGATGCTGTTATTGGAGGCGTCAATACGGTGGCCTATAATTTCTCGAAGTCTGCTTTTTCGGATAATTATGAATACATTAAAAGAGGTTTTATAAAATTTGCGTCTGACGTACCACTGGTTTTCGAATATTCGCAGTATCAACCGGATGTTTCAATGGTCCGTTTTTTTGACGAATCCTATTTGAAATCCTATTCGGGAAAATGTTCTCAGATTATTGCCGATTTTATTTTGAATGGATATAGTTTGGATTATTTGAAAACAAATTACGGATTGACAAAAGACAATGGTTGTTATATAATTCAGAATTAACGTAATGGGATTGATAAAGCAAATAATCAGAAACCTTAAGCGTGCAAATAAAAAGATTTCACGCTATTATTGGACATTTCGGGCAAAATACCAGCTTGGGTCGTATGGGAAAAGGCTGGTCGTGAATTCCAAGTGTTCCCTAAATCATAATGTCTCTGTTGGAGATTTCTGTAATTTTAACGGGATGCAGATTTTGGGTGATGGAAAGGTGACGATTGGCAACTATTTTCATTCAGGTATAGAATGTATGATGGTGACCTCTAACCATAATTACGAAGGAGATGCCATACCGTACGACGATACGTACGTCCACAAAAATGTGAACATCGGCGATTGTGTCTGGTTTGGCAATCGGGTTTTGGTGTGTGGTAATGTCAATATCGGGGAAGGGGCCATCATAGCAGCGGGTTCGGTGGTTTGTAAAGATGTTCCAGAATGCGCCATAGTGGGCGGCAATCCTGCCAAAGTTATAAAATACAGGGACAAAGAGCAGTATTTCAAGCTGAAATCAGAAGGAAAGTTTAATTGATTTTCAAAGAACGTAGTACATTATGAAGACCAAACTCGTTTATATCCTGACAAGCACCCCCAAGGACATTTACTTGGAGCAGATGTATGTATCCATGTTTTCCGCAAAGCATTATATGCCAGATGCCCATATTGTGCTATTGACGGATATGGAGACAAAAAAGACTTTCACTGGGGTTAGAGAAAAAGAAATCCAATATGCCGATGAAGTCATAGCGGTGGATTTAGACCCTCGAAAATTCAATGGCCAACAGCGGAGCCGGCAGTTAAAGACATCCGCACGAAATCTTGTAGATGGCGATTTTTTGTTTGTGGATTGTGATACGATTATTTGTAAACCGTTGAATGAAATTGACAGTTTCGATTTTGATATTGCCGCCTGTGAAGATACGCATAGTGAGTTTCAGAAGAATCCATATAAAAGAATGTGCATCAGGCATGGCAAGCTGCTTGGCTGGCCAATAGAGAATGAAACCGTTTATTTTAATAGTGGAATTATTTATGTGAAGGATAATGAACGGACACGGGAGTTCTACAAGCGTTGGAATGAAAACCTCTTGGCAGGATATTCCAAACATGTCTCTATGGATCAACCCTCTTTTGCCAAAACGAACTATGAATTTGATCATATTGTGAAGAAATTGGATGATGTGTACAACTGCGAGCTTAAACATGGTATCCGATTTCTGAAAGATGCAAAGGTGATTCATTATTTATGCACTAACAAGTCCGTTTGTCAGGAAGAACAGTTGTTCGTGATGAATGAGAGCAAGGTTCTTGAAGGAATCAAAGAGGAGGCGGAAATACCTGATGAGGTAGTTAAGGCGATTTTGGACCCATTCGAGGGATTGGCAAGGGTGACACACTGCTTCGCTGGAAACGACGTACAGTTCTTTACCACTAGTTTGTATAAGGAAATGCGAATGGTTTATGGCAGGCCGGTACTCTTTAAAATGGTTAATTTCATTCCTGAAGTGTTGTTCAGAGTTGTAAACAAAGTGAACACCATCCGGAAAATGAGAAAAAAATAAAGGCGTTAATAATTGTGCTGCCCTTCTTGAGGAGCGGAGGGTGTTAGAAAAAACACTATTTTTGCAAATCTAATAAGTATCCTAAATATAATAGGTTTACACGAATTAATTTACTTATGGCTAACCACTACGATTATCTTATTGTCGGATCTGGCCTATATGGTGCGACCTTTGCGCATCTGGCCCAACAGAAAGGGAAAAAATGCCTTGTTATTGACAAACGCCCGCAACTCGGAGGTAATGTCTATTGTGAAAACATTGAAGGTATCAACGTCCATAAGTATGGGGCACACATTTTTCACACTTCCAATAAGCGGCTTTGGGACTTTGTAAATTCGTTTGTGGAGTTCAACCGCTATACAAACAGTCCAGTGGCTAATTATCGCGGCGAGTTGTACAATCTGCCGTTTAACATGAACACCTTCAACAAATTGTGGGGCGTACGAACTCCTGATGAAGCGAAATCCAAAATTGAGGAACAGAAAGCAGAAGCGGTAGCGGCATTAAACGGTCGAGACCCTCAAAACCTGGAAGAACAGGCTCTTACTTTAGTTGGGCGTGATATTTTTGAAAAACTCATTCGGGAATATACCGAGAAACAGTGGGGCCGGAAATGCACCGAGCTTCCTGCGTTTATCATCCGACGTCTTCCTGTTAGAATGGTATTTGATAACAACTATTTCAACGACCGCTACCAAGGTATTCCGATTGGTGGATACAACAAGTTGATTGAAGGTCTTTTGAATGGTGTTGAAACCAAGACTGGCGTGGATTTCTTCAAGTCCGAATATCGTGATTGGCGCAAGTTTGCAGATAGGTTGGTTTATACCGGCTCTATTGATGAGTACTTCGATTTTAAATTGGGCAAACTTGATTGGCGGACGGTTTCATTCAAAACCCGCATTGAAAATACACCCAATTATCAAGGCAATGCTGTGGTGAACTACACCTCACATGAGGTCCCTTATACAAGGATTATTGAGCATAAACACTTTGAAAGTTTTGGTGCAGAAGTGTATGAGAAGCCTCTTACAGTCGTGAGCGAGGAATATTCCACTGAATATAAGGAGGGTATGGAACCGTATTATCCGGTCAATGACGAAAAGAACAACTCGCTTGCGGAACAATATCGGACATTGGCAGCTGCAGAAAAGGATGTGTTTTTCGGTGGTCGCTTGGCCGAATATAAATATTACGATATGGACAAAGTGGTAGAGCAGGTACTGCAAAACCCTTGGTTGAGTGAATAATTAAAAATTGAGATATGGTTAAAATATCAGTTATCCTTCCAGTTTATGGTGTTGCACAATATATTGAAAAGTGCACCGAATCCTTGTTGGCTCAAACGCTTGACGAGATGGAATTTATTTATGTGGATGATCATGGTCCGGACAACAGTATTGAACTTGTTCAGAAAATGATTGAAAATCATCCGAGAAAAGATCAGTTTGTCTTTCTAAAGCCGGAACACAATATGGGTGCCGGAATGGCACGTAATTTTGCTATTCCTCAGGCTAAAGGTGAATATATTGCTTTTGTGGACAGTGATGATTGGATCGAACCGACCATGTTTGAAGAGCTTTACAATGAGGCTGTTGACAAAGGTGGAGTGGATATCTGCTATTGTCAGGCAGCCAAAGATTATTTGGATGGACAGCCTACTGATATATTGAAAAATCCCTCCATTGAGAGTGGTCTTATTACACATGAAAAGCGCTCTTATTTCTTAACCCATTACCAGTCGCTCTTTTGGACATTCATCTACAAGAAGGATTTGATAGAAAAATATCAGATTCGTTACCCTGCAGAACGATGTGCCGACGACAGTTATTTTGTCTCATCCAATCTGATGGTGGCGAAAAGTTCTGCTCATGTGGACAAGCCATTTTACCATTATTTGATCCGTCCAGGTTCAGTATGTACCACAAAAGACAGCACCAAATACCAAAAGCGTTTGATTGTTTTTGAGAAATTGCTTCAGTTTGCCAAAGATAATGGGGTTTATGAGGAGTTTCGTGATGAGGTGGATTTTATGTACATCAAGAAAGGTTATTTTTCTTCGGTTTTCAATTATGTCTATAATTCTTTGGAACCGAAACCACAGGTGGCAAAAGAAATCCATGCAGAAGCGATTCGCTTGATTCCCGAATATAAAAAGAACCCTTATTACCGTGGCAAGTTTTCATTGAGATGTCTGGATTTCCTGCTGTTGCATTGCACCAAACTTGCGTATAAGTTGATACCAATCTATATGAAAAGGACGAATCAGGTTGTATAATCCTGCAAAAAGAGAGCCGTGCGAGCACGGCCCTCTTCACGTCTTATTTGGAGGTGTTTGTAAGCGGCGTTTTGTTCTTTTTCCTTAAGTTGATGATCCCCCAAGCTGTGATGCTTAGAACAACTAAGAGTACGATGTATTTGCAGGCTATTGATACCTTACCCCATTTTTCAACGGTGGCGGGATGGAACTCGAAACGGATGTGGTGCTGACCCGCTGGCACATTCAATGCGCGCAGCGTGTAGTTTGCGCGGAAATGGTCAACGGGCTTGTCATCAATATAGGCGTTCCAACCATGAGGATAGTACATTTCAGAGAAAACGACTGTTCCTGGTGCGCTTGCCGTATAATCGTATTCCAATTGATCCGGAGCATATTTCGTGAGGTGAATCTGGGCGGTACTATCGTGGCCGGATTTGAAATCTTTGACAAAATCTTTGAATTTCACATCTGTCACCAATGTGTTGTGTAAGTTGATGGTGTTGAGTGCATCCGATTCCTCATTGGGCGTGTTGGCAATAACCACAGAATCCACGAACCATGCATTACCCATTGCATTAGGGTTCACTACGACCATGGGTTGTTCGTTTCCTACAACAGCATATTTCATATTCAGCATATTTAATACTGGATATGAATTTGTGTCGTTGGGTTCCAAGACTAATTTGTCGCCAATTTGTCGGATCGACTTGAGCATAGGGTTGGTTTCAGGAGAAATATGAGCGTCAATTATGTCTTGATAACGGCGAAGTTTGACAGCGCTATAACCGCCAATGGACTTAAAGTGGTAAGAGGTTCTGGACTCGTTGAACGGACCTTGTGGGTCGGTGAGGTTATATACACGGAAATTGGGGTCTGTATCTTGAGAAATGAGTTCTTCATACGGGCGTTTGGCAAAATAACCACTTTTGTTCTTTTGCGTGAAGAAATTGTCATCATTGAAGAATTTTCTGTCGATAGGCCACATGTCCACGAGAACAAGAACGCCAAGCAATGCGGCAAAATAACCGAATTTCAACTTGTTGCTGGAGTATAGCCAAACAATAGCAGCACTGATGACTACGAAAATAAGGGAACGCAAGGCACTGATACGAAGCAGGGAAGCGCGTTCCGCAATGAGGGCTGAAGAGAGCCATTCGGGCCAATTGGCAAAGATGTCAGCATCGCGCCCCCACGAATAATCCAAGAATGGACTCACAATAATGGCAATCAAGCATAGACATGCGGTTATTCCTGCTGAAATGAGCACTTTTTTTGACATTTTTTTCCCATCATAACTCTTGGATCCTTTCTGATCCATAATCTCTTTTATGGCGAGAAATCCTAATAATGGCATGGTGAATTCAGCCACGATGAGTATAGATTCCACAGCTCGGAATTTGGCATACATTGGGAAGTACTTGGCGAAAAGTTCGGTAAGTGGCATGAAATTATAACCCCAAGCCAGCAGGATGGAGAATACGGTGGCAATAATCAGTGCCCATTTATAAGGCCCTTTAACAATGAGAATGCCAAGTATGAAGAGGAAGCATACTATAGCTCCTACATAGACAGGTCCGGAGGTTCCTTCCACTCCCCCCCAATACGTGGGCATTCCTTTACAATAATCAGCAGCCTGTTTGCGAGGCATGCCATGTTGGACCATTGCATTATATATTTTGGAATTGGTACCAACATTATAAGCAGAAGCATATCCCTTGGATCCAGGAATGAGCAGTGTGGAAGTCTCATCAATGCCATAGCTGTATTGGGTGATATAGGATAGGTCAAGACCTTCGGTTTTGTTGGTTTTATCGCTTTCTTTAGCCAATTCAGAATGTCCACCACGCATGGTTTCAGCAATATACTCTCTGTTTGCCATGAAAGGGGCCATTTGTGTTCCCAATCCTAAAACCAGGCATCCGGCAAAAAGCAATGTTCCAATTAGCAGATCTTTAAATCTTTTTTCCTTGATATGGATGAATAACTCGGCACAGAACAGCACACCGATGAGCATAAACACATACATGGTCATTTGTGGGTGCGTGAGAAGCCCAATTGTTGAAAAAATTAAAGTGATAAGGCAACCCCATCCATACTTTTTCTGGAAAATGAGATAAAAACCTCCAATAATAGGGGCAAGATAAGCTAATGCTACCACCTTTCGTAAGTGTCCGGCTGCAATAATGACAAAGAAGTATGAGGAAAAAGTCAGAGCCAAAGATCCAACAATCGAAAGCCATGGGTTGACTTTAAATGAGCGAAATAGGATGAAAAAGCAGACGAAATATCCTATAAGCATGCCTAAGATGCCAGTGAAACCCAAATCTACAATCCTGCCATAATTAACATCGATGACTGGTTTTGGGAATCCTGCACTGGTAAGTTGGTAGTTGGGCATTCCGCAAAACATGGTTCCAACCCATAAGGGGAATTCACCCGATTCTTTCTGATATTCACCGGTTTCATGTACCATGCCATCACCACTCAGACTGTCGCCGGCATTGAGCACCTTGCCATCTAACACAGGTGAGGCATAAATGATGGCAAGTAAAATAAACACCACTACGGCTACAGCGTAGGGCAAAATTTTCTTGAAGATTTCCTTTTTCATATTTTTGATTGTCTTTTGATCAACTTGATTGTTCTAATATTCGCTTCTCATCCTCCTCACACCTTCTTCCACGCTGATTTCGGCCCGCCAGTGCAGCAGTTCCAGATTCTTGGCGATGGGAGCTACGGAGTGCATGGTGTCCATAGGGCGGTATGGGCGTCCACCCCAGTTGATGTTGCATTTTTTGCCGAATTCTCTTTCCACAATGGCTGCCACTTCGCGTGGCGTCGTGCCCTTGCCCGTGCCCACATGAAATTCTTCCCCATTCGGGATGGTTTCAAACAGGTTGAGGTTCTGCATGATATGGATAAACAGCCCCGCTACATCCTCCACATGCGTGAAGTCCAAAATTTGCTCGCCTAAGGTCATGTCCACAGGAACTTCCGATGTGGTGGATTCTATGATGTAGTCAATCAGTTTCTTGGCTGTGTCCTTGCCCCCATAAATGGTGTAGGGTACCAACTGCACATATTTGAAACCGTTGAGGTTGGAGTAGTATTCCACAAACTGCCGGAATGCTGTTTTGGTGGCCGAATACAGGTACGCATCGCTCACTTGTTGCGTTCCTAACCGATACTGCGCAAAGGTGCCGATGTTGACAAACAATTTCAAATCTGTACATTGCGCCGCATAATGAAGCAACTTTACACCAAAAGTGATGTTGGCTTCCATCATCGGCTCTATGATGTTCCAGTCGTTGCGGCTGGTGGACAGCGTTGCCAGATGATAGATCAATTCTGGCTGGAAATCCACAATTTGTTCCATCTCCTCTACGGAAATGTGCCGGCATTGTGGCTGAGGGAACAGGGATTTTGCCTTCTCCACAGAACGGTTGATGGTCAGAATCTCTATTTCCGGCTCGTTTTCCACCAGCATGGGGATAAAATTCTGCCCGATAAATCCTGTGGCGCCTGTGATAACAATTTTCATCGTATTTTTTTATTGTTTTTGTGCCGCGACGTTCTGTGTTTGTTGCGACCTGATGCGTTTTTAATGTTTTGAGACGCAGTATGCCGCGTCTTTACTGGTTACTGCCGACTGTTCACTGTCCCCTGTATTTGTATTCTCCGAATGGAGGCAAATTCTTGTCCTTTTCCGATAAAATCGGGTCGGCAATGCCCCAATCAAATCCGAATGAATCATATTTGATACCCACATCATCCTTGCCGGAATGGTCCTGCGTGGACATATACATCACGATGGACTCATCCTGCAGCACGCGATAGCCATGTGCGCACCCAATAGGGATATACAAGGCTACGGGATCCTGTTCATCCATAACATAATCAAATACTTGTCCGTATGTTGGAGAATCTTCCCGGATATCTAAAATCACATCATGCACTTTTCCTCGGATGATGGAAACAATTTTTTCACAAGCCAACTCGCCCACTTGCAAGTGCATGGCGCGGATGACATTCAGCTTGGATTTGGTGAACCATACTTCTTTGATGTCCGTGTTGATGCCTGCTGGGGCGTTGGCAGCGAATGTGTATGCGTTAAAGGGTTTGTATAACTGCCCGCGCAAGTCGTTAAATGGCTTGATGTGAATAAGATAAAGGCCTTCTATGTTGGTTTTTGAAAAATCCATTATTGAAGATATTGTTCTATTTGGTTGATACAAAGATTATAAACGTCTTCTTGACGGTACCGCAAATACCAATCGGCGGTGAGTTTTGCGGTTTGAGCAAGGTTAAGACGCGGGTTCCAGCCCAGCTGGAATCGCGCTTTGCTGATGTCGAGCATCAACAGATTGGCTTCGTGGACCGCGTTGGGGTCGGAGGCATCTTGCAGGATACCTGAACCGTACGATTGAATCAGGAGGGAAGCGATGTCCCACACGGTGGCGATGGACTCGGCATTGGGGCCAAAGTTCCATCCCTCGCAATATTGCGTTGGATTTTCCCAAATCTTTTTGGCCAGAAGAAGATATCCACTGAGAGGTTCCAATACATGTTGCCACGGTCGCACCGCTGTACGGTTTCGGATGGCAATTGGCTGACCGGCTTCCAAGGCGCGGATGCAGTCTGGGATGATACGGTCCTTGGCCCAGTCGCCACCGCCGATGACATTGCCGGCGCGCACGCTGGCAATGGACTTGTGGTGCTGCTCATATTTGTCGGGGTTCATGAACGACCGCCGCCAAGAGGAGATGGCGATTTCTGCCGCACCCTTGGATGAAGAGTAGGGGTCGTAGCCACCCATGGGCTCGTTTTCACGATAACCCCATATCTGCTCGCGGTTTTCGTAACATTTGTCGGTGGTAATCATCACGGCTACACGAGCCGAAGGACATTTTCGGAACGCCTCCATCACGTGTATGGACCCCATTACATTCGTTTCGTATGTTTCCACAGGATGCTCGTAAGAGAGCCGTACAATAGGTTGTGCCGCCAGATGGAACACGATTTCCGGTTGGTATTTTTCAAAAACCGCATGCACGGTGGATGCATTTCGGATGTCTCCGCGAATGTCCGTTATTTTGTCCGACAATCCTGATAGGGCGAAGTTATCTTTGGCTGAGGAAGGATCTAAAGCTAGCCCAATAACATTGGCTCCCATCTCGTGAAGCCAAATGGCCAGCCACGACCCTTTGAAGCCAGTGTGGCCCGTTACCAAGACCGTTTTCCCTTTGTAAAATTGCTGAAAGATGTCAACTTTATCATTCATAATCAGTTACCATTTTTTCCAGGGGGCATTCCCAGCGTCCCATAACTTGTTGAATTCCTTGTTGTCGTTCAGCGTGTCCATGGCTTTCCAGAATCCGATATGCTTATAGGCATGGAGCTGTTTAGCAGCCATGATGCGCTCCATCGGCTGGCGCTCGAACATCTCCGTGTCGTCGCCCAGATAATCGAACAGTTCCGGTTCGCAAACAAAGAAGCCTGCATTGATCCAGGCACCCCCTTGGTCGGGTTTCTCTTTGAAAGACAACACCGTATTGTCATCATCGATTTCCAAAACACCCAGTTTGCCGCTGGGTTGGTAAGCCATCATGGACAACACTTTTCCTGATTTCTTGTGTGCCTCTATTGTGTCCAAAATATTCACATCGGATAAACCGTCACCATAATTGAGCAGAAAGGGCTCGTTGCCGACATATCTCTTCACGCGGTTGATGCGACCTCCTGTCATGGTGTTCAACCCGGTGTCAACCATCGTCACTTTCCAGTTCTCAGAGTGGTTGTCCAGGACTTCCAAACTGTTGTTCGATAGATCTACCGTGATGTCACTATTGTGCATGAAATAGTTGGCGAAATATTCTTTGATGACATATTGCTTATATCCACAGCAGATAATGAACTCATTGAAACCGAAGTGGTTATAGTATTTCATGATATGCCATAATATCGGCTTTCCTCCGATTTCCACCATAGGTTTGGGAATCAAGTTCGTGGCCTCGCTTAATCGGGTTCCAAAGCCACCTGCCAAAAGAACAACTTTCATATCTGTCGGTTTTTATTATTGTTGTGAATAAATGGTTTCTTGTGATTTTTTTGAGGCACGCCTTGTGAAGAGTTCATCCAGAAAGCCGATGCCATAGCCGCAAAGCTGAATATAACTGGTTAGAATGGAGAGAAGAGCTATTTTTACCTTCTTGTTTTTCAATAATGATTCGAAAAAAATGGCAATCATGTAAAATACGATGGGGAGAAGCCAAATCCACCAGAAACGGCCAAAGGCGCAATCATGAAACAGTCCTGTTATCAATGAGATGATGGCCATCAGTAGGAGTGCTGCGTTGCCCAGGAAGAAACAGGTGGGCAGAAGATATACTATTTTGAAAGAACCCGGATGTAGCGTAGTGAGCAGAATGCGGGCTTTGCCGAATGTATTTACTTGATTGTAAAACTTTTTCAAGTCAATTTTCCGTTTATGATACAGAAAAGCTTCTTTGATGAGCTTGATTTTGAAGCCAGCTTCGCGAATACGAAGACTTTGGTCGATATCTTCGCCAATGATGTCCTTGAATCCGCCTACTTTCTCATACACTTCTTTGGAAAAACCCATGTTGAATGTTCGGGGAAGAAACTTGTTGACCTTTTTGGTGCCGCCTCGGATTCCTCCAGTGGTCATCATGGAAGTCATGGAGTAGTTGATGGCCAGCTGGGTGTCGGAAAAGTCTTGTTCTGCACTGTCGGGACCACCGTAGCAATCCACATACTCTTCTTGCAGTTTGCGTTTTACAATGGCGATGTAATCAGGAGGAATGATGCAGTCGGAATCAAAGAACAAAAAGTAGTTGCCGGAGGCCAATTCCATACCCTTGTTGCGTCGCTGGCTGCGGCTGTATTCCGGATAAAAATGATGTTTTACCGTTACTTTGTCTGCGAATTGGGCACAAACATGGTCACATTTGTTGGGTGAATCACCCTCCATAATGAGCACTTCGAAACATTTGTCTGTCTGTTTAGACAAACTTTCCAGCAATTCGGTCACTTCATCAGGCCGATTGTACACGGGAACGATAATGGATAAGTTAATCTCTTTTTCTACTGACATGCTTTTTATTAAGAGTGCAAAAGTACAATTTTTTTCATATTTTTGCACATCTGTTTTCACTGAAGCATTCAATAAGTTATGATGTCTCCACGCATTTTCCAATCCATCCAAGACAGTATTGCTGTCAAGCAGGCAATTTTGAATAATCCCGATTTTCAGAACCGCATCCGTCAGGCGGCGGATATGATGGTTGAATCGCTTCGCCATGGCGGCAAAATCCACTTCTGCGGCAACGGTGGCAGCGCCGCTGATGCCCAGCACCTCGCCGCGGAACTCTCCGGCCGCTTCTACTTTGACCGCCCGCCACTCAACGCCGAAGCACTGCATTGCAACACCTCGTATCTCACAGCAGTGGGCAACGATTACGGTTATGACCTCATCTTCTCGCGGCTTCTCCGTGGCACCGCCAAACCGGGCGATGTCATCGTGGGCATCTCTACCTCTGGAAACTCCAAAAATATCCTCAAGGCTTTCGAGGTGGCCAAGGAAATGGGTGTGAAAATCATTGCCATGACGGGCGAGACCGGCGGCGCGATGAAAGAGTTTGCCGACATTTTACTGAATGTGGCCTCCCAAGACACGCCCCGTATCCAGGAAAGCCACATTATGATTGGTCATATTATCTGCGAGTTGGTTGAGACAGAGATGTTTGGCTAATAGCCGAAAACCTTTGCCGCTTCTTCCATTCTCATGCGCACGGGCACATCAAACGGGCAACGGCCCTCGCACGCGCCACACTGCACACACTCGCTGGCGTGATGCTCCAGATTTCTGTATTCAAGAGCCAGTTCATCGCTCACCCTGCCGTTTTCTTTGGCCTGGTCCAGCAACTTGTTGACTTTGGCAATGTCAATGCCTGCCGGGCACGGCGCGCAATGTTTGCAGTAGGTGCAACTGCCCTTGCCGGCCTCCGCCTGTGCCGTCGGTTTGTTGAGGGCAGCGTTGTAATCCTTCTCTTCGTCAGTGGCTTTCAGATAGTGCAGATACTCGTCCACCTTGCTGGCATTGTCAACACTGCACAAACTGACGGCCACACAAGGCTTTGACAGCACATACGCCACGCACTGGTCGCGGGTGAGCGCCACTTTCAGCGGTGATTTCTCGGCATCCAACAGACGATCGCCGCCTCCGTAGGCCTTCATGACCGTGATGGCAATGTTGTGTTGGGCACAGTAATCGTACAACTCCACACGCACGGGGTCAATGCCGGGCAGCATGTTTTCGAAAGTGGCAGGATCCCAGGGACTCTTCCCCGATTGCACGCGGTCGAAGGCAGGGTTCAAACTGAACATGATGACTTCCACCAGGCCACTTTTGGCAATGGCCAAGGCCACTTCGGCGTTGTGGCTGCTCACACCGATGTGTTTGATCTTGCCCTCTTTTTTCAAATCCTGCACATATTGCAGATACGGACTGCCTTGCACGGCCTCCCAGTCTTCCATTTTATCGAAAATGTGCATCATGCCGATGTCAATATAGTCGGTGTGAAGGCGCTGGAGCAGGTCTTCGAACCCCTTTTTGCATTTCTCCACATCACGGGTGCGCTCGTAGCTTTCGCCGTTCCACCAGCAGCCGATATGGCCTTGGATGATCATTTCCTCGCGGCGGTCGCCGAGTCCGTATCCGATGTTGCTGCGAACCTTAGGGTTGGCGTCGTAGATGTCCATGTAGTTCATGCCGTGGTCTAAAGCGTAGGTGACCAGTTCGCGGGAGGTGGCGGAATCAATGTCGTCAAAGCCGCCGCAACCAAGGCCAATGACGCCCACGCGCAGGCCTGTGCTGCCCAGCGTACGGTACTCCATGTCGGGGTTCTCTTTGAATGTAGTGTTCTTCTTGCTGTCGCAAGCCGACAGCAAAAGCACCGCGCACACGAATGCGAGGCACGGCAGCAGGATGGTTTGGATTTTCTTCATTGTATTATTCTTTAGATGAATCATTTATTCAAATGATGAAAGCGCAAATGTACTAATTTTTTTGAAACCAGACGCGCCAGTGATTATCAGGGACTTGAAATGAACGAAGACCATCATGATGGATTTCCGTTGTATTCGCGGATAACCTGTTGCCATTCACGCTCTACTTTACGGCAGTGGCGCCGCCAGTACCGCCGTTGGTGGCGGACAGCGTGCCTCCATTGGCAGGAGTTTTTCGGAAAACCAAAGCGTTTTGACTGATATGGTATTTCCTTTTTCAATAAAAAAACGGTATGGTTGAAGTGGGTGCGCAGGGGTGTGCCACGGCGGAACGAGAATGCTTTTGCCATTTCACACATCCGCTTTAAAAAGTAACTTCGGTATTGTGGGTTTTGCAGCAGGCGGCGGAGTAGCAGGGTGGCCTCCGGAGAGGAAGGCCAGCATTGGCGGCCGCCTTTGAACAAGGCATTGTCCACCTCCGCAAACGATTGCGTGCGAATAGCGTCCCCGTCAAAGAAAACAAAGCGCCATGAGGAACCGTTTGCCGACCAGCAGCGCATGTTGTTGGCGGGCCAGTCACGGTTGCCAATGAAAGTCTCAAAAAGCACATAATCCGTAAAGGAGCTGACATCCACCATCCGCTTCAATTCCGCATATTGCTGATTCTTGGTAAGATCGGCGGTTTGCAGCCAATCCATCATCGTGGTGAAGAGGGTATCGATATTTCCGTTTTTGTCGCGTCCCGCCCAGTCACGCACCATGTGTACTTCTTTCTCATCAATGCCATAATGACTTTGGATAAAGCGTTCGTCAGGTTTTTCTTCCAAAAAATAGATGCCCCAATATTCGCCGTTGAGGAATAAAATCACAGGTCGTGAGAAAAGTGATTCAAAAGAGGTGAACAATTTGGCCATCTCCTGGCAAAGATGGTCCTGAAAGCCCAACGGTGTCCAAGCGCACCGGAACGGCTTCAGAATCAAATGTTTGGATTTTAATGAGGTGTTTTCAAAAACACAATCAAATTTCTTTTTGCCGTACTCTTTTCGGGCATAAAGTGATAATCCTTTTTGTGCGTAGCGCCGTCCGATGTTGCCATGGGTGCGCACGCCGCAATTTTGTGACAGCATGCGGTTTTCGTCCAACAGTTCCACATGTCCTGCAATTTCGTGTTCCTTGCCAGAAAGGAAATAGTTGCCTGTTTCCTCCGGATGGGCGGGGTCGAAGTTTGCCCCGGGAATGAAGATTCCCTGTTCGTGGTCAAAAAGGCCGGCGGAGTCCACACAAAGGGAAAGCACCGGCAGTCTGGTGGTCCTGCCCAGTAGCGGGAAAATGACATAAGTGGATGTGATCACTTCCGAACAGCGTTGCCCCTTCTTGTCGAAGGCAGCAGCGCGGATAACGATAACACGCTCCACATCAGGAGGAACGGGCGATTTGTATTTTTCAGTAGTGTTGGGTATTTTGTAAATATTGGATGTGGAATGCAGTTTGCTGTTCAAGGTCAGGGGATGCTTATACAAAAAACTCCCAACGGAGGGTGTGCCTCCGTTGAGAGTGTAGTGGATTTGAAAAGGAATGTTTCCGTCGCTTTCTGCCAGGATGGAAATGGAGGAAATATCCGTGTAGCATCCTCCGGGTTTGGAAAAGGAGAGAGTTACTTGGGCGCTGATGGTAGGGATAACAGCAAATAATCCGATAAGAATCAGCCATAACCGTCTCATACGCGGAGTTGCTTTTCCAGAAGCGTGTTATTTCTTGATCAGTTTTCCGAGCAGACCGCCAAGCAACTTTCCACCCGTGGAACCGGAGGAAGAGGTGCCGCCCAGCAGGGAACCTAACACATTGCCGATGTTGCCGCCGGCGGAAGCGTGATTCTTGCCGAGGATGGCCAGCAGGTTGGGTGCGATGGAGGCCAAAATGTTGTTGACCTGATCGTTGGTGGTGCTGGTTTGGGAGGAAAGGCCGGAAACCACAGAACCGAGGTTGTTTCCGAACACTTTGCCGAGGATCTTCATACCGTCTTCAATGTTCAAGCCCATGCCTTGACCCGCATGGCTGCCCAAGGCCTGTACAAGGGCAGATGCTCCCGCTGTAGTGCCGGCGTTACGCTGCATCTGGGCCAGGAATTTCGGAATGGCGGCTTTGATGACAGCTATGATCTTGCTGTTGTCAATGTTGAATTTTTTGCTGATTTCACCGATCATGTTGTTGCCGGTGAGGGATGAGATGATACTTGTTAAATCCATAATTTTCGTTTTTTGTTAGTGTTTTTTAATGCTGCAAATGTATGAAAAAAACAAATAAAATTCAAAAAAAAGACGGCCCATTGGACCGTCTTTTTTCGTCAGTAGCAATAAATACTACTCTTTGTCGCGGTATTCCTTCACAATATCTTTGATCATGGCAGGAGCCAAACGACCGAAGACCTTGCCGTCCACGAGGGCGACAGGGGCCAGACCGCAAGCGCCTACGCAACGCAAAGAGGTGAGGGAGAAGAGACCGTTGGCATCGGTTTGGCCAACCTCCACGCCCAACTCTTTCTTGAAGGCGTCCAGGATTTTCTCGCCACCACGCACATAACATGCGGTACCCATACATACGGATACGGGGTATTTGCCTTTCGGGGTCATGGTGAAGAATGCGTAGAAAGAAACCACACCGTAAACCTTGGCGGTCGGCATGTGCAGTCTTTCAGCAATCAGCTCCTGGACTTCTGCGGGCAGATAACCGAGGAAATCTTGTGTCTGATGTAAGACATTGATGAGTTCGCCAGGGTTGTTGTTGAAGTTATTGCAGATTTCAATAACTTTTTCCCTGACTTCAGGTTTCATTTTTATTATAATCTTCTTATTATCCATATTTATGCTTTTTTCAGATTAATTATTTATTTAAATCCACTTCCACGGTGGTCTGTCTGTCGAAATAGTGCGTGTGCAGCAGTTCGTGAGACTTGTGACCGCAAGGTTCACCCAAGAACTCTTTGTAGATGGCCTGGATGGACGGGTTTTCGTGGGATTTACGGATCGGCATCTCTCTATCGGCGCGGTAGATAGCTTCCCAACGAGCCTTGATGATGTCGGCATTACCATGGTGCAGCGGCTGACCGGCACCGTCGATACAACCACCAGGACAAGCCATGATTTCGATGGCGTGGAACTGGCACTTGCCGGCTTTGATGTCTTCCAGCAGTTTGCGGGCATTCTTCAAACCGTGTGCGATACCGATATTCAATTTCAAACCGTCCACATCGATGGTGGCGCTACGAACACCTTCCAAACCACGCAGTTCCTCGAAATCGATCTTCGGAAGCGGTTTCTTGGTGATGACTTCGTATGCGGTACGGACAGCGGCCTCAATCACACCGCCCGTGGTACCGAAGATAACACCAGCACCAGTGGACTGACCGAGCGGGCTGTCGAATTCAGCATCAGGCAGGGACTTGAAGTCGATGTTGGCCATCTTGATGAGACGAGCCAGCTCGCGGGTGGAGATGGAGTAATCGACATCAGGATTGCCATTTACCTTGAACTCGTCACGGCCAACTTCATATTTCTTGGCCAAGCAAGGCATCACAGACACGCTGATCATATCTTCGCGTTTGATGCCAATCTTTTCAGCAAAATAGGATTTGGCGATAGCACCGAACATCTGTTGCGGAGATTTTGCCGTGGAAGGAAGATCTCTCATCTCAGGGAACTGGTGCTCGAAGAAGTTCACCCATGCAGGGCAGCAGGAGGTGAGGATAGGAAGCGGAACGCTCTTGTCACCACCCAGATATTTGGTCAGACGGCCGATAAGCTCGGTGCCTTCTTCCATAATCGTCAAGTCAGCAGACCAGTCAGTGTCGAACACATAGTCGAAACCGAGGGCCTTCAGAGCGGCGGTCAGCTTGCCTGTAGCGATGGTGCCAGGTTCCATGCCGAACTCTTCGCCAATGGCCACACGCACAGCGGGAGCCACTTGGACAACCGTCTTCTTGTTGGGATCCACGATAGCGCGAAGCACTGCGCCGGTGTGGTCCACTTCGGTAAGGGCGCCCACCGGACAAACGGCAACGCACTGGCCGCAGAAGGTACACGGTGAGTGGTCAAGATGCTGGTTGAAAGCGGTGGAAACCACTGCCGGGAAACCACGCTCGATAGCGGACAAAGCGCCCACAGTCTGCATCTCATTACACATCGTCTCGCAACGACGGCACATGACGCACTTGTTCATGTCGCGGATGATGGATGGAGAAACCTCAATCTGATAGGAGGATTGGGCGTGCTCCGGTCCGATGAACGGGTTCTTACGAATGCCGAAACGCACGGCGAGATCCTGCAATTCGCAGTTGCCGTTCTTGGCGCACTGCAGACAGTCTGCCGGGTGGTCGGAAAGGATCAGCTCGAGAACGGTTCTACGAGCGTTGATGACGCGCATGGAGTTGGTTCTCACCACCATGTCGGGCATACATTCGGTGACACAGGCGGGAGCCAGGTTACGACGGCCGGCCACTTCCACCACACAAATACGGCATCCGCCGGGTTTGTTGTGCACGCCCAAATTGTTCAGCTCAAAATGGCAAAGGGTAGGAATATCGATACCCATGCCTTGAGCGGCTTTAAGAATAGTGGTACCTTTTGGTACTTCAACTTCTCTATTGTCTATTGTTAATTTTATCATATCCATATTAATACCCTTTAACTATTTAATACTAATTGCGTTAAACTTACATTTCTCAATACAGGTACCGCACTTGATACAGAGCTCTTGGTTGATCTCATGCGGCATTTTCACTGTACCATTGATGGCACCGACCGGACAGTTGCGGGCACAAGCCGTACAACCTTTACACTTGTCAGGATCGATGACATATTGTTTCAGGGCCTTGCACTGGCCGGCAGGACATTTCTTGTCAACCACGTGTGCCACATACTCATCCCAGAAGTTGTCGATGGTGGACAACACAGGGTTCGGGGAAGTCTGGCCGAGACCGCAGAGCGCCGTGTCTTTGATGACATGTGCCAGGTTGCGGAGTTTATCGAGGTCTTCCATGGTGCCTTGACCCTTGGTGATCTTGTCGAGGATTTCGCACAGACGCTTGTTACCGATACGGCAGGGTGAGCACTTGCCGCAGGACTCTTCCACGGTGAAGTCGAGGTAGAACTTAGCCACGGAAACCATACAGGAGGTTTCGTCCATGACAATCATACCACCAGAACCCATCATGGAACCGGCAGCCACGAGGTTATCGTAGTCGATCGGGGTGTCGAGGAACTTCTCGGTCAAGCAACCGCCGGAAGGACCACCGGTTTGCACGGCTTTGAACTTCTTGCCGCCCTTGATACCGCCACCGATTTCGTAGATGACCTCACGCAAGGTGATACCCATCGGGACTTCGATCAAACCGACATTGTTGATTTGGCCAGCCAATGCGAACACTTTCGTACCTTTGGATTTCTCAGTTCCAATGGAGGAGAACCATTCCCAACCCTTGTTGATGATAACCGGAATGTTGGCGTAGGTTTCCACGTTGTTCACGTTGGACGGTTTCTTAAGATAACCCTCAACGGCCGGGAACGGCGGTTTGAAGGTGGGTTCGCCACGGAGACCTTCCATGGAGTGGATCAGAGCGGTTTCCTCGCCGCAGACGAATGCGCCGGCACCGTAGCGGAGGATGATGTCGAAATCGAAATCCGTTCCGAAGATGTTCTTGCCGAGCAGACCGTATTCGCGAGCTTGGTTGATGGCCACTTGCAGACGGTGGATAGCCAGCGGGTATTCAGCGCGGATATAGACCAAACCGATGGTGGCTCCGATACAGAAACCGCCGATAGCCATAGCTTCGATGATGGAGTGCGGGTCGCCTTCCAAGATGGAACGATCCATGAACGCACCCGGGTCGCCTTCGTCGGCGTTGCAGATGATGTATTTCTGGTCAGCGGCGTTCTTGGCGCAGAGTTCCCATTTCAAACCGGTGGGGAAACCAGCACCGCCACGGCCACGGAGACCGGATTTCTTGATGAGGTCGATGGTGGCAGCGGGATCGTGTTGCTCCAGAACGGTGGCCAAGGCCTTGTAACCATCGCGTGCGATGTACTCATCGATGTTCTCAGGATCGATGAAACCGCAGTTACGCAATGCGATACGCATCTGTTTCTTGTAGAAACCCATGTGCTTGGAGTCGGAAATGTGTTTCTGATCCTCAGGGTTTTCATACAACAGGCGTTGTACTTTTCTACCTTTGATGATGTGCTCGTCGATGATTTCGCGGCAATCCTCGGGTTTCACTTGTGTGTAGAATGTGTTATCGGGCAGAATCTTGACGATGGGGCCCTTCTCACAGAAGCCGAAACAACCGGTAGCTACCACTTGCACGTCATCGGTAAGGTTCTTTTCAGCCAGTAATTGGATGAAGTTTTCTTTGATTTTCGGGCTTTCGGAAGCGGTACATCCAGTACCACCACAAAGCAGAATGTGATATTTGTAATTTGCCATTGGAGACCTCCTTGTTATTTGTTATCGATTTTTTCGTAGTTGACAGGAATGACGCCTTCGAGGATTTCACCTTCCATGATGTATTTCGTCACCAGTTCTTGACCCTTCTTGGTGTCAACGTGGCCGAATACGATGGGCTCCTCACCCGGTTTCTTCACTTCCACCGTGGGCTCCGCATAGCAATAGCCCATACAGCCGGTTTGGGAAACCACCGCCTTGACATTCTGTTTCTTGCACTCGTCAATGATGGCCTCCATCGTCTGCTTAGCACCGGATGCGATACCGCAGGTGGCCATAGCAACCTTGATTTGAACCAAGTTTTCTACGTTGTCGCCTTCTTCGCGCAACTCGATTTTGGATTGAAGCTCCTCTCTTTTCTTCTTGAGATCAGCCAATGATTTAATTTTTTCCATAAAGTGTTATTTTTGATAAGTTGTTGATTTATATTACTTTGTAGGATATTTTCCGTTTGTTGGGCATAAAAAAACCACCGCTTCTGAAAGCGGTGGCAAATGTAATAATAATTCTAATACAAAACATCACTCTATCCCCTAAAAAAGTGATGGTGGAGTGAACTTCTTTTCCAACTGCACTTCTTTGAAAATTTGCGTGATGATTTCTTTGGTGTAAAGCGGAAAATCGGCCTTCATCATCCAATCATAATACGCCGGTTCTTTGGCAAATACTGTAGATACGGGCACGCCTTTGTGCTTGCCGAAATTGAAAACGGCATTCTGGTTCTTGTCCAGCACGATATGACCGGCCATATCGACGGTGTTGTGCTCCTTGGTGAAAGCACTCAGCGTCTTCATGTCCCCATTTATGGGGATGCTGACGGCCTTGGTGCGCGGGTCGGTGTATTCCACATCCTTGTACTTCTCCAATTGCGCCTTGAAAACCTCATAGGTGGCCTGTGTGTCCGCACTCGCCTGATGCGCATCCTCCAGATTAGCATGGCAGTAGAACTTGTAAGCGGCCGACAAGTTCCGGGGTTCCATTTTATGGAAAATATTCTGAACATCAATAAGATAGCGGTTGCGCAAGTCTAAACGGCGACCGCATCTCAAAAACTCCTCCACCAGCAGTGGCACATCGAATTTGTTGGAGTTGAACCCGGCCAAGTCCGCATCCCCGATGAATTGCAGAAAGTCGTCGGCATAATCAGCAAAAGTGGGCTTGTCCTTCACATCATGGTCCGTGATGCCATGAATGGCCGAGCACTCCTCTGGAATGTGCACGCCAGGGTTGATAAGCTCGGTGCGGTGAATTTCCTCACCGTTCGGCATGACTTTGATAAAAGAGATTTCAACGATTTTGTCCTTGCCTACATTGAGACCTGTGGTCTCCAGATCGAAAAATACAAGAGGACGGGTTAGGTTCAGATTCATGTTTTAGTGTTTTATTATTTTTTCTGTCGTGATGATACGGTTGTCGTATGACATCCGGATGAAATAAACACCCGGTTTCTGGCGGCTGAGATCGATGGTGTTTCCTTCGGCACGCCCTTGCTCGAGAAGCCGGCCGTATATGTCTATAATCTGATAATCAGGATTTTGCAAATCCTCATCGGTGGAAATATAGAGCATTCCGGTGGTGGGGTTGGGATACAAACGCACCTCGGTGGTTTTGCGGTCTGCTATGCCCGTGTAGTCGAAATATTTGCCAACCACAGGCCGAATCATGGGCGCCCCCTTGTAGAACGATTCTTTCCACTCATTGGCCACACTGTAGAAGAAATGCCCCCGAGCATCATTGTTTTGGTCGAAACCCAAGTTGAGTTGGATGTTGTGGGTTTGAAGGAATCCCACATAGAAGGTTCCCTCCACAGGGATGGGCTCTTCTGGATAATAACTCACAAAGTTAAGATAATCAGCCGCATGTGCGGGTAATTGTGCGGGAAGGGAGTATATGACATTGCCGGGACGGCCGTTGTCATCATCCCATACCATCAAGGTGAAATTCCCGAAATTCTCATCGTTGAGCACACTGTTAAACCACATGCGCACACAGCGTAAACTGTCGGGTTCCGCTAATGTGAACTGTACGGCCAAATAAGATTCCGGATTGCTTAGGGTGGAGAGCAAACTGTAGCCCGCTTCGGCGGTCCCGTCATCGTAGGCGTAATAGTTGTAGAACTTCTGCTCGAACACACAGGTGTCGTTGTGCCGGTTTTCATCGCTCGTGCCTTCCATTTTGAACACATGCGTGATCCGGAACAGCGCGCTGTCGGCACCATCGTACGGGTAGTCAAATCCTATAGCGGGTTCGGCGTGAGGCACGTAGGTGTGAAGCCCGCTGTCGTAGTAGGGCGTGGCATTCATATAGTTGATGGTGGACTGATAAACCGTGCCGCCAGGTTGCTTGACAACCGAATACTGGTATCCCACATTTCGGGTTTCGCTGGAGATATTGCTCAGTTGGTTGTGGAATTTTTCAGCCATGTCGGAAGTGCGGTACTGATGCCACGGCATGGATTGATATAAGGACAAAGCGCTGGTGGTCGGACTTACAAACGCCACATCGCTGGGGTAGAAGTCCTCCGCGTTTCGGTTGATGTCAATGCGGATATAGTCGATGTTCCATTGGTCGCAATTGCTGGCCCAGCCCACGATGTTGTTGCCGCTCCAGGAGTCCAGATCCAGACTGGCATAGTTGCGGAAACGAAATTGGAAATTGTTGCGCAAGTACTGTTCATCGGTGATGGGGATGAGCACCTGCTTGAAATAGTCCAGCGGATTTTGCGCGAGCCAGCTGTCCAGGGAACAACCATAACTCGACCAAACCTCGTTCCAGACATATTCGGGACCGAAAATGGAATCGGCAGGTATCAGGATGGTCTCGCCAGCAAAAGCATTGCTCTCAAAGATGTAATAAGTGCCTGGTATAAAGGGGTTTTCAATTGTGTCGCCGGCAATATGGTATTCGCCTTCACCAAGTATGTATTCGCCGTAAACAAAACCTTGGAAGACCATGTTTCCTGTGGCATAGCCGAATTCCAGCACTAGCGCGTCGTCGTGCTCCGGCGCGTCGCCTATGCGCTCCCATCCTACAGGTGGGGTGCCTGAACATCCACCGCCCGGCTGATAATAGAAACTGAAATAGAGGGAGTCGCTGACGCGCATCGGACGATGCTGTGTGAAGTTGCTGTCCAAACGAATGCAGACGGATGTCAAGGTGTCAGCGGGGAATGTGGTTCGGTCGGCATGGGCATAGATTTTGCCGTTTTCATCCAATGCGTCAAAGGTGGCCACTCCAATGGAGGGCGGCACTATTGCGAAAGTGTTGTTCACGAAGCATTTACGGTCAGTCCAAAGTTCACTGCTGGGGTAACCGGTGTAGTTGGAAAAGTCTTCCGTGAAAGGCAGTCGCACCGAGATGTCGCGAGTGCCTTTAGGTGTGTTGGAATTATATGCCTTTACTAAAATGCTGTTTTGAGTGATGCCGGTAAGAAACTCCTGCGCCCTCATAGTGGTTGGGTACAGAAGACATATAATAAAGAAAAATAGTAAACTTCGAAAGTGTCTCATGTTTTGTGCAATAATCGTTTATTCAACCGTTTCCAGACTGTCGGGGAGTTCTCCGATGGTCTTTCCAACAACAAGCGTGATGCGCTCACCCATGCGGATGTCGGTCCCGGGGGCAATATGATGACCGCGGTACAGCACATCCAGCACAACATTCTCGTAAGGGCTGGTCTTTTCAATGATGCGGTCCAGAACGAGTCCTTGTGCCTCCAGCATGATTTGTGCCTGGCGCATGGAAAGGTCCTGCAGAGCGGGCATCTTGATGAATGGCGGCGTCTTGGCAGAGACGGTCAGATAGACCTTCCGTCCCTTTTTCACATTCTCCTTAGGGGCCGGGTTTTGGGTGAGGATGGTGCCGGGTTCGGTGCCTTCCTTGTACACCTCTTCGGAAACCACAAAGACAAAACCTTCCTGACGGCCGCTTTGGGTGAGCTCGGATGCGTTACGGCCGATATAACTGGGCATTTCCACCTCCTTGCCATGCCGTGTGAACAACCTTAAAGCCAAGAAGATGACAAATAGCAGCACCACCGATACCACTACCGCCAATAATAAATGATACCATAACTTGTTCCGATTCATGCTCATTTGGATTATATCTATTTTTGGTTAACTAAAAAAAACTTATTTTATTGTGTATATCCTGTATATTCTGAAGAAATCCACATCCATGGAAGATGGGAAAGGGGTGCGTTCGTCAGGCGGGGCCATAAAGGTGCTGTTGTCGGCAGGAATGGACAGGTTCAGTTTGACACATTGCTCGCCAGTTGGGAACAGAGGATTCTCAATGGCGGTCGCGGGGTCGTATTGGCTGGCATTCTCAACCACTTTCCCGTCAGGGGTGATGTATCGGAAATCGGCCCGCCGCGCTATGCCATCCACCCGGAACACCAGTTTCCATTTGTCCCATTCCACCGAAAAGGTATGGAAGTCATCGGCGAAGGATTCGCGGCTTCTCCAGGATGAGGCAAACTGCCGGTGCGGGGCATTGTCGGGCCAGTCGTGAACCGTGATGTAGTGCTTTTTCGGTTTGGAGGAGTTGAATTCGAAAACATCAATCTCTCCACCGCCACCGAACATCCAGAATCCTGGCCAGAATCCAGGGCCGGAAGGTATTTTGCATCGGGCTTCAAAGAAGCCGTAACAATATTTTTCCTTGGTTTCGATGATGGCGGAGGAATAATCGAAAAGATGGTCGCGCCAACCACCCTTCCCCTCGTTCACATCCGCGAACCAGCCCTTGTGAACACCTGGATCACGCCTTGCCGTGAGTCTTACTATACCATTTTGGAGTATGACATTTTCATCTTTGTAATAAAGGGGTTTGTTGGCATGATTCCGTTTCCATCCTCCTGTGCAGGTGTGCCAAAGACTGGTGTCGATTTGCTTGCCGTCGAAGTTGTCTTCAAAGACCAAAGTCCAGCCGGACATGTTGGGTTTGTCATAGACTTTCAAGTCGGCGCGTCTGGTTTTCACCCAACTTTTTAAGCTGTAGGAGGGTTGGGCGGGCGCGTCGGCGCAAAGGCAGAGCAACAATATGAGGAAAGGGATGGCGGTTCTTTTCATGACAGTATGGGTTTGATGGCTTCCTCAACACGGAATTCACCGATGCGCGTGCGCCGGAGGGCGGTGAGATGCGCGCCACTTTGCAGGGCTTCTCCGAAATCGCGCGCTAAGGAACGGATGTAGGTCCCTTTCGAACAACGGATCCGGAAGTCTATCTCCGGCAACTCAAAGCGGGTGATTTCAAAATCGTAGATGGTGATGCGCTTGGCGGCCAACGCCGCCTCCTCACCCTCTCGGGCTAACTCATAAGCCCTTTTGCCACTGAATTTTACAGCGGAAAACATAGGGGGTACCTGGTCAATCTCTCCGATAAAAGAGCGCGCCGCCTCTTCTGCGGCTTTGCGCGTGATATGGGCGTAGGGGTATTCCTGATCGATAGGATGCTCCAGGTCGAAACTGGGCGTGGTACTGCCCATCATGAAGGTCCCGGTGTACTCCTTCTCCTGTGCCTGTATGCTGTCTATCTGCTTGGTCATCTTGCCGATGCAGATGATGAGCAGACCGGTGGCCAAGGGGTCCAAAGTGCCCGCATGGCCTACTTTTATCCGCTTGCCAGCCTGCTTTTGCACAACGCGTCGTACCTTGCCCACAATGTCAAAAGATGTGCACCGGTAAGGCTTGTCAAAAAGCAGCAAATCGCTTTCGGGATTCGCTTCGAACTCAGGGAGTTGGAAGGTGGCGGAATGGATGAACTTCTTTAACATAAACCGAGGCAGATGGCAAGGATGCCGATGATGACACAATAGATGGCGAACCATATAAGTTTGCCTTTCTTCACGATGTTGATCATCCATTTGCATGCCAGACATCCGGTGATGAAAGCGGCAACGAAGCCGATGATGATTGCTCCCGCGGAGATGCCGTCCATAGCGGCGCTGAAACCTTGTTGGGAAATGTCAATGACATCCAACAACGCCTCGCCCAATACAGGAGGAATTACCATAAGGAAGGAAAATTGGGCCAGATTCTCTTTTTTGTTGCCCAACAGCAGTCCCGTGGCAATGGTGGTGCCAGAACGCGAAAGTCCGGGCATTACGGCAATGGCTTGCGCAATACCAATGATGAAGGCATGCAAACCGGAAATATGCTCCCGCTGGCGGGGTTTCGCAAAATAGGCAAATGCCAGCAGCAATGCCGTGACAATCAGCATGATGCCAACAATTAACAATCCGGAACCGAAAATTTCTTCCACCTTGTCTTTGAAGAAGAAACCCACAATGGCAACGGGGATCATAGAGATGAGAATGTTGATGGCGTACTTGGTGCCATTGTTCAGACCGTCATAACTTCTCCATGACTGCTTGGCGAACAGATCCTTGAAAATCCAAACAATCTCTTTCCAAAGGATGGTAAGCGTGCTCAGCACAGTGGCCACATGCAGGACCACGATCATGGTCAGATTGGATTCCCCGGAAAGTCCGAACAGATTTGAGAGCAAGGTGAGGTGCCCGCTGCTGCTGACTGGCAGGAATTCGGTGAGCCCCTGCACAATGCCCAATATCAACGCTTCAAGCCAGCCCATAACCTACTCGATATTGCTTTCCTCTTGTTTCTTTGCTTTGGGATGCCACATGATGGCGACCACCTCCAAGGCGAGGCCCAAGAACATCATAATTGGAGCCACGACTGTGCGGGTGCTGTTGAAAATCTCCCCGTTGAAGGTGTTGGGATCTTCCACCGCACCTCCGCGCAGGCAGAGAAATCCGATGATGAGCAGGACAAAGCCGGCGGCCATCAGGATGTAGTTCATTGGACGGAACAGCGGAGCGCGGTTGCCTTTGGAATCATTGTTTTTTGTGTTTGCCATATTGTTTAGTTTGTAAGGTTATTAAAGTTTGTAAGGTTTATAAATATAACCGCTCATCTTTAATCCGGACATATCTTCGTACTGAGAAGGAGGAGATGAGGGCGGTGAACAGAATGCTGAACAGCAGCACGCCACCAAGGATGATGGCGATATAGTACATCTGGGAGAAGTCGATGAATTCGGGCATGGATTTGTTGCCGAAATAGAGCAGAACGGCCAGCCCGATGATGGCGATGATGCCACCCCAGATGCCTTGTACGAACCCTTTGCTGACAAAGGGCTTGCGAACGAATCGTGGCGTGGCGCCCACTAACAGCATACTCTTGATGTTGAATCGTTTGGCGTAAATGTTAAGTCGTATGCAGTTGGCAATCAGCAGCATGGAAATCAGCATGAAGACAGCGCACACACCCAGGATGATCCATTGGATTTTCCGGAAATTGTTGCTGACAGACTTGACAATGAAATCCGGATAATCGACATCCTGCACAATTTCATTTTTCTTCAGTTCTTTCGAAATCTTCGCCAACGAATCGCTGTTAGCGTATGCGGGGGCCACACTGATGATGATGGAGGCATTGAGAGGATTGGGGATGATATCCGTATAGTTGTTGCCGATGATTTTTTTTGCATTCTCCGTGTTTTCTTCCCTGGACGACACACGAGAGGCCGCGATGTAGGGCTTTAACTTGATGGATTGCTCCAATGCCACAATGTCGGCCTCCTTAATGTCGGAGTAGAAAAGCACCTCCATCTCAATCTTTTTCGACAAGTTTTTGAGATATTGTGTGGAGAAAAAAGCGAAAAAGGCCAATGTGCCGATGAAAAACATCGTGAGCGCGATGCTGAATACGGATCCGAATGTGGATAGGCGCAGACGGGCTTTCGTGATTTTGTCAAGGGTGTCAGGATAATTAGCCATAGTCAATTTTTTAAACCTGCAAAAGTACAAAAAATATTATTTTTGCAGCAAAATTACAAAATGGAATTATTGAAACGCATGCTACACTATTTGCGGAACTATAAGATAAATATAGTTCTGGTTGTGTTGGCTCATTGTCTATATGCCGTTTTCTCCATTTTCACCCTGTCCATGGTGGTCCCATTCCTGTCGGTGCTCTTTGAACAAGTGCAGCAGGTTTCCGCGCGTCCGGAGTTTTCGCTCACTTCACGGTATGTTATCGATACCTTTTATTATTACATGGGTGTCGTGATTGCCCGTTTCGGCAAGGTGTCCGCCCTGTTTTACATTGCCGGCGTGATGATTGTTCTCTCCCTGTTGTCCAATTTGTGCCGCTATATGGCGATGTTTTGGCTTGCTCCTATACGGTCGGGAATCCTGCGTGATATGCGCCACGACCTTTACAAGCGCATTCTCGTCCTGCCCCTTTCTTTCTATTCCGAGCAACGCAAGGGAGATATTATCAGTAGAATGGGCGCCGATGTGCAGGAGGTGGAATGGTCTATTTTCGCCTCGCTGCTGTCCCTTTGCCGCGATCCTTTCCTGATTATCGTTTTCCTTGTTACGCTGTTTGCCATCAATGTGCCACTCACACTGATTACCTTGGTTTTGCTGCCGATACTGGGGTATGTGTTGGCCGCTATCGGTCGTGGAATCAAAAAATATTCACTGAAATCACAACAACTCTTGGGTCGAATGAGTTCCCTGTTCGAGGAAGCAGTCGGCGGCCTGCGTGTCATCAAAGGATATAATGCGGAGGAACATGCTTATGAGAAGTTCCAACATGAGAATTTCCAGTTTTTTCGGCTTAATAAAAAAGTATTCAGAATCAATGAGTTGGGTGCCCCATTGGTGGAATTCCTGTGTATTTTGTCGCTCCTGCTCATATCGCTGACAGCATTGGTGTGGCTTCCGTCTTCCCAAACCCTCACGGGCACCATGTTTATGCTTTATTTTGTGGTGTTCGCCCGCATTATTCCACCGGCAAAAGCTTTAGTGTCAACCTATTATACGCTTCAAAAAGGCATGACGGCCGCTTCCCGAGTCTATGAAATCATCGATGCGGATGAGCGGATTGTGGAGTGTGAGCAACCCGTTTCCATTGACAAGTTGAAGGAAGCAATTGAATATAAGGATGTTTCATTCGATTATAAAGAAGGGGAGTCTGATGAAGAGAATCAAGTGCTCCATCATATCAATCTTGATATCAAAAGAGGTCAGACAATAGCGCTTGTCGGTCCGTCAGGCAGCGGCAAGTCCACCCTTGTGGATTTGCTTCCGCGCTTTTATGATATTGTCCAAGGCCAACTGCTGATCGACGGAGTGCCTGTCAATAAATATAGGATTAGTGATTTGCGTTCGCTTTTTGGTATTGTCAATCAGGATGTGATTCTGTTTAATGATACAGTGTTCAACAATATCGCTTTTGGTTTGGAGGGAGTGACGGAAGAACAGGTGATCTCGGCGTCCAAAATCGCTCAGGCCCATCAGTTCATCATGGAGATGGAGGAGGGGTATCAAACGGTCATTGGCGACCGGGGCATGCGCTTGTCCGGTGGCCAGCGCCAGCGTCTGAGCATCGCGCGCGCCATCCTGCGCAATCCCGATGTCCTGATTCTTGACGAGGCCACCTCGGCCCTTGACAACGAGTCGGAATTCCTGTTCCAGGAGGCGCTCATGCCTTTCGTGAAAACCAAAACGGCCATCATCATTGCGCACCGTCTCAGTACGATACGCTTTGCCGATGAGATTGTATTCTTGAAAGAAGGGCGCATCGTGGAGCGAGGTACTCATGACGAACTGATGGCTGCCCAAGGGGAATATTTCCGCTTTTACACGGCGCAAGCGTGATTCGGTTTGATGGTTCGTTTTCAGCGTTGGCTTTACTTGAGGTAATGATATAGAAGTTGCCCCGGCCATGCAGTAGTTCCCTTATGTGTTCTATAGGTGCGCCCACCATTCCGTCGTGAACAATGTGAATGGCGGAATCCAAATCAATAGACCATCATGTTGGGTCATCTTCTATAGTATTGCCATAAATAATGTAAATAGTATCATGGTTCAATGACCACCAGCAAGCACACAAAAAAAGGCCGGTTTTACCGGCCTTTTTTATTATGTCCAACAAAAGGAAACTACATTCTGAAGGTAACAGGAACCTGATAGAAGCAGCGTACGGGCTTGCCCATGTTTTTGCCGGGTTTCCATTTCGGCATGGCCATGATACCGCGAACGGCCTCTTTGTCGCAGTCGGGATACAACGGGACTTTCACTTTGGCGTTACTCACGCGGCCGTCACGCTCAACCACGAACTCAACCAAAACCGTGCCGGTAATGCCGTTGTTACGGGCAACCTCGGGATATTGGATCTCCTTGGAAAGGAAAGAGTTCAGAGCTTCCATACCACCAGGGTACTCAGGCATTTCCTCTGTGAAATATACAGGGGGTGCGGTTTCAGACTCGTCCTCCACTACTTCCACAACATCGTCGAACTCTTCTACAACATCATCTTCGAACACATCCTGGCCGAAGTCGAAGTCGGTGCTCACCTTAATGTTGTCTTCCACGATGTTCAGCACCACGGCTTGTTGTTGCTGCTGCGGTTCTGGTGGGGGAGGGGGAGTTTGGTCGGTGGCGATAACGTCCTCATCTTTGACTTCAATGAAATCGTCATCTGAAATGGTGAAACTAGGCGCCTTGTCCTCACTTGCGAACAATTCAAAACCTGCGTACACCAAGCCCAATACAACTACGAAACCCAACAGGAGAAACAATGTCCTCTTGTTTTCCAAGTTTCCTTTGTCGGTTTTCTTCTCGATCATAATTATGATTTTTTATTCGGTTATTATTACTTCTATTTTACGCACGGCAAAAATACTATTTTTTCTCTATAATACGCAACGATTTTTCTTAAAAAAATATTGTGCCGTTAGGATTTTTTTTAAACAAAATAAACAGCGCCACCGCAGTTGTCACATTTTGCGCCAGTTACGCTCTTCAGACAGTTGTTTTCACCATCCAACCGAAGCAGTCCCAGAAATGCGAAAACCAGCGCTTCTTTGTAGTTAACGGTCAAGATGTCGGGTACTGTCAAGTTGCCGCTCCATTGTGCGCCTAGTGTGCGGATGAGGTGTTTGTTCAGAGCTCCGCCGCCAGTTGCCAGTAAGATACACGCATCGTTTGGAACGGAAGCGGCAATCTGTCCGGCAATATGTTGCACTAAGGTCTGCAAAAGGTCTTCTGTTGTGTTGTCAGCTACATATTTTTCCAGAATGGGCAGAAAATGTGCCTCAAACCACTCTTTTCCAAGTGATTTGGGTGGATTTTTATGGTAGAAGTCGAGAGTGTTCAACTCTTCCAGCAGGTTGGGAATAAGTTTCCCCGATGCGGCCAACTTGCCGTCCTCGTCGTATGGCAATCCGATACGGTTGGCGATATGATTCAACGCCATGTTGCAGGGCGAGATGTCGAAGGCTATGCGCGTGCCGTTGCGACGGAAGGAGATGTTGGCGAAACCGCCTAAATTGAGGCAGGCGTCATATTGCCCGAACAACAGTTCGTCGCCGATGGGCACCAAAGGGGCACCCTGTCCGCCCATCGCCACATCCAAAGTTCGGAAATCGCAAACGGTGGTGACGCCCGTGTGCGCGGCGATGACCGCCCCGCTTCCAATCTGGGTGGTCAACCTTTTGCCGGGTTGGTGGAAAACCGTATGCCCGTGTGAGGCAATGAAGTCCGGCTTGTCGGAATTTCCAATCCAATCGTTAATATGACGGGCTATCAATGCACCCAATTCCACATCCAGTTGGGCGTACTCCAAAGCGGAAAGATCGGTGGCATGGGCCAATTTCTCTCGCATGGCGGCTTCGTAGGGCATGGTGCAGGCCTTGTCAATACGGTATGTCCAATGGCTGCCGGTGCGCTCAAAAGTGCACCACGCCAAGTCAATGCCGTCGAGCGAGGTGCCCGACATGACCCCAATGCCGCTGCGATACTCTTTGCTCATCCAAGAAGTTCCGTTAATTTGTTCAGATGCATGTAGTTGGAGCCCTTGACCAGGATCATGGAATCGGTGATGGGTTGCTCTTTCAGAATCTGGTTGAGTTCCTCCACATCATGGTAACAACGCTTCGGATGGTGGAAAGCAAATTCCGAACCTACGAATAGGGCGTCCAACCCAAGCGATTTGCATAACTGTATGATTTTCAGATGTTCATCGTGACTGACAGCCCCCAACTCGCCCATGTCGCCCAGAATGGCGAGTTTGTGCGGATGGTGCAGCTTGGCGAGGTTGCGCAATGCCGCTTCCATGCTCGTGGGATTGGCGTTGTAGTAGTCGGAGATAATGACATTGCTGCCAATCTTGTTGATTTGCGAACGGTGGTTGGATGGTGTATATTCGCTCAGTGCTTCGGCGGTTTGCTGGTCCGTCACGCCGAAATAATGACCCACTGCGGCGGCCGCCAGGAAGTTGTAAATGTTGTAACTGCCCGTGAGATGCGTGTCCACCTCGCACCCCGCTACGCGTATGCGCAGGTACGGCGACATGTCCACAATGTTGTCCTCGCCGCCCTCAGCATAATAAACGAGCTTGTCATAATCCAACCCGTCGCGCAACTTGCTGTCGTTCACATTGACGAACAGAGTGCCGTGGTCGCGGATGACCGAACGGTACAGTGCCTTTTTGGTGTGGACAATCTCCGCTTCGGAGCCGAATCCTTCAATATGGGCTTTGCCAACATTGGTGATGAGTCCGAATCCCGGACGGGCGATGTTGCACAAGAACTCGATTTCACCCGGATGGTTGGCGCCCATCTCCACAATGGCGATTTCGTCATCAGGTCGAATGGAAAGCAAAGTCAGCGGCACACCGATGTGGTTGTTGAGGTTGCCTTTTGTATAGGCGGTGCGGAATTTCTTAGACAAAACGCTGGAAACCAGTTCTTTGGTGGTGGTTTTGCCGTTGGTGCCCGTGATGCCGATAACAGGAATGGTCAATTGCTGCCGATGATAGGCGGCCAATTCCTGCAGTGTTTTCAAGCTGTCAGCCACAACTACACATCGGGGATTATCGCTCAGATCGGTGTTTTCCGTGATAACATAGGCGGCACCTTGCTCCAATGCGCTCAAGGCAAAGGTGTTGCCATCGAAACGCTCGCCCTTGAGACACACAAATAGGCAATCGGGAATAATGTTCCGCGTGTCGGTGCAAATCTGCGGATGCTTTAAATAGAGTTCGTATAGTTTTTCCATATTTGAAAAGGGTAGGGACGGACAATTGTCCGTCCCTAATATCATGAAATTCAATTAGATTAATAAATAAACGGGAACACTCGTTTCAATTTCTTGGCTTCCATTTCAGGTCCGAACTCGGTTTTGTACCGTTTGTAGATGGCATGGGCGCGGGGCACCAGATTGGCGAATGTCCAGATGAAGAACACCAAACCCGACAACGACCAGGTCAGTATGGCGAAACCGAGCCATTCGGTAAGTTCGCCCAAGTAGTTGGCGCTGGTCACATAGTTGAACATGAATACCTTCGGCAGGTAGTGATTGTTGTCATCGTCCGACTTGCGCAAGTGGCGAATGATGTAGTCGGAGCGGAGGTTGACGAAGAACCCGAAGAAGAATATGATCGTGCCGATTATAAATTGAGGCGATTTTAACCAAGCAAGGTCAGAGTAGGAGAGTCCGAGCACATGATAGTTGCATTTGAAGGACTCGAAGAAAATCCAATAACCCTGCATCATGGCGTTAAGGATGTTGAATGCAATGCCCATAAACATCACAGATAGAGACATTTGACTTTTTTTCCCTTTCATAAGCCATGGGAAAATGAGCGATCGCTGGAAATAATGGATTTCAAAAATCAATAAGAACACCATGGGCACAATCTCAAAGCGGTGCGGAGAACAGAGCCAGATAATGAGCATGGCCAGAAAGATGGGGAACTCCATGAGGAACCAAGCCAACTTGTTGTTGATGGTTTTGCCCCAAGTCTTCTTGGTAAACGCCCCGTAACTTGCATCAACAAAATATAGGGCAACGAACACGATGGCAGCAATGCCGATCATTACATACAAATATATGTAAAATGCTGAGGATAAAATTTCTGCATTCATAATAGTATATTTTAGTAAATGGTGATTTCCATTGGGATACGCGCTTGAATGCCTTCGCAGTTCAAAATATGGTCAATGCCTTCGTAAGTGAAATAGAGCCTACCCAGTTTGGCTTTCAGTGCGGACTCAATCTCGTCGTCATTGCTGAAAAGCAGGGTGAACCAGTCTTTTTGCTTGGGATAATAGACGATGGAGTAGTTGGAGATTTTGGCTAATTCGGCTGCTTTGGCGATGGCGTCGTCAATATTGCCGAGTTTGTCCACCAGTCCTAAGTTGAGTGCGTCCACGCCAGCCCACACACGGCCTTGCCCGATGCTATCCACTTGCGCCACGGTCATCTTGCGCCCGTCGGCTACACGCTTAGTGAAAGTGCTGTAAATCTGCTCTATAGAGTTTTGAATGGTGGCCATCTCGGTTCCGTCCAACGGGCGCAATCCTGTGCCGTAGTCAGCGTGTTGGTTTGTCTTCACCACATCAACGGTGATGCCTAGTTTGTTTTTGAGGAGGTTCTGGAAAGAGGGTATCATGCCGAACACGCCGATAGAACCGGTCAGTGTGTTGGGCTGCGCGATGATATAGTTGGAGTTGCAGGCGATGTAATAACCGCCGGAGGCCGCATAGTCGCCCATGGAGGTGACTACAATCTTGCCTGCCTTCTTGGCATTTTCAATCTCACGCCAGATGTTCTCTGATGCCAACGCGCTACCACCAGGTGAGTTGATTCTCAACACAATGGCTTTCACATCGTTGTCTTTATACGCTTTTTTGAACTCTTTGATGAAACTCTCGGAGTAGATGCCGCGAGAGTTGTCGCCTTTACCATCGCTGATCTCACCCACCGCATACACCACGGCAATCTTGGCGGCGGCTTTGGTGTTTTCAATGATGGATTTCTTGTATTTGCTGATGGAAACGAAGTTGATGTCATCGTCTTCACCCACATTGAGTTTCGATTTCAGCAGTTTTTCCATGTCGCCCGGATAACCCAATTGGTCAACCATTTTCAGTCTCAAAGCATCTTCTGGAGTGGCACAGAGCAGGTTGTCGGCGATGGCGTTCAAACTGTCAGACGGAATTTTGCGTGCGGCGGAGATGTCATCCACAAAAACTTTCCACAAGGAGTTGGAGAGCACGGTCAGCTGCTCGCGGTTGGCTTCGCTCATCTTGTCGAGCATGTACGGTTCCACCGCGCTTTTGAATTGTCCGTGACGGAGTATTTGCACATCTACATCCAATTTGTCGATGAGTCCCTTGTAGAACATGACTTGGAAGGCATAGCCTTTGAAATCCAAAGAACCTGCCGGGTTGAGGATGATTTTGTCGGCCACCGATGCCAAATAATAGCCGTTTTGGGCCAGCACATCGCTGTAAGCGTAGATGAATTTGCCGTATTTCTTGAATTCCACCAGCGCGTCGTGAATCTCCTTCACCGATGCGGGCGAAGCGCCTACAGTCGCGCTGTTCAGATAAATGCCTTTGATTTTCGGGTCTGTGGCGGCGTTTTTGATGCAGGCCAAAATGTCGTTTAACCCGATTTGCGCATTGTAGGTGTTGAACTTGTCAAAAGGTGTTTCGATAACCCGTTCCGCAACGCTTTGATTCAGGTTGAGTTGCAAAACGCTGTTGTTTTTGATGGTTGTCGTTTCCTTCGAAGCTGAAGCCAGGGTCCCTATCATACTGATTAACATCACCATATACAGTATGGAAACGAGTATCATGGAGAAGAAGAAGCCCAGCATGGATCCAAACACAACGCGCCAGAATTTGCGCGAGCGGGTCTCCGGTTTGCCGTAGGATGAGTTGTTTTGTTCGAATTCGTTCATTGTATTTGTTTTAATAATTATCGTGATTTGAAATGGGATTATCTGAAGAAATGTCTTAATTGGCTACGGCAACCGCCGTGGAAGAAGGAAATGTATTCCATGAACACATCGGTGGCGTTGTCCAACTTGGGAAGTCCGAATGCTTTGCTGATTTTGGAGAACAGTTGCAGGCTGTTGCAGGTCAGCGGGCATTCCGAGTCGGCCTTGCTGTTGTGCGCGGCGCGCGCGGAATCGGTGAAGGTTCCGTCGCACTCTTGAGGCAGGGAGGCGGGGAGCAGCAGGTCGAAGCTGGCATTGCTCTCTTCCCAGAAGGCGGTTTGCAGCACGCGCCAGGAGCATTGCTGTGCAATCTCCATAATTTCGGCCGGCATCTCCGCCCCTGTCGCGTTGAACAGGTAGCATTGGTCAAAGTCGCGGGCGGCGATGCGCGCGGGGAGGTCAACGCTGTCGGTATGCGCCGGTTGGCCATACAATTCGCACATCAATTTGCGACTTCCCTCATCAAAAGGCTCTCCGCCAACGCATATCTCAGGGAAAAAGCCCATGTCGAACAACCCCTGCGAGTTTAATTCGGCTTTCAGACTCAAAAAACCAGACGATGGTTTGGCCTGAATGTCCAGCAACATGCACATGTTCTCCAACTCAATAATGCCTCGCTCGTCCAAGAATGGTTCCCAGATCACAAAAACTGGGGCTTCTGTATGCAGCAGTTCCTCGGCAAAAGTTTTGATGTCGTTCTCTGTCAGATTGTTGGCGGCCAATACTTCCGAAAGGTCTTCGGAGAGAATCTGCTCCTTGTACTGATCGTATTGCTTGCCCAATCCTTGTACATAGATGCCTTTGGCAAGGTTGTTTCGGATGAGGTAATGGTTAATGCTTCTGAAAAAAGATCCAAAATCACGGATTTGAAGCGTGTCATGCGTGTTGAACTCGTAACGGGGCGTGTTTGGGCACGCATCCATAATCTCCAATGCCGTTTTTTGTGAGAGTGCATTGGCTTTCGGGTCTAGAAGGGTATAGAATTTCCCGGCGCCGAAGAGTTCAGCGAAGGGTACAATATCGTTTTTGTCTATAAAAAAAAATGTTCCTCTTTTGTAGTAGTCGAAAGACCCTAACGCATTGGTGTGCAGTCCTGTACGTGCCAGGCGTTGGATTAAGTACAACTCTTCGTTGGAGTAGTCGCCAGAGGCCATGACCAAAGTTTTATGCTCACCAGCGTTTTGGCTGTGCTTGGCGATATGCTGGCATGCCTCATCCCAAGTAATGGGCTGGTACTGCTGTCCGGTTTTCAGAAGAGGTTGTAAAAGTCTGCCCATGCGCTATTGTTTTTGAGTTAGGGCCTGGAAGAGTTCCTCCATGTCTAACGCATTGAGTTCGCTGGAGTGTTTGAGTCCCATTTTCTCAGCCATGGAAGGCAGTTCGCTCACTTGCGCGTCGGCCACCAATTTGCCTTTGTTGATGATAATGACATGATCGCACATGGCCTGTACCTCCTGCATGATGTGGGTGGAAAGCAGCACGGTGCGGTTCTTGCCGTATGAGCGGATGAGTTCGCGAATCTCAATCAGTTGGTTGGGGTCAAGTCCGGTGGTGGGTTCGTCTAAAATGAGCACCTCAGGGTCGTGGATGAGCGCCTGTGCGATGCCCACACGCTGTTTGTAGCCGCGCGACAGGGCGCCGATTTTTTTATGCTGCTCAGGCGTGAGCCCCGTTTTCTCAATGATGGTGGCAACCTTTTGCTTTATGTCTTTAAGATGGTGAATGCCTGCTATAAATTCCAGAAATTCACGCACATACATGTCGTAATATAAGGGATTGGCCTCAGAAAGATAACCGATTTTCTTTCTCAACTCCAGTGAATCCTTCCAGATGTCAAGGCCGCATACGGTCACATTGCCTTCCGTGGGCGGAATCAGGCAGGTGATGATTTTCATCATGGTCGTTTTCCCGGCGCCATTCGGACCCAAAAAACCGACAATCTCGCCTTGCTTTGCCTCAAAACACACATGGTCCAGTGCGCGCTGCTCGCCGAAAACCTTGGTGACATTGGTAACTTTTATAGACATTTTAATCCAAATTATATAGGGCTGCAAAGATAAATATTTTCCAACAATCCTTTGTTTTTAACAAACAATTCTTAATAAAACACTGATAATCAATATATTAAAAATAATTTATATCTTTGCAGCGACTTTTAAACAAACATAATTTTATAATGAAAACAGATTTGAATTTGTCCCCCATGAAACAAGGCGAGATCATTATGTACCAGCCGGATGATAGCATCAGGTTGGAAGTTCGTATGGAAGAAGAGACGGTGTGGCTGAACCTTAATCAAATGTCCCTATTATTCGGAAGGGATAAATCGGTCATTTCAAGACATATACGAAATGTTTATATCGAGGGGGAATTGCTACGCGAATCAACTGTTGCAAATTTTGCAACAGTTCATGATGAAAATGGCCGACGAGTATCCCGGAATATTGAATACTACAATTTAGATGTTATTATATCCGTCGGATATCGGGTCAAAAGCATCCAGGGAACGCGTTTTCGCCAGTGGGCAAATTCCGTACTGAAGGAATACCTGCTTCGCGGATATGCTATAAACCAGCGATTCGAAAGGTTGGAGCGGAGAGTGACCGAACACGATGCGGTTTTGTCGGAGCACTCCAACAAACTGGAATTCTTCGTGCGTGCGGCCCTGCCACCCAAAGAGGGTGTCTTTTACGATGGCCAAATATTCGACGCTTACGCTTTTGCCTCCGAACTGATCAAGTCAGCGAGACAGAGGATTATCCTGATTGATAATTACATCGACGAATCAGTACTGCTAATGCTGGCAAAGCGCAATGAGGGTGTTACGGCGGAGATTGTCACCAGACAAACAAACGGGACGCTGGCGTTGGATATTGACCGTCACAACCGCCAGTACCCTCCCATCACCATCCGCAAAAGCGCCCGCTATCACGACCGATTCCTAATCGTTGATGACATAGTCTATCACATCGGTGCATCATTGAAAGATCTCGGCAAGAAACTGTTCGCTTTCAGCAAGATGGAAATCATGACTACGGACATCGGATTATAAATCAATAACAATCAAAAACTTTTATCAAATGAAAACAAAACAAATTCTCACGCTTTGTATGCTGCTATGCGCATCGTGCGTGCATGCCCAAAAGCAAAACGACTCGCTAATCGTCGCCTTTTACAATGTGGAAAACCTGTTCCACCCCTCCGACGACTCGCTTACGCGCGATGAAGACTTCACCCCCACAGGTGCTTACCATTGGTCGTATGGCAAGTACTACAAGAAGATTGCCAATGTGGCCAAGGTGTTCATCGCCATGGGGCAGGGCAGTCCTCCGGCGGTTATCGGACTCGCCGAAATCGAGAATGAGCGAGTACTCAAAGATCTCTGCCACCGCTCGCCCCTCAAAACTTACGGCTACCGCTTTGTGCACCACGACTCACCCGACCGCCGTGGCGTCGATGTGGCCCTGCTCTATCGCGACAGCATGGTGTCCATCCTGCGCGAACATAAAGTGCCCGTCGTCTTTCCCTTCGAACCCCAAACCCGCAACCGCGACTTGCTCTACGCGCTCGTCAAATTTCCCTGCGGCGATTCCATTCACATCATCGTCAACCACTGGACCTCGCGCTTCGGTGGCTATGCGGCCACCATACCCAAACGCAACTATTACGCCGATGTGGCCCGCCAATTGGTGGATTCAGTACTGTCTGAAAATGCCAGCGCCAATATTCTGCTCATGGGCGATTTCAACGACTACGCCACTGATGAGAGTATGGAGAAACATCTCCGTGCCAAAAAATATAGCCCTGACAACATGGAGGACACGCTTTTTAATTTGATGTATCATTTTGTGAATCAGAACAATGTCGGCTCTCACAAGCATGAGGATTTTTGGGGATGCTTGGATCAGATGATTGTCTCCCATTCACTCTTACTTGATGAAAACTGTCTTCATATTGCTCAACATCAACCTCATATCTTTCAAGCCCCCTTTCTGTTGGTTCCGGATGAGAAATATGGGGGCGTGAAAACTTTCCGCACCTTCCTGGGCCCTCGCTATATCGGCGGCTACGCCGACCATCTGCCCGTGTATATCTTGCTGGAAGATGTTGAAAATTAAAAGGAGGATGTCTGTTGAAAAACTAATACACTGAAATCCGGATGAGTGCTGAAAAAAATAGGAAATGATATAGCAGTTGACCTGGTTAATAATAGATTCCGCTCACGCTTGCGCGTCTCGCGGAATGGTGCGCTACCACTCAGGTAAAGGAGGGAAAGATGGGCGGCAGAAAGTTGGTGCTGTGTTTGGAATGCCCTCTAATGCGCCCATCTTTCCCAAAAATACTTCAGTGCGAGCACCATTCCGCCGTGAACATAGTGAACGGCGGAATCCAAATCAATAGACCAATTATGTTGGGTCAACTTCTATATCATTGCCAAATTAATTCTGAAATTGCAATACCCCACCTGAAAAATCTTGCTCAAAAGTACATTGGTATATCGAATTCATATGGATTTTTAACAGACATACGCAATGCTTTGGGTATTGGTGAAAAAGCGGTCCTATAGTATCACCCCATAAACCATGAACCCCACAACTCCACTCAGCAGAATCAGCAAAATAGGACTGGCTTTGAACTTGAGGGAGGCAAGAAAAACGATGGCGAAAATGGCGATGCTAATCCAAAGTTGCGGTGACGCGTTGCCGAAAGTCTCCGGTGTGGCGAGCAGCAGGGCGGCAGCGGCAATCAAACCCACAATGGCCAGCCGAAGCAAAGACATGACATCCGTTACGACGCGGTTGTCTTTGTGCTTCAAAAGCAACCTGCTGACTACCAGCATCAAAATGACGGGGATGAGGATGACGGCAAACGAGGCGAGGAGCGCCCCCACGATGCCGAGGCCTTCCGAATAGCCGGCGTTGACAATGGCGGTGTAGCCCGTGTAGGTGGCCGTGTTGATACCCACAGGTCCTGGCGTGATTTGCGAGGTGGCCACAATGTCGGTAAATTCCTGTGCGGAAAGCCATCCCTGCTTTTCCACGACTTCGTTCTGGATCAAAGCAATGGTGGCCAACCCACCGCCAAAGCTGAAAATGCCGATTTTCAAGAAAATAAGGAACAATCGTAAGAATATCATGCCTCGCCCTCCTTTCTCTTCTTCCATATACTGTAGAGAACACCTCCAATTATGGTGGTTGCGATAATCCACACTGGCGATACCCCCAGCAGGTAAATCAAAAGCATGGCCAATAACGGAATCCAGCAGTTGCGCCAGCTGATTTTGGCAGTTTTGGCCATGTTGAAGACGGGAGCTGCAATCAGGGCCACCACGGCAGGTCGTATGCCCTTGAAAATGGCCTCAAAAGCAGCATTTCCTTTCAAAAAACGGAAGCAGGTGGCAAATCCTAAGATGATGAGAATGGGTATGGCAATGTTGCCGATGATGGAAACCAATACCCCTTTGTGTCCGCGCAACTTGTACCCTACAGTAGTTGCCATGTTGACAGCGAAGATGCCCGGCATGGCTTGCGAAACAACCATGATGTCCATAAACTCCTCGCGGTCTATCCATTTCCGCCGGTCCACAATCTCCTTCTCCATCAGCGGTATCATGGCGTATCCGCCACCTATGGTGAAGGTGCCGATTTTAAAAAAGGACCAGAATAATTCGTACAGTTTGGGCATGTTTATTTAAGTGCGTGCAAAAATACTATTTTTGCACCGAAAATAACACTTGATATGAAACTGAAACTCACCAATATCCGTATCCCTGTTTCGGCAAATCCGAATTTGAAAAATGCTGTGTGCCAGCAATTTCATATCCGACACGAGGATGTTCAAGATTTTAAAATCGTGCGCCAGGCCATTGACGCCCGTAAGAAAAACAAGGTGATGTTCGACTATCAAGTGGCGGTCACCCTGCCCGACAATTACAAATCATTGTTGGAAAAAGACGGCGTATCCGAATACAAAGAGCCAGTGCAACTTCAATATCCCGAATGGAAAGACGACCTCCGCCCCGTGGTGGTCGGTTTCGGGCCATCCGGCATGTTCGCCGCCCTGTATCTGGCGCGCTGCCATGCCAAACCCATCATTTTGGAGCGTGGCGGCAAAATCGAGGATCGCAAGCGCGCGGTGGCCGATTTTCTCTACACGAAAACGCTCAATCCCAATTCCAATGTGCAGTTCGGGGAGGGGGGTGCTGGTACTTTCTCCGACGGTAAACTCAACACCAATGTGCACAGCGAATACAACGACTTTGTGCTGCAGGAGTTCTACAAGCATGGAGCGCATGAGGATGTGACTTATATGCAGAACCCGCATGTGGGAACCGACTATTTGGAAAAAGTGGTGCGCAACATCCGTCTTGAAATCGAATCGTTAGGTGGTGAGTTCCATTTCAACACCGTTTTCACGGATTTCAAGAAGCAGGATGAGGTGCTTGAGCTGTTTTGTGAACCTGCATTGAAAATCAAGACGCATCATGTGTTGCTCGGTTTGGGTCACTCGGCCCGCGATACCATCAAACGATTGTATGAGCGTGGCATGGAGATGGAGGCGAAACCCTTCTCCATGGGTGTGCGCATCGAGCACCAGCAACGGCGCATCAACCGGATGCAGTACGGCGATGCCGCGCGCATTCTCCCGCCCGCTTCCTACAAGGGAGTGGTGCACTTGGAAGACAGGAGCGTATATACGTTCTGTATGTGCCCCGGAGGCACAGTCATGGCTTCAACCAACGATCCGGAAACGATTGTAACCAACGGTATGAGCGAGCGCAACCGCGACAAGGCCAACTCCAACAGCGCACTGTTGGTCAATGTGAACCCTGACGACTATCTGAAAGACAACCCGTTGGACGGACTGGACTATCAAGAGAAATACGAACGGCTGGCCTTCCAGGTGGCGGGCGACTACCGCGCGCCGGGCAATCTGGTGGGTGAGTTTCTGCAAGGCAAGGTGGCGGAAAGATACCGTAGCGTGAAGCCCTCGTATCCCCATGGGGTCTGTTTCTGCGACCTTCACCGCTGCCTCCCCGACTATGTGGTGGACTCCCTAAAGAAGGCGTTGCCGCTCTTCGACCGCAAGATGCCCGGCTTTGCCGACCCTGACGCGGTGCTCACGGGCGTGGAAACGCGCTCCTCCTCTCCCGTGCGTATGGTGCGCGGCGACGACAGGATGTGCTCTGTAAAAGGCATCTATCCCATCGGTGAAGGTGCCGGTTACGCGGGAGGCATCATGAGTGCCGCCATCGATGGATTGAAGACGGCAATATTTTTATCGTTTCAACAATAAATATAACAGTGTTTTACCACCACTGGTATGCCACACTGCTGTCCGGCTTGTAGGGGAATTTGTGAAAATGGTAGGTGTTATTTATAATGACACCCTCGCTTGTTTCCCTATATTCATGGAAAGTGGTGTCGTTTAGAATTATAGCGGAATCTAATGAAACATAAGTGTGAAAATCTGGTCCATAATGCCAAAAACTCCAATATAAATTCCTGTCCTTAACAGTAAACAGTCCCCATGAACCACTGTCCTCTTGTAAAAATTTTTCATCTTCCTTTATCATTTCAATTGTGATATCCTGTATGTTGACAGTGTTGTATGTGTAACCTCTTAAGATTGTGCCATCTTTGTACAAAAAGAAGACATAAGTCCGATTGGTTGTATCCCATTGTGAATTTGGATAATAGGTATAATAATAGAAACCATCTGTCCTCAGTTCGTTGCCTAAAAATGGCGTACGGTCGAAAGCAAGGTGTGGTCTTTTACAAGATAAGGCCAATATAGCAAAAAGAATTATTAGTGTTAGAATTTTTTTCATAGCCGAGGAATTTTATTTACCATAAGGTGCTCCCATTCCCTGTTCCGAAATACCAAAACCAAGTTGGGTCGATGTCCAGAATTTTGAACCAGAATGGACAAAAAAAACAGATGGTTAACAATAGTAGATTTACGGAAACCACTGGTATGCCACACTGCTGTCCGGCTTGTAGGGGAATTTCTGGAAATGGTAAGTGATTTTGTAAGGTGTTTGTTCTGAAGTATAATTAACTTGAACAAACGTAGTGTCGTTCAAAATATAGGCAGAGTCTAACGACTTGGTGCTCACACCCAATTCCCATACATGATATAATGTCCAGTAAATGTTGTTGGGGTGGACTTTGAAAAGTCCCCAATTTATTTCAGTATTATAATTATGAGGGTATTTGGTGTGGTAATCCTGTATCATCTCTGGTGTTATATCATTCACATCTGTCACATGATATGTTCCACCCTCAAACCAGGAACCGTCCTTATACAGAAAATAGATGAACAAAAGACTGTCATTGGGCAGTGTGTCATCAAAACTGTGATAATATTTGTCGGTATAGTAAAAGCCGTCGGTGCGCAATTCATTGCCAGTGTATGGGACGCGTTCGAAACACAAAGATGGTTTCTCACAACAAGTTAAGACCAATATGGCAAAAAGGATTAATATTGATTGAAGTCTTTTCATAGCAGAAGATTTTTTATTACCACAATGTATCCCCATTACCCGTTCCGAAATACCAAAACCAAGTAGGGTCAATGTCTAAGACTTTAAACCACTTAGCTCTTCCCTTAGTCCATTCATCATGTGCATATATGTTCTGAAATTGATGTCTAATTCTTTCTGAATTGATTAATGATAATATTTGCTGTATGCTAAAAAATATGTTCGCAAATATATAAAAATAATTCTACATTAATCCCGTTGGCCATATTTTATGTCATTTTTGAGAACTTAATTTTTACTATCTTTGCAATCTCAAAATTGAAAAGATAATCATCTATGAATGAGTTTATTAGGGGTATAAAGAAGGGATTTCCCATCTGCTTGGGTTACATTCCCGTCTCTTTTACCTTCGGATTGATTGCCGTGAAGATGGGCTTCAATCCGTTGGAGGCTACGATTATCTCACTCACCAACATGGCTTCGGCGGGCCAGTTCGCCGGCATACGCCTCATTGAGGGCGGCGCACCGTATATAGAACTGGTAATTACAACTTTTGTCATCAATCTGCGCTATATGCTGATGTCGTTGTCGCTTTCTCAGAAAGTGGCTTCCGACATGCCGTTCTATAAACGTGCCATCATGGCCTTCTGCATCACCGATGAGGTCTTCGCATTGGCTTCCATGGAAAAAGACGATGTCAACTTCCCGTTCTTCGGCGGTTTGATGGCCACCCCAATTTTCGGGTGGACACTTGGCACTTGCCTCGGCGCAGTGGCCTCCAGCTTGCTCTCGCCCATGCTCCAGGGCTGCTTCGGCATCGCCCTCTACTGCATGTTCATTGCTATCATCATCCCGCCAGCCCGTAAGGGTAGGAAAGTGGCCATTGCGGTCATCGTTTCCGCATTGCTCTCCTGCCTGTTCAAATATGTGCCCGGCATCAATGTGCTCTCCAAGAGCGGCGGCGGGGGTTGGGCTATTATCATTTCCGCCATCCTCGGTGCCGCTATCTGCGCCTCTATCAAGGAGGTGAAACGGTTTAGAAGAAGAAATGTTCAGGAAGGAGGTGCCCATGTGTAGTATGCAGAATGTCGCCATCTGTATGGTGATCATGGCACTCACCACTTATCTTATTCGCGTGATACCTATCGGTTTTGTGCGGAAAAAGATGGAAAACGAATGGATTCAGGACTTCTTGTTCTATATCCCGTTCTGTGTGCTTTCCGCCATGACCTTCCCCGATGTGCTCTATTCCACCACACCAACAGGTGCAACCACACCACACTTCGCCTCCGCCGCTATCGCAACAATGGTGGCTATTGTCATGGCTTGGAAAAATCGTGGATTGGTCCGGGTGGCCCTGGTGGCCGTACTCGTGGCTATTATCGTGGAACTGCTGTTGCCCGTGGTTTTCTAATCTTACATCTCAGGCAGCATAGCGCAAATCAACTTTACCATGTTCGGACCTGCCGTGTTGGCGGCCTGCAACACCTCTTCGTGCGAGGCTTCCATTACCTGCCCAACCACACCAAGGTCCGTGATGACAGACAAAGCAAAGATTTCCAGTCCTCTGTGATGCGCCATGATGGCTTCCGGTACCGTGGACATGCCCACAGCGTCAGCACCCATGATGTGGAACATACGATACTCGGCAGGAGTTTCGAAACAGGGTCCTGAAACGCCCATATAGACGCCCTCTTGCAAGTGCACGCCCGTCTCTTTCGACTTCTCGTAGGCCAGCTTGATGAGCCGGTGCGAATAAACTTCGCTCATGTTCGGGAAACGCGGACCCAACTCATCATCATTCGGTCCTATCAACGGGTTGTTGCCAAACAGATTGATGTGGTCCTTGATGATCATGATGTCGCCAACCTTGAAGGTGGGATTCATGCCGCCAGCCGCATTGGATAAGACTAATATATTGATACCCAATCCTTTCAATATTTGCTGAGGATAGGTGACCACATCCATCGGATAACCCTCGTAATAGTGCATCCGGCCATTGAAGACCAATACTTCGATGCCTCCCAACCGGCCGAATATCATGGTCCCCTTATGTCCCTTTACTGTGGAAACGGGGAAATTCGGAATCTCCGTGTAAGGAATCTCATCCACGATTTCCATGGATTGCGTGAGTCCGCCCAAGCCAGAGCCCAATACGATGGCGATTTTGGGACTGATGTGTTTTCTGTTATTGAGATAGGAAACGGTTTCCTCAATTTTTTTTCTGCGTTCTTCTAACATGGTCTTTTAAAATATGGATAAATGTTTGATGTTCTTCTTCAGTTAAAAATTCGATTTCAATCGGCAAAATGAATACGGGCAGCAAAGATAATGTTTTTTTGAAGCTCTCGCCTTGCAGACGCATCCAGTCTTTTTCCGTAGTGAATAAAACGCTGTTCTCACCGAAATATTTTTTCAGTTGTTCGATTTCAGAAATCGTATAACGGTGATGGTCAGGATATTTTATGTGTTTGGAAATGTGATAGTTGGTTTGAAGATGCTCGTATAAGGGTTGTGAGCGCGCGATGCCGGTCATGAGGATGATGTCAGTGTCGGAAGTCAGCGTTAGATTTTGCGCGGCGGCAGTCACGGGCTCCGGCGCAGCGTACTGGTACCGTGTGAAAAAGAGTGGCTGGTCATCACGGAGTCCCAACCGCTTGCGCCATGCATCACGGTCAATCGCCTCCATCTCGTCGGTCACTTTGGTGACAACTACGAGGTCGGCATCTGCCACCGCGGACGGAAATTCCCGCAAGCGTCCCGCGGGCATGAGATAGTCCTCAAAATAGGGCCGTGCGTATTCGGTCAGAATCATCCGCAGGGTAGGGGTTACCGACAAATGCTGGTAGGCGTCGTCCATGACGATGACATCCGTGTCGGGCGCGTACTCCAACAACTTCCGGATGCCCTCTTTCCGGTTTTCCGCCACCGCCAACGGCAGCGAGGGGAAGCGCTCGTGTAATTGCAATGGTTCGTCCCCAATCAGGGCCGCCGACAGTTGCTCCATGGGCGTGGTGTTGGCTAAGATATAGCCCTTGCTCGTGCGCCCGTAACCACGACTCAGCATGGATACATGGTATTGCTCCGACAGCACCCGGGTAATGAATCCCGCATGAGGGGTCTTTCCCGTTCCCCCGATGGCGATATTGCCTACACAAACCACCGGAATCTCGGGTTGGTAGGTATTTAGGATGCCGGCCTTGTACAAACGGCGGCGTATCCAGACAATACCCCCGAAAATCCAAGCGAAAGGATATAGATAATATCTGATTTTCAGTGTTTTACTCATTTGCTATTTCGTTTTCCGCCTTTTGCGCCAATCGCTCTTCTTTGCGTTTCTGCTCGTAAGCGGCCTGCTTTTCCTCGTAATCTTCGTAACTCTTGATGATTTTGGTCACCAAATGATGGCGCACCACGTCGCGAGCGTCCATGTAGATGAAGTCAATACCCGGAATCTTGCTCAAAATGCGGTCAGCCTGAATAAGTCCCGACTGCTGGTTCTTGGGCAGGTCAATTTGCGTGATGTCACCGGTGATGAAGAACTTGGCATTCTTGCCCATGCGGGTGAGAAACATCTTCAACTGCGCTGAAGTGGCGTTTTGCGCTTCATCAAGGATGACGTAGGCATTGTCCAAAGTGCGTCCGCGCATGAAGGCTAACGGCGCAATCTCAATGACCTTGTCCTCCATGTACGACATGAGCTTCTGCATGGGAATCATATCCCACAGCGCGTCGTACAGCGGTTGCAAATAGGGGTCCAGTTTGTCCCGTAAATCACCGGGCAGAAAACCTAAATTTTCGCCTGCCTCCACCGCCGGACGGGTCAGGATGATTCGGCGTATCTGTTTGTTTTTCAGTGCTCTGACGGCAAGCGCGACGGCCGTATAGGTTTTCCCAGTACCGGCAGGACCGATGGCAAACACCATGTCGTTCTTGTTGGCGCTCTCCACCATCTTTTTCTGGTTGGGTGTGATGGCCTTGATGATTTTCCCCTCGCGTCCGTGCACAATGACATTGCTGCCATCGCCGTCCAAACGGTAAAAACTGTCGTCTTCCATGGCGATGATGTTCAGAATGTCGGTTTCGGTCAGTTTCCCGTATTCTTCCAGATGCTTGACCAATAGTTGCACGCGCTCTTCAAAAAGTTCCACTTCGTGATCCTCGCCCGCCACCTTGATGTCGTTGCCTCGGGCAATGATTTTCAACTTAGGGAAAATGTTTTTGAGCAGTTCTATATTCGCGTTCTGACTGCCGTACAATCCGACCACATCAGAGGGTTCTATACTGATTGTTTTTTCCATATTCTAATGAATGACAAGATAATCTAATGGGTTGATAGGAAATCCGTTATACCACAATTCAAAGTGCAGGTGGGTGGTTTTCCCCTCTGCGGCACCGCTGTTCCCCATAATGGCAATGGGGGTTCCGGCATACACTTTGTCGCCGCATTTTTTAAGTAATGAGGAGTTCCGCTTGTACACGGAAATCAGATTTCCCGGGTGTTGCACGATGATGACATGGCCGTCGTTGGCGTTGAAACCGGCGAAGATGACCACCCCGTTGGCCACGCAGTTCACAGCGCTGTTTCTGTTCCCGTTGATGTCAATGCCAAAATGGTTCTCTCCGAGGTTGAACACACGCGTAACCGCACCTAATGCGGGTGGGTAGATGGAGAGGTTGCTGATTTTGGCTTGGTCAATACTGGGCTTGGATACGGTGCTGTTGTTATGCACGCGCCCCAAAATCATCTCGGCCTCTTCGATGATGTTCTGAGTCTGTTTCGCCAGATCCTTGCGGCGTTCACGGGTGTGCACCTGCGGTGTGGCGGCCGCATTCTTGTCCATCTCTTCAGCCGTGGGCACTTCTCCTTTTGCCATGGCGGAAAAATGGTCAATGTACTCCTGATTGTAGGCGATAACCTTCTCCAACGAATCAATCTTGTTGGCCGCCTGTCGATACATCTTGTAGTCTTTGTTGGAGGTGTAACCCGGTATGTACAAGCGCAATGGGGTCAGCGCAATGAGGACGGTTGTGAGCAGGAAAACAATGAAAGCGGCGAGGACGGCTACCACAAACACTTTTTGAATGGTGATGTGCCTGACCACAAAACGCTGCTCCAAGGTTTCTTCATTGGAAAAAACCAGACGATACCGCGTCTTCCAATCCTTGACGATTATCTTCCAAATGTTTTTGATCTTCTGAAACTTCCCCATTTTATAAAATGACAGTATGTTTTAGCGGCTGCAAAATTAATAAAATTTGGTTTTGTTTTCCTCTATCGGTGCCGCTTTAAATGCAAGACGATGAAAAAAAACAACAAAAAAACATAAAAAAAGTTGCGGATTTGAAAAAAAAAATTATTTTTGGTGCCTATTATTAACTTTATAAAGATTAAGTATTATGAACGAAAACGATAACAACGTTAGCTTCTTCAGGTTTGAGGATCTGAGAATATATGCCAAAGCGATGGATTATATTGTTTGGCTATATGATGAATTAGGCAAACTGGAAAACACTATTACTCAAAAAGTTTTGGTTGAATCTTTCCTTAAATCCGCGCAGAATATCGCATTGCATACGGCGGAAGGGTCATCCCGCAGCAAAACGCAGTTCTTGTATTATCTTAAAATGGCCAAGAGTTCCGTGCGCGAGTGCGTGGTGTTCACCGAAATCCTCTCCAAAAAAGGTCTTTTCCCGGTAGAATCCACCGAGCATTCCCGCAACCAGCTGATGGAACTCACCAAGATGATCGGTTCGCTCATCGCCTCGCTTCAACGCTCCACGGGCAGTTCTATGCGCGAGGACAAAGATGACGATCTGATGGACCCTATCCCTGACATTAACAACTTTTAGTTGACCGCAAACTTATAAATTAATTAGGATATTTGTCGTCAAGTATCCTAATTTTTTTATTTTTGCACCCTTTAAAAAATAGAAAATGAAAAATAAAATCTTTTTATTGGCATTCCTGACAGGGTTACTGATGGTGGTGAATTCCACTTTCGCAGCCCCCGTCACCCCTAAATATTTAATGAACAAGGCGGTTGCGGCTTTCCATCAGGTGCTCCCCGCCGGTTCTCCGGAGGAATGTTCATTGCCTAAAGACTATCATTTTGTGGTAAAACAGCACGATACGCTATTGCTGATCGTGAATTTTCCGAAGGGTTTTATCGTGATGGCCGCTGATGATGCGGTGATGCCCATGCTGGCCTATTCCACCGACCAGCAATATGATTATGAGAATCCCGCGCCCGCTGCCAACATGTGGATAGAGTATTATGCTAGCCAGGTGCAATATGCCCGTAATCAGCAAATTACTCCATCGGAAGAGGTGCGTCACCAATGGGATGCTTTGGATTATGCCTATGGAACCAAGGACCAGGATACCGTTATTGTGCACCCCCTGATCACAGCCCTTTGGAACCAAACACGCTATTACAACGCATATTCCCCAATCGAGCCCGAAGCTCCCGGCGGATACGACATGCGCACGCCCAATGGATGCGTGGCTGTGGCCATGGCTATGATAATGTACTACTATCGATATCCGCATAGTGGACAAGGTTCGCACACAAACCATACCGATTACGGCGATTTCTATGTGAACTTCTCCCAGCAAAACTATTTTTATGAGGCCATGAGTGACAAGTTGGACTTCTACAACAACGAAGTTGCCAAATTGATCTTCCATTGCGGCACGGCGGTGGACATGATGTATGGTGCGGATGGCTCCGGCGCTTATTCTCAAGATGTGCCTTGGGCTTTGACACATTATTTCGGATACAGCACCAATTGCGAATATCTGGAACGCTCGAGTTATAGTCTGAGCCAGTGGAAAAACATTCTGAAAGAGAATCTGGACGCAAGTCGCCCGCTCTATTATTCCGGTTGCAGCGACGAGGGTTGCCACGCCTTCGTGTGCGACGGCTATGATAACAGAGACTATTTCCATTTCAACTTCGGTTGGGGTGGATCCTCAAACGGTTTTTATATCCTGAAAGCGGTACCGGCCGACTCCAATGCGGTTGGCGGATACAGTCACTCCCAACGAGTGGTGCGGAACATTTATCCGGGCAGTCCCGACTACCCTTACTATTGTGCCAATAACATTATTAAGTGCGCCAGCGGTACGCTTGAAGACGGAAGCAACTCCTTGGATTATCTGAATAATGCCAATTGTACCTATGTGATTACGGAGGATAGCGCCTATAGTGTTCATGTGCAATTGCTTGCCTTTGAGACGCAACAAGGCCATGACTCCCTTTCTTTCTGGGACGGGCATCCTAACCAAGGGCGTTTGCTTAAATCCTTCTCCGGTTCCATGCCCTCCGAAAATTCATTCAACTGCCAGACAGACAGTCTGTATATTACCTTCGTTACGGATGATTCTGTGACCGCGCCAGGTTGGCGTTTGAAATACTCGGTTTCCCGCCATGAGGCATCTTGCCAGTCCAATGTCATTCGCAAATACAGGGGAGTCTTGACAGATGGTAGCGGGGATATGAAGTACAGATCCAACGCCAATTGTGTGTGGAGACTCTCGCTTCCGCACGCATCTTGGGTTAGCGTTTCTTTTACTGAATTGGATATTGCCGAAGGTGATTATTTGTTCATCTACGACCGTAGTGTATTTCCTAAAGAATTGTTGGCTACCATTCAGGGCTCAGAACTGCCTGACGATATGATCTTCTATTCTAATAATATTGCTTTTGAATTCCGTTCCGACAATTATTTGAATGGGGATGGTTTTGAACTCAGATGGGACAGCGACTATTCGCCTGCTGGAATTGAAGAGGCGGAAGACGACACCTTTACCATATTCCCTAATCCTGCCTCCACTGAAATTCATGTTCATTTTCCCGGATCAAGTGCCCAAGTTACGGCTTCCATATATGATATTACAGGAAGATTGTTGATACAGCAGTCGTTGGATTACCATAATTCTAATATGGATATTCGTTCGTTACCTGCTGGTTTTTATACAGTTACGCTAAGTGACGAACGCAAAGTGATGACAAAACGATTAATCATCCAACACTAATTTTAAACATTATAGATTGTTCGTTGTCTTTGACATTGATTTTATAACAATCTAAAATCTTAAAGAGATGAAAAAGAACTTAATCCTGTCGTTGATGCTCTGTGTAGGGAGTTTGACCCTCACGGAAGTTATGGCCCAGGCGCCTGCACGGCAAACTGCTCCCAGCAGTAGTAGAACTCAAACTACATCGGTAAGCACCCAGGCAAATCGCCAAATGCAAAGGGGGGATGCTCAACTAAACAAAGCGAACAATAGTTACCAAAGAGCTCAATCAACAGCAGCATCTCGTTCCAACACCACGGCACGTCCGTCAAGCACATCCAGACCAACCACGGTAAGTCGTCAGTCTTCCACTTCGTCAACAAGACCATCTGCTTCTACCGCTGCAAGACCCGCTTCCAACTCTACGGCAAGACCGTCCTCGGCAGCAACTACAAGACCTGCCAATACCAGTTCAAGCGGATCATCCGTGTCACGGACACCTGCCAGTGCTGGTTCTTCAACAGCAAGACCCGCATCCACTCCCACCTCCGCAAGCAGAACGGGTAGTGTGAGCACAAAACCCACTACGGCAACACCGTCTTCTACGGCAACCAACGCTCGTACAAGCAGTGGAACCTCCACGGTAAGCAACAAGCCCGCTGCCAGCAGCAGTGTTTCCAGCAGAGGTCCCGCGCCCACTGCCAGCGCTACAACGGATGATGCTACCAAGAGAGGATACAATGATCATGGGCAAGCCCGTCCGCAGCCGGCTCCGCAGAATCACGGACACGCAGGTGCTCCTGGTGCTGGACCCGCACCGAAACCCATGCCGTATGTGCACCCGAATCACCACAATTTCGGATATCACATGAACGTTCCGCGTCACATTCGCCCAGTTTACTATCATGGCATGCCCTACTACTTCTACAACAGCGTCTTCTGCCGCTATATCAACGGATACTACATAATCTGCCGTCCGCCTATCGGAGCCGTGATTGCCCACAGCATCTTCCACACTTGGAGACCGGTGGTAGTCATCCACAGAAATGTAACTTACTACTATGATGATGGAACTTTCTATGTGCCAAGAAAGAATGACTACGAAGTTGTAGCACCTCCCATCGGAGCACGAGTGGCAGAGCTGCCCAGCAACTACGAAGAGATTGTACTCGACGGCAATGTGTACTTCAAAGTTGATAATGTGTACTACAAGGAAGTAGTGGTGAGCGGATACCTCTGGTACGAAGTGGTCTTCGTCTCATAAAAGAAAAAACAAAAAAATAAAATTCGTTTGAGCGTGTTTCAAAAAAAAATGTATTTTTGCGCGCTCAAACGAATTGCCCTGTGGTGTAATGGTAGCACAGCAGATTCTGGTTCTGTTTGTATGGGTTCGAGTCCTATCGGGGCAACAGAAATGAAAAGAAAAACACGCTGAATCCAGCGTGTTTTTTTATTGAAAAATAGTTATCTTTGCAACGGTAATTTAAAAGATACTCCTATGTTAGTGATTGGCATTGCCGGCGGCTCCGGTTCCGGGAAAACATCTGTTGTAAAGAAAATCATCCAAAGCATTCCGCGTGAGAAAGTGAGCGTTTTGTCACAAGACGCTTACTACAAGGATAATGGTCATCTTCCTCAAGAAGAGAAAGAGAAGATCAACTTCGACCATCCGTCAGCTATCGAATGGCCGCTGCTGGTCCAACATATTGATGAACTGCGGGCAGGAAATCCCATCGAGATGCCTACCTATTCGTATGTGACTTGCGGTAGAGGAAAGGATACCATTCCCGTAAACCCTTGCGATGTGCTGATTGTGGAAGGGATCCTTATTTTCACTGACGCTTCTTTGTGCCGGAATCTGGATATAAAAGTTTTTGTGGATACCGATGCCGACGAGCGCCTGATTCGCATTATCCAGCGCGATGTGAACGAGCGCGGGCGCGGACTGGACAAGTCCATCGTTCATTACCAGAACTTCGTGAAACCCATGCACGAGCTCTTTATTGAGCCCTCCAAGCGTCTTGCGGATATTATCATCCCCATCGGTGCCGAAAACGAGAAGGGCATCGATATTTTGACTTCCAAAATCAAACAGACATTGGGGATTGTTTAGGTTTTCTGCTGCTGCTTCTTAGCGGCAGGGAACAACACATTGTTCAAGATTAACCGATAGCCGGCCGAATTGGGGAAAAGATCCAAATTGGTCGGCTCGTCGTTTACCAGATGCTGATAATCTTCGGGATCATGGCCGGAATAGAATGTCCAGGTTCCTTTGCCATATTCGCCGTGAATATATCGTGCCTCATCAAATTGGGCGGATTCTCCCATAATGGTTACCGTGGGTTTGATGACATCCTTGCGAAAAGCGGTGGTTTGTCCCATGAACCCTGGGATAACATTCATGTGGTTCTGACAGAGCATGGTGGGAACGGGGTCCCACTTGGCGGAAAATTCGAACAGGGTGAAGAAATCGTTGCTCTTGTTGGTCAGGTGGATGGTTGGTTTAACATCAATGTCGGAAACCTCGTATTCGTAAGGGTTGGTCACGATGCGGAAGTTGGTGAAAGCGAAGCAGTTGTTGTAGTTCAGTTTGCTTTGTGCCTGCGGGTCCATCGGGTCACCATCAAACATCACATCGCAGATGTCCACGCCTTCGGCGGCCAGGGCGATGTCGTAACTGTCAGGACCGGAGCACATGGCAAACAAATAGCCGCCACCCGCCACGAAATCGCGGATGCCCTTGGCCACGGCCAGTTTCATTTGCGACACTTTGGCAAAACCCAGACGCGCTGCACGATCCTCATTTTCGCGCACATCATCCTGATACCATTTGGCATTGCGGTAACTTGCCCAGAACTTGCCGTATTGGCCCGTGAAGTCCTCATGGTGCAAGTGCAGCCAGTCGTATTTAGGCAACTCCCCCCCGATAACCTCTTCATCGTAAATGACGGTATAGGGGATTTCAGCGTATGTGAGGACAAGTGTCACAGCATCGTCCCAGGGAAGCTTGTTTTTGGGAGAATACACAGCTATTTTGGGCTCTTTGGTGAGCCGGATTTCGTTCATGTTGTTTTCCATGGAGGAAATCTCGTTCAGAATCTGCTGGGCCTGTACATCGGCGATGACTTGAAAAGAGACTCCTCTGACACGGCATTCGTTCTCTACCGCATTGCTATATCCACACATAAAACTGCCTCCCCGATAGTTCAACAGCCAACTCATGTCAATCTGATGCGCCACCGCATAATAGGCGATTCCGTATGCCTTTAAGTGGTTGCTTTGTTCCAAATCCATGGGAATCAGAATATGGGTGCTGAAAGCCGGAATTATGCTCAATAGTAGGGCAAGCGTGACAAGTGTTCTTTTCATAGTGCCGATATCTTGATTGTTATTGTTGAATAGTGTGCAGAGTGCCATCTTTGTCCAAAATGAAGCACCAGGTTCCTGCCATGCGGATCTCTTTGCTGTTTGGAATAAAGGATGGACTTGTATGGGTTTGTTCCAGTTTTTTTCTGTTATATTGATATAAGGTGTTGTCTTTCAGATAAATCAGATTATCTCCATATAGTTGGGCGGAAAGGATTCCGGGAATGGGCAACCGCCGATCGAAGGTGCCGAACCGGTCAAAGAAGAAGATGCCCTTCAGTGAGTCCACCAGCATAATGCAATGGTCGGATTCGGATTGCAGAAAGAATGGGGCTATTTCTTCGGGGAAACTGCAATGGGTTTTGTTGACAACATTCAGATTCAGATCGGTGATGTAGAGGTCTTGGTTGGGTTCATCAAATAAGACAATTTGGTTGTTTCCGAAGAGAGCCGCCAGTGTTATGGAGGTCAAGTCGTGTTCGAAAAGGTCCAACTCGTTGCCGATGGGCGCCAGTTTATTGTTCAGCAGAACCAGTTTGCCTGCTTCCTGGTAGAATACTAAGGTTTTTACAGCGTTATCCGCATCCACATGGGCGATATTACCATAAGAAGGAATGCCAAACGTCTGAAGGAATTTCCCTTCAGACGTGTATTTGTTCAGTTGGGATCCTTGCCAGCCATATATGTTGGCCATAGGATCGGTGGTAAAATGATGGAATGCCGTATTATAGATGGATTGTGCCGAAACTTCTCCAACGAAAATAGCAATGATGAATGCTGCTATAATACGCTTATACATAGTTGTTTAGAACTTACATCCGATGGTGGCGACAATTCTGTGCGATATGCCTTTGGTGGAGATGGCGCTAAGATAGGCGTCTGAACCGGGATTGTGGATGAGATCCTCGTATTCGCCCATGTTCTGGGAGTTGTTGTCAGGATACAGCCAGAAACTGTCTTTTCCGTATTTCATCACATATGCCATGTCGAAGAACACATATTTTGTGCGGATGCCGAAGCCGACAGAACCGTAATGTGCGCTTCCGTTGAAACTGGAGGCGAAATTCTTGTAGGGAGAAGTTTTATAGTTGTAACCCGCGCGAAGCAGGAACTTGGAAGTCACATTCACTTCGGCACCCAATTTTACCGTATGGCAAATGCCGAATTTATTGTCAATAGTTTGATTTTCTGTATCAAACGAATAATCGTCGGCGTAAAGTTTCGACATGGAATAATCGATAAAATCATACTCGGCGGAGATGAAGGCGCGTTTCTTGATGAGGAAAGCGGCGCTTACATTAAATTTGAGCGGAGTGGTGAGCGAGAAACGGTAACCGTTATCGTAACTCCAAGTGTCGGAGTTCTTGCCGTTCGTGTAGTAAGAAATCATGTTGCGGTTATAGGAATCGCGAATTCTCCAGAAATAGGTGGGCGTTTGGAACGAGGCACCAACTCGTAAAAAGTTAACGGGCTGATAGATGAGACCCAACTTCAAGTTAATGCCGCCTCCGGAATTCTGTTGAGTGCTGTTGGTTTGGAACGAGCGGATGCCGTGAGACAGGGTAACTTCGTCGGAAGCGGTTTCAGCGTACGAGATCACCTCTTTGTAGTCAAGCACAGGAACACCAATGGTGGCGCCGACAAAAAGTTTGTCGGAATAGTTGCCGCCGAAAGAAAAACTGATTTCGTCCATGGCTCCGGATGTTTTCACAACAGCGTCGTGTTCCAGTTTGGCGTTTTCAAAAGGACTGTAATACAGATTGTTAGTACCTGGAATAGTGTCAATCAGCCAAGTGCTCCAAGCCAGGGATGCGTCTCCGGTGAGGGCGCTGTAAGGTGTGCCGTTGGCGTGGGGTAGGATGGTGTTCACTATGGAATTGCTGACAATTCCGTTGGCGCGGAAAGTGTTGTTGTAGTCCATGATACGGTTGTATCCGAACCCGAAATGCCAGTAGTTCCAGTTGGAATTCTCAATGTGGTTGGAGATAACCAGACCGCACTGTGGAACCGTGTATTTGGCTTTCATAGTGGAACTTGTGTTCCCATAGTAGGAGGAACTGTTATTGGTGAAAGCGATGGACAGTGGGGTGAGGGTAACCTCATGGCGTTTGTACAGTCCGATGGCGGCAGGGTTGACATTGAGAGCTGAAAATTCGCCGCCGGTAGCGCTGAAGGCGCCGCCCGCTCCCATGTAGCGCGCTGTACCCTGATATTCGATTTGTGAGAAGCGGAACGCCTCATAGTCTCCTTGGGCCATTACGGTACAAAAAAGACTGATAATCAATATGCTGCTTAATAACTTTTTCATTGTTTCAAAAAGGTTTTATTATAGTTGGTTTTATCGTCTGCCTCCGCTGCTGCGTGAAGAACTTCCACTATAGGATGATCCGCTGCTTCTGGAGGAAGAGGATCCGCTGTATGATGAACTGCTGTGGGAAGAGGAACTGTAACTGCTGCGGGATGATGAGCCCGAGTTGTATGAGGACGAACTCGGTCGGCTATAGGAAGAATTTGATCTGTAAGAATTTGAATTACTGTATGATGAACTTGTTGATTGGTTGCGTGAGGAGTTGCTGTATGTGGAACTGGGTCTGGCAGTGTTGGAAGAAGAAGGTCTGGACCAACTGGTGCTGGAAGAAGGGCGAGTGGTAGTGGAAGAGGGACGAGTGGTGCTAGAAGATGGGGTTCTGGAACTGTTCTGGGAAGGACGAGCGTATTGGTTGGAAGGAGCAGGTTTGGGAGTGGTGTTAGGACGTGTCACAGGAGTGGTGGTTGTCCGGTTGGGGGTTACATTAGTACGGTTGGTGTTGGTAGGCGTATTGTTAGTAGGTTTCGGGTTAGGACTAATGTTAGCGTTTGTTCTTGAAGTGGAAGAATTGGTTCTTTCTGCAGCAGTTCTGGATGCGGGGTTGGATGCAGTGCTGGCAGGTGTCGCTGTCGGTCTTGCCGTATTGCCCGATCCGGAAGGCGAATAAGAGGCGGAAAGATTGTCATATCTTTCGTTGAAAGTTGCAGGAGAGGAAGTTACAGAGTAGTGGTTGCTGTTCTCTCCGTTGCCATGACCGGTTGGAAGGTAACCATCGGGACGCTCACCTCTGCCATCTGCAGTCTGGTTGCCTACTGAGGGGCCAATGCTGTTTCGATGCCCATAATAGAAGGAGTGGTTGCTGTCGTAGTTGTTGTGGTAATAATCAATGGCCCAATTGTGATGATGATACCATCCCCAACCATGGTTGTACCAATAAGGATTGTAATAATCCCATCCCCAACCATAGCGGAAACCATAGTCATACCATCCGTAATTGTAATAGTACGGACGGTAATAATAACTTGGCCACCACCAGTTGTAACCCATGTAAATGCTTAAACCCCAGTTGGATGGGCAATAATCATACCAGTACATGTTGGTGAAGTAAGGGTCGTAATAACCCCAACCGCTGTACAAACTGGTGTGGAAGCGGCGCAGGCGGGAGGAATAGTAATAATCATAATAATCATCCTCATTATAATAATAAGTAGTGCCGATGCTGCCGTCTGTGTTGTACTGATAGGAGATGGAATCCGGTGCGGGAGTCTCCTCGTAATAGGTGATTGGGGCGGATTCGGATGCTGTATTGTCATAGTTTTTCGCCTGCAGGATCTTGTATTGGTCGTCGCCAGAAGATGAATAGATGTCATCATAATAGGCGAATGACCCTGTGTTGCAAGCGGTTAGCAGTACAGCTGCGGTGGATAAGGCGATTAAAAATAGTTTTTTCATATTGACCTCCTTATGGCTTTATTTTCGTATTTTTGCAATTCAATTTAAACAGTCTTTTGATAGACGGCAAAAATACGAAAAAGTTAATTTATAAAAGAAAAATAATGGCTAAAAGTTTAACTACAAGAAAAGAGAATTATTCGCAATGGTATAACGATATTGTAAAAAAAGCGGATCTTGCTGAAAATTCATCAGTTAGAGGATGTATGGTAATCAAACCGTACGGTTACGCTATATGGGAAAAACTCCAATCCACATTGGATAGAATGTTCAAGGAGACAGGTCACATGAATGCCTATTTCCCGATTTTCATTCCGAAATCCTTTTTCAGTCGTGAAGCCAGCCATGTGGAGGGTTTTGCGAAAGAATGTGCGGTTGTCACCCATTACCGTTTGAAAAATGATCCGAATGGCGGTGGAGTGGTGGTTGACCCCGAAGCCAAATTGGAAGAGGAACTGATCGTGCGTCCCACTTCTGAAACCATCATCTGGGACACATATAAGAACTGGATCCAATCCTATCGCGATCTGCCGATTCTTTGCAATCAGTGGGCAAATGTGGTCCGCTGGGAGATGCGCACCCGCTTGTTCTTGCGTACCGCTGAGTTTTTGTGGCAGGAAGGACATACCGCTCACGCCACTCGTGAAGAGGCCGTGGAGGAAACCGAGAAGATGTTGCATGTTTATGCCGATTTTGCCGAGAACTTTATGGCTATTCCGGTCATCAAAGGTGTGAAATCCCCGAATGAGCGTTTTGGCGGCGCTCTGGACACCTACTGTATCGAGGCGTTGATGCAGGATGGTAAGGCACTACAGGCAGGCACATCCCATTTCCTTGGACAGAATTTCGCCAAGGCCTTCGATGTGAAGTTCCTTAACCAGAACAACCAACTTGAATATGTGTGGGCGACCTCTTGGGGTGTTTCCACCCGTTTGATTGGTGCGTTGATTATGACGCACTCTGATGACAATGGCTTGGTGCTTCCGCCGAATCTTGCTCCTATTCAAGTAGTTATAGTTCCTATCTATAAAAGTGAAGAAGAACGCACCGCTATTGCCGAGAAAGTGCAACCGCTTATTTCAAAACTTAAAGAACTCAATATTTCAGTCAAGTTTGATAACGATGACGCCAAACGCTCCGGTTGGAAATTCAATGAGTATGAGTTGAAGGGCGTTCCGGTTAGAATCGCCATCGGACCGCGTGATCTTGAAAACAATGCGGCCGAAATCGCCCGCCGCGACACCTTGGAGAAAGAGGTTGTCCCGTTTGATACACTGGTGGAGCATATCCAGAAACTGTTGAAGGACATTCAGCAGAATTTGTTCGACAAGGCCTTGAAATTCAGAGAGGAAAACACCCGCAAAGCGGACACTTGGGAAGAGTTTGTGGATCTGCTTGACAATCATCCCGGATTTATCTATGCGCATTGGGACGGAACCCCTGAAACTGAGGATAAGATCAAGGAACTGACCAAGGCGACTATCCGCTGTATCCCATTCAACAATCCACATGAAGATGGCAAGTGCATCTTGACAGGCAAACCTTCCAAGCAACGGGTGCTTTTTGCAAGAGCATACTAATAATCCATTGGGAATCAATATTTTATTAGATAAATGGATCCGAGATTAGTTGCTTTTCAAAGATTGTTGGATATCATGGACGAGCTTCGGGAGAAGTGTCCGTGGGATAGTGTGCAGACTTTTGACACCTTGCGTTGCCTGACCATCGAAGAGACTTTTGAACTATCTGAAGCCATCGTGGATAAGAACTATGCGGACATGTGCAAAGAGTTGGGAGATTTGATGTTGCACATTGTTTTCTATGCAAAAGTCGCTTCTGAGCAGAAATTGTTTGATATCACTCAGGTACTCAATCAATTATGTGAAAAACTGATTCGTCGTCACCCGCATATTTATGGTGATGCGCAAGCTCAGGATGCTCAGGCAGTTCACGAGAACTGGGAGAAGATCAAATTGCAGAAAGAAGGGAACCGTTCCGTATTGGGCGGTGTCCCGAAAAGCGCCCCTTCCATGATTAAGGCGTACCGCATCCAAGAAAAAGCCAATGGTGTTGGGTTTGACTGGCATAACGAGAAAGAAGTTTGGGATAAGGTTCAAGAAGAGTTGTCAGAATTGCGACAAGAAGTTGACAATCAATCTGATAAGGTCGAAGATGAACTCGGGGATGTTTTGTTCGCTTTGATAAATTATGCGCGATTTATAAGAATCAACCCTGATGATGCGTTAGAAAAATCAAACCGCAAATTCATTCGTCGGTTTCAATACATAGAAAATCAGGCCAAAAACGCCGGGCGCAAGTTGACGGATTTGTCTTTGGAGGAGATGGAATCGTTCTGGCAGGCCGCAAAAGAACTTGAATAAATGAAAACCAAGAGCAGATTTCAGATTGTCCTTACTATAATATGTATGTTTATATATACATTATTTTTTTTAATGGTTTCCATTCCGGCATCTGCTCAAAAGAATTCCAAAGTTGCCTCGTTGTGTTCAAAAGCTGAACAGTGCATCAACAACCGGGAATTTGACAAGGCGCTCTCTTTATTGAAACAGGCGCAGCAGAAAGATCCCAGTTATCCGGACACCTACATCATGTTGGGTGATATTTACAACTTCACCTTGAGATCGGACTCAGCGGTCAAGTGCTATAACAAAGCCATTGAGCTGTTGGTCAATCCAGATCCGATGTTGTACTTCATTGCGGCTAATGAGGGCGTGAAATGTGCACAGTATGAAGGCGCGTTGCGCAATTATGAGATTTTTCTTCAAAAGGGACTGCAGTATAGTGAAGTTTTCGCCGATGCTCAAAAAGGTATGGCCAACTGCAGGTTTGGAATAGAGGCGATGAGCCATCCGGTGAAATTTCATCCAGAGAACCTGGGGGCGAGCATCAACTCCGAGTGGGATGAGAGTCTGGCATCCATTACTGCAGATGACGCACAACTCATATTTACCGTAAACCGTCCTAAAGATAAAGGTACAGTTTGCGCGTTTTGCATGAATGAAGAGGATCTTTATTACTCCATTCGTGATGAGAAAGGGGAATGGCGGATGCGGAACGCTGTGGGAACTCCCATCAAAACCGGATATAATGAAGGTGCACAGAGTATATCCCCCGATGGCAACTATCTGTTATACACCATGTGTGATGCGGATTTCGGTATGGGCAGTTGCGACCTCTACTGGTCCAAGCGTATCGGATCCAAGTGGTCGCGCCCGCGCAACTTTGGAGCTCCGGTCAATTCGCATGCTTGGGAAAGCCAGCCATCTATGGCGCCTGATGGCAGGACCATTTATTTTGTCTCCTCCCGTCCGGGTGGATTTGGAAAGAAAGATATTTGGAAAACGACGATGACCTCGGAAGGCAAGTTCACTGTACCGGAGAACCTGGGACCCTCCATCAACACCCCGGAGGATGATGCGGCGCCATTCATCCATACGGATGGCCGCACCTTGTATTTCGCCTCCAACGGGCGAGTGGGCATGGGTGGTTATGACCTCTATTACACAACGCTGCAGCAGGACGGCACATGGAGCGAACCGAAGAATCTGGGGTATCCTATCAACACGCCGGCTGATGAAATCAACATATTCATTAACGCCAACGGTACTGTCGCCTACATGGCGTCGGACAAGGATGGCGGTTTTGGTGGACTTGATCTGTACAGTTTTGAGTTGGACGACAATTTGCGTCCCAACCCCGTCACCTATGTGAAGGGAGTTGTCACCGATGCCGTCACAGGCGCTCCACTTGAGGCGAATATTGAAATGGTGGATTTGAACACGAAGCAAGTTGTCACCTATACACAGTCGGATTCGGAGACTGGCGAATATCTGGCGTGCATTCAGACGGGAAGCAACATATTGCTCAATGTGTCCAATCCGAATTATCCGTTTTATTCCGAGAACTTCCAAGTGGAGAAATCTTATACGGAGTTGTCACCCTATTTGAAGAACATACAGTTGCGCCGTGCGGATATAGGTACCGTTGTTGTGTTGAAGAACATCTTCTTTGACTTCAACCAGAGCGAACTGAAACCGGAGTCGTTTGTTGAGTTGGACAAGTTGGCGGATTATTTGAAGCACAACAAGGTGAACATAGAAATTGGCGGTCATACCGACAACCAGGGAAGTGACGAGTACAACGACCGTCTCTCTTTGGAGCGGGCGAAAGCCGTATATGATTATTTGGTGGGCAAGCAGATTGATCCGTCGCGCCTGAGTTATCAGGGTTATGGCAAGCGTAAGCCCATTGCCGACAATGCCACAGAAGAGGGAAGGGCAGAGAATCGTCGTACAGAATTCAGAATTATTCGTTAAAAACAACCAAATACAGTCGTTTTCCTTTAAAAGTCGGGGCTTTAGTATAATAGTCCCGACAATTTTATTATTATATAATTGTTCATAACTTTGCCGTTTATATTTAATGTAATGTTTTGATTCTTAAATCAATATTCTAAAAAAACAAATGAGATATTAAAGTTTTTGTAACTATTAAATAGTGGTGGCCGTAAAAAAAATAATAAAAAAAAAATACAGAAAGAATAAGAATGAAAAAAAAATGTATTTTTGCAGGTTGAAAGTTTAGTATAGTGTATTGTAATCTATGAATCTCAAATACAGATAAATAAGGGAAAAAAGAATAAATAATTTATAACAATCAAAAAATACAAGTATGAAAAAACTATTATCAATTTGCATTCTAAGCGTCTTGCTTACGATGATGAGCTTCATAACAGCTCAAGCGCAAAGTAGTAATCAGTGCTGTTTTTGGGTTGAGAATATGCAGCCGGAGACATTCCCGCATATTGCCAACCTGGATGGTACTGGTATTGCTCAAGACACCAGTGCTGGCATGGACCTCGTGCTGAACAATGTTCTGAACAGGGCCTATGTTGGAAACACTGACGTTTACACCATTCACTTCCCCACGGGAGCCAACTGTGGAGACAAAGTGTCCATTGAATGGTTGCTTTACCGTGATGGTCAGTTGGTGAATGGTAATCTGTCAGACTATGCTGACTTTGCCATTTACACGCGTTATGCAACGTTGAACGCTGCCGGTGAATGTCAGAATATTGACTGGCTTGGCGGTATCGTTGAAAACGGTGACGGTATTTGTGGTTGTAGCATTGCATGTAATGATCATAATGATTATTATCACTGCGGCAATACTGACGGTCACAATGACTTCCCGGGTGCTCGTATCGCAAATGCACTTACTCCTCCGTTCCATGACATGGGACATCTCGCTGCAGGTTATACGAATGTGATGTACACGAACAACTTTGACTACTTCTATCTTCCTTTCCTCGCTTCCGACCAATCCTCCACTCAGATTCGTATCACTTGGAAACAAGTTGGTAATTATTCTTTAGTAGTCCGTCTTCGTCAACGTTTAGGCGGTACGGATTATACCTTCACTTATGATGGTTCACAAGATCCTTCCATGTATATCGGTGGTCACCAGAGCTGCTGTGGTGTGATTCTTGCTCAAGACTCCCTGCACTATCTCATTACCACCTCTCATGAGAAATCCATTTGCGAAGACGATCCACCATTCCCTTATGGCCGTGGTCAAGTTTGGGGCCCCAACGACTCCACCTTGTATGATTTCTATCCTGCAAACGGCACCGATGATCTCTACTATGTGCTCTTCGGTACTTATGAGTGCGACCACTGGAAAGTTGATTCCATCGACACCTTCCAACTCTATGCCCGTATCAACCCCGATATCGTGGCTCGCGATACCAACCTCTGCCGTGACGAGAATTTCACCGCTGCTGATTTGCTTGGCCTTGTAAAAGAAGTTGATCTTGATGCGCCTGGCATCCTCGGACATGAGATTCAATGGTCAGAGAACGGTGTGACTTGGGTTACCGACATGTCAAGACTCACCTCTTTGAACAACATGACGGTTGTGGCAGGTGTTTATACCTTCTATGCTCGTCAATACAATTTCTATTATGATGCCCTTACGGGAGACACCATCGGTTGCGGTGGCGATATTGATACCGTCAATGTGAATGTGAGAGACCTCTTCCCGCCGATCATTAATGGTGACCATACCTATTATTTCTGTAACGAGGTGCTGAGCGCTAATTCTCCGCTCAGACTGACCGCTCACTTGAATGAACTTGATGAGTGTTCTACAGAAATCAGATGGTACACGGAAGATGATATGGCTCTTCCTACTCACAGCTCAAGTTATTTCGTGGTATCCGGTGACACCATGTATGTTGATCTCACGGCTTTGAATCCTGAGAACACCGACTTCAGAATCACCTATTACCTCTATGCTTATAATGAGAACACCGGTACTTATTCCGTTGGTTACGATTCTGTGACAATTCAATTGTGGCAGACTCCTGAGTTCGTCGTTGAGAATACTCAACTCGACTTTGTTGTATGTCCGGGTGCTGAGGTTACCATGAACAGCAACATCACTTCTGTGGAACCTGAATACAACGGCAATGCTCCTACCGTGACTTATGCTTGGTATAAGAACAATGTGCTGCTCACCACAGTAACTACTCCGAACTATACCGTTAACGCTTCTACTATCTGTAACCATGTTGATACATATAAGGTTGTTGTGGCTGCTGTCTCTTATGTGGGATGTCACAACGATACCGTTCGTACCTTCACGGTTACCGCAAGAGATATTCAGAATCCTGTTATCGCTTGGACAACTACAGTTGGCACATTTGACACATTAGGAAATAAGACAACGACCCTGAGCGGTTGCGACTCCAGCGATGTTCCGGCTCCTTACACCGTTGCCCAATTCGCCGAAGTTGGAACCATCACCGACGTTTGTTCCAATGTTGATACATTATTATATACGGATGTTCCTGTCCATACAGTTTGCCAAACTATTGTAACTCGTACTTATGTTGCTCGCGATGCTTGCGGCAACCTCTCCAATCCTATCGTTCAAATCTTCACTATCAACAATGATTTCAAACCGATTATCCAAGGTATGGTTGATGTTGATCCTGTTCGTCCGTTGCACAATGACTGTAAGGAGAATGCTCCTGACTATGCAACCTTGCGCGCTATCTTCGACACTGCTATCCATGTGATTTATCCTTGTCCTGAAACCACTATCGATACGGTTGTTTTCTATCTTGAGAACACCAATGTTGTAGCTGACGGCAATCTTGATATCTTTGCTGATACCGACCTGGTTACCATCTATGCTGTTGTAACGGATGTTTGCGGCAATTCTTCTGTCAAGACTCCTGTCTTCCAAATTCATGAACCCGCTCCTATGTATATTGTTCACGGTGCCATCACACTTGACACTCTTGAACTCTGTGCTGATACCAACACGAACATGCATTTCAATGACAACTTCGTCATCAATGCAGGTCGTCCTTATGAATATCAATGGTCACAAATTTCTGTGGTAGGCCAGTCCATTATTGCTCCGGATTCTAATAATTATCTTGAAGCAGTGGTTTCTCCTGTTGACCAAATGATCAACACCTCTACCCACTTTGTGATGACGGTTACCGATGTTTATGGTTGCGTTGCTTCCGATACCGCTAATGCAATCCACTTCTATCGTTTGCCTAATGTTTTCATCACCGACCATCCTGAGAATGCCGGTTATCCTCACAACGATGGCGATACCGTATGTCCTAACTATGGTAACTTCTATGTTGTGGCTAACGGTCAATCCAACCTGCCTGACTCCATCCCTGGTTATCAAAACCTTGGTTGGTTCTGGGAAGGTGCCGCTATCAGTTTGAATCCTTATACCACAACCAACTTGTTCAAGCTGGCTTGCGAAAACTGTGACACGGCTTACACCGTAATCCTTACAGGTACGAACTTGAAGAACTGCTCTGCTACAGCTACTTACACCATCCATGGTTTTGATGGTGAAGCTCCTGTCGTTACAGCTATTGACACCCTCATTCAACCGCTCGTTCCGGGTCGTCCTTGTGAAATCCAAATTCCTGATTTCGTAGGCAATAACCTTTACTTCAATCCGAATACTGTTTCTGACAACTGCTTTACAGTAAGTGAGATGACATTCACACAGGATGTTACTCCTGGCATCTATGTTAATCATGATACTATCGTGAACATTCACATTGCTACTCCTTGCGGACCTGATGCAGATCATCAGATTCTTGTCAGATTGCCTGAGAATACCATCAAGATCATTGAGATTACCGCAAATCCTGATTCTCTCTGTGAGCCGATGGCTACTACTTTGACACCGACCATCATCAATGCTGTTGGTGCAATCCAATACAACTGGTCAACCAATGTGACCACTCCTACTGCTGATGTTGTTGCTACTTATGCTAACCACACTTACACACTTACCGTTTCTGACGAACTCGGTTGTTCTAACAGCTTCGTTTTCGAACCCACTGTTTATCGTAATCCGGTTGCTGCTGACTTCGAATTCGTTAAGACTCCGAACACCTATTGCGGTGACATCGAAGGCGACGGTACTGTTAGCATCAATGTTTTGAATGACTCTACAGCCCATATCGTTGGTTACTCTATGAGCGGTGACATCTACGCTCCTTATCGTCCTCTCACTTATACTTATACCGATCTCAAAGCTGGTAACTACACCTTCACCGTTTATACTTCTGATGGTTGTTCTGGTCAATTCACGACTAATGTTGTGACTGACACAACTGATCCGAATAACTTCCAACTTGCTGTTTTGCATCACAATTATCGTTGTGAACCGCCTTATTCCGGCACAGTTCAAGTTATTCCTCAGGTTGAGAATTATGTATATCAAATCGTTAGTGACACTCATGTGACGGATGGCGAAACCCAAACTGGTTTGGCTGATGTGATTACTCCTCTTATGTTCAACTGGTTGTATCAAGACAACTATCGTGTACACATCTACTCTCCGAAACATTGTCATTTCATCGCTGGTCCTGTTACCGTTCTCAACCAGACTGACACCCCGCGTGTACATCAAATCGCTATTGACACGGTTACGGATTGTGTGACACCTAATGGTGTTCTCTACATCTACAATACCAATCCTACTTACACATACACAGTAAACGGTATTCTTAAACCGGGTAACAATGGTACTTTGACTTATGCTGGTCTTTCTGAAGGCGACTATGTGATCCACATCGTTTCTTCTGGTGATTGCCACTTCTATCAGAATTTCCACATGTATTCCAACACACCTGGTCCGCAAAAACCGATTGCTGATCTTCATGCTGATAACTTCTGCTATGGCGTAGGTGCTAATGGTTCACTTACCATTACGAGCGCTAACACTCATGTTGGTTACACTTACACCATCGCTGGTCATGGCACTCAAATTGCTGGTCCTGGTTCTACCATTGAATTCAACAACCTGCCGCATGATACCTATACGCTTGTTGTTGTTGATGATCACCATTGTACCGCTTCTTATGATTATATCATTCTTGAGCAACCTGTTGAAGTGACCTTCGCTCCTGGTGAGATCACGACGGTTAATGGTAACAATTGTACTGTTCCTAACAACCAGATCGGTATCAGCCGCGCTGCTAATTACGACTACATTATTACGGATGTTGCTACTGGCGATACCATTCTTCCTTCTGATTATACTCAACTTGCTGACGGTACATACAACATTCATAAGATTCATTCCACCTTCAAGTGCGATAACGACACGAATGTTACCGTATTCACCGTTAAACCTCCTTACACTTATACCGTAACGCTTACTCCGGATCACGATTGTTCCGAACTTGGTACTGGTTCTATCACCGTGAACAACCCGAGCAGTGCTTACACTTACAAGTTGATTGATCTTTCCGATCCGATGAATCCCGACACTGTTGATGTATTCACGAATCTGAATTCTGGTAACTACACTGTTTTAGCTATCAATAATACAACCAATTGTGAGTATCCGATCGATACCAATATCGTTTTGGATCCTTATTATCCTCACATTTCCGCTGTATCCACTCCGAATATCATGTGTATTGAGCCCAAGAATGGTTCTATCATAGTTTCTATGGACAGTCTTGTCCCAGCTACTTATTATGTAGTTACTAGTCCGGCTCCTGGTGTTCTGTTTATGGATTCTAATGCAACGGGTGCTTTCACTCAACTTGACAGTGGTTTGTATATGACCTATGCTATTTCTGCTTTGCATTGTGCTTCTAACCCTGTTGCTATCAGAGTTGTTGACAGCGCATTCATTACCCCGCACTTCACTATCACTCCTAACCACAGTTGCGATAGCACGCTGAATTTGCCGGGTACTGGTTGTATCTATGTTGATTATCCTCATGATGACGCTATCCATAACTACACATTCCATTTGACTCTGCCTGGTGCTTGGATGGATCATGATATTGACAGACCGAGCTACAAATGGTGTGCTTTGTCCGATAACGATTACTATGTTGAAATTATCGACAATGTTACCGGTTGTGAATGGCACGACACTTTGACTGTACCGTTTGAGCCTGTTCATATCACTATGACACCGGTTATCACGCCTGATCACAATTGCGTTGGTACAGGTAGTGGTACACTCACCGTTAATGCTGTTTCTGACAATTACGATTCTGAGCTCTTCTTCACCATCGATGGTGGCGCAACCGTTTATCCTAACGGCACTACTATCAGCAATCTGCCAGCTGGTGCTTATGAGATTATCGTTATTGACAGCGCATTCCTCTGCGTGTTCGATACTCTTTCCAATAGAAACATTACCATTGAGCTTGAAGAGTTGTTGATGAATATTGATTACACTGTCACCAACAACACAGCTTGTGACCCTGCACTTTACAATGGTGCTATCACTTTGAATTCTGTGAAGTATGTTGTTGACAACACCGATGTTAACTACACCGCTGCTATTACGGGTGATGCCTGGACTGGTCTGGGTGCTGGTAACTACACCATTACCATTACCGATAACACTACCGGTTGCGACACTTCATTTGTAATTCCAATTTCTACAATTAACGATTGTGCACCTGTTATTTCTATTAGTTCTACTGGTCATAATCTCCATGGTGACTACTACTTCTGCTATGGTCAGGATGGTGGCAAGTTGACCGCTACTGCTACTCCTAATGTGAATTGCGATACCACATTCAACTATGAGTGGACTTCTGTTTGCGCTCACGCTAGTTCCAACACCGCAGAGGTTGATGTTTACACCGACGAGACATTCTGCTGCTGGTATTATGTTAAAGCTACTGGTGAACAAACAGGTTGTGCTAATGTTGACTCCTTCTATGTATGTGTTGACACATTGCCTGTAATCCACTTCTTGGCTTCTGGTCCTTCTATCCATTTGACCTCTGGTAGTTTGACTCCTCTTGCTGGCGACCCGAACCGTCCGACTCCGAATTTCCACAACTGTGAAAATCAGGAATTCACCTTCGGTATCGTTGATCCTGGTTTCGATTCTATCATCTGGCAAAATGGTCATGTTGATACCAACCACGCTACCTTCGTTGTGCCTGCATACTCACTGACTCCTAATCCGGATCAGCCCACATCATACTGTGTTTGGGTACAAGACCACAACGGTTGTACCGCTGGCTACACAGCTGCCAATGTTTACACATTGCCTGTTCCTACCGTTACTGTTGATACTGCTTCTTGCGGCACATTCGATTATACTTGCCAGAATGGTACTGTTTACAGCTATGTATTCGATCCTACTGGAACTAACAACTACACTATTATCGATACATTTGCTGCAGCAAACGGTTGTGACAGTATTGTTACAAAGAATGTAACTATCAATGCTAATCCTACGCTTACAGTTACTGGTGCTCTTACACAATATTGCCACGGTGATAATGTTCCTGTTACCATGACTGCTGAATATGCGAACACCTTTGGCATGAAGTTGTCTGACAGCAATGTTGAAGCTGATTTTGATATTACTCACGATGAAGCATTTGATTACACTGCTCCTGTTGAGAGAAGAATGAATCACAAGTATGTATATGCATTTGCTGAGAACTCTTGCGATACCATTTACCAATTAGTTGGCCAGTTGTTCGTTGATTCCCTGCCTGTTGTCACTGTTTCCGGTACGCCTGAGTTCTGTGCAGGCAGCCCTGTCGAACCGACACTTACAGGTACTGTCACAGCATGGAATGACGAGAGTTCTTCACTTGGTCGCTCTACTTATTGGGAAATTTACGAAACTCACACAATAGTTACGACTATTGAATCAGCTCACAATGGACAACACATTGAATATGTAGCTAAAAACCATTGTGGTACTTCAGTATCTGATGCTGTAGAACTCACAGTTCATACTGTAGTTGCTCCTACCTTGGCTCTGGCAGTTCCTGCTAAGACCTTCTGTGCTGGTGAAGCTATTGAGTTGACTGACATTACCATCACACACAATACTACTGCTGGTGTTGTCGACACTAATTACACATTAGGAGGTGCTCCTTATACGCTTGGTACTCCTCTTACCGCTTCTGATAATGGTAAAGAATTGGTTGCTAATGTCGGTTACGATTGCGGTAGCGCAATTGCTTCCAATGCCGTTTCTATCGTTGTGAATGACACGGCTAAACTTGTTCTTCCTACAACTCCTGATACGCTTTGTATTGCTGACGGTGCTTATGATTTCACTGTTACCAAGTTGGAAGGCAATGTGATTACAGCTACTGTTAATAATGATAAGGCAACTGTCGCCGTTACTGACAACACTACAGATGCTCTCATTACTGTAACTCCGGCTGCTGTTGGTTCTGTTACTGTTACGATTACTTCTACCGCTGCTGGTGATTGCGGTACCAAGACCGCAGATGTTACCTTCTTCGTTGGTCAGAAACCGATTGTTGCTAAACCTGCTGATGTAGTTGCATGTGCGGGTGACATTATTACGCCTGCCGTACCTTCTATTACTGCTAATGGTATTATCAGAAAACAAGGTTGGAGAATTGGTGGTTCAGATGTTGATCTTACAGTTACTCATATGACAACCGCTATGAATGGTGCTCAACTTACTTATTATGTTGAGAACTTCTGTGGTGAGACTGTGTCTGATCCTGCAATACTCACCGTTAATGACACTGCTGATCTTTTTGTAGCTCATACCATTTCTTCTGATGATACATTATGTGTTGGCTCCACATTTGCTATTACTGATATTTTAGTGAACCCGACCAACGTGCTGTCATACACTGTAAATCCTGTTGGTGCAATTACCTTCACCAAATCTGGTGATGAGCATGTTGCTCCTGGTGCTTCGTTAACACTTACAGGTGTTGCTGCTGAGAATGTCACCGTTACCATAACATCTACTGATCTTTGTGGTGCTCCTAAGAGCATTACTATCCCGTTCGTAGTAAGCGAGCCCGCTACTATTGCAGCAATCGCAGCTCCTGCTGCAGTTTGCGAAGGTGAAGTCCTTGCTTTGACCGCTCCGACTATAACCGATAATGGTAACAGCAACATTCACGCTCAAGGTTGGGAAGTTAAGAAAACAGGTGAAACCGCTTTCTCCGCTTTCGATCCTACAACTCCAATGACACAAGCTCATGACGGAGCTGACCTTCGTTACATGGTTGAGAATGCTTGTGGTACTGTTTACTCTAATGTTGTGACTATAACAGTTAATGACACCGCTAAGCTCACTGCTCCTGCTAATGCTACCCAGACAGTATGTAACAATAGCGCTATTGCTAATATTGTTATGACTACTAACAAACCGCTTGCACTCTCTACTGAGCTTACAAATGCTGGTCTGACTGTTTCCGGTAATACTATTTCCGGTACGGTTAGCATTCCTTCTACTGAAACATTCCCGTACTCCTTGACAGGTACTGTCTCCACTGTTTCAACAGATTGTCCTGCTTACGACAAGACCGAGACTATTACCATTACGGTTACTGAAAAACCTGTTGTAACGCTTACTGCACCTGATGTGGTTTGCGACGGTGATGATATCTCTTCTACCTACACTGTTGTTGACAATGGTTCAACTATTACCTCTCAAGGTTACGAAATCAGCACATCCACTGCTATGCTTGGTTATTACACTGCTTGGACAGCCGCTCCTAAAGCAACAGTTGCCGATCATGACCACTACATTTACTATTCAGCTACCAACAATTGCGGTACCACTACTTCTGATACCTTCCAATTGAAGGTTGCCGGTCATGCCACTGTGGTTATTGATCCTTCTATGTTCCGCGACACTTGTGCTAATAACCCGTTCAGCGACTTCCTGATTGGTGAGCCTACTGTTACTTTGGCTACAGACGCTACTGTTGCAGTTGATACTCTCTGGTTGAAGAAAGAAGGTGCTAACTACACTGCTATTGAACCGACCACCGCTATTGCTGATCCTACTTCAGTTGTTTGCGTTGTTGTGACAGAATGTTTCAGAGACACTTCCAATGTTGTTGCTCTCGCATTCGACAAGGCTCCTGAGTTCGCTAACTCTACTCCGTTCACAACTGCTGACTTTACCGTTTGCGAAGGCACTCCGTTCACGGATCCTGGTCTGACTATTGGTACTGACATTATTGCCAATACTGATGGTGCTGTTACCTTGACCTGGACTATCGATGGCGTTGCTATGGACTTCACCACTGCTTACGACCATGCTTCCTTCGATGGTAAAGATGTTAAGTTGGTTGTTTCCAACGATTGTGGTAACGTTGAGTACAGCGTACCTGCTGTTATCCGCGAACTCCCTGTTCCTGAGATGTTGAAAGATACCACTGTTTGTGCTGATCCTGCTAACACCTTCACTTTGAGTGTTGCCAATGTTAATACTGGTTCCACTTACGAGTGGTTCGGTTCTGACAACGCTTCAGTTGCCACTACACCTTCCGTCACATTGCCAGCTGGCGTACTTGACACTGTAATGACATTCTATGTTGTTGAAACAGATCAATATGGTTGCGTTTCTACCAACAGAATCAATGTGTCACCTGACACCATCGCTTCTGATGTGATTACCGTTAAGGTTACTTCCAAACCTGCCTTCATCTTCACAGATATGGCTGGTACTGTAACTCACGATATCAACTCTTCTATCAACAACACGACCACTGCTTACAAGTGGACGGTTGACACGAAGTGCTACGCTGATTTGGACACCAAGGTGTTTGTGAACTTCTACATCTATCATGATGGCGTTCTGATTCCGGCTTCTGAAATCAGCCAATACCTCACCACACCTACCACTACGATCAATGGTGTTACCCACTCTTGGAACACGAACCAATATGGTGAATTCACCAGCGGTGACGGTTCATCCACTCGTACGGATTATGCGTTCTACACTACAATGGTTAACCACTATCCGCACTCCAACCTCGGTGGTGCTTCATACGACTTCGACTGGTTGTATCTGCACTTCGTAAGTTCCAGATTCTTCACCAACACGATGGCTCAGTTCCTGCAGACTGGTGATTATGAGATCCATTATGAGTTGTATGCTACTGATGGTTCCGAAATCAACTACTACTATCAAAATGGTGGTGCAACCCAAAAGATTGGTGGTCACAACTATGTTGGTGCTACTCTCCTGACTTCTGATGTATTCAACATCCATGTTGATGATGGTCCTGCTTATGACAATACTGAGGCTCCTGAAATTCCTGAGGTTCTCAATATCTCTGACGAACCCACTGTGAAACTCTACCCGAACCCGACAACCGACAAGGTTAACGTTCGTATCGAAGGTATGAGTGGCAATGCAGTCGTTAAGATTACGACCCTCACCGGTAAGACCGTTGCTCAGAAGTCCATCAATATTGCTAGCAAGTCTGTTGTTGAGCACTTCGATGTCTCTGAGTTCACACCTGGTGTGTATGTACTGCAAATTGTAAGCGACGATGCTGTTATTTCACGCAAACTCGTCATTACTAAATAATCAATAGTTATTATCATACTTAAGGGAGTTGTGCCTTACTTCACAACTCCCTTTTTTATTACTGATTCATGAAAAAAAACACCAATTTCCTTTTTTCCTTGGCAAGGCGCTATAGTCTTCGCCTGTTGTTGGTGTTTTTTTTCAATATTTTATCTGTGCTGCTAACGGTTTCAGTCTTTATGATGATTGAACCGTTTTGTCAGTTGCTTTTTCAAGGTCATCTTGGAAAATTGAATCCGATATCCGGCTTGTTCGTTTCCTTCCTTAGTCATTTCATATCGCTTGATACTATCGGACATTCCATATTCGGACTGATCACACTTGCCATCGTCTTGTATCTGTTCAAGAATCTGTTCTTTTACGCTTCACAATGGGTGATGGCCTCTGTGCGTAGTGATCTCATTTATTCTTTACGCAATAAGTTATATGACAAGATTCTCCACCTCCCACTTGGTTATTTTACACACCAACGGCGTGGCGATGTGGTTTCCAGGGCGGTTAATGACACCCATGAGATTGAGTTTACCATACTCAGTGCTATCAGGACATTTTTGGTGGAGCCCATAACTTCGGTCTTCTATATTGTGGTGCTGTTTTGTATCAGTGTCCGTCTTTCCTTATACTCCATTTTACTGCTCCCTATTACTTTTGTGATTATCGGGAGAATCTCCAAGTCTTTGCGTAAGGATGCGAAAACTTCCAAGCAGCGATTGGGTTCGTTGCTCTCACATGTGGAGGAGACGCTGTCAGGCTTGCGCATTATTAAGGGTTTTAATGCTCAGCGAAACGCCCTATCGGTATTTAACCGTTTAAATCAGCAATATTCCGATAAACAGACCATTATTTATCGCAAGACAGATTTGGCGTCTCCGTTTAGTGAGTTTTTGGGCGTTACCGTAGTGATGATTGTGCTGGTTATTGGAGGAATTATGGTTTTGTCACCTGCCTCGACCCTATCTGCCGGAATGTTCATCACCTATATAGCGCTGTTCTCCCAGTTGATCAATCCTGTAAAAAACATATCCACGGCTATAGCAAATTACAAGCGCGGACAGTCGGCTTTAGACCGTTTGGATGAGATACTTTCTGTTGAAGACACGATTTTGGAACCTGAAAATCCTGTTCCTATCACTGCGCTCAATAAGCAAATTGATTTTAAGGATTTGTCGTTTGACTATGATGGGAATCCGGTCCTTTCGCGCATATCCTTTACGCTAAAAAAAGGAGAAACGACAGCATTGATTGGGCAGTCTGGCGCTGGAAAGACTACTATTGCGGACCTGTTGGAGCGTTTTTATGATCCTGTTAGCGGAGCTGTTCTGCTGGATGGCACGGATATCCGTCAATTTTCCATCGCCCAGTATCGCAATCTTTTCTCTTTGGTTTCGCAGGATATAGTGCTTTTTCATGATTCCATATATAATAATATTGTGATGGGCATGAAGAATGTGAGTATGGAGGATGTGATAGAGGCGTCCAAGGTTGCGAACATCTACGATTTCATACAAACCTTGCCCGATGGTTTCAATTATTCGATAGGGGATAGGGGCATGATGTTGTCGGGTGGCCAGCGCCAGCGAATCAGTATTGCCCGTGCGGTTTTGCGCAACACACCAATCCTGATTCTGGACGAGGCGACATCGGCTATGGACACGGAGTCCGAGCAGGCGGTTCAGGTTGCGTTGAGGAACATTATGCGGAACCGTACCGTCCTGGTTATCGCGCACCGTTTGTCAACTGTTCAGAATGCCGATAACATTGTGGTTTTGGATAAAGGAAATATTGTTGAGCAAGGAAAACATGAGCAATTGATGAATAAAAAAGGATATTATTACAAACTAATTCAAATACAGCAATAATGGCTAAACACAAACTTAGAAGATTTGCTGAAAACGAGACATTTGGGAATCTTTTCCAGCATACCAGTTATGACCGTCAGAACATCCCGTTCCCGTTGAAGGGGCATTGGGGTGAGGAATATTTTCACAACAGCAATCCCATCACGGTCGAGCTTGGTTGTGGGAAGGGTGACTATACCATAGCCTTGGCGAAGCGTTATCCGGAGCGCAATTTCATAGGTATTGACCGGAAAGGTGCGCGGTTGTGGCGCGGGTGCAAGGATGCGATTGAAGGGGAAATGAAGAATGTGGCTTTTCTCCGCATAAACATCGACAATATCGGGTATTATTTTGCGAAGGGCGAGGTTAGTGAGATATGGGTCACTTTTCCGGATCCGCAGCCCAAGAGTGAGCGTCGCCGTTTGGTGTCGCCGCGCTTTGTCGGTTTTTACCGTGAGGTGTTGCCGGAGGGAGGTGGTGTGTTGAACCTCAAGACGGACAGTCGGGAATTGTATGGATATGTGCGAGAGACCGCTCCGATTGAGCAGTGGGGAGTGTTGGAGGATGTGGAGGATGTGTATGTCCAGTCTTCGAATCCGTTACTCACTGAGGTTCAGACCTTTTACGAGAAAATGTGGTTGGCGGAGGGCAGGACGATCTCCTATCTTCGGTTGAAGGTTTAAGGTTAGGGAACAAAAATAATGCCAAAAAATATTTTTTTTTGATATTCAAGCTGTTGTAATAAAAAAAATACTATATTTGCCAACTTGTTAGAAAATCGGCGAATAGCAGGGATGGAATGTTTATGACGACTCGGTATAAAACTGATTATCAATGCATTATCCACTGTATCTTTTAACATAGGGTTGTTAGTGTGGGGATAAGGCAAATGCAAAAAGAGAGAAAAAAGTTTCTAAATACGAATATAAACAGAAAAAATATAAGGAAATGAAAATAGTTAATTATTTTAAAGAGGTGTATGATGAGTTGGCTCACAAGACGAGTTGGCCCACCATGCAAGAACTTGGAAATAGTGTTGTGGTAGTGTCTATTGCTTCCCTTGTAATCGCGTTAATCGTGTTTCTGATGGATGCTATCTTCAACTTGGGAATGGATTTGGTGTTCCCGGCTATGTAGTTTTCTTTATCAGTGGTTGTTATATCCTAAATAGCGAATCATGGCAGAAGTTGAACGTAAATGGTATGTGATTAAAGCGGTCACGGGTACTGAGAAGAAGGTGAAGCAAAACATCGAGACCGAGGTTGAGCTTTCCCATTTGAAGGACTACGTGTCGAAGGTGTTGATTCCGACGGAAAAAGTGCACCACATCACCAAGAGTGGAAAGAAGGTCGTGACTGAGAAGAACTATTTTCCGAGCTACATCTTCATAGAGGTGGCGAAGATGGAAGAGGTTTTCAGCATGATTTTGGACATTCCTGGTGTGTTGGGCTTTGTCGGTTGCAAGCACAAGAGCGATATTCCCACACCGTTGCGTCCGGCGGAAGTCTCCCGGTTGTTGGGCAAGGTTGATGAGTTGATGACTCAAGACGATTCATTCATCCAGCCGTTCACAGTTGGGGAGGAGATTAAGGTTATTGACGGGCCTTTCAACACATTCAACGGGTTTATCGAGGAGATAGACACGGAGAAGAAGAAGTTGAAGATTATGGTGAAAATCTTCGGCCGTAAGACCCCGCTTGAGTTGGGTTTTATGCAAGTTGAAAAAATATAACGCCGCTATAGTTACAAACAATTAAATCAATTAAAAAAAATGGCAAAAGAAGTAGCTGGATTAATTAAGTTACAAATTAAAGGAGGAGCCGCCAATCCAGCACCCCCAGTAGGTCCCGCTTTGGGTTCGAAGGGTGTGAACATCATGGACTTTTGCAAGCAGTTCAATGCGCGTACGCAGGAAATGGCTGGCAAAATCATCCCTGTTGTGATTACGGTTTACAAGGACAAGTCCTTTGACTTCATCACGAAGACGCCTCCGGTTGCTGTACAGATTAAGGAAGCAGCCAAACTTCAAAAAGGTTCCGGTGAACCTAACCGCTCCAAAGTGGGTTCCATCACATGGGATCAGGTGCGTACCATTGCCGAGACCAAGATGAACGACTTGAACTGTTTCGAGGTTGAGTCCGCTATGTCTATGGTGGCCGGTACAGCGCGCAGTTTGGGCGTTACCGTAAAAGGTGGCCAGAATCCTTTTGAGAAAAATTAATAACAAGTAAAAAACAAATCACATGGCTAAAATATCAAAAAAGCGCAAAGAAGTTTTTGCTAAATTTGATAAGAGTAAAGTTTACGCTTTACCGGAAGCTATCCAGGTGGTGAAAGACCTCACATATACCAAATTTGACGCATCATTTGACATTGACGTGCGTTTGGGCGTTGACCCTCGTAAGGCCAATCAGATGGTTCGCGGTATTGTGACGTTGCCTCACGGAACTGGCAAGGTTATCCGCGTGCTCGTACTCTGCACTCCAGACAAAGAAGAAGAGGCAAAGGCTGCGGGAGCTGATTATGTTGGTTTGGATGAATACGTTGACAAGATCAAGCAAGGCTGGACGGATGTTGACGTTATCATCACCATGCCGAGCGTGATGCCGAAGATCGGTGCTCTCGGTAGAATATTGGGTCCCCGTGGTTTGATGCCGAACCCCAAGTCCGGTACGGTAACGATGGAGGTCGGCAAGGCCGTCTCCGAAGTGAAAGCCGGTAAGATCGACTTCAAGGTGGACAAATACGGTATCATCCACACTTCCATTGGAAAGAATCGTTTTTCTGTGGACCAATTGACCGACAACGCTCGCGAAATGCTCAGCACTGTCATCAAATTGAAACCGACATCCGCCAAAGGTACGTACATCAAGAGCATCTACCTCTCCACGACCATGAGTCCTGGTGTGCAGGTGGATCCCAAATCCGTTACATTATAATTTAAAGATTAGTTAGTAGTATGAAACAAGAACAAAAAGCTCAAATTATTGAAGAAATAGCACAGGACTTGGCTAACTATTCCCATGTATATGTAACCGATATTTCCGGTTTCACGGTTAGTACAGTCAACCAGTTGCGCAGACTCTGTTTCAAACGCGACGTGAAATTGAAAGTGGTGAAGAACACCCTTCTGAAACGCGCCATGGACCAGGCCGAAGCGGACTATTCCGAAATCTATCCGGTGTTGAACGGAGCCACTTCCATCATGTTGTGCAATACGGGCAATGTGCCCGCACGTCTGATCAAGGAATTTCGTGCCAAGAATGACAAACCCCTGATCAAGGCTGCCTTCATTGAGGAAACCGCTTACATCGGAGACGACCAGTTGGAAGCTCTGTGCAATATCAAGTCTCGCGAAGAATTGATTGGCGATATCGTCGCTTTGTTGCAATCACCTGCTAAGAATGTGGTTTCCGCACTCCAGTCTGGTGGTGGCAAGTTGGCCGGTATTGTTAAAACATTATCCGAAAGACAATAAAAATCAAATTTTTAAAAAACAATTCATTTAGTAAAAACATTTAAAAAAATAAAATTATGGCAGATTTGAAAGCATTTGCAGAACAATTAGTGAACTTGACTGTTAAAGAAGTTAACGAGTTAGCTCAAATTTTGAAAGAAGAATACGGTATTGAGCCCGCAGCCGCCGCAGTTGCAGTAGCAGCAGGTCCCGCAGCTGGCGCTGGTGCAGCCGCCGCTGAAGAGAAAACCGAATTCAATGTAATCCTGAAATCCGCTGGTGCTCAGAAATTACAAGTTGTTAAATTAGTGAAGGAACTCACCAGCCTTGGTCTGAAAGAGGCTAAGGAACTCGTTGACGGTGCTCCCAAGGCCGTTAAGGAAGGCGTTTCCAAAGACGAAGCTGAGTCTTTGAAGAAAGCCCTCGAAGAAGTTGGCGCTGAGGTCGAACTCAACTAATTTCAACATAACCCCCATCAATAGTACAACACTTCCACTTCGGTGGAAGTATTGTACTTATTGTTGTCTATAATACCCACTGATTGGTATTCCCCTTAAAATCAGTATTAACATTCAAATTCAAAAGTCTTGGCAACGAATAACAACAAAAGAATTAGTTTCGCATCAACAAGACCGGTTGAATATCCTGACTTTTTGGACATTCAGCTGAAATCTTTCCGGGAGTTTTTCCAAATCGACACCGACGCCGAGTGCCGCCACAATGAAGGCCTTTACCGCGCATTCGCCGAAAACTTCCCGATCACCGATGCGAGAAACAGTTTCGTCCTCGAATTCCTCGATTATTATATCGACGCTCCCCGCTATACGATGGACGAATGCCTTGAAAGAGGTTTGACATACAGTGTTCCCTTGAAAGCCAAACTGAAGCTTTCCTGCAATGACGTCGAACACGAGGATTTTGAAACCATCATCCAAGATGTTTATTTGGGCATGATCCCTTACATGACACCGAGCGGCACGTTCATCATCAATGGTGCCGAGCGTGTGGTGGTTTCCCAATTGCACCGTTCCCCGGGTGTCTTCTTCGGTTTCTCTTACCACACCAACGGAACACCGCTTTACTCCGCCCGTATCATCCCGTTCAAGGGTTCCTGGATGGAGTTCACGACCGATATCAACAACGTGATGTATGCCTATATCGATCGTAAAAAGAAATTACCGGTTACCACTTTGCTCCGTGCCATCGGTTATGAGACCGACAAAGATATTCTGAGCATATTCGATATCGCTCACGAGGTTAAGGCCACCAAAGCGAACCTGAAGAAATATTTGGGAGAGAAATTTGCTGCAGCCGTCACCAAAACCTGGTATGAGGATTTTGTGGATGACGAGACTGGTGAAGTAGTGAATATTGAACGTACCGAGGTCATCATCGACCGCGAGACAATATTCGAGAAACAGCACATCCAAATGATCACGGATGCCAACATCAAAACTGTACTCTTCCATAAGACAGACGAGAAGAATACAGACTACTCCGTGATTTTCAATACTTTGCAGAAAGACCCGACAAACTCTGGCAAACAGGCTATTGAGTATATCTATCTGCAGTTGAAGAGCACGACTGCTCCTGATGAGGAGACAGCACGTGCCACTTTGGACAAACTTTTCTTCTCTGATAAGCGTTACGACCTTGGGGAGGTTGGTCGTTACCGTATCAATAAGAAATTGAATCTCAATATTCCGATGGAGACGGGTGTGTTGACCAATGAGGACATCATCTCCATTATCCGTTATTTGGTTGAGTTGATCAACAACAAGACGGATGTGGATGATATCGACCACTTGAGCAACCGTCGCGTGCGTACCGTCGGAGAACAATTATACAACCAATTCAGTTTGGGTCTTAACCGCATGGCCCGTACTATCCGTGAAAAGATGAATGTTCGTGACCATGAGTTGTTCTCACCCGTTGATTTGATCAACTCCAAGACATTGTCTTCTGTGGTGAACTCCTTCTTCGGTACGAATCAACTTTCACAGTTTATGGACCAAACGAACCCGTTGTCGGAGATTACGCACAAGCGTCGTATTTCCGCTTTGGGTCCTGGCGGTTTGTCCCGTGAGCGCGCCGGTTTTGAGGTGCGTGACGTACACTACACGCATTATGGCCGTTTGTGTACCATTGAGACCCCTGAAGGCCCGAACATCGGTTTGATTTCCTCCTTGTGTGTTTTCGCCAAGATCAATCATCTTGGATTTATCGAGACTCCGTACCGTCGTGTGGAGAACGGCAAGGTGCTCTTCAACGAGCCGCCGGTATTCCTCACCGCTGAGGAGGAAGACAACAAGCGTATCGCCCAGGCGAACACGCCGATGGACGAGAATGATATGTTGGGTGAGAAGGTGAAAGCCCGTCGTCTTGCCGATTATCCTATATTGCCAAGAGAGGATATCGACTTGATAGACATTGCTCCTAACCAGATTGCCTCTATAGCCGCTTCTTTGATTCCGTTCTTGGAGAACGATGACGCCAACCGTGCGTTGATGGGTTCCAACATGATGCGTCAGGCAGTGCCTTTGTTGCGTCCTGAAGCGCCCATCGTCGGTACCGGTCTTGAACATAAAGTGGCTGTGGATTCCCGCGCCGTACTGCTTGCTGAAGGCAATGGTGTCGTGAAGTCAGTTGACGCGCAACATATTGAAATTGAGTATGAACGCACCGAAACGGAAGAGTTGGTGAGCTTCGATCCGGCAGCCAAGAACTATGAGTTGCTGAAGTTCAGAAGAACCAACCAGAACTCCTGCATCAACATGCGCCCGATTGTGACGAAAGGTCAGAAAGTGAAGAAGGGCGATGTGCTGACGGAAGGTTATGCTACCGAGAACGGAGAGTTGGCCCTTGGCCGCAACCTGATGGTGGCATTCATGCCTTGGAAGGGATACAACTTCGAGGATGCTGTCGTGATTTCCGAGAAGGCCGTAACGGACGATTTGTACACTTCTATACATATTGAGTCTTTCACCATGGATGTTCGCGATACCAAGCGCGGTATCGAGGAACTCACCAACGACATTCCGAATGTTTCCACGGAGGCCACCAGCGATTTGATGGAGAATGGTCTTATCCGCGTGGGCGCTGAGGTGAACGAAGGTGACATCCTGATTGGTAAGATCACCCCGAAAGGTGAATCTTATCCCAGTCCTGAGGAGAAGCTTCTCCGCGCCATTTTCGGCGACAAGGCCGGCGATGTGAAAGACGCCTCTCTGAAAGCGCCGCCATCCATGAAGGGTGTGGTTATCGGTGCGAAGGATTTGTCCAGACGTATCAAAGACAGAAAATCCAAAGCCAAAGATAAGGATATCGTAACTGAAATCGAGGAGAAATACCAGTCTCAGTTCGACCACTTGCATGATGTGGCAGTATCCAAGCTGTACAAGATTCTGGAAGGCAAGATTGCCCATAACATTCATGACAATGCCAAGAATGTCGTGATTGCCAAGGGTGCCAAGTTCTCCCAGAAGATGCTGAACACAGTTGATTTCACATCCGTTGCCATTTCCAAATGGACCAACGATGCTAAGATCAACAGTTTGGTTGCCGAGATTATCCGCAATTACCTTATCAAGGTCAGAGAACTCAATGCGAAGAAGACACGTGAGGTGTTTGATGCCACTATCGGTACGGAATTGCCGGCAGGCGTTGTTCAAATGGCGAAGGTTTACATTGCCAACAAGCGCAAACTGCGTATTGGAGACAAGATGGCCGGTCGTCACGGTAACAAGGGTTGTGTGGCCAAGATCGTGCGCCAAGAGGATCTTCCGTTCCTTGAGGACGGTCGTCCGGTTGACGTGGTGTTGAACCCGCTGGGTGTGCCTTCCCGTATGAACTTGGGTCAGATTTACGAGACCGTGTTGGGTTGGGCAGGCAAGAAAATGGGCGTGAAGTATGCTACCCCGATTTTCGATGGCGCTTCCATTGACCAGATCAATGAGTTGATGAAAGAAGCCGGCCTTCCGGAGAATGGCAGCACGCAGTTGTATGATGGTGAGACGGGCGAGCCGTTCCATCAGAAGGCAACAGTGGGTTACATCTATTATTTGAAACTGCACCATATGGTTGACGACAAGATGCACGCCCGTTCCATCGGACCTTACTCACTGATTACGCAACAGCCGTTAGGCGGTAAAGCCCAATTCGGTGGTCAGCGTTTCGGTGAGATGGAGGTGTGGGCTATTGAGGCCTACGGTGCCGCCAATGTGTTGCAGGAGATTCTGACAGTCAAATCCGACGATGTGGTGGGTCGTGCCAAGACATACGAAGCCATCGTGAAGGGTGACAATATGCCGAACGCCGGTATTCCGGAATCCTTCAATGTGTTGGTGAACGAACTCCGCGGTTTGGGATTGGATGTTAAATTTGAATAAGACAACAAAAAATAATTTTGTAAATCATGGCTCTTAAAAAAGACAGTAATACAAGAAAAGAATTTCAAAAAATCACCATCAGTTTGGCATCTCCGGAGACCATTCTCCAACAGTCACACGGTGAGGTTTTAAAGCCGGAGACGATCAACTACAGGACCTATAAGCCTGAGCGTGATGGTTTGTTTTGCGAAAAGATTTTCGGACCGACCAAAGACTGGGAGTGCCATTGCGGAAAATACAAGAGAATACGCTACAAAGGTATCACTTGCGACCGTTGCGGTGTGGAAGTTACCGAGCGCAAAGTGCGTCGCGAACGGATGGGCCATATTCAGTTAGTGGTGCCGGTAGCCCATATTTGGTTCTTCAAATCATTGCCGAACAAAATCGGCGCCTTGCTTGGTTTGTCCTCCAAGGATGTGGATGCCGTAATTTATTACGAAAAATATGTTGTCATCCAAGCCGGTGCCGCCGAAAGCGATAAAGTCCACAAAAACACGCTGCTCACTGAAGAGGAGTATTATGAGATTGTGGAAAATCTCCCTGCCGAGAACAAGATGCTGGACGATAATGACCCCAACAAATTTGTGGCCAAGATGGGTGCGGAAGCCCTCTACGATTTGCTTTGCAAAGTTAACTTGGATGAGGAATCTTATGAGTTGAGAGACAAGGCGAACAACGAGACTTCCCAGCAGCGTAAGAAGGATTTGTTGAAACGTCTGCATGTGTTTGAGTCATTCCGCGACAGTAGAAACCGTGCGGAGAACAGACCTGAGTGGATGATCATCAAGATCGTACCCGTTATTCCACCGGATATCCGTCCGTTGGTTCCGTTGGATGGCGGTCGTTTCGCCACTTCGGATTTGAATGACCTCTATCGTCGTGTCATCATCCGTAACAACCGTTTGAAACGTCTCGTTGAGATCAAGGCACCCGATGTCATCATGCGTAATGAGAAGCGTATGTTGCAAGAGGCCGTGGATTCACTGTTCGACAACTCCAAAAAGTCCAGTGCGGTGAAATCCGACTCCAACCGTGCCCTGAAGTCACTCTCCGACAGCTTGAAAGGTAAACAAGGTCGTTTCCGTCAAAACTTGTTGGGTAAGCGTGTTGACTATTCTGGCCGTTCCGTTATCGTTGTCGGTCCGGACTTGCATCTGAACGAGTGCGGTCTGCCCAAAGACATGGCTGCCGAGTTGTTCAAACCGTATATCATCCGCAAGATTCTTGAAAGAGGCATCGTCAAGACGGTTAAATCCGCCAAGAAGATCGTTGACCGCAAGGATCCTGTTGTATGGGAAATTCTGGAGAATATCCTGAAAGGCCACCCGGTATTGTTGAACCGTGCTCCTACCTTGCACCGATTGGGTATCCAGGCCTTCCAACCTCGTTTGGTTGAAGGTAAGGCCATTCGTCTGCACCCGTTGTGTTGTACGGCTTTCAACGCCGACTTTGATGGTGACCAGATGGCTGTGCATGTCCCGCTGGGCAATGCCGCTATTATGGAAGCCCAAATGCTGATGATGGCATCCCACAACATTCTCAATCCGGCCAATGGTGCGCCTGTCACCGTGCCTTCACAGGACATGGTGTTGGGTTTGTATTACATCACCAAGGAACTTCCTTCCACTCCTGACCACAAGGTTCAAGGCGAAGGCCGTATTTTCTACGGTCCGGAAGAGGTAATGATTGCCTATAACGAGAAAAAAGTGCATTTGAACGCCAAGATCAAATGTAGAGTTGATGTGGACGGAAACGGTACCATCAAGATTATTGACACTACCGTGGGTCGTGTGATGTTCAACCAAGTGGTTCCTAAAGAATACGGTTACATCAATATGCTTCTGACCAAGAAGGCGTTGCGTGACATCATCGGTGACGTGCTGAACAAGTGCGGCAACAAGGTGTGCGCCCAGTTCTTGGACGACATTATGAGTTTGGGTTACCGTATGGCTTTTGAAGGCGGTTTGTCCTTCAACTTGGGTGATGTGATTATCCCGAAGCAGAAACCTGAGTTTATCGCTGAGGCGAATGCGCAAGTGGATGAGATCACGATGAACTACAATATGGGTTTCATCACCAACACGGAGCGTTACAACCAGGTTATTGATGTTTGGTCACAGTGCAACGCCCGTCTTTCCAAGATCCTCATGAAGGAGATTGAGGAAGACCGTCAGGGATTCAATCCTGTGCACATGATGCGTGACTCTGGAGCTCGTGGTTCTGCCGAGCAGATCCGTCAGCTTTCCGGTATGCGTGGTTTGATGGCCAAGCCGAGTAAGGCCGGTTCCTCCGGTGGTGAGATTATCGAAAACCCGATTCTCTCCAACTTCAAGGAGGGTTTGTCCGTGCAAGAATACTTCATCTCCACACACGGTGCCCGTAAGGGTTTGGCCGATACCGCTTTGAAAACCGCTGACGCTGGTTACCTTACCCGTCGTTTGGTGGATGTTTCTCACGATGTTATCATTACGGAAGAGGATTGCGGTACACTCCGTGGTATGACCGTAAGTGCATTGAAGAAGAACGAGGAAGTGGTGGAAACCCTGTACGATCGTCTTTTGGGTCGTGTGACCTTGCACGATGTGTACCATCCTCAAACCGGCGAACTGATTATCAAAGCCGGTGAGGAACTGACTGAAAAATATTGCAAAATCATAGAAGAATCGCCGATTGATGAGGTGGAAATCCGTTCAGTGCCCACCTGCGAGTCCAAACACGGTATCTGCCAAAAATGTTACGGTCGTAACTTGGCAACCGGCAAGATGGTCCAAATCGGTGAGGCAGTCGGCGTTATCGCCGCCCAGTCCATCGGTGAACCTGGTACACAGTTGACACTGCGTACATTCCACGTCGGTGGTGTGGCTGGTAATGTGGCCGCCAACTCTTCTATCCAAGCCGCTTATGATGGTGT